>Ga0082212_10011228_pt1 | contig 11373 bp, 9 predicted proteins | sample TergutNt197P3_FD_71548 | JGI IMG/M metagenome (GOLD analysis project Ga0082212, IMG submission 71548) | Neocapritermes taracua P3 segment gut microbial communities from Petit-Saut dam, French Guiana - Nt197 P3 | ecosystem: Host-associated > Arthropoda: Insects > Digestive system > Gut ... | reverse complement strand
ATCTGGACGACTTCTATAAACATGGTATGTATGACGGAGGCGTACACCATATCGTCTGGTACGGTCTGTATGTCGGTTGCCAGCCGCCGCGCGTCGGCCACGCTCCCAAAAATGTTGTTTCAGCCGTAGCGAAAGAGTTACCTCAGGAGGAATTGAAAAAGCGCGTGGAGGAAGCCATGGCTGACCCGGATCTGCGACAATACCCCTATCTTCTTCATATCCTGCAGTATCCCTATCGTAACCCAATCGTATTCGACGCCCTGCTTAATCCCAAAGACAGCCCATATTGGCAGGAGCGTTCCTATGGTAATTACCTTGATAAAGTGTCCGTGCCGGCATATATAGCAGGTCCCATGTGGGGGCCTTTCGGCGATGCCGCGTGTACAGTGTATAATTCCCTCCCAAACTGCCCTTTCAAGAAACTGAACTTGTATCCCGAGTTGGATGACCGGCCGTGGCGCAACAATCATTTCGAAATACTTCGTTGGTTTGATTACTGGCTCAAGGATATCGATACTGGTATCATGGACGAACCTTGCGTCAAGCTATTTGTCATGGGTGAGAACAAATGGCGTTTTGAAAATGAGTGGCCGTTGCAGCGTACGCAATGGGAGAAAATCTATCTCCAACCCGGCGGGGGGCTTGACTTTACGGAGCCCCCTCAAACCGGATTTGAGATCCTCGACCAACCGGCTCCATACCTTGATCCGACCGTACACTGCGTCAGGTATTCCACTGAACCTTTTTCATGCGATACAGAAATAACGGGGCCGATAGCGCTTAATATTTTTGCAAGCATTGACGCAGACGACACGAACTGGTTTGCCGACCTTGCCGATGTTGACAGCCAAGGCAACAGGCAACTCATCAGCTTCGGAGCGCTCAAGGCGCAGCACAGAGCGTTGGATAAAGAAAAATCAACTCCTTACTACCCTGTCCATCCATGGGCGGAGCCTGTTCCTGTGGTTCCTGGCGAGCTCACAGAGTATAATATTGCGCTGATGCCAGTTTCCTGCGTGTTCAAAAAGGGTCACAGACTGGAGCTCATTATCAGGAACCAGGACGATTACATGAGCAAGCTTGCAGGTTGGGGCGTATACTTTCTGCCGTTCATGCGCTCTGTAAAGCACAGAATCTTCTTCGGAAGCTCCCATCTGCTTGTACCTATGATACCATAAGGCCCTCGACCGAGGGCGACTATTCATTTGACGCCAGTTTATTTGTGCGTTATTCAGAGCGCAATTAGTCATTTCTCGGTCAGCCGTGCAGACGTCCTGCGCCGACCGCCTATCAGCCTATATCGACCATTCCCCCGTCGACCGGCAATGCATGCCCTGTGATGTGTCCCGCAAAATTCGAGGACAACCAAATAACAGCGTGAGCGACGTCGTCGACCTGACCCATCTTCCCCAGCGGGATCACAGGTCCGCTTTTTCCGCCGGCTGCGGCTCCGCCGGTGAGCATTGAGTTCTTCATGAGCTCCGTGCCAAGGGTCGGCCCTGGGCAAACGACGTTGATCCTTATCCCATGCTTCGCGTTTTCGGCGGCGGCTAACCTCGTTACCGCGATAACGGCCGCTTTGCTGGGGCCGTATGCGCCAAAGGTCGGTACCATATGCAACCCGCCGATGGAAGCCGTGTTGACTATACTGCCTCCGCCTTGTTTTACCATCCGGCGGATTTCGTGCTTCATGCACAGAAAAACACCTTTTGCGTTGACTTCCATGACCCTGTCCCAGTCCGCCTCGTCAAGTTCGGTGAGCAGATTATATGACATACGTACGCCGTCAGGTCCGACTCCGGCATTGTTGAACGCGCAGTCTATACGTCCGTAAATCTCCACAGACTCTTCAACGAGGTGGACAACGTCGGGCTCTTTGCTGACGTCGCAACGGACGAAAACCGCTTCGCCGCCTTCGTCGCGAATAGATTTCGCGACAGCTTCACCGCCTTCTACATTACTTCCTGTGGAAACGACGACTTTCGCGCCCAATCTTCCGAACTCAAGCGCCACGCCGCGCCCTATGCCGGTCGCGCCCCCGGTAACTACGGCGACTTTCCCCCTGATATCATCAGGCATGATCTTCACTCCTTTATCAGACGATTCCTTAATTCTACATGGTGAATTTTTAACTTTTAAAACACTTATCCCGATTCAGGTATAACACCGTGAAACTCGTCAAGTGCGTGCTGCACAGCAATCCTTGAGTGCGAGTTAAAGGCCTGAGCCGCAGTTGACATGTAATAGTTCACGTCTTTGAGTAAGGAGCCGACTTTCTGAAATGCTGCCACAATGAGTTTCCGGACAAGGCCTATTGTCAATACCTGCTGTGGCTGGTCGGGAATCGCCCAGATGCTTGGATGCATGATATCCTGATTATTCATCATGTTCTGAGCGGCAACAAGGTACTCCTCAAGCGAGACCGGGGCGTCAATATACGGGGCAGGGCCGGGCATCTGTGGCTTACAGTCAAACTCCTGCCTAAGCTTAATCACAAACAGATGAGCTATGAAGCAAAGAAGCATATGCCTGTGCCAACCGTCCCAAGATCTTGACTCGTAATGATCCATACCGAGATATTCCTTGCATTCCTGGAAACACTGCTCAATCGACCATCGCATCAGCGCAGGCCTACGCAGATCTTCAGCAGAAGCATCCGCAGACTCATTGCACAGAGCATACTTTATCCCACCGTCTGAGAGTTTGCGGATGTACAACCAGACATCTTTGCCGGGCATTTTATCGCGCACTTCCACGACACGCAGGAACTTGTCATTTGTGATAATCGGACCCTTTGCGCCGATGTCAAGCACAACATCGTTCCATTCCACTTCTGTATCTTCCGCTATATCTTTCACCGTACGCGGAGGGAACTCCGGCGCCGCTTTCTCGGGCTTCCGCCCCCTGCCTGAGTACTCTGGCAGGACCATTCCCGGACGGCTGGCGAAAACTCTTTGATTGCTCTTGACGTCGGCAAAGTACACCATCCCATCGGGTATAGAGTCGAGGAACTCGCTGTCGCTGCCGTACGCGCTGTCGGCGCCCACGTATTTCGCCGGGAACAATCCGGATTCTGACGCCCCCCGTATCATTTCTGACGCAATCGCGGTTTTCGTCCGGAACTTCAGGCTCTTCGGCACCCCGCACCGCTTGTATAAGGCGGCATGGCTGCCTTTAAACCATACTTCCGGCATATACAAGTCGTAGTCTATCAGTCCATAGCCATGCTGCCCCGCATAGCCTGCAAAGACCCCTACCTGACAGTTGTCAACTTTCCCCGTTCTGCCGCAGTACTGCCTGGCAACGCCAACGGAGTTGTTCCCCTTTTTGGGGAGCCCGCTCTCATCGACGGTAATCATGCCTTCTTCACTGGCAAGCACCCCTGATAAATCCTGGCGGTACTCGTCCTTCATCCCGGCATCATCCCATTTGCTCTTCCCCATGAAGAACGTAAGGTTCCTTACATTTTCGCTGCCCTCATATGCTACCGCGATCGGCTCGATAGACTTACGCTCCAAATCGCTAAGAAGGCCTTTCTCCATCGCCACGAAATGAGCCCGGTGCTCTTTACGACCAAGGTAGCCTAAATATCTGTCAAGGTGCGCCGCAAACAACTGTCGGATCCGCTCTATTATATCCCCGGTTATCCCCATCTTTTTCAGTATTGATGGATACCAGAATGGTGTTCCGTTCAACATCGCCTCAAGTTCCTCCCGTCCGTTGCGCAGCCGTTTCAGGTCAGGACGGAACTCCTTCGCAAATGACCGGTCCATTATGTATACATAAATATCCTTTATCTGCCCGTGGTACACAAATGTGTTGCCTTGCCGCCCATATCCTTTGGTCATTCCTAGATATGTCCAGTTCGCCGCCACGTAACATGTCCCCAGATACTTCTCCCTGTCTACAAACGTCTCGACCATATACGGTGTTATTTCGTACTGCTTCTCCCAGTCTTTTCGGAGTTGCCGGAGGCTTTTGGACAGTATGTGCGACGCCAGATTTCGGACGCGTATCCATGGTAGTATCAAGAACCTGTTGTTCATTATCAAGTGCGGCAGATTGGACAGTCGGGTCTCCTCGCCCCACCCGATGTACTCGTCCCTGGGCCCCAGCTTGTACGTCGCTGAGCAAAAGCTTATCGCGCCTACTACCTGCTTATCGAGCGTGACAACATACTTTATACGCGCGCCCATCTGCCCTTCGTATCCAAGGTAATGATACTCCCTGACGATCTCGTCCCAAAAGGCTTCCCATTTTGTTTCATCTACCTTGTGAAGCCGCACTTCCCCCGGATAATCGCTTAGTTCTCCTGTTAATGGTGTCTTGTCATACTTATAGGCCACCGTTCTACCTCGACTTTCGCCAGCTGCATTTTTACGCGTATACCTTATCATGCAGCTTGTCAAATGTCAAGTTTTTAAACTCACCATGTAGAACTAACCCACTTTTCTGTAAATATCGGAGTCGCCGTCTTCATCGACTATAGTCAGCGTTGAGCCGTTTATGCTGTAGTCAAAATAACGTATTGTGCCGTCCTCGCATACTACCCGCAAAACGTCCTTGGACTCGACTTTCCATTGCCCCAGTTCGTTGTAGTCATACTCTCTGACTGAGCCGTCGGAGAAGAACTCCACCCGATCAGCCGCAAAAAAGTAGTAAGTTCCATCGCCGCGGACAAGCTCCCATCTGCCGACCAATGCGTTTTTGCTTGAACATGCTGTCAGGAACAAGCTGAGGATCAATAGAACAAGCAGTAATTTGGATAATTTTTTCATTCCGGTCCCTCCATATATTTTTGTGTATGAGATTCTCATATTATATCAGAACCGGAGAGTATTGTAAATAGTTAGTATTGTTCTATGATCGATACTGTAGATATTTACAATCAGTATCGTGTTGTGTTCGCTTTATGCTTCGTTGTTAGTCTCACGCAGCATCGTTTCACTCTGCTGAAATAATGTATTGATACACAGGCTGACCGCCGCGAAGTACGGCTATCTCAGCGCCTGACGAAGAAGCGCCAATCAAATCGGCCACTGATGCGGCTTCATCCTCGCTGACGTCTTCTCCAAAGAATACTGTTATGAACTCAGGAGAAAAGACTCCGAGCGCCGCTGCGACCTCATCGATCACGACGTTAAGATCAGACCCGCTTGAAGCGAGCGAATCCTCGATCAGGGCCAGATACTCGCCCTCTTTGATTTCATATCCGTCGAATACAGAATCGCGCGCAGCCAGCGTAATGAGCGCTGTGCGTACGCGGGCGGCGGCTTCAGTCATGACTGCCGTCATATCCTCAACCCCTGCGGAATCATCGACGGCAAGCATTGCCGCGATACCTTGGGGGATGCTCCTTGTCGGTATCACGACGACGTGTTTTTTCGTCAGTGGGATGCATTGCTGCGCCGCCATAATAATGTTCTTGTTGTTCGGTAGGACGAACACGGTGTTGGAAGGCGTCGCGGCGATTTTTTCAAGGATATCTTCTGTTGACGGGTTCATCGTCTGCCCGCCCAGAATGATCTTATCCGCGCCGAGATCGCGGAACACTTCTTCAAGACCGTCGCCCGCGCAAACCGCGACTATCCCATACTCTTTCAGATCCTCCGGTTCCGGAAGCGCGGCTTCTGCTACCGGAGCGTTTGCGACTATTGTGTCGGAATGCTGTTCCCGCATGCAATCGATCTTGACTGAGAGAAAAGGGCCGTAGGTCAGCGCTTCTGTAAGAATGACGCCCGGCTCGTTTGTGTGAACATGGACTTTGATGATCTCGTCATCGTCGACCACGACGACGCTGTCGCCGCGAACGTCGAGGAAATCGCGCAGCCGGTTCGTGTCGGTCCTGAGTTTTCTCCCGACTATAAACTCGGTGCAATATGCGAACTTGATATCCTCTGCGGAATACTGAGCGAAATCGGCCTTGCCGCTTATATCCGGCTCCGATGAAACGCTTTCCAATATCTCGCCGCGCAAAGCTCTCAGCATACCGTCGAGGATATACAGATAACCCTTCGCGCCCGCGTCGATGACCCCTGCTTTCTTTAAGACAGGGTTCTGGTTGATCGTATCCGCCAATGCGATATAACCCGTGCTCAGCGCCTGTTCAAGAACGATCTCGATATCTTCCTCTTGCTCCGAGGCGTCGACAGCCGCGCCTGCAGCGAATCTTGATACAGTCAGTATCGTTCCTTCGGCGGGTTTCATTACCGCTTTGTAAGCGGCGTCGACGCCTGAAGCCAGCGCATGCGCAAACGCGGAGGCGCCTGCGGAATCGACGTCTTTGAGCCGCCGCGACAGACCGCGGAACAAAAGCGACAGGATAACGCCCGAGTTGCCGCGCGCGCCGCGGAGCAATGCGCCGGCCGTGACTTCTGTCGCGTGCCCCAGCGTTCCCGGCGTCATTGACGCCAGAGCTTTTTCCGCCGCCCCAATCGTGAGGCTCATGTTAGTTCCTGTATCTCCGTCCGGTACGGGAAATACATTGAGTTCGTTGATCTCCTGCTTGTGATTTTCAATAGCGGCAGCCGCGTTAATGATCATAGTCTTAAACAGCTCGCCGGTTATTTGCAGTGTCAAACGGCTCCCCCCTTTTATCCGAGTAACATAGAATCGACAAAAATATCCACGTGCTTCACTTCAACGCCTGTACCTTTTGTGACCTGATAACGCACCCTGTCCATTATGCTGTCGCAGATGACAGGGATGTTGACCCCCTGGTCGACGGCTATGTGTAACTCTATGGATATAGTGTCGTCATTGTTATACGTAATATGGACTCCCCTGCCCATTGACTCCATCTTCAAAAGATGGACCAGCCCGTCTGTAACAGAGCGTACGGTCATCCCTTTGACGCCGAAGCAGTTCGTCGCCGCGTCGCCGGTGAGGTACGTAAAGACGTCGCGGGATATATCTATGAAACCTCGCTCGTTATTAAGTTTAACCACAAAATCAACTCCCTCAAATCAACTCAAAACAAACTGTAAACCTACTACGTACAAACTGTAAACCTACTACGTACCAACCGTAAACCTACTACGTACTAACTGAAAACCTACTACGTACCAATCATCAAACCAACTTGACGCCCAGCGTTTTGCCGCCAAGCAAGTGGAAATGTAAGTGAAAAACCGTCTGACCGGCGTCGGGACCGTTGTTTGAAATTACACGGAAGCCTCCGCCCAGTCCTTCCGCCTCCGAAATCTTTGCGGCAGCTTCGAGGCATTTCGCCGCGAGGTATGAGTTCTCCTCCGTCAAGTCTGCGACCGCCGCGATATGCACTTTGGGCACGATAAGGATATGCACCGGCGCTTGCGGCGAGATATCACGGAACGCGAAAACGTGTTCATCCTCATACACTCGCTGTGACGGGATTTCCCCGTTGATGATTTTACAGAAAATGCAGTCTGACATTATAGTCTACCCCGGCTTCTAATTCAGTATTTACCCCGGTATCTGCCCCAGTATCTACCCCAGTTTCTCCTGTACATAGTCGTAGACGGCGTCGAGCGCTTCGCGCAGTTTTGACGCGTCCTTTCCTCCGCCCATTGCGAAATCGGGCTTGCCGCCTCCGGAACCGCCGCATAGCTTTGTTATCTCGCGTATCAGTTCCCCGGCCTTAACGCCTTTCTCAACAGCCGCTTTACCGCATGCGGCCATGATCGTTATCTTGTCGTCCTTCACCGCGGCGAGCACAGCGACGACGCCCGCTTCCCAATCGCGGAGTAAGTCCTCGATTTGCCTGAGCCTGTCTATGTCTACGCCGGCGTCCTCGATCACAGTCGTTATGATCTTCAACCCGCCAAGTTCTCTCGCCCCGGTCAGTATTCTCGAAGCCTCGCCGCGCGCTTCCTTTGCGACAGCGGCGTCAAGCGCGCCGCGTAACTCGCGGAGTAAATGGATGTTGCTTTCGAGTTTGACCGCGATCTCCTCCGGCGTGCCTGCCTTAAGCATACCGGACAGCACGGACAGATGCCCGCGCGCTGTGTTGAGCGCATCGAGCGTCGCGGTTCCGGTGATTGCTTCGATCCTGCGTACGCCGGACGCGACGGAAAATTCAGATAAAATAGAAAATGCGCCTGCTTTCGCGGTATTATCAAGATGCGTTCCACCGCACAACTCTATAGACAAATCTCCCATTTTTACCACACGGACGACGTCGCCGTATTTCTCGCCAAACAATGCCATCGCGCCGAGTTTTCTTGCCTCTTCTATAGGCATGTCTGTAACTGTGATGTCGAGCCCGTCGAGAGTTGCCTCGTTCACACGGCGTTCGATCTCCGAAAGCTCATCTTTTGTGAGCGCGGAGGTATGGGTAAAGTCGAACCTCAGCCTGTCGGGTTCGACGAGCGAACCGGCCTGCCGGACATGCTCGCCGACAACAGAGCGCAGCGCTTCCTGTAGCAGGTGTGTAGCAGAGTGGGCGCGCATGATCGCGCGGCGGCGCGGCAAGTCGATCTCAGCGATAATATTGTCGTAGACGTTAAGCGAGCCTTTGAGCATTTTTCCGTGGTGCAGATATTTGCCGCCCTTGCTCACCTGTACATTGTTGACTTCAAACGTAGGAGTATCATCCACCTGAACCCTTATTGTCCCGAAGTCTGTGGACTGGCCGCCCATCTCTGCGTAAAACGGCGTCTTGTCCAAAACGACGATACCTTCGTCGCCTTCGCGGATAGAAGAACTGACCTCGCCTTGTGTGACGATCGCGAGAACATGACCGGGCTCGCTCGTATTTTCGTAACCTGTGAAAACAGTGGGGGTGTTGTCAAGCCCGAGATCGACGCCCGCCCACGCAAGGTCGCCAAGAGCTTCGCGCGCCTTCCGCGCGCGTGCGCGCTGCTCATCCATGTGCTTCTCAAATGACTCTACGTCGGCGGCCAACCCCCGCTCCGCCAGTATCTCAACTGTCAAGTCGAGAGGGAAGCCATAAGTGTCATAGAGTTTGAAGGCGTCGGCCCCCGATAGGGTCGACTCATTCCTTTTTTCATAGTCTGTGATCAAGCTGTTCAATATCGCCGTTCCGGAGTCAATGGTCTTTCCGAAGTTTTCCTCTTCAGAGAGGATCACACGGACGATATGACCGGCCTTTTCCGACAAGTCGGGATATGCGTCTTTACTCTCTTCGATAACTGTGCCGCATACGTCGTACAAAAACGCGTTTGTAACGCCCAGCAGCCGACCGTGCCTTGCCGCGCGCCGCAGAAGTCTGCGCAGAACGTAACCGCGGGCCTCGTTAGAAGGCAGAACGCCGTCGCATATCATCATCGTCGCGGAGCGTATATGGTCGGTAATCACGCGAATAGAGATATCATGTTTATCATCGCTCCCGTACGCGACGCCGCTGATTGCGGATACTTTATCGATTATTTTGATAATAGTATCGACCTCAAACATGCTGCCGACGCCCTGACAGACGCAAGCAAGCCGCTCGAGGCCCAGCCCGGTGTCAATATTCTTCTGGCTCAGTTCGGTGTAGTTGCCCTCGCCGTCGTTATCAAACTGCGTAAAGACATTATTCCAGATTTCGACGTAACGGTCGCAATCGCAGCCCGGCGCGCAATCAGGTTTACCGCAGCCATTCTCCGCGCCACGATCGAAATAAACCTCCGAGCAAGGGCCGCACGGCCCGGAACCGTGATCCCAGAAGTTATCGTCCCTGCCCAGCTTAGCGATCCGCTCAGGCGCGACGCCGACCTCATTGACCCATATGCCGAAAGCCTGATCGTCGTCATGAAACACGGACGGGTAGAGCAGCGCGGTATCCATTCCCAACCGTTCCGTGAGAAACTCCCAGCACCAGGCGATAGCTTCGCTCTTGAAATAATCCCCGAATGAGAAGTTGCCGAGCATTTCGAAGTATGTCCCATGCCGGGAGGTTTTTCCGACGTTGTCTATATCGCCTGTGCGAATGCACTTCTGACATGTGCAAACACGCTTGCGCGGCGGCTCCTGTTCGCCTGTGAACCATGGCTTCATTGGCGCCATACCGGAGTTGATCAGGAGGAGCGACGGATCGTTGCGCGGTATAAGCGGGAAACTCGGAAGGCGCAGGTGGTCTTTCTCTTCAAAAAACGATAAAAACAGCTCTCTAAGCTCGTTTAGTCCGTACTTTTTCAATGTATCATACCTGCGGGTTATTTGATCAGGGTCTCGATGAAATCCGCTATTTCACCTACTGTTTTGTGCTCGTAGACTGATTCGTCGGTTACGCTGATCCCGTACTCTTCCTCAAGGGACATGATAAGCTCGACGAGATCAAGAGAATCTGCGCCTAAGTCAGTCATAACGTCGGTTTCTCTATTGATCGTTGCGGGGTCTTTATCAAATTGAGCAGCCAGAGTATCTCTTATTTTTTCGAATACCATAATAACGATCTCCTTCTCTTTAACTCCACTCGCGGTAATGCGTGGCGCCTTCGCTGCGCCCCCCGCTGTCCTTATCTTTATTGCGGCCATACGCTACCACGATACGCCGGTTCGGCTCGTTGCCGACAGAGTATGTGGTGATGTTCTCATAATTCTGAAGCGCGGTATGGACCACGTGGCGTTCGTACGCATTCATGGGGTCAAGCGTCATGTTTCGCCTGTACTTCATTACTTTTCCGGCAGTCCTGACAGCAAGGGTTTCAAGCGTCTCATTTCGCCGCTGCCTGTAATTCTCCGCGTCGAGATTTACTCTGTAACGGCTCGAACCGCCGCGATTGACGACATAGTTTGTCAGATGCTGTATCGCGTCAAGCGTTTCACCGCGTCTGCCTATGAGCGCGCCGGGGTCATTGCTCGTTAGAATAACATTCACGGCGCCCTCTTCTTCGGTCAACTCTATTCCGGCGTCTACGTCCATACGTTCAAATAACCCTGACAGAAAATCCTCTACACGGTCTATGCGGTCGCCTTTTGCCTCGTAAACGACTTTTACGGTGGCGGGCGTGTTTTTTAACCCCAAAAATCCTGTTTTTGCTCTTTCAACTATCTCAACCGACACATCATCCCGTGCCAACCCCAACTGTTCAAGGGCGGACTCTATAGCTTCATCTTCTGTTCTTGCGGAGACTTCGATAGACTTTGTCATTTCTGATCCTCCATTCGTTTGGAATAGTTATATGCAGATGATCGTTAATCATCAAAGCGCTTGGTATCAAACCGTGTGGTTGGAGAAGTGCTCGGTTCGTCGTCCGATTCGTCGTCGTCATCGTCCGACTCGTCGTCATCATCGTCCGACTCGTCGTCATCATCGTCCGACTCGTCGTCGTCATCATCGTAATCGTCATCGTCGTCCGACTCGTCGTCGTCATCATCGTAATCGTCATCGTCGTCCGACTCGTCGTTGTCATCATCACCGGTAATGAGTTCGTCATCATCGTACTCGTCG
>Ga0082212_10011227_pt1 | contig 11374 bp, 11 predicted proteins | sample TergutNt197P3_FD_71548 | JGI IMG/M metagenome (GOLD analysis project Ga0082212, IMG submission 71548) | Neocapritermes taracua P3 segment gut microbial communities from Petit-Saut dam, French Guiana - Nt197 P3 | ecosystem: Host-associated > Arthropoda: Insects > Digestive system > Gut ... | reverse complement strand
GGCAACCTCGCCGTCGTCCAGAAACAGGTCGATTTCGCCGCGGATTCCTAATTTCTTATTCTCGAAAAATTTATTCTGACTGAATTCGGTTACCTCGTATCCTAACTTCTGGAATTTAGCGACTATGTTTCCCTTGACCATGTGCTCGATTATTTCTCCAATACGCGAACCAAGAGCAGAAATTTTTTTGCCGGTTTCCTTCATCTGACGGTCGGTCTCCTTCAACCGCCTGTCGGTCTCCTTCATCTGACGGTCTGTCTCCTTCATCTGACGGTCTGTCTCCTTCATCCGCCTGTCGGTCTCTTCCATACGCAAGCCGGTTTCCCGGAATAGTTCAAGGATTCCTTCGTAAGTCAACGTACTCTGTTCTGGCATTGTTTCTCTCCTTCTGTTGCCAACTGTAAGGCCGGGAATTATTTTCAACTCGTCTCGCCACCCGGCAATAATTTTTCTAGGAACACTCTGAAAGCCTGTATGTAAAGTTTCGTATAAAGCCCCTCGCGTCGCAATACGGAAAGTAACCGCGACTACGCCAGTCCGGAACCTGAGGCAACGCCGCTCGCGCGGTCTTTTGATTATACATGCGGGAAGCCCGCATTTCTCTATTTACGTACATTTTCACAATAAATGTTTCTTGAATTGATGTTGGATTTCAAAGCAATTGAAAATAATTTAACGTTTGAACGCAGGCCTGGGAGCGCGGTCCCTGGGAGCGCGGGCGTCCCCGCCTGCATGTAAATAAACAACGCGGGCGAAGCCCGCTTCAATTGTAGGCGCGATAAATCGCGCCACATTTTTTATTACACGACCGGCGGGGACGCCGGCGCTCCCATGGCAGGCGCTTCCATGTCCGGTGCTCCCAAGATTGCATACCCGGGCTAAATCCTCATTGCCAGAAATCAGGGTGCGGATATATACTGGTTCCATGGGATATGAACAGCAAACAGCGACCTGGACTTTTATTATGTTGACCGCTATACGGAAGCGGTTAGGTTTGTCGCGATCTGATTTTCTTCCTATTGCGGAAAAATACGGATTCATAAGTTTTTTATTGGATCAATACGAATTGCTTCATTATTACGACAATGATTATATTGTGGACGATGTGTTGAGGCATATCGAAGAACAGGGCGGCAATTGCAATGAATTATTCTGAGCTGTCCAACCCCCTATACCACGGGTCCGCAATATTTTTTCAGGAGATTGATTTGTCGAAAAGCGCGCCGAATAAAGATTTTGGCTGTGGTTTTTACACGACAAACGATAGTTTTCAAGCAGAGAAATTTGCGCGGTTAAAGGCTAAGCGGATACGAACCGGCAAAGGTTGTGTAATGGCATTTTATTTTCAAAATACTACCGGACTGAGCATAAAACGGTTTCCTTTATCTGTTGAGTTTTTTGGAGGCATACGATGTTTACATTAACTGACGATACCATCGATATGGCGATTGACAACTTGAGCGGGTATATCGTTTCCGTTGTTGCTTCACAAACAGGCTTGCCGGTCAGGAGGGTATCGGAAGCATTCTTTAGTTCAGACGCATACGCGCTTTTAGGCGACAAGGAAACAGGCTATTACTGGGACAGCGTAAACGAGCTTACAGATAAATTCGTGGCGGAAGCAGGGTACGACATGACGGGTGCGCGACATAAAAGCTCAAGACATGGAAAATGCCCTGGGAGCGCGGGCGTCCCCGCCGGCGTGTAAATAATAAAATGTGCGCCGAAGGCGCGCGTTCAAACACGCACTGAATGGCAAGAGAATATGGCGCAATCATTGGAGAAAATTACTATTTCCGGGACAGTTTTGTTTTCAGCTTCTTTTGGGAAATTCCAGTGACACGGGCTATTTTGTCAATACTGTCTCCTTCCGCGAACATCGCCACTGAATCTCCTTTTTGTTTTTTTTCGCCTCCATACCTTCCCGTATTCCCGCGCGTCACGGAATTGAAATCATCCACAACGCAAAAATAATTTTACCGCGTAATTTCGTAAATGATTATGTTTTTTGACTTGTTGCGGTATTTCAAATTAATTTCAATTTTGTGCTCTGCTCTGGCATCGCTTCTCTCATTTGAATGAAACATTCAGGTTGTTCGTGGCTTTATGCAGGCGAGGACGCCCGCGCTCCCAGGAACCGCGCTCCCAGGGCAGGGTCTACCATTCCTTTGCCTGGAATCCTGCAGGCGGCGTTACGATTTCAACAGCTTCACGGGATTGGACGATGACATATAATCCGCTCTCCTGCGCAAATCGTATGGCATCGTCTGAAACATCCACTCCGGCAACGGCTCCTATAAAACGTCTTTTATTAACGCCCTTGGTATCGGTATGTCGCCGGTATTTTTCCAGCCGCTCGATATGTTTGCGTACATCCGCTGTTTCCAGAGAGTCCTCGACTTCTATAAAAATGGCAACCTCGCCGTCATCCAGAAACATGTCGATATCTCCGCTAATTCCCAAGTTATTATTCTTGAAAGATTTTTCACAGCCGTATTCAGTAACTTCGTATCCTAACTCCTGGAATTTCTCAACGATGTTTCCTTTGATCATGCTCTCGATAATTTCCCTGGTACGTGAACCGAGATCCGAAATCTTTTTGCAAACTTCCTTCATCAGACGATCGGTTTCCTTCATGCGCCGGTCGGTTTCACGGAATAGTTCAAGGATTCCTTCGTAAGTCAACGTACTCTGTTCTGGCATTACTTCTCTCCTTCTGTTGCCAACTGTAAGGCCGGGAATTATTTTCAACTCGTCTCGACTATCGGCAATAATTTTTTAGGAACACTCTGAAAGCCTGTACGTCGGCGGGGACGCCGGCGCTCCCATGTCGGTTTCCCGGAATAGTTCAAGGATTCTTCGTGAGTCAATATACTCTGTTCTGGCATTGCTTCTCTCCTTTGAATGAAACATTTAGGTTGTTCGCGGCTTTATGCAGGCGAGGACGCCCGCGCTCCCGGCATAAAAAAAGGCGGGGATTGCTCCCCGCCTTTTCACGGATTCAATGGAAGGAGAAAATTTATTTTTTGCCCAGCTTGCGTCTTGCGATAAAGCCGAGACCTACAATGCCCGTTCCAAGAAGCAGTATAGAACCAGGTTCTGGAACCACATTATTGCAAATTCCCCATCTTTCGCACATGCAATCGTCATATTCAGCAGAACCCTCGGGATACAAATCACCACAGTCCTCATATGGGGGCGTCACCCAGCATATAGACTCAGGATCATTAGGATCGCAATTGCCGCCGAATCCAAGGTCCATACGATATCCGTTGTTGCCGTTTACTACGGCTACAAATGTGACATCCATCAGATATGCGCCATCTTCAAGAACGATGCCGAAAAAGTGATCATTGGTGTTTATAGTGGTAGTGAATGTTTCTATTTGACCAGTTTCATCCAGCCAATAAGAAGCTGTTACCGTGAAGGCGTCCTTATCAGCCGACCAGGAAGACCAGGGCGCGACGTCAGCCCAGAATGAGTCGATATACTGGAACTCAAAATCGCCGATTGGATCCGGCGGATAATTGAATACAAACGCGATGTCAAAATAATTGGCGCTGTTGTGCCCGAATTGCATCGTGCCATCCATATTCAGCGTAACATAATGCGGACCAGCTCCGCCGTTGCCATTAAAATCAAGCGCCCAAATTTCTCCTTTGAACCCTTCTCCATTCGTAATTTCGACATCCCACTGAGTCCAGCCAGGTCTGCCAAAAATGGCTGAATATTTGCTGTCCTGACCGCCTTTTTTATCGCCGACTTTTGTGAACGACCAATCCGACGCAACTACGTTTTCATCGAAATCTGCCTTTTTGTCGAAATACTCAATCCAGTCCAGCGGGTCAATAGGATCCGCCATTGCGGATGTAACGCCAATCAATAAGCAAAAACACGCTGCTATTATAAGATTCTTTTTCATATCAAACCTTCCTTTCAAAAATGTTGTTTTATAGCCTTCCATCTCTAATTCCTTTTCGGAAATCATAGTAGCAATCCGCGTGCCAGTTTTCGCTTATTTGTTATTTATTGCATATATTGTTTGTTTACAACATGTTGCCGCTGCATGGCGCGACGGGCGCAGGTTTTGCAAAACGCCGGTTTTTGTAAAGTTTTCCGACACTTTTAATAGTATATTGCGTAATAATGCCGTATATATGCACGATATGTATAACAAATTATTGATGTTACCTGATTTATTCGCCATATTGGGCTTGTAAAATAAAACTGTCGGAAACCTTTACACTTTTACAACCAGGATGGGAAACGAACTGGGAAGCGCCTGACATGGGAGCGCGATTCAATTGATGCGCGGCTCGCGCCCGTGTTTTTATTACAACGCAGGCGAGGACGCCTGCGCTCCCATGGCATGGGAATGCGCGCCTTCGGCACGCATTTTATTTATTAACACGCCGGCGGGGACGCACGCGCTCCCAGCAATAGCGTTAATATTGGTTGTATTAACGGATGTATAGTTATAAATTACGATTTTATTCTTTATTCGTTCCATTGAGTGAAACTCTTTGACGCAGAGTGGAACAAGTGGTAAATTTTAGCGTGATTTTTTGCTTTTTGTAGGAGATAAATCGTATGGCAACAATTATTAGAGTGAACATGGAGACCAGGGCGATTTCCACGGAAGATGCCGGGATATATAACAATTATGGATCCAGGGGATTCATCGCCCGTTTTATGACCAACGAGGTTGACCCGACATGTGAGCCTCTTGGCATCAACAACAAATTCATCATATGCACAGGTCTTTTGGGCGGCACGGCTGTTTCCAGTTCCGGCAGGCTTTCAGTAGGCGGCAAAAGTCCTCTTACGAACGGCATAAAGGAAGCGAGTTCCGGCGGCACAGCGGCCAACGACCTTGCGCGGCATGGCATCCGCGCCATAATTATCGAGCGGCTGCCCGCGCCCGGCGATAAAAACACCTACGTACTCGTGGTTTCGGAAGAAGGCGTCAAACTTGAGGTCATGAACGACCTGCGATATATGGGCGCGCGCAATACCATTAACACATTGCGGCAGAAGTTCGGCGAGAAAGCCGGCGTTATATGCAACGGCCCTTCTGGCGAATACCTTATGCGTGGTGCGGGCGTCGTAGTCGCCGCTCCGCGCGGGGAAATGCGTTTCGCGGCGCGAGGCGGCATGGGCGCGGTTATGGGCGTCAAACAGGTCAAAGCCGTAGTAATAGTTCCGACAACCGATTCCAAGGTTGAATACTTCGACAAACAGGTTTTTACCGAGGCGACGAAGGAATATCACCAGATGCTTATTGACGCCATGCCCACAATAAAAAAGAGCAACCAGCTCTACGGCACGACGGGCATGTTCAAAATCGTCAATGAACTGGGGTTGTGCCCCACGAAGAATTTCACACTGGGCGCTTTCGATAAACACGCTGAGATAGGCGGCGAAAAACTTGTTGAACTCATCCAGGCTCGCGGCGGAGATGGCAAAACCGGCCAGGCGTGTATGAACGGGTGTATGATTAAATGCCTGTCGGTTTTCCCGGATAAAAACGGAAAAGCCATATGTTCAACGGTTCAGTACGAAAACCTTTCACTCATCGGATCCAACCTGTGTCTGGACAATCTGGACGACATTGCAATCCTGAATGACAAGGTAAACGACCTGGGGCTTGACACCATTGAAGTCGGCGCCGCGCTTGGCGTCGCCGCAGAGGCGGGACAGGCAGAGTTCGGCGACATAGGCAGTTTCATGAAGCTGATGGCCGAGATTGAGGCAGCTACGCCGCTTGGCCGCGTGCTCGGCAACGGCGTCAAAACCACGGGTGAAGTATTCGGGATAACCGATCTGCCCATGTCAAAGGGACAGGCGTTTCCGGGTTACGATCCCCGCGCGCTGAAGGGAAACGGCGTTACATTTGCGATGACCCCGATGGGCGGCGACCACACGCTGGGCAACTGCTACGGAGCGCGCGCAACGCAGCCGCCTCTGGCTTGCGAAGGCCAGGGTGATCTTTCCCGCAACACCCAACGGCAGGTTGCCAGCCTTGAAAACATGGGGTTTTGCATCTTTGCCAGGGCCTATCTGTTTAAAAAGCCCGAGCTTTTTACAAAGTTTACTTACGGCATATGCGGCGGAAAAATGATGACGGTTGATGAGTTCTGGGAACAGGGCCATGAAACCGCGCGCCTGGAATACCAGTACAACGTCAAATCGGGCATCGCCCCGGCCCAGGATAAGCTGCCGGAATACATGTACAGGGTTCCTCTGCCGCCGACAAATCATGTCTTCGATCTGTCGGATGAAGAGATGCAAAAGGGACGGCTTTGTTAGTTTTCGCAGTTATATCAGGAGCGCGCTTTCGCGCGCCCCTGATATAACGTTTTCGTGGGTGCGCGACATAAAAGTTTCAGCCATGGGAGCCATGGCGTCCGCGCCGGTCGTGTAAATAATAAACGCGCGCCAATGGCGCGCTTCAAATGTAGGCGCGATTGATTGCGTCCCATTTTGTTTATTACACGACCGGCGAGGACGCCTGCGCTCCCATGGCTGGAACTTTTATGTCGTGCGTCCCGTTTTCATTTACCGCGTAACAGCATGATCGAAATAGAGTTTAATTTGTGGCTGGCGGAGCGGAAGAATTGCCCGCGGACGCTGGATATCGGCGAATCCATCGACATGCCGCGGCTTGAATCCATGCTTGGCCTCAAGGCAGGCGATGTGGGCATGGTTTTAGTAAACGGCGCGTGGGCGCGTCCCGACAGCGTCATAAAAGACGGCGACCGCGTGCAGCTTTTCCCCTATATGGACGGCGGGTAATTCTATTAAAGATCCGCTGACCAAAATCTATGTTGAGCCTGCAAACCGCTGCAATCTGAACTGCGTCACCTGCATACGACATTCCTGGGAAGAAACGTTCGAATATCTGGCATGGCACGTTTATCAGGCTTTGATTGACGGACTGGCTGGTTTCCCGCAAGCCGGGACTATTGCTTTCGCAGGTTTCGGCGAATCCCTGTGTCATCCGCGATTCCCCGAAATGGTGATGCTTGCGCATGAACACGGTCTGCGGACGGAGATGACAAGCAACGGCATGCTTTGTGATTCATCAATGGCGGAAAGGCTGATAGACGCCGGACTCGATCAGCTTACAGTTTCAATCGATGGAACTACCAGTGAATCTTTAGGCGCCGTCCGTCCAGGCGCGTCGCTGGAAAAGATTATTGAAAATATGAAAACGCTCCGCCGGCTGAGCGAAATAAAACGTTCATCGCCGCTGAAAATCGGAATTGAGTTCGTGGCGACAAAGAGCAATGTTCATGAAATGCCCGCCCTGCAAAAAATCGCCGAGGATATCCAGGCGTCTTATGTCATTGTTTCAAACATATTGCCTTATACCGCCGAACTTCAGGATGAGATACTTTACAGTCTGGAACCGACAAGCTACGAGGGGCAGGGAGACGAGCGCAATCCGCACTGGCATATTCCCAAAATGGACTGGAAGCGCGATACCATGGAATCTATAGCGGCTATCGCGAACGAGCGGGCCAACCTGAGCTATCTCGACATCAATTTAAATCAGCGCAACAACTACTGCCCTTTTATACAACCTGGAAGCCTGTCGCTGTCCTGTCACGGCTATGTAAGCCCGTGCCCGCCGCTGCTGCATTCATACACCTGTTATGTCAGGGGCTGGAAGAAATCTTTCCGGCGCTGCGAATACGGCAGACTGGGCGAGCAATCCCTGAAATCGATATGGGAACAGCCTGAATACATGGCATTTCGTGAAAGAGTGCGGAAATTTGAATTTTCTCCCTGCGTGGATTGCGGCGGCTGCGAAGACTCTGAAAAGAACGAAAAGGACTGCCAGGGCAACCCTTTCCCGGTATGCGGCGACTGCCTGTGGGCCAGAGGCGTCCTGCGCTGCGCGTAACTATGAATTTTAAATCATTGACAGCGGAATAATATAGTTCTTTTCATTCAACTGTAGTAAATCGTTGGCAAGGCATATGACACCGCCTTCGCCGATAGCAACGCCCTTCATGCCGTCAAGCATGGTAAAATTGCTTATATCCCTTTCGCCGGGTTCGGCTTTTGTCTTGATCTCAATCGGATATATCGTGTTGTTTTCATGAATCAACAAATCAATTTCCTTTTTATTTCCGTCACGAAGAAAATATAAATCCGCCTCTTTGCCTGCGTTTGCATAGCTTTTGAGTATTTCCGAAACGACGAAACTTTCAAAGAAACTGCCGTTATTTGCCCCAATCGACAGGTTTTCAGCCGTCAGCCAGCGAGTCAGATAGGAAGCGAGACCTATGTCCAAAAAGTGCAGCTTCGGCGTTTTAACAGCCCTGTTTATAGCGTTGCTGCTGTAAGGTTTCAATAAATATACTATTCCGCTTGTTTTTAGCACTGATAACCATCTTTTTGCAGTCGGCACGCTTATCCCGACATCATTAGCAAGCGAACTCAAATTTAATAATTGCCCTGACATTGCAGCGCAGACAGTCAAAAATTTATAAAAACTGTCTTCATCGGCAACTTGCGTGAGCATTCGGACATCACGCTCTATGTATGTTTTAATGTAGTCGGCGTAAAAATCCGCCCAGTCAAAATCAGCGTTCAATGCAAGTTCGGGCATGCATCCGCGATGAATGATCTTCCAAATCTCAGGTATTCGCATAACTGTTTTGCTTGCGTTACGCGCTTTTAGGCGCTCAAATGCCGGTATAAACGGCTTATTCCAGGCTTCGCCGTTTATTTCCCGCATAGACAACCCTGATAGCTCCAGAATCCCCGCGCGTCCAGCCAGACTCTCCGTAACATTTTTCATGAGTTCAAAACTCTGCGATCCCGTAAGGAAAAAATCGCCCTTATTATGGCTGGTGTCCAACAGAATTTTTATATAGTGAAAAATTTCTGGAGCATATTGCACTTCATCAACAAATACCGGCGGAGGGGTTATATTAAAAAAAGTTGAAGGCGAATTGATTGCGCGGCGTCTGACAGGCAAGTCATCGAGGGTGACTTTTGCGATATCCGGTTTCAGATTTTCGATCAAAGTAGTCTTTCCCACCTGTCTCGCGCCTGTAACAACGACTGCGCCTTTCATTGTTGCGCGTCTCAAAACAGCGTCTTCAATATGTCGCCTTGTATACATTGCATGATCCCATGTTTATGTTATTTTAACATCCGATGTAATAATACCTTAGGAAAATAGATCCGACAAGCATAGACCTGTCTTCAATGGCTTCAATGTCTTCGAAATTGTTATCGTAATATCCAGCGGCGGACGGGGTCGCGCAATTCCTCGTCAGGTTGTCTCCGGCTTTGCAGTTCAGCCAGCGCTGCGCTCATTATCGCGAAGGTATCTTCCATGAGCCGCTTCTTTTCGGATTTTTGATACGAAGTTGTATCAATCGGCGGGCATATTTTGACCCGGATGATTGTTCCGGGATTTACCCGCAGTGTTTGCGGGGCTATTACGCGGTAACTGCCTTCGATTACCACGGGAACCAGGGGAACTTCGGCGCGCAGACAAAGCGCGAACGCGCCGCTCTGGAATTCGCCGAACGCGCCGGTTTTACTGCGGGTTCCTTCCGGAAAGATTATGGCGTTGACGCCGCCGGATATTTCCCTGGCAGCCGCCGTTATGTTTCGGGCCGTTTCCCTGGGATTTTCACGGTCAATGGGGATGTAGCCGGAACGCCGCATATGCCAGCCCATGAAAGGAACATTGAAAAGATTTTTGTTCGCAATCCAGCGAAACTGAATTGGAAGGCGCGCCGCAAGCGAAAGGATGTCGTGAAGGCCGCTGTGATTTGCCGTGAATATTTGCGGACGGGTATGGTCGATGTTTTCCAGCCCCTCGATCTCAACACGGGCGCGGCTGAACCGGAGGTTATTACCCGACCACCTGCGCATACAGTAGTGCTGCAACCGGCCTTTCCCTGACACGAGACCGCCCGCGAGGGAAATCGACGCCCAGAACGCGGTGCTTAATCCGCATGCCGTCCAGCACAATATCGTAAAAAGTTTGGCTTTAAAGTTTTCCATGAAATTAGCGAAGGAGTGGCTGGGAGACAGGGATTTGAACCCCGACTGGATGGTCCAGAGCCATCTGTCCTACCGTTAGACGATCTCCCAACACGATTACACATTATAAAATATCGTTCGCGTGGATTCAAGAGCTGACATCTGTTTTCAATTACTTTCATGCGAGAACTCGTTATCCTGGTAGCGGGCTTCGACGCGGCTCTGTATGCCGCCGCGCGGCGAAAACTCCCCGCGCACCCGCATTGCTGCGGGCTTGCACGCAGCGACAAGATCTCGCAGTATGCGGTTTACCGCGTTTTCATAAAATATTCCTATATCGCGGTACGCCGTGATGTATTCCTTTAAAGATTTCAGCTCAAGGCACCATTTGTCCGGAACGTAATTGACGTAAAGCGCTCCAAAATCCGGCAATCCTGTTTTTGGGCAGATAGCGGTGTATTCCGGCAGCGCGATTTCAATTTCGTAGCCCGGAAATTGGTTTTCCCAGCATTCTATTGCGGGCAGCGGCGCGTCGATGCCCGCTCTGGCATGATCTTCCGTATAATTTCGCATTTAATACTTCATCTCCCTCATAAGATTACGCGCGCGGTAAATCCATTCCCTGTTTCGTCTGCGGAAAAAACGCGGATTCGCCTTCGCCTGATCAATAATCAGTGTCAATTGAAATCGCGCCCGCTCTGCATCGCCCGATTTTTGCAGCGCAACCGCAAGCCAGTAGCGTCCTTCAGGGTCGGCGTCGCGCCGGTTTAGAAAGAAATCCAGAAATTCTTTCCCTTTTTCTATGTAACCCGTATTGATGTAGGCCTTGCCGACTTCACGGAAAATATCACCCTGTCCGTATTCAGGGTCGAGCCGGTACGCTTTTTCATAACATTCCAAAGCCTTGTCCCAATCCTTTTTCTGCGCGCAGGCGAGTCCGAAATAGTAATAATACTCGGCGACGTCCTGCGTAATCTTCACTGCCGCCTCGAAATATCCGCGCGCCGAGGACGGATTTCCCCGGTCAAGGCAGATGCGGCCTAGTTGATAATGGGCATCGGCATTCTGTGGATTTACTGTCAGCGTCCGCATATTTCTCTGGAAATCGTCGGTTCCGGCACGCCCCGCTCCCATATTCCGCATCCAGCCCGATGCAAAATAAATCAGGGGAATTAAAAACAGGAATGGCAGAGACCAAATAAACGCCGATACGATAAAAAATATGGGAACCGTAAGCACGGAAACGGCAAATACACCGCAGGTTCTTGCCGATGACATGTAATTCAAGCGCATAACCGCCCAGAACGTATAAATCACAAACAGCAGTGTCCTGAGCAGATACACTACGGAGATTTCCCAC
>Ga0082212_10011226_pt1 | contig 11374 bp, 13 predicted proteins | sample TergutNt197P3_FD_71548 | JGI IMG/M metagenome (GOLD analysis project Ga0082212, IMG submission 71548) | Neocapritermes taracua P3 segment gut microbial communities from Petit-Saut dam, French Guiana - Nt197 P3 | ecosystem: Host-associated > Arthropoda: Insects > Digestive system > Gut ... | reverse complement strand
AGAAAACGTGAATTATCATAGGTGTTTTCAACGGCTTGAAGGAGTGCTGTTTTAAATAATGATGGGAGTATTTTCTTTTTCACATAACATCGTCCTTTCGTTTGCTCTGGCTTACTCGACTATTTTATTGCTTTTGTCGGCGCACACCATAATGAATCCGTCAACAGCCGCAAAATTCTACGAATTCAATGAACGGCACAGGAGCGCCATCGCTGACACTACTTATGGATTTACAGGCCCGGCGATGCAGTCAAAATTGTATTTCAACAGCATTTCTCTGGCATATTCAGCCAGGTTTTTTGTCTCATACGCATCATTTACATATACATCGCCGTACTCCGTGCATTTGTACATCAACAGGTATTTTTTGCTGGTATAGTATTTGCTTGTCAGGGCATCGTCATTTTTGCTCGGGTCTGTTTTGCCCTCGAATGTCCGCCGCATGATTTTGGCGTCGGTTATGTGCAACTTACCCATCGTTTACCTCCGTTGATTTTTCGCGTAGCGCGGCAAAAAGAAATCCTCCAGTTCGCCGGTTTCGCGGTTTATGTGCCGCGTGATACCGGCTATGTCGTGGAAAAAGTCGCTGTCCGGCGCCGCAAGCAGTTCGCCGAGTTTAAGCGGGCAGCCGTTCGCGTGCGCTGCGGTAATATCCATTGTCAGCGTCCCGCGATTGATGTCCGGATCGATTGCCGCAGCCCGTTCAACGATTTTTTCAATGACGTCATACTCTTCATTTGTCGTTTCAAAGTTGATACCGCTGTTATTCATCGCTATACTCCTTTTCGTTTTTCGGGTCGAGTTCTTCGTAACCGTCCCATATGATTCCTTCGTCCACGCTGACACTGTCATTTTCACCGCAAACGCCGACGAGTTTGTCTGTACCGCCGTTACCGGCGTAATCATGCAGACTGCACAACTCGTCGTTGGCTTTTTCCAGCGCTTTTTTAGGTGAATCGGCTTCCACCACCGTAACGACGTTGACAGTGGTATGGCCGGACATCCTGTATCGTTTCATGCTTTGCAACCGCTTCCACATGCGATTATCGTTGAATTCCGTTTCCGGAATGTCAACGATAATAAATTCGCTTTCTTGGTGTTCGACGCCATATGCCTTACAGTCTTCCTCATCCGCTTCAAAACCGAACGGACAGGACCATGTATAGCAGCATCCGACGCCGTCCTCCATGCAGTCGCAATCGGGGTGCCGACAGTTATATCCGTTGTTGGGACTCGGATCTCTGCCGGGATAAAACTCCGTATCGCCAGAGTCTTTTGGGGTAAGGTACGCATTATAAAAATAACCGCACCTGTTGGCCCATGTGTTGATCTCCATTAAGACAGTCATGTTGTGGCTCCTTTCATTGTATTTTGTATTTCCGTATTCCGGATATTCGTTTTCAGGCGCAATAACCGCATCGCATTCGCACACTTTGCATTTTGTAATATTACGAGTACCATAATAATTCAAGGCTTCACAATCCGGCGAGCAAGGCATTTCCTGATCGAGTTTGCATGGATCCAGGCACTCGCCACAAGGTTTGCCGCACCATTCTTCATGCGCCATTTTCATCCTCCTCGGATAACCCTTTTCGCATCATCGCGTACATTTCGTCGTCAGAATTGTTCATCCACAACGCGCGAAGTTCCTTGTACCTTGTGATGTTGACAACCAGGATTTCGCTTGGAGGATCTGACCGCAGCTCAATAATGGCGTCGTTGAAATAGTGACTCATTGATGTGGAGGTCAATGCCCTGCGAAATCTATGACGCCGTTTTGTTGCGATGGTTTTCATCCGGTTATCCCATTGCTTTCCGGTGAGATAAACAACTTCGTCAAAGTCATTCATTCTGTTGCCCCTTTCTTTGTAATACCATTGACCGCGTCTCCTTTCCTAAAAATTATCCTTCAGCCGCATGGCGTGAGGGCAAAATAAAAAGCGGGAACGACGCACAACCGATCAATCTCGGTTTCCGTTCATGTCTAAACTGGCATGAACTGCGGTCATTCTCGCTCGAATGGGGATATTTCCCCGGGGAAAATAAAAAAAGCGCCAACAAAAGCCGGCCTCAAATGGGCGCAACTATACTGTTGACACTTGCTTACAAACTCAACCCGGCCCTACGATTCATCGGGGGTTACGGGCGACAACGTGTGCAATGCAGGTTTTATCCCGCGGCACAAGCCGAATGGCTTGAGGTTCCTATCGGAACGCGCACAAAAATCAATTACATAGGCATTATACCACAATATATTGATGTTGTCAAGTTGTTTCACGCCATATATTGTACATAGTGGTAATTAAAGTGGCGACATATCATCCGTCCGGAAAGTATGCCGCCTTTTTGTGTTTGGGGCGTCAATGTTTATACTGGCTGCCGAGCCTCAATATAAAGGTTAATGTCGTTGACAATATATTGCCGGCCGGTGGTGTGCAGAGCTTCGTAATAGGAACGGATGTAGTCAATGACCCGGTAGCGGTTGAATAATTCAATGACCGCTTTGCCGGTCAGCTTTTCTGCGCTCTTGTATTCTTCAATGCAATATATGATGAAAAGTGTCTTTTCGTCCATATTCATGCCTCCTCCGGCGTCTGGATGCCGGCCTCGATAAGCTGTCGCCCTGTGATTTTGCCGATATTCGGTATATCAGATAACGCCACTGTAAATGCCTCCCTAAATCCGTTTGTTGTAATTCTGCTCATCGGGGACCTTCTCGTCCTCGTTGAGCCGTTTTTCCGCGATCAGCTCGCCCCCGGTTTTGACGATGTCCATCCCGTATCTGCGTTGTAAATCCAGCATAACGGCGTCAAGTTTTTCATCCTTCAAATCAGCGGCGCAGTCAAGTATCGACAGTTGTTTTTCAGGCATATCCGTAAACCCGCTGAGTGTGATTCCGACCAGCCTGATCGGGCGCCGCTCGACTTTATCCAGCAGCGCGGCGGCTGTACTGTATATATCATCGGCTTTGTTTGTCGCGTCGCCGCTCTTCGAACGGGTAATCTTTTTCATGTCCTTGAACGTGACCTTCAGCGTAACGGTGCGGCAGTATTTTTCACCCAACCGAATCTGAAAACTCAATTCCTTTGCTATGAGCCGCAGAACGTCCTTTAGATAAATAAAATCCGTAATATCCTGCTGAAAGGTATGCTCTTTCCCGAGCGATTGGGATTTCGCCTGCGTTCCCACTATGCGGTTGTCGATGCCGTCGGCCAACTCGATGATCTGCTTGCCGTGGTTGCCAAGCCGGTTTATGACGGCTTGCCTGTTGTTGTATATATCACGAACGGTATGGACTCCTATCTGTTGCAGCTCCGCCTCGGTTTGAGGACCGACGCTATAAATGATCCTCACGCTGCGGTCGGTAATGAGACGTATCAAGGCTTCCGGCGTCAATATCTCAAAAAATCCGTCCGGTTTCTTTTCCTCGCTTGCCAGTTTGGCTGACATCATGGAATACCCGATCCCGACTGAGCAGGTGAGTCCGGTACGCTCCCTGACTTTATCCTTTATCTCTTGTCCTATTTTTACGGCTCCGCCGAATAAATGCACCGAGCCGGTCACGTCTAAAAACCCTTCGTCAAGAGACACATACTCGATTAGGTCCGTGTATCCATCCCAAACTTCATGCACCCGCTCGGACGCTTCCTCATATTTGTGGAAATTCGGGTGCATATATATCCCGTTTGGACAGAGCCGGTAGGCCTCTTTGATGCTCATAGCCGAACGCACACCGAATTTGCGCGCCTCATAACTGCAAGTGGACACAACGCCGCGCTCTCCCGGCAGCGCGCCGATGATCAACGGCTTGCCGCGGAGTTCGGGCTTGTCCCGAACCTCGACCGCCGCGTAGAAGGCGTCCATATCCACATGAATGAGCGTTTTTTTCATCATACAACTCAACCGGAGGCCGTTTCATACGGCCAATCGTCAATGCCCCCGAAATCATATACGCGAGTGTAGCCAAGCTCGATCAGCAGCCGGGCTGCTCGTTCGCTGCGGATCCCGGTACGGCAGTAGATTAAGATGGTCCGCTTTTTGTCGGTCAGCAGTTCCGGCGCCGACTCTCTTATTTCCGTGTCCGGGATCAGCACGGCGCCGGCAATATGCTCCACTGCGAACTCAGCCTCCGTGCGGACGTCGAGGACCGTCACATCACCGCCGTCCATTATTGCCTTTGCCTCGGCGGGCGTTATTTTCCGATACTCCACGGAACCGCCCAATATCGTCAATCCGTTCACGGCGAAAAGCACAGCGGCTATATTCACAATCAACAGCAGCGGCACGCCGCCGACGAACTTTGCATGTCTTGTCTTATGGCGAAAAACAGCCATTCCGAACAGCGCGCCGAGTCCGCCCATAAGTGCCGCCGTCAGTAGCAGTGTTTTTTCGCTGATACGGCGCGATCCGCGAACGGCTTTGTGTTTGTCAATCCCGTATATGGCAAAGACAGTGATATTCCATATAGCGAACAGCAAAATTATATACTTAGTTGAATCCGTCATTCGTCCCAGTCCTCAGCCACAAGTTTTTCCTGAATCAGTTTTAGCTTCCGGCGCCGGTCTTTATAATCCGGGAAGATGCTTTCCACGGCCGCCCAGAAGCGCGGGGAGTGATTGTGCTCCTTAATATGCGCAAGTTCGTGTACCACGACGTAATTGACGACGTTTTCGTCCGCCATAACGAGCCGCCATGAATAACTGATACTGTTTTTTCCGGAGCAGGAACCCCATAGGGTTTTTGCTCCGGTAATTCTTATGCCTGTTGGCATGACATCCATCAGACCGGCAAAATGCCCGGTTCTTCCGCTAAACGAATCTTTGGCGATGACCCTGTACAACCGGATGACCGCACGCTTTATATCGCCATTGTCCAGACCGGCTGGCACGAATACACTCGCGCCATCAAAATGAATACCACTACTACGGCTTGAAACTATGGGATAAACTTCCCCGAACAAGGTGATTTGACTGCCGTAATCCAACTTGAAATTCGACCGCGCAGCCGAATGTACGGCTGCCTTTTCAAGATGCGACCGTATCCATTGCTCCTTCGACGCGACGAAACAGTCAATATCGACTTTCGGCATTTTCAGCGGCGCGCGGACCTCAAGGACGCCGTTTTGGGTGATATGCAAAGCGGCGGTCTTGCGCCCGGAGCGAACGAGGGTGTACGGGATTATACCGTTCATTTACGGCCTCCATTCGTATCCGGCTCATTCCTTTCCCGTAGATTCTTCCGGTACTCGGCTTTTTCCGCTTCATTTGCCTCGCGTACAGCGTGTTTCCCGCAGTCAGGACAATCGTCAACAACGCCGACGCGTTCAAATAAGAAATGACATTTGTTGCAGGCATAGATCATATATGGTCTCCTTATTATACGACATTGGGTAGAGTCCGGATCATGTCAATGGTTTTTATAATCCATTTCAGCGCGCCGTCGAGTCGATAGCCGGTAAATCCGGCCTCGGTGAGTATGGCTTTGATCTCGTCCTCGGTGATCTGGAGGTTTATCAGTCCCTCCAGACTGCCGCGCTCCGCCGCGATCTCCCGCGCATAATCCCAATATGTCCCCGAATAACCGAAGCTGGTGGCATATTTGATGGGATCGTTCACCGCGTCGCGCACCATATCCCCGGTATCCTCATAAAACAAGCTGCGGCCGTTGTCATACAGGGCGTAGAAAGATTCGCCGCCATTGCCGATTTTAATGGCGATGTTCGATAGGTGCCGGTCGTCCTGCCGCGTGATAAAATCGAGCAGGATCATGCGGGCGATGTCATCCCGATACCGTGGTCGGACGCCGATAAGGTTTTGATATTCGTTGTCAGATCGCGCGCCGTCGAACAAGCGGCGGAAATGAACGATGTATTCCTTTGAAAAGTCGTACAGGAACGTGGAGAATACCGTATCCTTATCGGTTTTGACGGCCGGGCAAACCGGCACGCCGAGCTTCTCCGCCAGCAGACTGACCGCGACCTCCGATTCCACATCGGTATGCAGCGGACTGATGCGTTGCTTGTATATTCCGTATTTTCCGTTATATACGCCGTACCTCTTTATGTTGTATCCCTCCGGCGTATCTATGCTGTCGCCGGCCAGGTCGATGCGTTGGAGGAACACCGACGAGAAAACATCCGTCATGGCGGAGTCCAGCCGTTCGCTTTTTGACCGCGCAATCCAGAGCAGGTCTTTCGGGTGGATGCCCCGGGTGACCTCGGCGATGCGCGGCACATCATACTGGGACAGGCCCATACGGAACAGGATGTGTTCGATATCACGCCGGTCCCGGCTGACCACGCGCTCAGCCAGGAACTCATTGAACTCCTCGGCAGCCCATTTGTCCTGTCCCTGAGTATACAGGGCGACGACCGCATTGTATTCGGGCACGATGAAAGACACGGCGTTGTTTTTGCCGATCACGCCGACGACTTCGTCATCCCATTTGAGATAACGCCTGCCGTCGCCTGTTTGCTTGTCGCCGCGTTCCCGGCCGTCCGCCGGCTTTTCCGCGTCAGCCGGGATCTGATAGGATTTTCCGTCCTTGTACGCGCCGGGTATTTTTCCCTGCCCGCATAACACGCGTACGCGCCGGTCTGATATGCCCCACTTCCCGGCGGCTTCCAGTGCTGTGATATACTCCATCATGGTCACCTCGCTTATATGCTGATTATATCACATTATCGGAATAATATCAAGTGCATATTTTATATTATTCCGAACAAGGGGATTAAAAAGCCGTCGGTTCGTTGAACCGACGGCTTTTCGGGTAATTTTGCGCGCGCGGGTGTGATGCTATCCCGCTGTTTTTGTATAACCTAAGCTACGTTTTGTTCGCCCCACCTCACGACCACATGGCCGTCGTCGTCGTATTCCTTGCGTGACAGCATACTCAACAGATCGAAGTTGATGCCGAATTTTTCCTCCACGTCATCGTCGTCCAAATGTTGGTTTTTCATATAGAGGTTCAGTTTTTCCTTGACCATCACCATCTTCAGAAGATTGGATTCGATGGTGTGCGAGTTGGTGATGAAGTACACATTCTTAAACCGCGTGCTGGTGTACCGTATGAACCGGAAGTAATACTGCGACATGGCCGCGTTGTTCCAGAACAGCTCCGGTATCAGGCAGGTGTCAATGCAGTCGAAGTTCACCGCGCAGGAAAGCGCCTGCTGTGTACTCAAAAGGATACCGTTTGCAGTTTTCTCCATTGCCTTGACGACCTCGCGCCGCTGCTTCAGAGACGTGGATTGACCCGACACGACGAACAGCGGCCTGTCCGGGAATTGTTCGCGGATTACCGTTTCATACGCCTTCATAATTGCGATATGGCGAACGCCTACGGCGATACGCTGGTTTTGGTGTTCATGCAGCAGCTCCATGACCTTTGTGAATTTCGTCGGCAGTTCATTGGACGTGTATTCATCAAATGTCTGAGGCGCCGCGCAGATTTTCAGCAGCGTCAGCAACTGGTTCAAAAGCCGGAGCATCGCCGCCTTTCTGGATGTTTTATCATTCTTGAACAGGTATTCCAGCTCATAGAATTTTTCAGCCGCCACTTTGTACAGGGCTTTTTCCGGTTCGCTTTGCCGGCACATCACTTGATGGACCTGATAGATTTTTTTGCCGGTGATTTCTTCAAATGTCCGCGTGATGACGGTATACCCGAGTATTTCATCGAGGTATTCAGAATTGTAAATGTCCTGGGTATTTTGCCCGACGCCGAACACGGTGATCTTTTCGGGTAGGAAGCAATTCTGGAACAGCTTATATCCCTCCCTGTAAGCGGGGAACGGCTGGCCGCACATGTCGTTGTACTCTTTATGCAAAAAATTCTGATTCTTTTCGCGGACATAGATGGAGCCGCACTGACAGAGCATATTGACGCTGTTGTTGTACAGCAGCTCATATTCGGAGAAGAACTCGTTGATATTGTTGCGGGTAAGCGTTCCGGTCAGCAGGGTCTTATATCGCAGCTTACGGAAACAGTTCTTGACCGCTTTTGACCGTTGGCTCTCAAGGTTGGTGATGGCGTCCGATTCGTCAAAGAGCAAAAACAGCTTCTGGCTCCGCATCTTAACGAACCGCTTGACATACCGCTGCATCTTTATGAGCATATCCAGCGTGATCAGCACGAGCTGCCCGCGTTGGATATTTGCCACATCCTCCCATGTCCTGAGCACCATGTAGTCGACGCCGTAGAAAGGCAGAACCACGTCCCAGTTGTTGTAAATGCTGATTGCCGTCGAAACTACAAAGCTACAGAATATGTTATTGTGCTTTATCCTGTAGAAGTGCTGCGCCAGCGCGGAAATGGTTTTCCCCGAACCCTGCTCCCACTGGATGATGCCGTACGGTTTGGTGAGGATCCGCGCGGTATCGAGGAGCTGCCTTTCGTTCAGCTTGATTTCGCATTCGTTCAGGCTGTCATACAGCGTGAACTCCCGCAGGAACGCCATGATATCCTCGGCCGGAGTGACGTCCTCATATGGCGTTGTTTGATTTTCAAATACGCGCCGCTTTTTACTGATGAGCTTTTGGAATCGGTCGTCGTCAAACGGATAATAATCGTCGGCGACCATTTCCTCTACGGTCATCGACTTGGTGCGCGCCGATTGTTCCAACTGTGCTTTGGTTTTTTCACTGCGCGCTTTGAGCCGCATGGTATTGCCCGATTTGACGAGGTCGATCACATCCCGCTCGGGCGGCTTGCTCTGGCTACGCAGGGCGTCTTCCAGGAACCGTATCACATCTTTCGGCTTCTTTTTTACTTTTTCCCATTCGGCGTATGTCATACCTTCCGGCTGCTTTTGGGTATTATAATCTTCAATAAACTGAAGGCACGACGCGTATAACATCTCCGTCTTGGGATTGGTTTTGATGTGATACAGGTACTTCTTTATTTTTTCCGTGAATTTTGCCGTTTCCAAAGCACTTTCACCGGAACGCAGTGCTTCATAAAACAGCTTGGATTTAAGGCTGCGCTTGGTTGCCATATGATCGCCCAGATAAGTGTCATAGATATAGAATGCGTCCTCGTCGCTGACGCTGACTTTCTCCATAACATTTTTGAACGGCTTTTGTTCCAAATATTGGCTGTTCGCGTAAAATATCATGACCTTCGTCTTGAAATACTTTACGCCGCTGGCGGCAAAGAGCGTCTCCGGGAGATAAAACTGACAGAGCAAACTGTACCGCTCGTCCATCTCCTTGATTTTCGCGCTCTCCGAAAACTCGTCGTTCATAAATGGAGCCGGCATGATTACGGCGAGGATACCGCCGGGGTTAAGATGCTCATGTGCTTTCAGACAATAATAATACTGTGAAAACACATCGTCGCCGTTATATTCCCACTTCAGGTTGTACGGCGGGTTCCCCACGATGATGTCCGCTTTGATCTTCGGTTTATAGTTGCGTATGTCCCCATGCGTGATGCTTGCTTCGGGATACAGGCATTTGGCGATCTTGACGGCCTTGAGGTCAACTTCATTCATATAGAAATTGCGCTCTAACGGCATGTTGTTGGCGAACACGCCAGTCCCGCCCGTCATATCCATGACGACATCCTCCGCGCCCGGATTCAAACACTGCATCAAAAAGTCGGCGACAACGGGCGGGGTCAGGTATTGCCCGTTGTCGATTTCTTTTTTCTCCCGGCTGTACGAGGCGTAATTTTCGTAATCGCCGTACTTCAAGCCGTGCAACCCGCCGTCGCCGGTGTAGGAGTTGAACACGTCCTCTTTGGTCACGCCGTACTGCTCCAGCCGGTCGTATTCGGCCATGAACAGCAGCTTGTCGTTGACTTCCGCCCGTTTATCCTGCGGTATGGTCTGCTCTGACGGTAAATACTTCATGTTTCACCTCCTCACGCTGCCGCTTGCTGCGGCAAGCCCGGGAAGTAGATGTCCATGAATTTCACGATCGTCATGTAATCCTTAAACTCGAATTCCGTTTTGCCGTTTTTGAAGACTTTGATACTTTTAACGACGCTTGATGATACAGGATGTTTGTCATAGACGCCGTCATTTTCATCTATTCGGTAATCGCAAAGGAAGTTGTATTTATGGGACAGGTCATAAGTACCGTATTCAAAGTGGCTGAGAGCTTTGAAAAAGGCACGGTGCTTTGACTCGACGCTTGCCATGTACCTTTCGTAGATGGAATCTTTGCGTGAGTAAAAGAACTCGTCGACGATAAGCCGTATGCCCTGTATTCGGTATTTCGAGGTTCCGTTGTATTTCGCCATGGCCTCCCGTGCGCTATCTTTCAACTCGTTGAATGCCTTTTCCTCAAACGACATTCCGCCCATTTGGTCGTATATGCTGTCGAGGATGTATTGCAGCGGAACCATGTCATACCGTTCGGTTTTATACCTGTGCCCATATCCCTCATCCTCAGCTTCGGTCATCCAGTCGGGCTCGTCGACCGAAACTTTGTGTTTTTTCCTGAAATAGCCGCAAATCCGGCTGAATTTCTCGCATGGGCAAAAAAAATAAACCCGCTCTTCTACGTTGTTCAGTATAAATTGGACGGGGCAAGCCTGGAGCTGCAATATGAAAAAGGCAAATTGAGGGCCGCTCTTACACGGGGAGACGGAATTATAGGGGATGTAATTACCAATAACGCCATTCGCATGGCGGGTGTTAAGCAGGAAATTTCTAAATCGTTCAGCGGCGGAGTCCGCGGCGAAGTGGTTATGAAAGCCAATATCTGGAAAGAGAAGTATCCAAACAAGGCAAACTGCAGAAACGCCGCCAACGGAATCATGCGCCGTAAAGACGGGAAGGGATGTGAGGACCTTAACTTTATCAGCTATGACGCCGCGGCAACAATGGATGATAATTTCTTCATAACGGAAATAAAAAAAATCTCATGGCTAAAGGAACAGGGGTTTAATGTTACTGAAACCAAAGAGTTTACCGATCCCGAAAAGATAATTGCCTACAGGGCTGAGATTACGGAAAAACGCAAGAAACTGGATATAGACATTGACGGCCTTGTTGTAAAAGACATAGCAACTGATATGATAGATCTCCGGCGGACAAAACCTGAACGTCAAATCGCTTTTAAATTTGATCTTGAAGTAGCCTGCAGCATACTCAGGGAAGTTGAATGGAGCGAATCCGGCGCGACCTATACCCCCATAGGGATTGTGGATCCGGTACGGCTTGCGGGCACCACGGTTCAGCGGGCCAACCTCAATAACCCTGATATGATCCGCGCAATGGGACTAAAAATAGGCTCCGCAGTTTTGGTGGTTAAGCGGGGCGAGATCATCCCAAAAATAGAAAGTCTTGCGCCCAATGGCGCTATCGAAGAGCTCCCTGAAAAAAAGGAAATTGTATTCCCCCTAAGATGTAATTCCTGCGGAAGCG
>Ga0082212_10011225_pt1 | contig 11374 bp, 9 predicted proteins | sample TergutNt197P3_FD_71548 | JGI IMG/M metagenome (GOLD analysis project Ga0082212, IMG submission 71548) | Neocapritermes taracua P3 segment gut microbial communities from Petit-Saut dam, French Guiana - Nt197 P3 | ecosystem: Host-associated > Arthropoda: Insects > Digestive system > Gut ... | reverse complement strand
ATAAGAACGAAATGTTTTTTCTTCCCATTCCCCGCTTTCAAGCATCTCCGGTGTAAGCGCGCCAAGCTCGTCGCCTGTCAGCCCGGATGCCTTAAGTGCGGCCGCCACTGCCGCGGCTTCTTCCGTAAAAACAAAAACAACCGTTTCCCTGTCAATTATACGGAAAGGCGCATCAGCCGCGCCGCGTTTTTTGGCAATAGTCGCAATAATTTCTTTTTCTTCCGCACTTAAATCCGATTCCGGGATTAAGCCGTTTTCAGATTCGACTACTTTTTCAAGAAGCCCATGAATAATGTTAAACCGTTTAAAAGCCGGACTTTTGGAAGGATCCTGAAGATGCTCAAGCGGAATTGTCAAAGTAACAGTTTTTCCTTCGTCCATTTTCAGAATACCGGATTTGGAAAGACTGCCGAACGCGCTGCCGATATCTTTATTTTCCATTCCGAGATTTTCTGCAATTTCGGGCAGACTCGGTTTATGTATAATTCCCGACAGTTTTGACTGTTCCCGTCCTCTGCGTATAAGTTCCAGGATTCGTTCTTCGGGACTGCCCTTCTCTTTCCATTCGGTGCCGAGCAGGGTTTGCTCATAAAAAACAGCCGTCTCGCGCCTTAACTCTTTAACCAGTCCCTTTCCGGACAGCCAGGAAAGCGCCTGATTGCCGTTCCCGCTTTTAAGGCCCAGCTCTTTTTCGATCTTCTCTACCGTTAGTTCATCTCCCGCTTTATAGTGAAGAAGGACTTTTACTTCCAGAGGATGAAGGTTTTTTACCGTTGTTTGAGTATCAGTTGACATGGGAAAATAGTAGCCTTTTCTAAAGTGTTTTTCTATATTGTTTCGGTAAACCCGTTGAGAATGGCATAACGCACGATCTGCGCTCTGTTTTTCAGGCCGGTCTTTCTGATTAACCTCGAAATGTAATTCCTGACGGTTCCGTCTTTGAGGCGCATTCGTTCGGCTATCTCTTTGTCCGCGCAGCCCTGACTAATCAGCCTCATAATCAAAATTTCATTCCTGGTAAGTTTGTGTTTTTCATAAGGCTTTATTCTTTGCAGCCTTATAGCTTGCTGATCAGAAAGTTTTTTCAGCGCTGAAAAACCAATGCGGTGATTTACCCAGGTTTTTCCTTCGCTTACATGCCGCAGAATAAACTCAAGGTTATCGATATCTTCTTCCAGTAATAAAAACGCCGAAGCCTGACTTTCCGCGCAGCGCCTGATCATGGAACTGTCAAACCTGCCGCTCATCAAAACTACGGCAGTATTGGGTGAATGCCGCTTAACAAGATGGGAAACTTCAATACCTTTATATAAATTATTTTCCTGATTCAGCAGAATAATATCAGGATTGTATTTTTTGGATAGCAAAAGAGCGTCATAGCTGTCATTGCCGACAGCCCTGATGTCAAACTCCGCATGATGCTTCAACTGCGCAAAAATCAGTTCTTTTTCCCTTTCTGCGCTTTCTATCATAACAATAGATATCATTGTATTTTCCGGGAATAAGGCTGACGGGGATTAAGTCATAATTCATTTTTGAATAGACCTACGGTCAATAGACCGGCGGTTAGTAAACCACGGTCAATAGACCGAAAAGGGTACAATTTCCCTTATATCAACAAGGAAGCGCGCGGAACAAACCCAGCGGCCTCCGCTCAAAAAAAAGCGCGGAAATGTTTGCAAGCTTATGTAACCGTACGCTTCCTTGGGACGGTTTCTTTCGCTTCCGCGCAGCATTTCTCTTAACGCCGATCTTGCGGCATCTTCCAGCGCGGCTTTACGCACTCCGAGCCAGTTATCAGCTGCGTCAATCTCGCAGTAACCGTATGCTTGTGCAGAACGGTTCTGCCCTGTCCTCCAGGTGTTGATCCGTCTTTGTTGCAATTCCCCGGGACGATAATCCATCCATGCTTCCATTCTGCTTTCGTAAAAACGCGCGTCGGTTACTTTAAGCCCGGGATCTCCCCAGGGAATCGACCCTTGCAGATCAATGCTTAATTCTTCGGCAATGTCTCTTGCCCTTTCGCCGATATCATATCTGAATGACCAGCCGTATATTTGCGCTGAAAAAAACAGTGCCGCCTGTTCAAGAGCCCTCCTGTAACTCTCTTCCGGTGTAAGCGGATAGCCGGGATCCATGACAAATCCGTACATGGACTCAAACTCGACTGCCACTTCGCCCCGGAGTACATCCTGCGGGAAAACGATAGCCGGTAGAATGAGGAAAAGAACCAAAAGTACTTTAAGCTTCACTATTTTATTATCGGCTAGAAACACCAAATTTATTCTCTTTTGGATCCGTCAAACTATAATCAGGAAAACACCCTTTTCAATTTTTCCCGCGGGACTTATCCATGGGAAAGTGTCTATGTTAACAAATCCTGGCGGCCCCTGTCAGTGGGCGGAGCAGCCATGCTACGCATGGGCAGCTCCCCACTGACATCCACCTTGAGGATTTTCTCAAGACACTTTCCCTGGAATTACCGCATTAGTAAAAATACCTGAACGTTTTTCTGTCTTTCACCAGCATCTCTTCCACCAAACCAGAGAAACCGTGGAGGAGATGCAGGTATATCGACTGGAAAACATCCCATTATTTTTACGGGCGGGTACCGGCGTAACAAGCCGTGCGGCCCCTGCCGCGCGGTTGTACGCCGGTGGGCCCCGCGGAAAACGTTAACACGGATGTTTTCCAGCAGTAATTTTACCTGCGCATCTCCTTCCACGGATTTATCCCATAGCGAATCAAAAAATAAATCCACCCAAAAGCAAAACCGGCAAGGTGGGTAAAATGAGCAACATTGCTGTTTCGGCCTGTTATCATAAAGAAAATCTCGATTCCGGCAAAACCTAAAACCATAATCGGAGCTTTGACCGGCAGAATTCCCCAAATTCGGATGACCGAATGGGGGAACATGGTCGCATACGCAAGCTCCACCGCGAAGATTGCCCCGGAAGCGCCCATCAAAAACACGATGCGATTTCCTGTAAACCAGTAAACGATGAAGGAAAAAACGCCTGCCAATGTTCCGGTAACAAGGTAATAAGTCAGAAATTCATAGCTGCCCATGCGGCGCTCTACTTGAAATCCAAAAATGAAAAGCGCGAGCATATTGAAAAGCAAATGGGTAATATTTGACGGATCGTGGACAAACATATAGGTAACAAAGCGCCATATACTGCCGTCCCTTATCGCCGTAGGTATCATCGAAAATTGATAGACGACTCTATTTACACGAAACCTTCCCAATTCCGTTACCAGTATGGCTTCTCCCAAAAACATTTCTGCCAGAAAAACGAGAACGTTTAATCCTATCAGCCAAAAAACTATTCTATATTCCCTGTAGGGAAACGGTTTACGCAAAACATTCATCGGAAATTCACCCCTGTATTTGTTTCGAGTATAGAATAATAATCCTCTATTGTCTTTGCCTGAACGAGTTCGTTTCGCAGCCGCGCGCCTCCGGGCATTCCCGGTTTGCCGAAAATATTTTTGCTGTAGGCCGCGAAAACCTTCCGCATCTCGCGGCAGGCCTGTTTTTCCCCGACATCCGCCGCCAGCAGAACGAGCTGCTTAAACGCAATCGCGAAACGTTCTTCGGGAGGCGTTTCGGCCCAGTTTCCATTTTCCAGAAACGATTTGGTTTGCCGGAAGATAAATGGATTCCCGGCGGCACCGCGCGCGAACATCACTGCCGCGCAGCCGGTTTCGTTTAACATTCGGGCGGCGTCTTCGGGAGAATAAAGATCGCCGGAACCGGCAACAGGAACCTGCAGCAGCGAAACTAAATCGGCAATATGATCCCAGTTACTTTTTCCGCCGTAGTTTTGGGTTTTGGTCCTCGGATGAAGGCTCACAAGAGATGCTCCAGCATCTACGGCGGCGCGCGCGCATTCACGGTAATTAATAGAATGAGAGTCCCAGCCGGATCGCATTTTTACGGTGACAGGAACGCCGCCGAGCCTTTCTTCCGATGCTTTTACTGCCGCGGAAACCATTCTTCCGAGGAGAGCGGGATCTTTCATCAGAGCGCTCCCCGCGCCTGTTTTGACGACTTTGGGAACCGGGCATCCGCAGTTGATATCGACAAGTGAAGGGCCGAAAGCGTCAAGCTGTAAAACGGCGCGGTATATCACGTCGGGGTTTGCTCCGAAAAGCTGAATACCATACTGCTTTTCGTTCTCGGCGCGGCGGAGAATTTCTATTGTGGCAAAACCGTTTCGTACCAGCGCTTCGGAGGAGGCAAGCTCGGTATAGGAGAAATCCGCTCCCAATTCAACACAGATAGAACGAAACGCCCTGTTTGTGTAACCGGCTACCGGCGCGAGAAAAATATTGCCCGGCAGATCGAGAGAACCGATTTTCACCTAAAAACCTTAAAAGTTTTATACTGACGGAAGATTGAAGAAACGGTTGGAGTTGTCCCAAAGCACGGAGGCCAGTTCTTCTTCATCCATATCAAGCATTTCCGCAAGGAAACGAACGGTCAAAGGCAGATACTTTGGCATATTTCTCTTGCCCCGGTAATCAGCGGGAACCATGAAAGGGCTTTCCGATTCAACTAAAATCCGGTCCAGCGGAAGCACATCGATCGTTTCATGGAGGTTCTTTGCGTTCCTGTATGTGAGGTTTCCGGCAAAAGAAAAATAGAGGTTAAGGTCCAGAGCTCTCTGTGCGTATTCGGCATCTTCAGAATAGCAATGAAGAACACCGCCACGCGGCGGGAGCCTGTCCTTAAGAATTTCATACACATCCCTGCCGGCTTCGCGATTATGGATAATGACAGGTTTTTCCAGTTTGGCGGCCAGATCAAGCTGGGTAATAAACAGCTCGATTTGGGATTTTTTATCGCCGAATTTGCGGTAGTAATCGAGGCCGATTTCTCCCAGGGCGATGACACGCGGGAGCTTCATCGCTTCTTCGATTGTGCTTACCCAGTTTTTACCGGGGTTCTGCACTTCCGAAGGAGAAACGCCAACGGCATGGTAGACAGAATCGGCAGACTTCAGGTTATCGTACACCTGCCTGAAATCGTGGAGGCTGTTACAGATCGAGACTATGCGCGATACAGAGGCCTGACGCGCCTCCTGTATGACAATGAGCTGTTCGATAGGGTCTTCGCAAATAAGCCCTACATGGGCATGAGTATCGAAATATTGCATGCTTTTTCCAAATGGGATGATAAAACAGTTATACCACTGCTTACCCCCAATAATAACACACTATGGTTATGAAGTCAATTAAAAGGTGCAAGTGATTGGGAGATTGCTTTTTAGTTGTTTTGGCGGGATCTGTCTGTGGGAAAGTGTCTCAGTTAGCTTTTCCTGGCGGGACCGGCCCATGGGCGAAGGAACCGTACACAGCACGGTCCCTTCCCACGGGCATCCGCCCTGAAAACACTTACTTGACACTTTCCCACATTCGATCAACTTGCAAACACAAACCAGACACTTTCCCATTCCTTGACACCCTGAAAGCAATAATAGGAACATTGGTGGAATAATCGTTATATCTCCAATTTCTCCATGAGAATTGAGATGTAGTAATTGAAAGTGCCCAAATAATATCTATGTGGACAGGCTTGAGAAAGTGTCTCGAATAAGTTTGCAAGGCGGACGTCTGTGGGGAGTTGCCCATGCGCAGCATGGCAGCTCCACCCACAGACAGGTCCCGCCAGAAATTTTTATCCGAGACACTTTCTCATGAGCAGCTCACATCATAAAATTCTTAAAGTGACACCTTCAATAATTATTATTGATAACTATTGAAAGAAAATGGTATTATTAATTAAATCTCCAATTTCCCTATGGGAGCTAATAATGAAAACAGTCTGCGGTATCGATCTTGGCACTCAGAGCTGCAAAATAATCATTTACGATTATGAAAATAAAGCTGTCGCGGATTCATGTCAGGTGCCGGTAGAGATGATCGCCGGCAACGATGGTACGAGGGAGCAAAAAGCGCAATGGTATGAGGATGCGCTCATAAACTGTTTCGCGAAGCTCGATAAGGCCGCGAAAAAAACCATTGAGGCGATTGGGGTTTCAGGCCACCAGCACAGTCTCGTTCCGCTGGATGCCGCAGGTAAAGCTCTGTACAACGTAAAGCTCTGGTGCGATACATCAACTCAGGCCGAATGCGAGGAGCTTACGAAAGCCGCAGGTGGTGAGGCAAAGCTCATTAAAACAACAGGGCTCCCGATGAGGCCCGGGTACACTGCTCCAAAAGTACAGTGGCTTAAAAACCATAAACCAAAAGCTTTTGAAAAATTAAGGCACATTCTTCTTTCACATGATTACATCAACTTTCTTTTAACCGGAAACTATACTGCCGAATACGGAGATGCGTCCGGCACCGCTTTATTTGACGTTAGAAAACGCTGTTGGTCAAAAAAAATCAGCGACTCAATCGCTGAAAATGTATTCAGCGCTTTGCCCGCGCTTATGGAAGCCGGAGGAATTGCCGGAACAGTTTCCGCAAAAGCCGCCGCGCTTTACGGAATCTCCGAAGGAGCTGTTGTAGCAGCGGGCGGCGGCGACAATATGATGAGCGCAATCGGTACCGGAACGGTTAGGGACGGCTTCCTTACAATGAGCCTTGGAACATCCGGAACACTTTTCGGATTTTCGAAAATTCCTGTAATCGATCCAACAGGAAACCTCGCCGCTTTCTGTTCATCAACAGGCGGATGGCTCCCGCTGTTATGCACCATGAACTGTACAGTAGCAAGCGAAGAGTTCCGCAAACTTTTCGGCCTTGATGTAAAAGCATTTGACGCTGAAGCGGCAAAAGCTCCAATCGGCGCGGACGGAATTGCGGTTCTGCCCTTCTTTAACGGCGAACGCACGCCAAATCTCCCGCACGGCAGGGCGAGCGTTAACGGAATAACCGCCGCGAATTTCAACCGGCAAAATTTGGCCCGTGCCGCGCTTGAATCGGCTATTTTCGGAATGAGAATCGGGCTTGAAGGTTTCAACAAACTCGGGTTTAAAGCCAAAGAAATACGCCTTACCGGCGGCGGCTCAAAAAGTTCCATTTGGCAAAACATCGCGGCCAATGTAATGAACCTGCCGGTTCGGGTACCAAAAGGCGCGGAAGCCGCTGCGCTTGGCGGGGCAATTCAGGCGCTTTGGGCATTGGAACGTCAAAAAACCTCAGGGAAAGCCAAGCCCGCAATCGACACTTTCGCGGAAAATCATGCAGCCCTCGAAAGCGGCGCGGCGATAAAGCCGGATCCCAAATCGGTCAAGACTTACAATACTGCCTATGAGGTATATTCAAAGTACCTCAAAGCGCACACCCCGTTATATTTGTAATGCCAGGCTGTACTGCTAACATGGGGTTAAAATGAGCATAATAGAAGCGCTTGTCCTTGGCATTGTCCAGGGAATTACAGAATTTTTACCGGTTTCAAGCTCCGGCCATCTCGTTTTACTGCAAAAAATCTTTGGAATTGAAGAATCCGCCCTTCTTTTCGATACAATGGTTCATGTTGGGACGCTTGCCGCGGTCTGCACGGTGCTTTGGAAGGAAATTTGGGCAATTTTGAAGAAACCGGTCCAGCCGTTAACGCTTTACCTGATTATCGCGACAATTCCGGCAGTACTTTTCGCGCTTTTACTGAAAAACCGCATCGAAGAAGCCTTTGTTACGGGTACATTCCTGGGATTTTGCTTCCTGATCACGTCAGCATTGCTTCTTTTGGCAGAATTTCTGTCAAAAAACAAGGCAAAAAAGCCCGGGGAACAGATGAAATGGCACGATGCCGCAATAATCGGCGTTTCTCAGGCGATCGCAATCGTTCCCGGCATTTCCCGATCGGGAGCGACGATTTCTGGAGCGCTCTTCAGACGGTTTGACAGGGATTTCGCGGCAAAATTTTCATTTTTGCTGTGTATTCCCGCAATATTGGGAGCGCTGGTCATGCAGTTAAAAGATATCGCCGGAAGAACAGTTTCTGATAGCATAAGTGTCGCGCCAATAATAATTGGAACCTTAAGCGCTGCCGTCGTTGGTTTTTTCGCTGTAAAATTCATGATAAAGATTATTAGAGAAAAATCCCTGCTCGGATTTTCGATTTATACGGCGGTTTTGGGCATTTTCATTCTCATAGACCGCTTTGGAACCCATTTCTGGTTTTGACGCATTTTTTCCGGTAAATAATTTTCAAATTTCCTTGCCTTAAAAGGCTAAAATCGGTATTTTATCTATGAGGAGAAACCCGCATTAGGGGTATTCCCGAAAACGCATCATTAAAAAACAGGAAAGGGATGAAAAGCACAGGTGAAAAGGGGTCAGAGGAGAATCTGGCCGGAGAAAAAGGAGTTGAGGGTCTGCTCCCTGACGGAGATGAAAAAAATCCCGGAACCGCAGATTCCCCTCCCGGTGAAGAAAACAAAAAATCCTCAGGCGATCCCGCTGCGGAAGAAGGGAAACCTGTTTCGGCAGAGGAGAAAATCGCGTTTTTGGAGTCAAAGCTTGCAGAAGCTAACGATCAGTTCCTCCGGAAGGCCGCGGATTTTGAAAATTTCCGCAAACGAATGATCCGCGAAAGACAGGAAGCCGTTGATTACGCGAATCAGGCTCTTCTTCTGGATTTGATCGAAATAATGGACGATTTCGACAGAGCCATAAAAGCGGCGGAAAGCTGTGTAAAGGAAGGTGACGAGAAGGCTTCGGCGGCGATGCTCAAAACCTTTCACGAAGGGGTAACGATGATCGAAAAACGCCTTTCGACCCAGCTTGAAAATAAGTGGGGGCTTAAACGTTTTGCTGCGGAAGGACAGCCATTCGATCCGAACCGTCACGAGGCTTTGATGATGGAAAAATCGGCGGACGTTTCCGAGCCGCTGGTTCAGGAAGAATTTTACACAGGCTATACTTTGAAAGATCGCGTTGTTCGCAACGCCAAAGTAAAAGTATTGATGCCTGAAACTTAATCATAAGGAGTAAACAAAAATGGGAAAGATAATCGGAATTGACCTTGGAACGACAAACTCATGCGTCGCCGTTCTTGAGGGAAACGAACCTGTAGTAATACAGAACTCGGAAGGCTGGAGAACAACTCCGTCCATCGTAGGATTTACAAGCAAGGGTGAAAGGGTCGTAGGCCAGCCGGCCAAAAACCAGATGATCACAAATCCGGAAAATACGATCTATTCAATAAAGCGCTTTATGGGCCGGCGCTATTCGGAAGTTCCAAGCGAATTAAAACTCGTTCCCTATCATATTAAGGAACAGGGTGATGATGTACGCGTTGACATTGACGGAAAGTTTTATACACCGCAGGAAATTTCTTCGTTCGTTCTTCAAAAGATGAAGAAGACAGCGGAAGATTACCTCGGCGAAACGGTGACAGAAGCTGTCATTACTGTTCCCGCATATTTTAACGACGCGCAGCGCCAGGCGACCAAAGATGCCGGGAAAATCGCAGGTCTTGAAGTAAAGCGCATCATCAACGAGCCGACCGCCGCGTCATTGGCTTTCGGGTTTAACAAAGATCAAAGAAAAGAAAAAACCATCGCCGTGTACGATCTCGGCGGCGGTACATTCGATATTTCCATTCTCGAACTTGGCGAAGGTGTTTTTGAAGTAAAATCAACCAACGGTGATACTCACCTCGGCGGGGACGATTTTGACCAGCGCATCATGGAATGGCTTATTTCGGAATTCAAGGGAGACTCCGGAATCGATCTCGGCAAGGATCGCATGGCGCTGCAGCGTCTTCGCGAAGCCGCGGAAAAAGCAAAAATTGAACTTTCAAATATGGCCGCGACAGAAATAAACATTCCTTTTGTAACAGCCGATCAAAGCGGCCCCAAGCATCTGCAGAAAAGTCTCACTCGCGCAAAGTTTGAACAGATGGTGGCGGATCTCCTTGAACGTTCAAAATCGCCGTGTAAAAAAGCTCTCTCTGATGCCGGTCTTAGCGCCGATCAGATTGACGAAGTAATCCTCGTCGGCGGTTCAACAAGAATTCCCGCGGTTCAGCAAATCGTAAAAGAGCTTTTCAAAAAAGAACCCAACAAGGGCGTAAACCCTGACGAAGCGGTAGCGGTCGGAGCGGCCATTCAGGGCGGAATTCTGGGCGGCGATGTAAAAGATGTTCTCCTCCTCGACGTAACTCCGCTTTCACTTGGCATTGAAACTTTGGGTCAGGTGATGACAAAACTCATCCCGAGGAATACGACGATCCCCACAAGGAAGAGTCAGATTTTCTCGACAGCAGCAGACAGTCAGCCGGCAGTTTCGATTCATGTTCTGCAGGGTGAAAGGGAAATGGCGACTCAAAACCGAACGCTCGGCAGATTCGATCTTGTTGGCATTCCACCCGCGCCGAGAGGCGTTCCGCAGATTGAAGTAACCTTCGATATTGACGCAAACGGAATCGTTCATGTTTCGGCGAAAGATCTTGGAACCGGCAAGGAGCAGAAAATCCGCATAGAAAGTTCTTCAGGGCTTTCTGATAACGACATCGATCGTATGGTCAAGGAAGCGGAGATTCACGCGGAAGAAGACAAGAAGGAAAGAGAAAAAGCGGAAATCCGCAACGATGCGGACAATATGATCTACAGCACCGAGAAAAATATTAAAGACCTCGGAGACAAAGTTTCTGCGGAAGATAAATCCAAAGCGGAAGAAGCGATCGCGGAACTGCGCAAAGCGCTGGAAGGCGGCGATCACGATACGATTAAGGCGAAGACAGAATCGTTAAAGCAGGTTTCGTACAAGATTGCAGAAGAGGTTTACAAACAGACAGGCGCTGCGCCAGGTTCGGGAGCGCCTGGAGGTGACCCTGGAGCGGGTCCTGTTCCTGGAGGCGATCAGCCTGAAGGGAATACAAAAACCGCGGAAGACGCTGATTACGAAGTGGTGGACGATCAGAAGTAAACCATGGCAAAGCGTGATTTCTACGATGTTCTCGGTGTCCAGAAGAATGCCTCAAAGGATGATATAAAAAAGGCGTACAGAAGGCTCGCCGTTCAGTATCATCCTGACAAGAATCCCGGCAACAAGGAAGCTGAGGAAAAATTTAAGGAAGCGACAGAAGCATACGAGATACTCGGAGACGATCAAAAGCGCCAGACATACGATCAATTTGGTTTTGCCGGCGTAGAAGGAATGAGCGGGGGTCAGGATTTTTCACAGACCTTCCGCGGATTCGAAGATATTTTCGGGGATTTTTCCGGCATCTTCGACACCTTCTTCGGCGGCTCCAGGCGCAGCTCGTCCGCGGGTCCGCGTCAGGGAGCAAATTTACGTTACGACATCGACGTTTCTTTTAAAGACGCCATCTTTGGAACAAAAGTAGAAATTCAATACAACCACAACGATTCATGCCAAACATGCAAAGGTTCCGGGGCGGCCAGCGGCT
>Ga0082212_10011224_pt1 | contig 11375 bp, 15 predicted proteins | sample TergutNt197P3_FD_71548 | JGI IMG/M metagenome (GOLD analysis project Ga0082212, IMG submission 71548) | Neocapritermes taracua P3 segment gut microbial communities from Petit-Saut dam, French Guiana - Nt197 P3 | ecosystem: Host-associated > Arthropoda: Insects > Digestive system > Gut ... | reverse complement strand
ATTCCGCCGCGTTGCCACCCGTTATGATAAACTTGCCAAGTCGTTTCTCGGTTTCGTTTATATCGCCGCTATCTTCGTTTTGTTCAAATAGTACAGCGTTTTTAGGTTTTCAAACACACCCTAGAAGCGGCCAAAGGCGAGGTAGACCGGCCATTCCCGCAGGAAGCGGAGTACGCCGAGAAATCGGCGCGGCTGAAAGAACTGAATATCCTACTCAACATGGACGAGAAAGACAAGGAACTCCTTGACTTTGAGCCGGACGAGGGCGACATGGAGCCGGGACGGAGGACGCCGGAGCGGGAGCGGTGATGTGCGAATAAAGAAATTGCACGTTTGCCGTTGTTTTTTGGAAGCGTTATAGTACAATAAAATGATAAGGGGGATGATTTACAAATGAGCGCGGAGCATGACGCTTTCTATAACCTTGCGGAACGGCTGGAGAACACCTATCCCGAAATCGACAGCGACATATGCGCTTATCTGCGGGAGAACGACAGCGCATACGCTGAATTATGGCGGGAAGCTATCAATCTGCAACAGGCTTTCCCCATTATCCCACAGATAACAGAGGGCGTTGGGGCGATTGCCATGTCAGCGGAGGAACACGCGGCGCTGGTACGGTATCTCATGTTGAAACACGACATGGAGAACGTAGAGCGCAGGCACATCTATTTTCGCGGCCACACGGACAATTACGCTTATCTGAAAAAGATAGGCGCGGTATAGCGAATACCCGCAGGGCGGCGTTGGATGAAACCGGCGCCGCCTTTTACATAGCCGTTCGGGTTACACCGGGCGGCTTTTTCTATTGAGGGAGGGATTTTATGCCACACCCATACGACAATATACCACCCATGCTGAAACAGCGCCAAAATTGGGTATGTTGGGGCATACGGGACGCGCCGCCCAAAGCCCCGTTCAATCCGGCCAGCCTGCTATCCGGCAGACCGGCCCCGGCAAAGGCGGGCGTCCGGGAAACGTGGGGCAGTTACCACGCCGCCGCCGAATGTGTCCGGCGCGGGCTGGCGCGGGGCGTCGGGTACGAGTTTGACGGCAACGGCATTTACGGCGTCGATTTAGACCATGTGATAGACGGGGCTGGGACGTTGACGCCGCAGGCGCGGGAGGTTGTGGGACAATTAGCGTCCTATACCGAGGTCAGCCCCAGCGGGACGGGTATGCACATCTTTGTGCTTGCCCCGGACGCAAATATCACACGACACCGCAAAAAGGATTTTTTCTTGGAGATTTACAGCGAAGGGCGGTATTTCACCGTTACCGGCAACATCTACGGCGGCGTGAGAGCCATTGAAACCCGTACAACGGAGTTACAGGCCGTCCATGACAAGTTTCTGCTACCCGACGCCGCGCAAAGACTACCCCCCGTCCCGCCCGCGGCGACATTGGGTGCAGCGTCACGCTGCTTTTTAGGCGTGGGATTGGAGCGTGACAAGGTTTTCCGGGCGTTATGGGCGGGAGAGCGGCGTCACGGCAACGAAAGCGCGGATGATATTGCGTTGATGAACAAGCTGGCCTATTGGTGCAACGCCAACCCGGACGCTATGGTGAGGGCGTTTCTATCAAGCCCCCACCACGCGCAGAAAGATGAAACCCACAAGAAGAAATGCCAACGCGCCGACTATCTGCCGAACACAGCACAAAACGCCTGCGCTACCGTGTATTCAACCGCACAGGCCGACTATGACCGTTACCAGCAGAACAGGCGACGGGAAAGGAGGGTTGCGCGGTGAACAAGCGGCTTTTTGTGGATATGGACGGTACGCTTGCGGTATTCCACCCGGTAAACCGCATTGAAACATTGTATCAGCAAGGATATTTTCAGAACTTGGAGCCAATCAGCGGCGTACTGGCGGCGATACAGCAAATCGTCAGGCAAAACCCTACGATTGAGGTCAGCATCTTATCGGCGTATCTGTCCGACAGCCATTACGCGCATACGGAAAAGATGATATGGCTGGATAGACACTTGCCCGAAGTGGCGGCAGACCGCCGCGTTCTTGTCCCGTTCGGAGAGGACAAGGCAAAGCATATACCGGGCGGCTTGCGGTCAGGCGATTATCTGCTGGACGATTATACCAAAAACCTTGCGGCATGGAATCCAAAGCAAGGTATCAAACTGCTGAACGGTATCAATCACACACGCGGCACATGGCAGGGCAGCAGAATCCGATACGATAAACCGCCCCATGCGCTGGCGCGGGACATTGCGCGGATCGTGGAACATGGCGAAACGATACGCGATACTAAACCTCCCAGCAGAACGCGCGAAAGGCGGGACGCGCGATGAGAGAAACCCCTTGACATTATAACGGATATTCGTTATAATTGGTTCAGGAGGGGTTGACGATGATGATTAACAACCTTTTAGAACAAAAGAACATGACAAAGTATAGGCTCTCCAAAGTCAGCGGAGTGCCTTTTACCACTGTCAGCGAGATTACCACGGGCAAGACGAAAATCAAGAATTGCACCGGCGATACGTTATATCGACTGTCAAAGGCGCTTGACGTGACGATAGAGGATTTGCTTGCGGACAGCATGGAATACCGGCAGGGCTTTGATACCTACAAGAGCAACATCTGTCATAGGGTAAAGGACATGGGCGATATTGATTTTATCATAGAAACGCTGGAAACGGACAAAATCCGAAAGCTGTATCAAAAACAGTGGTATCCTGAAAGCCTGTATCTGCTGGCAATGGTGGACTATCTGAGCCGCGAGAACGATTTGCCGGTTTGCGCCGAATACAGCGATATTCGCGCCGCCCGCTTGCGTGAGCCTGTTTATCCGTCAAGCGTTATCGCCATGAGCGCGTTCAGCCGCAGCGACCAACCCAAAAAGGACAGTTACGCACAGGCTATCCCTGAGTTTATACGGTTCAACATCGTGGAAAGCGAGGTGCGTAATGTCTACTGATACGCCGTTTACCAAAGAAAACCTGAATACCTATCTCAATGAACTTGGCAAAGAGTTCCGCAAATTGAACGGGACAAAGATACCCGCCGAGATTATCTTAATCGGCGGGGCGGCCATCCTTGCCAATTACGGATTCCGCGAAGTGACCTATGACATTGACGCGATTATCCTTGCGTCCTCCGCGATGAAAGACGCGATCAACCATGTGGGAGATCGGCTGGGCTTGCCGAACGGCTGGCTGAACGCCGATTTCAAAAAGACAGCTTCATTCTCGGATAAGCTGATGCAAGCGTCCGTGTACTATAAAACATTCTCCAATATCCTAACCGTTCGGATGGTTGCCGCCGAATACCTTATCGCCATGAAGCTAATGAGCGGCAGACAGTATAAACACGATTTATCAGACATTGCCGGGATATTGTGGGAGCATGAGAAAAACGGCAGCCCCATTTCAAGAGAAGCAGTAGACAAGGCCATTGTCACCCTCTACGGTGAGAACGCGGAACTTCCCCTCATTTCCCGAAAAACGATTGACGATGCCTTTGCCGACGGCGATTATGAGCGGGCGTACAGAGAAATCCGCGAAAACGAAAAACAGGCAAAGGAGATTTTAGTTGACTTTGATAAAGCCTATCCGGGCGAACTGAAAGGCGAAAACATCAACGCGATACTTGAAAAAGCAAAACAGAAACGAAGCGAAAGGGACGCGAGGTGAACATACGGATCGCACCTTTGGAATCTGCGCCAAAAATGATATAATAGGCAAAACGACCCGGAGGGAGGACGGCCATGTTCTACATCACAGGCGACACGCACCGCGACTTTAGAATGACCGCCGCCCTTTGCGACACGGTGAACAGCACGAAAGACGATGTGCTGATACTCTTAGGCGACGCCGGAATCAATTACTATGGCGGCGAGAAAGACCGCGCATTAAAACGCCAGCTTGCGGAACTGCCCATCACCCTGTTTTGTATTCACGGCAACCATGAGCAAAGGCCGGAAACGCTGGGCTACAATGAAACGGTATGGAACGGCGGCGCGGTTTATTGGGAGCCGGAATATCCCGGCCTGCTGTTTGCCAAAGACGGTGAGATTTACACGATAAACGGCAAGCGGCATATTGTTATCGGCGGCGCGTACAGCGTGGATAAACCGGCGCGGCTGGCCGAGGGCTGGGGCTGGTGGACGGACGAGCAACCGTCGCCGGAGATACGGGAGCGCATCGAAGCGCGGCTTGACATGGAGGGCTGGCGCGTCGATGTTGTCCTAACCCACACTTGCCCGCTGAAATACGAGCCGCGCGAAATGTTCATCGGCGGCGTCAATCAGGCCGGAGTAGACAAATCCACCGAGAAATGGCTGGACGCCATCGAGGACAAACTGCATTACGACCGCTGGTATTGCGGCCACTATCACACGGACAAAACGATAGACAGATTGCGATTCATGTTCAACGACTTTATGGAACTCAGGTAAAACCGCATACAGGCATTGGGCGTTCACGAAAAAATGGACGCCTTATTTTTTATGCCGGAAAGGAGAGCCGACCCATGAGAGAGTATGATGTCCGAATCAAAGAAACCCTTGCCCTGACCGTCACCGTCGAAGCAGAGAGCGCGGCGCAGGCGCGTGAAATTGCGGAGCGAAACTGGAAAAATCAACACTACATCCTCGACGCCGACCATTTTCAAGGCGTGACATTCACCGTCCCGCAGAGATCGGAGCGGGAGAGGTAGACGACCTAAAAAGCACGACCCATAGCAAATACATCATACCAGCAAGCATCGTGTTTGTGATACCACAAACACAAAACTTGTCAGGGGCAAGCCCCTGAAACCCCTTTTGAAAGGAGGATTTTCGACCATGCGAAAACGGAATGTTCATATTCAGTTTTGGCTTGACGAACAGGAAGCCGAACGCTTCAACGGTCATGTAAAGCGGAGCGGTCTATCCCGCGAGAGTTATCTGCGCCAGCTTATCAACGGCCTTGTACCCACGGACGCGCCGCCGCCCGACTATTTCTACATGATGAAAGAACTGCACTCCATCGGCGTCAACCTGAACCAAATTGCGCGAAAAGCCCATGTGCTGAACGTCATAGACGCACAGCGATACGAAGCCGCCACCGTTCTGCTGAGAAACGCCGTTGTTGACATTACCCGCGCCGTCATGCTGCCTCGGAAGATGGAGAGGAAAACCGAGTAATGGCGGTCACGTCCATTTGGCGCGTCAAGGGCGGGCTGGGAAAGGTGGTAGATTACGCGAAGAACCCCGAAAAGACCACAAACCCGGAATACGCCGGACAGCAGACGGCGGCAGACGAACAAGAGAAATGGCTGTCGGACGTTATCCATTACGCCACGCAGGACAAAAAGACAACGGCCATCTTCCACGATGAACACGCCGAGATCATGCGGCAGTTTGTTTCCGGCGTGAACTGTTCGCCGGAAACCGTCCGGGACGAAATGATGGCGGTCAAAATGAAATACGGCAAGACGGGCGGCGTTATCGCTTACCACGGCTATCAATCATTCGCCCCCGGCGAAGTGACGCCGGGCATGGCGCATGAAATCGGCGTCAAGCTGGCCGAGCAGTTATGGGGCGAGAAGTATCAGGTGATTGTCGCCACGCATTTAGACAAGGCCAATCATCTGCATAATCATTTTGTGCTGAACAATGTGTCTATGGTAGACGGCAAAAAGTATTACCGTTCCGAGCGCGACTACTACAAAATGCAGCGCGAATCGGACGCCCTGTGTCGGGAGTATGGCCTGTCCGTCATTGAGGAACCGGGGCGCGGAAAAACCAAGCACCACGCCGAATTGAGAGCCGAACAGAACGGCGTCCCCACCTACCGCAATACGATAAAAGCCGATGTGGACGCCGCTATCCGGCAGTCCATGACCGAGCGGCAGTTTTGGGAAGCCCTCAAAAAGATGGGCTACCATATAAAAATGGGACAGGACATCATACTCCGCGCCGAGGGCAAAGACCGGGGGCTGAAACTCAAACGCAACTTTGGCGAGGATTATTCTATCGAAGCCATACGCCGCCGCATACTGACGCAGACCCGCCCGGAGCGCCAACGCAGCGCGTTGGATCGCAATGTCGCGCACGGCGCGGGACGGAGGTATCGTGTCACTGGCAACCTCCACAAGACGCGCAAAGTTACAGGGCTACGCGCCCTGTATTTTTATTACCTCTATCGCATGGGCGTCCTACCGAAGAAGCGGGCGCGGGAACCCAGCCCCAAGCGGGTATATTTCCTGTTCCGTGAGGATATTCGATATATCCAAAACATATCGCGGGAAACACGGCTGTTGGTGAAGCACAGCATTGACACCGGCGGGCAGCTAACAGCCCACAAGGACGGGCTGGCCGTTCAAATGGCCGCGCTGTTCGACGCCCGGAAACATTTGCGCTATCAATCGCGGAGCGTCACGGATGAGGACAGGGCGGCGGCGCTTAAAACGGAAATCGCCGCCCTGTCTGAGCAGATCAGTGAACTACGCCGGGAGGTGAGATTGTGTGAGGACATAGAAACGCGCTCCGGCATCATGCGGGATAAAATCCGCAGGGCGTCGGAAGATGAAAAATCCAAGACAAAGGAAGTGAGAGAACGTGAACCATTCAGGCGACGCCGCTGAACAGATTGTCCGCATGAGTTTGGAGGGCGTGGAGGTTGCCGCCAAGATCACGGGTGGCGCGGCCAAAGAGATTGCCCTGCTTTTGCTGGCGGCATTGAAATCGCCGGAAAGGGGCGAGAAAATCAAACTCAAAGGCAAGGAACGCCTGACCTCCATGCTGAAATCCGGCAAGGCACTGGAGATTTTTTCGGTCAAGGAGAGCGACTTGCAGAAGTTTTCGCAGGCGGCGAAACAGTACGGCATTGTCTACTGTGTTCTGCGGAACACGCGCAACAGCCCGGACGGATTGTGCGATGTGATGGTGAAAGCCGACGACGCGCCGAAAATCAGCCGGATTGTCGAGCGGTTCCAATTCGCCACGGTTGACAAGGCCAAAATCGAAAGCGAGATCGTCACTGAGAGAACCGAGAGAACGGTCAGCGTTGAGGTCACAGACGGCGCGGAGCCGGAAGCCCCCGACGTGGACGATACCGAGAAGCTGCTGGACGATCTGCTGGGGGTAGATGAGGGCAAAGCCGAGCCGGACGCGCCGGAACCCGAAAAGGAGCGGACAGACGGCCACCCTTTAGCGGGCGGCGGGGAACCGCCGAGAAATCCTCCGTCCGAACCTACCTCCGAGAGCAGAAAGAGGTCAGAAAATCGTACTTTGAGTAAACCATCCGTGAAAGAGGAACTGCGCGAAATCACAGCGGCAATCAAGGCGAAAGAAACGGACGCGCCCCGGCGCGACGAGCGGCCGGCAGCGGAAAAGCCGGGACGCCGTTTGGAAACCACCCACAAACAGCCGCAGCGCGGCAAATACAAACCAAAAAGAATAAAGGAGAGCAGATGACCATGAGTAACTATGATGACCTTTTGAACAACAGCCCCGCCGAGGGGCAGATGAACCAGCTATCCAAAGAGGACTACGCCGCCAAGAAACAGGCCGAGCGCGAAGCTATTTTTGAACTGTCCGACAGCACCGCGCTGGAGGTTGCCGGGAGCAGCGGCTTATTTCAGCAATACCTTAATATGCAGAGCAAATTTGACCGTTACAGCGCGGTCAATACCCTGCTGATCATGGCACAGGAACCGGAGGCCACCCGAGTTGCCGACTTCGACCATTGGAAGAACAGGGGCGGTTCCGTCATGACGGGAGAAACCGCTATCGCCATCTTGGAGCCGCATGAGTACACCAAAGAGGACGGTACGCCGGGCGTCGGTTACAACGTCAAAAAGGTGTTCGATATTTCGCAAATCGACACCCGAAAAATGGCGAAGTCCAAACCCGCACCCATCTATACCGACCGTCAGCTTTTGTCGGCGCTGGTTTACAAAGCTCCTATGAAAATTATCGGTGTAGATGAACTGCCTTATGATTTATGCGCGATGACAGACCCACAGACGGGCGAAATTTCTGTCCGCAAAGGCATGGATTTTCCGAGGACGTTCAGCAGCTTGGCACAGCTTATTGCCGCCGCCGAATTACCCGCCCATCAAGAATCGCGGATTGAACCCGGCTTTATAGATAGTTGTGTTTCGTATGTCCTGTGCAAGAAATACGGTGTGGACACGGAGATATTCCGATATGATGATGCCCCCAATATGTTCATTGGTATGGACGCGAAGGGCATCAAGGGCGAACTGTCCAAAATCCGCGACATAGCCGCGGACATATCCGGGCGCATGGCGCGGCAGCTCGACGCGGTGAGCAAACAGCCGAAAAATCAAGACGCGAGGTGACGCGCCGTGAAAGACGAACAGAAAACCGTCCGCCTTGACGCCTACGAGGAGGGCGCGGTGATCGAGGGGCTGAACAAAATCCGCACCGAGAAGCTGGAAAAAGCCGAGTGCGCCGAGTTTGTCAGCGACCTCATGCTGAAAATCATCCGCGCCCCCGCGAAGAAAGCGAGGCGACGCGATGAAGCGCGATAGCCCCAAGCAACTCTTATTCATAGCGGCGTTTGGTATTCTCCCGGTGATATGGCTGGGGCTGATCGCGGCCCCGGCCATCGCGGGAGGTCAGGGTATGGCCGGGAGATTACCCGAAGTCATAGCCAACCTGACGGCGGCGCTGGATAATCCGTTTCGTATTTACTGGCATGAGGACAGCATGGAGATTGTACTCTTTTTTTTCGCCGCCTATGCAATGGGAATCGGGATATACCTCTCTACCCGGCGCAACAAAAGACCGCGAGAGGAGCACGGTTCCGCAAAATGGGGTGATGCCGCCGCCATAAATTGCAAGTACGCCGACAAGCGCTTCATGAGCAATAAAATCCTCACACTAAAAGTCCGTATTGGTTTCGACGGTAGAAAACACCGGCGCAATCTGAACGTAATGGTAATCGGCGGTTCCGGCTCCGGCAAAACCCGCTTCTTTGTTAAGCCTATAGCGTTTTGACTTTTAGCTAACCATAGGATATAGTTAAAGGAAAAAGGGATGGGTAAGTATGTCAAGAGCAGTAACGAATGAGATACGGGAGAAGATAATCCGACACAAGCGAAACGGATCAAAAGAGGACGATATAGCAAAATGGCTACTAATCAGCAAGAGTACGGTAACAAAGATCTGGGCACGATACAGGCGCACAGGTAACTATCAGCCAAGCCCAAGGACACAGGGGAGAAAACCATGTGTGGATGAAGCGACGATGGCCAGAATAGAGGAAAAAATCAAAGAAGTACCGGATATGACATTGGCAGAGCTAATAGATGAGTTTGAGTTGACGATTACACAGAGCGCATTGTGTAGGAGGCTGAAGAAGCTTGATTATAGCTTTAAAAAAAACTCACATACCCGGCAAAGCAAAACGAGCCGGAGATTCAGGAAGAACGGCAACAGTTCCGGGAAACTATAAACAGCATAGATACTCTAAATGAGCAATTTTACAAAAGCAAGTAAAATCAACTAACTGCACAGATCAATGACTTCTGCCAGAGGGACATTCAATTGTGCAGAATGATAAATGAAGGTAATACGGTCAACGATAAGGTCATAGCGAAGAGAGCGCAAGCCAAGGCCAAACGGCAAAGTTTCAAATAAGCCTGTCGAACAGAGCAGATGGCACAAAGACATCAGCAGCCAGAGCCTCTCAATACCTTTGACGGAACGGATTTGGTATTTTCCGAAACCTAATGTATCCTTAGTCTGTGCGAAAAAGGTTTCAATGCACCAGCGGCAAGCGTAATATTCCAGGATTTTTGCTGTACTGAGCTCGGTATCCGTAGAAATAAAGGCTTTTAGCGCTTTAGCGACTTTGAAAGCGTCCTTAGGCCAGCTTAGTACGACAACCGCATTGTCAACGCCGTTGAGTTTACCCTCATACCGATAGGTGTAATACTGCTTTGAGTTGACTGTAACGAGGTCAACGTCATTTAGCTCGATATGTTGAGCAAAGTCGGCGATGGAGATGCGTATGCCCAGGGGATAAATGATCCGGTTCGTCTTCATGGCCCCGATATAATGATACCCTCTGGCGGCGCAGGCGTCTATGATTTTATCGCAGGTATACCAGCTGTCAGCTAAGACGTAGGCTTTTGTTTCGGGAATCGGCAGGTTCCCAATAGTTGTCTGTGCGTAGTCGATTTTGGTCTGCACGGTCTTGTCGTATCGTTGCAGGTCATAATTCAGAGCAAGTTTGCCGCAACTGACCATTACAGCCTGAACCTGATGCCCCCAAACCCGTTTGCCCAGAAGATGCGAGTGATGGAACGCGGTTCCCCCCATCGGACGCAAAGCCCGTGACGAAGGCTTTGTCTTAGGGTTCACCGTATCGTCTATGCTTGCAAATATCGGCGCGCCGGTTTGCTCGGCAAGCTGGGCAACATGCGCAAAAGATTGATTTTTTATGATTTCTTTTAATGGCTTTTCATCCCAAGGCGATTTTGACAAGAAGTAACTTGCTGTTGTGCGATGCTGCCCACTTATTTCTTCAACATCTGTCATTTTAGCGCTGAAGCCTTTGATCGCCATTGCCGTTAAAAATACTGCTATATGTTTTATGACTTTGTGGGTATATATCTCTTCAAGGCCATGTGTTACGAAAAAGTTGCGTATCTGTGCGTTCGCTGATATACTCTCCATTGGGCAACCTCCGTGCTCTGGCGTAGTGTGTCTTTGCAAACTCACTATACACCATTTTGTGCAGGTTGCCTTTATTCTTTTTGGCCGTTCGTCATTTTTTGGTTTTTGCTCATTTAGAGATAGATATAAACAAACTCGTGCCACTTGATGAAAGTTCAATAAACCTGGCATATACGAGATTGTATGGCCGAGCTAAGAAAAACGAACGCATCAAAGAAGGTGTCGTAGACGTACGGTTTGAGCGTAAATCCATTCTATCCACAATACGGTTAAACGGGGATATGTGTCCGATTATTTTTGACGGCACTTTGAACAAAGAGATTTTCGCAAGTTACATAAGAAACTGCTTAAAACCAGTATTTTCACAAAATGATATATTGCTTTTAGATAATAGCTCTGTACATACTTCCGCTCTGGTTGTAAACACGCTTCAAGAATGTGGTATCAAATACCTGTTCTTACCGCGATACTCGCCCGACTTTAACCCAATAGAGTTATTGTGGGCACTTATGAAATCTGTTTTGAGAAAACTTAAAGCGAGAACACATGGTATGCTTGAAACAGCCGTAAAACAAGCGTTGGACACTGCTAATCTTGAGTTTATTGCTAATTGGTTCAGACACTGCGGTTATAGTCTGTGAAATGTCAAACTGCTATAAAAGACTGGATACTATCGCTGAAATGTATGCATGTTTTGATGGAAAGCACGAGTGTGTATTGGA
>Ga0082212_10011223_pt1 | contig 11375 bp, 13 predicted proteins | sample TergutNt197P3_FD_71548 | JGI IMG/M metagenome (GOLD analysis project Ga0082212, IMG submission 71548) | Neocapritermes taracua P3 segment gut microbial communities from Petit-Saut dam, French Guiana - Nt197 P3 | ecosystem: Host-associated > Arthropoda: Insects > Digestive system > Gut ... | reverse complement strand
GGCCTTGTTCAGGATATGATAAAAGCCTCGATCGACGGGCTTGTGAACAGAGATTTGGAATTATTCAGCACGGTTTTTTCCCTGGAAAAAGAAGTCAATATCCAGGAAATAGTTATTGACGACAAATGTCTGAAGCTTATCGCTTTAAACCAGCCCGTCAGCGTGGATTTGCGTTTTATCACCTCCGCCATGAAAATCAACAGCGACCTGGAGAGAATGGGCGACGAAGCGGTTAATATAAGCAAAGGGTCCGTCGATTTGCTGAAATATCCGGAGCTTAAACCTCTTATTGATATTCCAAAAATGTCGGATATAGTCCAGCAGATGGTATCCGACAGCATCAGGGCTTTTAACACTACCGATGTTGAACTTGCCAAAGCCGTGCTAATTAAAGACGACGAAGCCGATGATTTGCAAAAGAGGGTTATCTCTGATCTTAAAGATTTTATGTCCAAATCGTCCGACTTTGAGACTATTCAACGAGCGGTGGATTTAATATTCGTCGCGCGAAGCCTTGAAAGGATCGGCGACCACGCGACAAATATCAGCGAGGATGTGATTTTCATGGTTCACGGCAAGGATGTAAGGCACCCAAGAGCGCACGTATTCAAGACGGAATAAAAAAAGCCGCTATTGAGATAATTCGTGGCTTTCCGCGGACGGGACGTCCGCGCTCCCGTGGCTGCCTGTTGGTAACTTCAACATAAATTACCAACAGGATGGTTCTCGGTGTTCTCGGTGAACCGCCGATTGAAAAACTTGCCGCATATTGATTTAATAACGCAAATGCTCGGTAAAATAAAATAGCTTGTCTAACTGATTGTGAGGTGTTATTATATGGATAAAGTTAAAAGAAAGAAAGGAGTGATATGGAAATGAAGAATATTTTAGAACATTTTTTTAACAGGCAACGGGATTATTGGCAGTCAAAGTACGGAATCTATCCCAAACTACCTTACAATAACGCAATGAATGAATGCATGATTATTCCCAATTCAATGAGTGATAGCGGGTACATTCAATGGAAACCGGTTCTGCAAGAAGAAAGAGTGGATTATTCGGAGTTAGAAACAAGGTTAAACATAAAAATAAACCCAAAAATCAAACAGTATTTTACATCATATTGGTTTCTATCTCTTATTGGTAAATTAGGAGAAACAACGCTTGATTTCCTTTGCGTGCCTTATGGTGTAAATATTCTTAATTTAGTTGAAGAACACTATAATCTAGGAAAGCGTAATTTTCCTGACGAAAACGTATGCTTTGAATTTGGTTTTGCGGATATAGATGGAGACGACAGTTATCTTATCTATGTTGATAATGAAACTACCATTGTTAAGTGTGTGCAAATTGAAGACAATGTTTCTATAGAATTGGGCGTCTTGGAGGATGTTATTTCCAAAATGGATGTGGGGATTTGATGTGATTTATGCTCAGCACAATATGCCCCAGAGGAATTAGAATAAACTAAAACATACAGTGTTTTGATGGTTATATAACAATAAATACAAAATGTACAAAATGGAGTGATAAAAATGAGTATAGAAGCTTTAAAGGATTTTGAATTGCATGGCAAGGTTCCCGAAGAAATAATCGAGAAATACCAGGAATTGATACCGTTGGAACTGCTAGGGGTTTGGAAGGAATATGGTTTTGGTTCGTTTTATGGCGGCTATTTGAAGATAATTGCCCCGGATGAGTATAAAGAAATTCTGGAAGAATCTTACTTTGGCGGCAAAGTGTCCATACCTATTTTCACAACAGGGTTTGGAGATGTGATTATATGGAGTAAAAATAAATATATCACACTTGTTAAGTATAGAAAAAATGATACTACGGTATTATCTTCCGGTTTTGATTTCTTTTTTGAAGATTTGATGGTTGATGGAGATTCAATAATAAAAGAATTGGACATGTCTTTGTACAATGGTGCTGTGTCTAAATATGGTTCACTTGAATATGACGAGTGCTTTGGCTTCGCGCCCTTGCTCCCAATGGGTGGCAGTGAAAAAATCGAGAATCTTCAAAAAGTGAAAATCTTGCCGCATATTGATTTAATAACACAAATGGTCGGTAAAATAGAATAGCTTATTTATAACTAATTATGAGATGTTTATATGGATCGTTAATACGGTCATTAATAATAAAGGTGTATTATGAATTCCAACGTTCGTAGCCTGTTCATTGCCATTATGCTAACCGTCTGCGCTTTATCGTCTTATGCCGAGGATTGGTCTGAAAGCGATTGGGAAGTCGTACAAAAGGGTGAATGTTATCCATCTATCGAAGCATTCAAGAAGAACAATTCCTCAGTCGATGAAGAGGTAAGAGTTTTCGAATCGGATAAAACCTCAAAAGAAAAATATTACTGGGTGGATGATTTAACACCAGCAAGAGGTGGAGATACCTTGGTTTATCGTAAAGAAAAAGATGATAGAGTATGTCTAATTGCGCTACTTAAAGGAGGAGTGGGCGCCAGTTGGTACAATTTTTCTGACGACGGCACTATTCTTGAGGTTAAAACCAACGAATATATTTACGAAAGACATCTTCCTCACCGTGAAATTATTTACAGGCCAAATGAGCAAGGCCGTTTTTTTCCAAGTGAATGTACGCTGATAGGGAATACCACCAGAAAGTATGATTGCCTAAAAGGAGAAGGAACGATAGAATCCGTGCCAGTGCTTATTCCCGCCAGTTTTGATTGTTCTGACCTTAGTAAACTAAGTCGCTCCGAGTATGCAGTCTGCACAGACGGCGAATTTTCCGAGCTTGATTCAATACTCGCCAAAAACTACGAAGCCTTTCAATCCGCCGACATTGGCGAATTGCGTACTAAATTAATCAATGACCAACGTGACTGGGTAAAATACCGCGATAACTGCGGAAGTAATTTGGGATGCCTTTATAATCAATACACGGACAGGATCGAAACAATCTGTACAAATTACCCTGTCGTTTCCGGCGATGCGCCAGTCTGCATCCCCGCGCCAGAGAAACCAGACCCAAATAGGAAAATTGAATAACCGTACCGTAGTAACGGTATCAGATGGCGGATTAGATGCAAAAAATAATTGCAGTTCAAATTTTACTTTTACTTTTTATGGTTTCTTGCAGTGGAAACCATAATACTGATAAGATTGCTGTTGTAGACACAAGTAAAAATGATACTTTGTTAACAAATATTTCTACTAAAGAAATTATACAATTTGAACTTGCAAAACCAGCAAAAACAAATGGTCGTGAAAACTTTTATGATAATTATTCGGTTATTAAATCGGGAGACGCGGAACCTTGTTCTGTCAAACTTAACAATAAAATTTATAAAACAGACAATGCCATTTTGGATTATGGAGAATTACAATTATTATTATATGAAAATGATAACGATAATGTTGCTTTTATTGGATTAATAGATTATTACGGCTCTGTATTTTTTGTTTATTACATTTCAAATGAGATATTATATAAATTAGGAGAAATAGACTCAGATCAACCTGATGCAGAAGAGAAAGGGTTTAAAGAAACAACCTTTGATGTTTATAAAGGACTCGTTGACATCGATTTCAGGAAACAGAAGACTCCGGAATTCGCAACAACATGGCCTGACCCTGACAGTAAGAGTTGGAATTTTAGAAAAGACGATTACATGGGAGAACATGATTACTATCGTTGGGGTGTAAACGGAACGGGAAGCGGCGCTGTCGTCACAGCCAGAGTTTGTGTAAGTTATGCGGTTGCGCAAGACATGTTTCTCGGTATGGCGGACAATACAACCATGATGGAATTGCCTTGGATAGCATGCGGCAAAAAGATAGGTACTGCTTGCGCCGAATCCAGTACGAAAAGCACAGTTTTTTTTGTTTATAAAAATGTCGCTATTGAAATTCGTCGCGACGACGCTTTGCCTGGCCACGAAGATTTCGGGGAAATCCTGGCCGAATGGCTCTTTGACGCTTTGAAGGCGGCTCCACTCAAGCCCCTTCCTTAACGTCTCCGCCTGTAACTTAAATGCGAGGCGGTCTGGACACGGGAGCGCGGACGTCTCGTCCGCGGAAAGCAACGAGTGCATGAAAAGCCACTATTGAGGTGATTCGCGGCTTTCCGCGGACGGGACGTCCGCGCTCCCAAGGCAAGGGAACGCGAAATAAAAAAGGACAAGAGATTGAAATTATTGTTAAGGATACCAATACAAAATCCTTAAAGAATAATGTAAAATTTTTATTTCGCGTGAGGAAAAAGAGTGATGAGCCAACCAAATCGGGAATATAAAGACAGCGTATTCAAAGACTTGTTCGGCGATGCGGCGACCGCCATTGACCTGTACAACGCACTGACGGTTCGGAGGTACATAATATGCTTTTCACCGAATTTAACATGGATGAAGCAAAAGAAGTTTGGTTTGAGGAAGGTATGGAGGAAGGTAGGTTGGAATACGCACGAGCGATGTTTGCGGAAGGCGATAGCCTTGAAAAGATCGCCCGTATTACCAAATGGCCCATGGAAACACTGAAAGAAAAGCTGACCATTCAATAGCGGTGACAGCCCGCAAGACATGGAAGCTACTGGCGTTTTTTGCATGCACTTTTAAGGATACCAATTTCGTGGAAAGTGTAGGGGACGCCGCCCTCGGCGTCCCGTTTACTGTATGGGTGCGCGATTTATCTCGTGAATAGGTTATGATGGAATGTATTGCCATGAGAAAAATAATTGTATTTTTAGTAACCGTTTTTTTAGTATTAGTTGCGGAACAAAAACGACAAAAGATTCTGATATAAATGAATTGATAAGTTCAGAAATTTTAGAAACTAATACAAATTTCAAAACAAAAATAGACTCTAAACCATACGAAACAGTGTGGTTAGAGCTTTCCGAAACTGATAGTGGATATGTCGTTTATAATTATCCAAGTTTATGGGATGACGGGAAAATAGCCCCTACATCTATTACAGTTCAAAATGACTCTCTCACATGGGCTGATTGGGTTGAACCTCCACGCAAGACTTAATCTGAAAAATGTGAATATAGAAAAACGTATCGACGGGTCATATTTTTTTCCTGTAGGCAATAAATTTCTTTTTACATGGTACGATGAAAATAAACACATCGCCCAGTGGAAAATATATATGGTGATGTTGAAAAAGATGAACCTCTTTCAAATCATTTGTATATTGACAGTCGATATAACACTTTTCCGATAGTTGATTATGAATGGGATTGGTCTGAGGGGTGGGATGATTAAAAAAAATTGAGGAATTATTGTTTTTGCTCTATCTTCCCATTTTCTGTGATTTGATAAAAATAGTTGCTTGTTGTGTCAGATAATAACGTAACATTTTCATCTGTGTCGTAACACATTACACGGTCTCTTAATTCAAAAATATTATTTGAATTATACACAAAACTTCTACCAAAAGAACATTCATTTGCTACTGTCATAAAAACAATCATTTTATCTATAATCTCATTTTTTTCACTAAACGTTTGCAATTCCAACCAAACCGATTTTTCGCCTAATTCATAGTTTATGTTACTATCAAATACGGCAAATAATAATATTTTATTATTATTTACATCAGGCAAACGCTTAAAAAAATGTCCTGCTGTAGTATTTGCAGGAAAATAGTCCCAAGGTTTATGATTCAATTCCGTAGAATTATTAAATAATAAATTTAATTCTTTATGTTCATCATATTGCCCGTCCAGATATATGTAAAATTCTTCCAGGTCGTATAGCCAGGATTCCTGATAAGAATCAGGGGTTAGAACTTTATACGGTAGTTTTTCACAAGGTATAACGTGCCAGTTTATTGATGTTTTATCATTAATATTCAACAGTTCTAACTGTGTTTTATTTTGAAAATTACAAGAAGAAAACGACAATAGCAACGATATGAAAAAATAATTTGCTTCCATGTTAATATGAAAATTTCCTGCATTATCTATTTTATATTGTTCTATCTTGTTTTGTTCAACTATTTTATTATCTCTGAGTTTATTTTTGTATATAATTACATCTAATTCCTTAGAGATTGTAAAAGATAATTCTTTCCATTCATAATTATCATCCTGATTTCCAATAGATATTCTGTCTATTATTTGATTGTTTGAAACTGTAATTAGTTTGGCTCTTGAATGTGCATTATAAAGAAGCATGTATATATCAAAAGACTTATTTAAATTGAAGATAGTGTAATTTTTAATTATACTATCATTATACACTTTTAAATAATTTTGCATTAACTCTGGATTGTCGTCAAAAGAAAGATATCCATATGGGCGCTTGTCTGTTTCTTCAGTTTCATATTCCTCATACCAATTACAATAATCTATATAGTTGAAAAATAGCTCTGTTTCTGTTTCGGAAGAATATGCTATATCATCAATTTCATTCTCTGAATTTTGCTGATATTCATTCTCTTCTTCCGCTTTAATACTTTCATTCGTATTATTTGCATTTTTTTGATTACAAGCAAAAAATGCCAAAATACAAAAAAATACGACTATGCCTTTAATGTCAAAATATTTATTCATTCGTTTCTTTCTATCTCGTAAAAATTACCTTCGTCATTTATCCTATAATTTTTCGTATATTTTTTGACTTTACTATCGCCATTTTTTTCTTCTGTATTGATTTCTATTGTATAATCCTCATATATTTTAAATGTTTTTTTACAATAAACATTTACTTCGTTTTCCGGTTCACTCCAATCAGGTGTTATATCTAAACTTATTAAATTGTTGTCGACTTTAACAAATCCATCAACTATTAAGCATAAATAATACATTTCAAAATCGCCATCGTCAAGTAATACAATAACTATTTCTCTATTCTTAAAAAGAGGCAGGATAATATAACTATTATCAGAATGACCAATATAAGATGTTTTCTGCTCAATTTCATCCGAAGTTAACCAATCTGATGAAAACAAATCAGATGTTGAAAAAATAATATTTGTATTCTCAATACCGTATTCTTCACTATTATTGTCCGAGTTTTCTTTTTCGTTTTCATCGTCCATAAGTAATACTGTATCGCAAACATTATTATCGTCCGAAATTCTATTTCCACATGCAATAAATAGCAACGTGAACAAATAAATGATAATTGTTTTTTGTGCATTCATATTAAACTCTTTTAGTTTACAATTATTGATATATTTTTGTTAAAATTCTTATCTGAGTTAGTTTTAATAAAAAATCGTCCAACCGGTATTTTACTTCCGAATAATATAAATTATGTCAACTGACGGCTTCAGAAGCCGTCGCCATCACGCGAAAAGTTGATTTTACCGCCGAAATCCGTATAATGAAAGCTGTTTTTTGCGAAAACTGCGGTATGGCAGGCAGAGCTACCGCCTACCTTACACCGTATTAACGGCATAGCTATCCAGCAAATACCGGAGAGACCCAATGGGAAAAAATTCAAAGATGACGCCGAATCTAATTCATGCCGTACTGGCCGTTATCGTGTTGGCGATGCTACGCTGCCGCAGCCCAGTCAGAAGGAGTAGAGACCATGCAGACTCAACGACGCGTACTCAAAAACGCGCAAGAATTCATCGAAGTATTACGGCAGGTCGAAGAGCCTAGCCATTTTGTCGACATGGACAGAAGCATGTCCAACCTGATGATCGGTACACAGCCAAACCCAGAGGCTATGAAAGCATTTAGCGATGAACTGGCGACTGGCACTCAGAACGTACGACAGCATATCATTAACATACTGAGTGAACTCAGATATCTCAACTCCCCCAGCTATGAACTGCACACCCCGGAAATTATTGATTTGCTGGTCGGCCCCGCTTTTGCCAAGACGGACGGGGGAAGAAGCGATGCGATGGATCTATTGAGAGAATATGCCTCTACGGCCACATTGTCCCGTTACGGTGATGTATTCACAAAAGCATTGAAGGAAGAACCGGAAGATAGCGCCCTGTTGCTTATAGCAAAAGCCAAGCCTCCAGAAGCAAAAGAAGAAGTGGAGCGTTTATCCCGATTGCCCGAATGGAATGAGCCCGGTTCGGGTATGGAAGCGATGCGCATTGCCCGCGCGGCATTGGGCGACACGAAAATTGAGGACGAATTCATTGCCGATGCCGATCGAGCGGAAAAAGCAGGCAACGCGGAAGAACTCAGAAATGTCATGCAGACGCTTGCCAAAATCGGCACCCGTCGCAGTCTGCAAGCCATCGGCCAGCGCATGAGATCGCCATTGATCCATGACAGAGTGGGTATATACAAAATATCTGTACGCCTGTACGCTATGGACGCGCTGCGCTACGCTTTCCCGGAAAGACCGGAACTGGATTCACGCGAAGTCAGTACAGATGAGGACTACATAAAGGTGGAAAAGTTTTGTACGCAGGAACTGGGCGTCAGCTTTGACGGCGTACCGCGTCCATATTTTATTACGGAAATTCCGTACCCGAGCAATTATTACGACTTTATTGAACCTTCAACGAATTAGAAAAATCAGGCATGAACGTACCTTTTCCATCATCTATGGAGTACCTGAATCACATGATCAGAATAATCTTAACCGCCCTGTTTTGCGGGCTAACCTTTCTTTCCTGCTCATTAAAAGTTTCGGAGCCTATTATGGAACATACTTTCGATCGCAGATTAAATCAATTCAATCAGAAAATCGGTTATGATGAAGCCATCAGAACTGAGAAACACGATGGATTAATTGACATTGATTTCAGGAAACTGAAATCTCCGAAATTTGCATTGACATGGCCTGACCTTGACAGTGAAAGTTGGAATTTTGAAAAAGACGATTACATGGGAGAACATGATTACTATAAGTGGAGGGTAATAGGAACGGGAAGCGGTGCTGCTGTTACAGCCAGAGTTTGTGTAAGCTATGAAGTTTCACAAGTCTGGTTTCTTGAAATGGTAACAAATACGAGCATGGGGGAATTGCCATGGATAGCCTGTAGTAAAAAAATTGGTACTGCTTGTGCCGAATCAGATGATAAAAAAGTACTTTTTTTCGTTTATAAAAATGTTGCTATTGAAATTAGTCGCGGCAATGCTTTACCCGGCCACGAAGATTTCGGAGAAGTCCTGGCCGAATGGCTCTTTGACGCTTTGAAGGCGGCTCCACTCAAGCCCTTTCCGTCTAAAGGAGGCAATAAAAAATGAATGCTTTGAGAGTAGCGACGTTTTTGACATTGGTTTTATTTTTAGTTTCTTCCTGTATTTTAAAAAGTAAGACAGAAGAAAAAACGGCAGAATCACAGGCAGGCGCAAAAGCACAGAGTATTGATAAAACGTCTATAAACTGGCAAGTTATACCTTATGAAAAACTGCCATATGAAATTCGAATTAAAGATCTTGCTCTCACGGCATCATGGAGATACGATTTAGAACAATTTTATGCATATTGTGGTGGACAATATAATGAACATAAAGAACTAAATTTATTATTTAGCGGTTCAACCGAAATAACAAATAAACCTTGGGAATATTTTGGAATAGGTTTTGGTGTACCAAGCACAGCACCCGGGTATTTTTTTAAACGCCTGCCTGATGTAAATAATAATAAAGTATTGTTATTTGCCGTGATTAATGGTATTGAAAATTTTGAATTAGGCGACACATCTCCTTGGTTGGAATTGCAAATTTTCAATAACAAAGATGAGCTTATTGATAAAATGATTGTTTTTATGTCGGCAGGAGAAGGAGAATGTCCATTCTATAGAGATTTTCTCTATAATTCGAACAATACATTTGAGATAAGAGACCGCGTAATGTGTTACGACACAGATGAAGATGAAACACTATTATCTAACACAACAAGCAACTATTTTTATCAAATAGCAGAAAATGGGAAGATAGCGCAAAAACAATAATTCCTCAGTTGGTCTATTTCTTGCAAATTTTGCGTAACTTGTGCCAACAAGGGGGTTACCCGATAATTTTCAATTTAATATATTTAGATGGTGGAACACTATTGCCGTCACCAAGAAAATCCTGTTCCATTACTAATTCATTATTATTTATCCAAAAAGCATCATTTGGTATCCAATCCGTAATATCATATTGTTTTAATAATACAGGAATACTTTCTTTTATTTCATATATTTGAAAACCATTATCTATATCATATACCAACAACCCAGAAATACAAAACATTAAATTACTACCATTTAAAAAAGATGGCTCTCCCCAAATATGAAAGGCGCCACCTTGTTCATTTACAAGAAAAAACTCTGTTGATTCATATAAGTGTTGATAATATACATGAAGATTATGCGCTGTTGAAAACCCAACATAGCGGTATATTTCAATGCAAGATTCACATTCTTCCCCATCATTGTTCACAAATGATAATGTTTTTCCATTAGACAACTTAATAGACAAACCCTTATCTGTTTCTTCAAACTTTTCTTCCGGGACGCTCAAAATTTCATTCTTATTGTCTTTCTTTAAAGTTTCATACTCATATTTACTAATATTTATATATGAAAAACTTATATCATTTTCCGATTCCGTAATTAATTCTTCATCAGCAACGTTCTCAATGATAATATTTTCAATGCTATCAGCAATAGAATCCTCATTTTCGGTATGATCGTTGTTTCGTCTTCCACAACTTAATTGCAGAAAAATAATCAAAAATAAAATCCATTTTTTCATTTCAACCTCCTTGTTTTGATGTGAGTCAATTTAATCACTCGTCCCTTCTTTTTTATACCCAGATCAATCCCATTCATAATCAACTATAGGAAAAGTATTATACCGGCTATCAATATACAAATAATCTGTAAGAGGTTCATCTTTTTCAACATCACCATATATTTTCCACTGGGCTATATGATTTTTTTTATCATACCATATAAATAAAAATTGATTACCTACAGGAAAAAAATACGATCCATTTTTACGTTCTTCTATGTTGACTTTTTTTAGACTGTATCTTCCCACATCATCGTGATAAGTTACCCAAATAAGAAAATCATTTCGAATTGTAATAGACATTGGGGCAATGGTCTTATCATCCCATAAACTTAGATAATTATAAATAACATATCCATCATCCGTTTCTGAAATTCTTAACCACGTGGCCTCGTAAGGTTTAATATCTGTTGTTGTTTCATAGCCAACAACTGTTTCGGTAATTTCTAGTTTTGCTGCTTCACTCGGTATAGCATCTTTTGTAGTTCTTGTTCCACAACTGATACTAAAAAAAACTGTTGCTAAAATTATATTTATCTTTCTCATGGCAATATATTTCTTCTTTCAAAAACCCCAAACTCTGTGTTACGCTCCCGCTACAAAATGCTCAGAAGTTTCCGCCGTTTTATAGAATTATTTGGCGATTGTTTTTATTCCACTTTTCATAATCAACATTCTCAAAAATCTGT
>Ga0082212_10011222_pt1 | contig 11376 bp, 7 predicted proteins | sample TergutNt197P3_FD_71548 | JGI IMG/M metagenome (GOLD analysis project Ga0082212, IMG submission 71548) | Neocapritermes taracua P3 segment gut microbial communities from Petit-Saut dam, French Guiana - Nt197 P3 | ecosystem: Host-associated > Arthropoda: Insects > Digestive system > Gut ... | reverse complement strand
ATTTTTCCAAGTCGTCTAAAAACCATGCAGCGGTATTGACGTCTATTTTATCCTGTTTATAAATAATACTTACTTTTGCATCCCTGTTTTTCTTGGTCTTGGATTCTAAAATCATTCTGTATAGAGATAGCATTTCGGGATAGATTTCGTTATGCAGGACAATTTCATATTCAATATCCAAATCGGTAATGATGCAGGAATGATTAAATAAGCCTTTGCTTTCTTTGTGATAAATATAAGACATATAAGTAAGGCAAAGTAGAACAATATCGTCATCGGTAAAGGTTTCTTCTTCGCCATCGTCCTGTATGGAAAAATAATTGCTAAAATGTTCGTGTATTTCTTCTTTGCAGGGTGTTGTTATAAGAAAAGTCAAATCTTTGTATTCTCTAAACGATTTGTCAAAATCAACGGTTATAATGCCGTTTGTTCTTTTCATGTAATCAATTCCGCTGTTTTCAACACAATGCCTTATTTCGTCAATCAGCATAGAAGAATGATAATCATAGTATTTTTCCATGAATGGCTCTGCCAATTGCAAGCGTTCCGATGTTATGTAGATGTTTGCCATAGAAGTATTATTTTTGGCAAAAGTACATAAAATGTAAATTTTTTATATCCATTTGGAACTGTGATTCAATATCCGACCGTAATCGATACTTCTCTGCTGCCTTTGACCTTTCCAAGCAAAGGCATAGATAATTGCAGTCCCCAAGCATTCTGTTGGAAAGAATCGAATGAAACAAATATGCCGGCAGTAATAACATTGCCGAATAAATCAACAGAATATCCCCATTCAGAATAATAGGGTTTGACGGGAGTATGCAAAAATTTCGCGTGAATATTTTCCGTAAACATTTTCCCCTGCAAAAACGGCAAACGTTTAATTATCAAGTAATCAGTTTGATAAGTAGCAAATGCTTGAATCCAATTATCGTTCGTAGAACAAGTGTAGAGTGGAAGTAAAGCATACGACATACCCCAATCGGAAAAATTCAACCAGACATCGCCTCCGGTATTGAAGTGCTTATAATCTACATAATTGAAAGGATTTTTATTGAAAAATTTGCCTGCGGATAACCGGTAGGAAAACCTGTCGAACAGACCGAGCGGAACGGTTTGCCTGATACCCAATTCCATTCGGGAAAATATGGAATAATCCTTGCCCGAAAAACCGTTTATTCCCTGCTGATAATCCACTTCAAAGGTTGGAAAACGGGAGCGGACGTACCGCTTTTTTCCATTGACAATCCGGTAATAATATTCCGGCGTATATTGCAGGCGAATACCTCCCTTTGCCAACCGGGAATACGTTTCATTCAAGGCTTGTTCGTATTCCGGCACATTCGGACGCCAATGGTCTTTTATTCCGAAAAAATTCCAAGTCGTATGATTTTCCAATGTCTGCCGGTCGGCATATTCTACTTCGACCTGTAGTTGCAGTCCATTGATGATGTCTATTTGATTTGAAAGACTGCCGTAGGTTTTTTCGTAAAGTTTGGCATAATTCTGTCCGGCGCTTAATGAAAAAGCGGCATTTATTAAACGGTCTATTCCGGCGCTACCGCTATAATCTTCAGACATCCTTCCTGCCGAGATTTGCCACTTGCCTAATTTTCGAGGTGCATAATCCAAAGAAAAATCCGTTTTCCAAATAAGCGTTTTACGTGCACTTGTCCAATAGATTGACGGATAAACCCTCCAACCGGTATTTTTCTTTCGTCTGAAATCAAACGACAGGGATTGTCCCAACCAAAGTCCATCGACAAAATTGTATTCCATTAAAAGATCCGTCAAACCGGAATAATGCATACGGACAAAAGCCGAGTCGCGTCCGATTGTTCCACCCATTACGAGATCGGAAAATTTGAACTTCGGGTTGTCATCTACACGTTTGAGTGAATCGTAATGCATTTGAACGGAATCCCTACGAATATAACTCATCTGCTCTTCTTCATTCAAAGCGACTTTTCTCATTTCCGACCAATAAATCGAATCGCGATTTACGGCAATGGAATCCACTGTCCTTTGAATACGGCCGTCTGATTTAATTTCTAATTCTTTTTTCTCTTTTTCCGGTTTTTTCTTTGAATTTTCGACCACTATCAACGAATCATTGAGTTGAATATCGTTATATTGAATAGAAGAAAGGACATTCATTTCAATTTTCATTCCCAGCAGATTGAGTTTCATCTCTATTTGTTGATCGGTTACTAAATAGATACCGTCTATCACAGGATAGTAATTAAAACGGTAATTCACTTGACTGAATGATTGCTGAATCGTAAATTCCGCGTGACGGATATTCCATTCTTCATCGGCAATATACAAGACCCCCTCCAAGAATTTCGGATCATTCAGTTTAGGAATTATCCTGATTATATTGACAATCTGTCCGTTTTCTTCTTCATAACCTTCATACCGGAAACGGTAGTAGGAAAAAGCGTTCGGATGCAAAGGCGATACAATATAACCGTACATAGGTTGATAGAGTGAAGTCATACCTGCCGGCAGGGCGCTTTCCGGGTTTATATCATTCGGTATCGTACTGGAAAAGGCTTTTATGGTTTGTTCGTATTTATCCGGCGCCGTAAATTTATATTCACTGACAGATTCTTGCATCAACAGTTTATCCTTAAAATATTCCAATTCTTTGCCTGCCATTTTTCCTGCTAAACCGGAAGACTCAAGTATTTTACCGGAGCCTTTGGTATAGGCTTCATAGGTCGATTCTTTAACTACCGACTGATAATACGGGGCTTTCTCAATGGCTTTCCGCATAATGGCGTATGCCGGATCTTCCCCCTTGCGTACTACAATTTCCGGTAATTGAACCGTTTTTTCCGAAAGTGTAAATTCAATATCAAGGTCTTCATCTATGATGGTAATTTCTTTTTTCTCAGAATAATAACCTATGCAACTACATTCCAAATGATAGGTTCCGGGAGTTAATCTGATTTGAAAATTCCCCTCTACATTACTGATAATCCCCTGTTTCAGTTCCTGTATATAAATGGATGCAGCCGGAATCGGAAGTTCGTTTGTATCCGTAACCCTTCCCTTTAGCATTTGAGCAAATGCAAGCGGGGTAATAAGCAATCCGGCGATGATGCAAACGATTGATTTCATAGTCTTAAAGGTTATTCGCTCATTTATTTTCTGAAAAATTTGTCGGCAAAGTCAAGATATTGTTCCCAGTCGTAGGATGTGATGTCGTGCTCTCCGGTGCGGATGTGATAAGCGATATGACCGATCTGTACCGGTCGATTTACCGGCGGCATTTCTTCAGCAACTAAACCGGTCAGCCCATAGAGCGCATAGGCAGGATTGGCCAATAAGCCTGACAGAAATTCGCCTTTCGGGTCAGCCCAACGATCTTCTTCCGCACTGGCAATATAAATGGGGCGCGGGGCAATCAGGGCAATCAGTTGGTGCTGGTCTATGGGTAAAGCATCCTCATTGTTGTTGTATTGTTTAAAATTGCCACAGAACCAATGCGGAAAAGCCGTATTAATCCTTGCAACCGTTTCACCAATCTTCCGCCTCGACAGCGCGGCGCCTCCACAACCGGAGTTATTGGATACTACCAGCGCAAAGCGTTTGTCGGATGCTCCTGCCCACAAGGCAGCTTTGCCCATCCGCGAATGTCCGACAACAGCCACCCGCTTTTTATCGACGGCTTTGTCTTTTTCAAAATAATCCATAGCACGGCTCAATCCCCAAGCCCACGCAGCGATAGTTCCCCATTGGTCGGGACGAGGCTGGGTTTGTCCTTTCTCGTAAGATAACGGATGTACGCCGTTTTGAAAACCATCATCGAAATCCGGATCAATATCCCCGCTGTAAATAGTCGCCAATCCGTAACCACGCTCAATCAACAATTTTAGCGGCCATCGAGAGGATGCCGACCCGCGAAGAGAGGGATGGGCTTGATTATTGGTAATCGAACTGTTATCAGGCACCCAAGCAGATGTGACAGCAATGTCGGGATCATCCGTTGTGGTATAATTGCCTTCAAAGTTCAATCCGACAAACAGAGGAACTGGTTCTTTCACACGGTTTGGCAGGTACATCAAAATAGTCATATAATGTGTATCATCCTTTGTGAAGAAAACAGCTACCTCCCTGCGGATCGCCGTTCCATTCAAGGCATTTTTATCTTCCGATAATACTTTGAAGTGCAAATCTTTGGGCTTGCCGGTAGCTTTACCAAACATCTGACGTTCGAAAAGTGTGAAAATCTCGGGACGGCGTTTTTTCTCCCATTCCCTTTGTGTTCGGACGACGTTTCCATCGGTTGCTGTTAATAGATCAGGCAACGAATAAGGAGGAATTTTCGACTCGTCGTAGTTAATTTCCTGAGCGAATAGTGTTATAGTATACAACAATACTATTATAGTCAAAATACTTTTTTTAAATCGCGTATTCATAGGTAAAAATGGAGTTAGATATTAGGCAAAGGTAATTAAAATTTATGGATTACAAAGGAAAAATTTGCAAGCGATAAAAATAATATCCATATTTGCAGTATGATTATAGTTAAAGTGCCTCTATGCTCCTCTCCTGTTTGAATCGTGATTGTTTGGAAGCCGGCTGTGATGAAGCCGGACGGGGCTGTCTTGCCGGCGCCGTCTTTGCATCGGCAGTGATTCTTCCTCCGGATTTTGTTTGTGAAGAACTCAACGATTCCAAGCAATTGACGGAAAAACAACGCGCTGACCTACGACCAATTATCGAAAAAGAGGCATTGGCTTGGGCAACCGGCATTGTTTTTCCCGATGAAATTGACCGGATCAATATCTTAAACGCCTCTTTTTTGGCAATGCACAGAGCCTTGGATCAATTGAGTGTTCGTCCGCAACATTTACTGATAGACGGTAACCGTTTCAAGCCATACAAAGATATTCCGCACACAACGATTGTGAAAGGCGACGGGAAATTCTTGGCAATTGCAGCCGCTTCCGTATTGGCTAAAACCCACAGGGACGAGTATATGATGCGTTTACACGAAGAATTTCCTTGCTATGATTGGAACAACAACAAGGGATACCCGACTAAAAAGCACCGCGATGCCATTCGTCAATTCGGAGCAACTCCCTATCATCGCAAAAGTTTCACACTCTTGCCCGAAGACCGGCAGTTATCAATTGACTTTTGAACTTGAGAATTAAGGAATAACACAGATTCAATCGAGCCGGTAGAGTGGGAAAAAAGAAGAATGAAGAATATTATTTCCGTATTTTTCGGAAACGAAATAAGTATACATTTCTTTATTGTGTATGTATCTCCAGGTTTTGAATAAAAATCTTAAATCTGAAAACTGCGCTTTGAACTGAAACAGGGAATCATTGGCTCCGGCAACACCGCCTCCCAAGTGCAGGCATTTCATTTTTCTATTAATAGCATCTCTTCGGATAGTGTCCCAAACTAATTTTAACGGACTCCAGCAGAGATATTGGTTACGGGTTGCACTCAAGTGCGGTTGAACGATGTCGTTGCATGTTGTGAACAATGAGCCGCTAATTGCCTGATCTTCATGATAAGCTAAAAACAGAGAAGAAGGTAATTCTTCCATAAACCGGTAAAAGTACTCATTCGAGAAATAGTATATTTTCGAAGCGTTGACCCTTTTCATGTTTTCTCGGTATATTTCAACAAACAGGTCTATATCTTCCTTAGATTGCGCTTTTATAACTTGTATGTTTCGTCTTTTCAGGCGGTTAATATGATTCCTTACCGAATGTGAATATTGTCTTTTTTGCTCATTTTCAGGTAAATCCAAATCGATGCCAACTGTCTGATTAGTATCAATAATCTCTCCCAAGCCGGAGAGAATAAATTCCTGGTTATCAATCAGTGGATGCAAGCGGGAAAAAACGGAAACAATATTATTCAGTTCAAAAAAGTGCAAAAGTTCTTTTTGAAAATCCTTCACCGCTTGCCTGTCGGGATTTCCTTGATTAGACAACGGTCCTGCGTATCCATAAACCGAAGAAAGATCATTGTATACCGATCCATCAATAGAGCGTAAAACAACTGGAAGTGCCATCGAAGTCTTTCCGGAGGAGAAAAAAAGCAACAGCGACTGCCCTGAATCTTCCAATTCGTGATATTCGGCTAAATGATAAAAATCAAACCGGTTCATGGAATTGACAATTGCATTCCATTCTTCTTTTTGAGTTAGCGATAAAACTTTAAACATTAATATGCATTTTTATCACCTTTGAACATGTTCAATATGGTAATTACTACGATTTTTAAATCCAATATGAACGACCAATTTTCGAGATACCATACATCGTATCTCACCCTGCCTTCCATTTGCTCTGTAGTCTTTGTTTCTCCTCTGTATCCGTTCACTTGAGCCCAACCGCTAATACCTGGCTTTATCAGGTGTCGTACCATATATTTATCGATAAAGGACGAATACAACTCCGTATGTTTCAACATGTGCGGTCGAGGACCTATCACACTCATATCTCCTCTTAACACATTGAAAAACTGAGGAATTTCGTCCAAATTTGACCGTCGCAAAAACTGTCCGATTTTTGTTGTTCTCGGGTCATCTTTTTCTGCCTGTATCTCATCGGCTTTTTCGCTCTTCACCATGGACCGAAACTTGTAACAATCAAAATTCGTACCATAGATTCCGGTTCTTGTTTGTTTGAAAATAATTGGCCCTGAAGATGACAATTTTATTAGAATCCCAAAAATAACATATAGTATTGGAAATAAAGTAACCAAAAAACAAAAAGAAAATACAATATCAAAAGTTCTTTTTATAATTTGGTTGGGAATGGATTGAAGCGGTTCAGAACGGACTGCCATAACCGGAACGGTTTCAATACTGTCCAAATCCAAACGTTTCTTTACGTAACGTGAAAATTCGGGGACTATATAAAACCGAATCATGTTTTTTTCTGCAAAATTAAACATTCTAATTATTTTCTCATCTTGAGAGTTAGGCAATGTACAATATATTTCGTCTATATCATTTTTCAATGCATAGCTTTCCACTTCGTGTGTCATTCCCAAATAATTTGGTATGGTATTTTTTAATAAAACATTGTCATCAAAAAAACCATAAATGTTATATCCGTATGCCAACTCTTTTTTCATCTCTGCATGCAGGTTCATTCCGTTTTTACCGGCTCCGACAATAATAACTCGCTTGTAATTATGACCTTTCCGGCGATAAATTTTCAATGATTCTCTCGCTAAAATTCGCCATGCGGTAAATATTATAAACAACAATATATAGAAATAAACAACCAAATAAAGCGGGAGAATATCTTTTTCCGATTTCAGGAAAAAAAGGCAGGCTGTAAAAATAATGGAATGTAGGGCTATTAATGATAAAGCCCTCTGTACAACCTTATCCGTAAACATGACCGGTTGAAAAATTCTTACAGGAACAAAATAAATTGCGAAGATATAACTGAAGTTAAGCAGCAGGTAAACGAATCTCCAATTAATACTAAAGTTCTCCACCTCATAGGTATTTAGCCATTTATACACCAAGAAAAACAGGACATTTATCAACAATAAATCTCCCAAAATTACTAACCATTTAATTAAAAATCCATATCTGCTCTTACTGACCATATATTCTTACATCATGTGCATGATTTATCTTTTCATTGTTTCGGAGGTGCAAATTTAATCTTTATTAGGTAAACTTCAAAAAAAAAGCGCCCAAAGAGGACGCTTTTTTAACTTTTTCAACCAAATTTTATTGGGCGCTCATGATTACTACACGGTTCCAATCGTTTTTCTGATACGGTTGAACGGTATCGCCACTCCAATCAACAACGATTTTTTCCGAAGGAACATTGTATTTCGTGGTAAGTTCTTTTGCTACCGCTTTTGCGCGTCTCTCAGATAGAGCCAAGTTGATTCTGCTATTACCTGTACCTTTATCTGCATAACCAATCACCTTAATCTTTTCGCCTGTTTCTTTGATGAAATTGGCTGTATTAAAGATACTAATCTGCTGGTTATTGTCAATTACTGAACTGTTGATACGGAAGAACACCACATTCGGCACATAATTGATTGCAGCAGGTTGAACCACAGGAGGAGCAACTGGCGGACATTCGGGACAAGAAGCCGGACGTCTTGACAATGCTTCATTTTCTCTACGCAAAGCATTGATTCTTGAATTCAAGTCGTCGATTAAGGCATAATCCATCGGTTCAATAACTTCAAAATCAGTTTTACCCAGTTTGAAAGTTAAACCACCCATTGCATGAACAATGTGGTCGTTTTCTCCTTCACGTTCGATACGATCGAAATAATCACCAAAATAGGTTATTCCCAAATCAAAATCCAAATTCACACGTTTACTCAAACGAAAACCGAATTGAAGACCTCCGTTGATAGAGAAAGCATCCGACATACGAGCAAAATCCCTACGAGCATAAGCAGAATTTGGAGATGGGTGTGTTTTCTCATCCAATTCAAACCGGTGAGCAAAACCAATACCTCCATAAGGCGTAAAGTTGAAAAGTTTAGTGGGTTTATATACCCCCCAATAATTTGCCAAATTCCACATAGCATCCAAATGAACATTAAAATAATCATTTTTTTGCTCAAATCCGGTATCGGGATAATAGCTATTCACCGAAAGACCTTGGCCTTTCAAACGAAAGCCCCAATAAGGACTCACCCATTTCCCAATAGATGCAGACGCTATGGGTGAAATACGATCTTTCAACTCTACATCTTTGATGTTTTGATCAACGATGTTATACACCTGAGCACCCCCGCTGAGATTAATAAACCAATTGCTTCCAAAACCATTGCGTTTAAAATGAGTTTTGTTTCCCGGTAGCTGGCTTTCATAAACTTGGGATTCCTGTGCAAAGATAGAGGCGGAAAATCCCATCAGTAAACTAAGTAAAAAAATTTTTGTTCTCATAATTATAAAAATAATTAAAATATTAAATTATACAAACTTTTCCTTCCAATACATAAACAACATGTAAAAACCGGTTCAAATATAGAGATAAAATATCACATGAACAAAAAAAAATGAATAATATTTAAAAAAAACTATTTTTTTTTGCATTTTTTCTATCTATTCCATAATTTGAACGGTAAAAACCATGTTTTTCTCATATTTTTTTCTATTCAAAGTAATTCAAAATTCGATATCCACCCTCTCTCAGATATGCTTCTTTTTTCATCTCTTTGATGTCGTTTTGCATCATATCTTCAATCAATATATCCAAGTCATATTGTGGCTCCCACGAAAGTTTGGTACGGGCTTTTGTCGCATCACCCATCAATAAATCAACTTCCGTAGGTCTAAAATACTTGGGATCGATTTTAACTACGGTTTCTCCTGTTCTGCTTTGTATTTTTTCTAAATACGCCTCCCCTACCCTTTCTGCAAATAAATCGACATGAATTCCTGTGATTTTTCCAGTTTCATGGATACCGGTTCCATCAAATTCCACAACAAGTCCGATTTTTCCGAAAGATTTACGAATAAAATCACGAATAGTCGTAGTTATGCCGGTAGCAATTACATAATCCTCCGGAGCATCTTGCTGTAAAATCAAATACATCGCTTTGACGTAATCTTTTGCGTGTCCCCAATCGCGCTTGCTCGATATATTACCCATGTACACTTCGTTTTGTATGCCTAAAGCAATGCGGGAAATGGCTCGCGTTACTTTTCGCGTAACAAAGGTCTCGCCTCTTAATGGAGATTCGTGATTGAACAGAATACCGTTGCAGGCAAACATTTGGTAAGCCTCTCTGTAATTTACCGTAATCCAATAGGCATACATTTTTGCTACGGCATACGGACTTCGCGGATAGAAGGGAGTGGTTTCTTTTTGCGGCACTTCCTGTACCAAGCCGTACAGTTCCGAAGTGGAAGCCTGATAAATGCGGGTTTTAGATGTCATATTCAATAATCGAACCGCTTCAAGAATGCGTAAAGTTCCCAATCCATCAACATTTGCCGTATATTCGGGCGTATCAAAACTGACTTTCACATGACTTTGAGCAGCCAAATTATAGATTTCGTCCGGCTGAACTTCCGCTATGATGCGGGTGATATTCATCGAATCGGTCATATCTCCATAATGCAGAATCAGATTCCGGTTTTCCAAATGTGGGTCTTGATACAAATGGTCGATGCGATTTGTGTTGAATAAAGAAGACCGCCGCTTGATTCCATGCACCGTATAGCCTTTTTTTATCAAATATTCCGACAAATAGGCTCCGTCTTGTCCTGTAATACCGGTGATTAATGCTGTTTTACTCATAATATAAATTTTTACATTTCAATGGTTTGCGGGTCAAGCCCGCAATGACAGTTGGATATACCAATTATATAATTTCTCTACTCCTTCCTCAATATCTATGCGATGTTTCCAGCCCAAACGATGCAACTGAGAGGGGTCTGTCAATTTTCGCATGGTTCCATCGGGTTTGTCTGCGTTAAAAACCAATCTGCCTTCGTAACTCAAGGTCTTTGCAATGAGTTGTGCCAATTGGGCAATGGAAATTTCTTTTCCTGTACCTATATTAATATGTGTATTCCGAATTTCTTTTCCTTCCGGCATCAAGTCTTTGAAATCGACATGCTCCATCATGTATATGCAGGCATCAGCCATATCTTCACTCCACAGAAATTCCCGCATGGGTTTTCCGGTTCCCCATATTTCTACACCCTCCTTTTTAATTCCGTATTTATTTAATTTGTCAATGATAAGGTCGTCCGGTGCTGTTCCCGAAATTCCCTCCACCGGCAACCGGTCGAAATCTCTCCGAATGGCGTTCCAATCATTATTCATCAAATATTTAGCCAAGAGAATTTTTCGCAAGAGAGCCGGTAAAACATGCGACTTTTCCAAATCAAAATTGTCGTTGGGTCCATATAAATTGGTAGGCATTACGGCAATGAAATTGGTTCCGTACTGAATATTGTAACTTTCACACATTTTTATACCTGCAATTTTCGCAATGGCGTATGGTTCGTTGGTATATTCCAAAGGGGAAGTCAATAGACAATTTTCCGGCATGGGTTGAGGAGCATCGCAAGGATAGATACAGGTAGAACCCAAAAAGAGCAATTTTTTAACGCCATTTAAATACGACGCGTGTATAACGTTGTTTTGTATTTGCAGATTTTCATAAATAAACTGACCGCGATAGGTATTATTCGCCACGATACCGCCTACTTTGGCTGCCGCAAGAATTACATAATCCGGTTTTTCTTTTTCAAAAAAATCAAACACATCTGTTTGGTTGCATAAATCCAATTCGGAAATATCCCTCAATAAGAAATTTTTATATCCTTTGGATTGCAAATTCTTTAATATTGCTGAGCCTACCAAACCCGTATGACCGGCTACGTAT
>Ga0082212_10011221_pt1 | contig 11376 bp, 7 predicted proteins | sample TergutNt197P3_FD_71548 | JGI IMG/M metagenome (GOLD analysis project Ga0082212, IMG submission 71548) | Neocapritermes taracua P3 segment gut microbial communities from Petit-Saut dam, French Guiana - Nt197 P3 | ecosystem: Host-associated > Arthropoda: Insects > Digestive system > Gut ... | reverse complement strand
TCAATCAGCTTCCGGTAGAAGTTGATAACAGAATCCGCGTCTTTCTCTTCAGTGGCAACGTTCCAGTCAAGGTAATCGCCGTCGGAGACGATCCAGGGCGTACCGGTGGTGAACCCGGCATGCGCGCTTTCGTCCCACTGCATGGGAACCCGCGCGTGATCGCGGGAACCGGCCCGGACCCGGGCAAAGGCTTCAGCCTCCGATTTGCCCTCGTCAAGCAGTTCCTGGAATAAGTTGACGCTTTCGACATCGCGAAGTTCCGTAATATCGGTAAACCGCTGGTTGGCCATTCCAATTTCCTGGCCTTGGAATAGGAATGGCGTCCCCTTGGAGGTCATTTGAATCACACCGAGCAGCTTCGCAATGAGTTCGCGGTATTCCGGATCTTCACTAACCTTGGAAAGCATGCGCGGGTTGTCATGATTGTCGTAGAACAGGGACATCCAACTATCGTTTGGATAATCCTCAGTCCACTCCATCAAGTATTTCTTCAGATAATTGAGATCATACTCATAATCATCGAACTTGGTTTTCCCGGGATTTTCCAACTGATCAAAGTTGAACACCGTATCAAGTTCTTGCCGGGAGGCCTGGGTGAGCAACTTCGACATCTCTATGCCGATGCCGGGAGTCTCCCCGACCGAGAACGCATCGTGGGGGGCAAATGCTTCCACATTGAGCTGGTGCAGGTACTCATGCAGGTGCGGGCCAAAATAATACTTCTCTACGCCCTTAAAGCCCATGAGGCCACCAATGGTCACATCGCCATCGGGGAGGCCCTTGGCCTTGGAAATGTAATTGATAACGTCAAGCCGGAAACCATCGACGCCCTTCGCGAGCCACCAGTTCACCATTTCCACAATCGCGGCCCGGACATTGGGGTTTTCCCAGTTTAGGTCCATTTGCTTCTTGGTGAAAAGGTGTAGACCCCACTTCCCCAGTTCAGGATAGTAATTCCAGGCAGGACCGGAAAAGAAACTGGTCCAGTTGTTAGGGGGTTCGCCGCCCTCCTCAGGAGAACCAGGCTTGGCGCCGGGCCGGAAAATGTAGAAATCTTGATAATACTTATCCCCGGCGAGTGCCTTTTGGAACCATTCGTGCTCATCGGAAGTATGGTTGACCACCAAATCCATGATTAGCTTCATCCCACGTTCATGAATCCCGGCCAACAACTCATCAAACTGGGCCATGGTGCCGAACTCGCTCATGATTTCGCGATAATCGCGGATATCGTACCCGTTATCATCGTTGGGCGAATCATAAATCGGCGATAACCACAGGGCGTCCACGCCTAAACTCTTGAGGTAATCCAATCGATTGATGATCCCACCGAGATCGCCCACGCCATCGCCATCGGAATCTTGGAAAGAGCGCGGATAAATCTGGTAGAAAACCGACTCCTTCCACCACTTGGGTTCAACCTCAGCCGGGCCGGATGTGGGGAGTTCCGTTTCACTGTTGAGCAGGTCCAACAATGAATCAAAGAACCCCTCCGGGACATTAGCCGCAGACGCGAGGCGCTGGACCTGACCCAGTTTCAGGTTGGCGACAATCGGGTTGGAAATCAGACTGGACGGAGCGCCGATTTGGAGCAGGATTTTCGCCACGGCATCGTGCCCAATGGGATTGGCGTAAATGTCTTTCAGGCGGCTATTGAGGGTGATGGTCATTGGTGGTTCCTTACATAGGGCCGGGATCGGGCAGGTTTAAGGTTGAGGCCGCAAGCGTGGCATCAATGTCAGTGTGTTCACTCTCGGCGTTGGGCACGCCGCCAGCTCTGGCATCAAGATCGCTTCGGATTTGGGCAAAGAATTGTTCATCAATGCGGTATTTACTTCGGTAGATGAGAAACCCTACCAAAATGCACAATAATGGGAAAGCAAACATGGCCATCTTGAAGATGAATGCCTCTTGGCTGTTCAGCAAATCGCCCTCGGCGCGGCCGTTAAGGCCGACCCAGATGGCGGTTGCCCCCACTACGCCAGTGGCGATCGCTCCTCCGGCCTTGTTGATGAATGGTTGCAGGGAGAATGTGACGGAATCATTGCGCCGCCCCAGTTTCCACTGCCCGTAATCAACTGTGTCGGCTAGGAACATGAGCATCAACAACTGAATGGCGGCTTGGCCCACAAAAATGATTACTCCGGAGATTCCGATGAACAACATGGTGGTGGTCGGCGCGAAATAGAAGATGACGTAGCCGAGTACCACCAAAATGGTGGCGATCAAGTAAATGGTTTTCCGCGGGAGCCGTTTCGCCACATGGGGAACCGCCATAAGGGATAGCACTTGGGAGACCCCTAGCACAATCGCGAAGATGGAGAACATGTTGCCATCGCCGTAAACGAATTGGAAGTAGAACAAGCCAAAGGACGTAGTGGTGGTGTAACCAATCATGAACAGGGCCATGGCAATGGCAATGAAGAGCAATTGGTCATTTTTGACTATCGCATTGAGGAATTGCCGGAATGTGGTGTGTGATTGATCCTCGGCGGCGACCTCCGGCTCCGTTACCCCGAACAGCGTCACGGCCTGGAATATCCACAGCACTACCACGGTAATCATCGCGAACCAGAACCAGGCTTGCTGTTGGCCCCCAAACCGGGTGGCGAACATATTCCGAATCGGCTCATTGGCGGCGACTACGAAGAATAACCCAACCAGCGAGAAAATACGGGCCTTGGACCCAATGGATTCCCGCTCCTTTTGGTCACTAGACAACTCGGGAACATAACTCCAATAGGCGATATCGTTCAGCGCATAGGTAGTGGACCAAAAGAAGAACACAATGGTGAAGTACGTAACCAACATTGCGCTGGACATTCCGGGCCACGTCAGCCGCGGGTCGTGGAACAACAGCAGCGTCATTCCGCCACTCAAGAGCGCCCCGAACAAGATCCACGGCTTGTGTTTTCCCCAGCGGGTCCGGGTGTTGTCCACCAACATGCCAATCAACGGATCGGTTACGGCATCGAGCACGCGGAACGCCACAATAATGCCGGTGATGATCCCCAAGTCTCGGTTACTAATGTCTATTTGAGTCAAATAGACAATAAGGAACATGGAAACCAGGGTGTATACCATGTCGCGGCCAATGGTTCCCAACCCAAAGGTCCAACGGTTCTTCCGAAAAGCGGCACTCATTTCGGGAACGGCCACACTTGTCATTTCTTCAACTCCGTCACGTAGAGGCTGGATCCGAAATCGCCCAGGAGCCGGGTTTCGGCATTGTAATGGCTCCCAATGAACTGATTAGCCAACATTACCCCCTGTGCGAATAATGCGCCGGTTCCCTGATAATGCTCCACGGCGTCGTCCATCTTGTACAACTTGCCAGCCGTGCGCATGATCACGCCATCCGGCGCCAATTCCACCGGAAGCACATGTTTAATCAACCCCCCGAAACGCGCGAGGTACAGCGGCTGGGGCCGCGTGCTCAACTCGTATCGTGCCTTCGGGTTCAGGTCGAGCACCTTGAGAGTGTCGTAACCCTCGGCGGCCGTTGCCTGCGTCTGGAAGAATCCGGAGATGACTTCGTGGCCGTCCCGCGCGGCGGTCTGCCAGCACACCTTGTTGGGTTTGGGATTATCGATCCGCGAGAACCTACCGAATTGTAAGGTACGACGATGACGCTTGTAGAACTCGATTTGATCCTTTATCTCCTTTTGCTCGAGCCGTCCCACATATTTGAGGTCCAACTCATAACCCAATACCCCAAAAGCGGCTACATTGAATCGTGTGGACATGGGGGTGAGCCGCAGGGTTTGCTGATGGGGCGCGGCGGACACGTGGGCTCCCATGGTTGACGGCGGATACAAGTAACTCAGGCCACCTTGTATCGCCAACCGTTCCACCGGGTCGGTATCATCCGAACTCCACACTTGCGGCGAGAAACACAACATTCCCAAATCAAATCGGTTGCCGCCTGAGGAGCAACTCTCTAGGAGCACATGGGGCCGAGTTATGAATATCTGTTTGAGTACCCGATAGAGCCCAATCATATAGCGGTGGAAAAACTCGCCCTGGTTTTCCAACAGCGGGGAAAAGGCATCTGAGATATGCCTATTCATGTCCCACTTGACATATTGAATGTGGTTCTCATCAATTATCTGGGAAACCGACTTGATCAAGTAATCCTGAACTGCGGGATTAGTGAGATCCAGTACGTACTGGTTCCGGCCCTGCGCATGGCGCCGCCCCGGAACCAGGGAGGCCCATTCGGGATGTTTCCGGAACAGATCCGAATCCTCATTTACCATCTCCGGTTCAAACCACAGGCCAAAGTCCAAACCGATCTTGTTCAAGTACTTGCCGAAACCCGCCAAGCCTTTGGGCAGTTTTTTGAGGTTCACCGAGTAATCCCCGAGCCCCGCGTTATCGGCATCGCGCTTCCCGAACCAGCCGTCGTCCAGCACAAATAGTTCGGCGCCCAGCTTTTTGGCGGAACTGGCCAGTTCTTCCAGTTTTGACTGGTCAAAGTCAAAGAAATGGGCTTCCCAATTATTGAACAGTACTGGGCGTTCCTTGTTCTTCCAGCCGCCCCGCACAATGTTTTGGTTGATGAAATCATGGAAGTTATGCGAGGCGCCATTGAACCCCTGATCACTAACTGTCATCACCATCTGTGGGGTCTCAAATGACTCCCCCGGATCCAAGCGCCAGTTGAAGCAATGATCGTTAATCCCCACTGCCACTCGGGCCAAATCATTGTTGTGGAGTTCCGCAATGCCTAAATGATTGCCGCTATAGACCAGGTTAAACCCATAGACTAAGCCGCAACTCTCCGTGGCGGTTTGCTCGGCCAGCAAAAACCCGGGATTGTGTCGATTAGAGCTTGCCCCAGTGGTTGAGGAATTGACGTTAAAGCCATACTCCAGGGGTCTGACGTGTTTGTGGGTTTCCTTGATCCATCCGCCGTCAAAGGTAATCAGGTTCAGCCCACGGCCCGGCAAATCCACCATGCCGCTCAGAAGGCGATTAATAACCACTTCCCCTGATGAGGCATTTCGCAACACCACACGCCGCGCGATTACATTGACCTGCTCAAACACCGTGTAAATTAAATCAAGTTCCACCCTTGTGGCGTTATCACGCAAAGTTATAGTCAACGTGTCACATTCCCCATTGGTACCGTAGGCACTAGGTAAGGTTTTCATGGGGTGATATCCGGGCGTCACCACATGGCGCACATAAGTGAAATCCTGGGAATATGAGCCATCGGGCATCACCAATTCGGCGGGGGCAAACCGATAATCACCATATCCAGTTCCCGACCATTCCAAGGGAACTATATCTAAGGAGTAATTGAGATCGTCTTGATCATAAGCCACCGTGGAGCCCCACTGGGCAGTACGCTTCAGCGCCAACGGCTCCATGTCTTGCACCGGGAGCGCGGGCCCATAATAGACGTGTTCCAAGTGCCCGAACTTGGTGACCCGGAACCAATAACTGGAATCGGCGGTCTGAAGATAGAACTGCTTCCCAGTGGACTCAATCACCCCCTAAGCCTAGGGGCTTTCGCCGCGTCTTGCCCGGTCTACTCAGTCAGTTTCGCGGCGTCGAGATAGCCCGTATCCGGAGTGCTGTGGAAAGTGGCGTTAGAGGGCGGCCAAATCGTGGCAATCGCCCGGCCGATCACGTCATCCTTCAACACAAATCCCCCGCTCACATGATTCAAATAGCGGCGCGAATCGGCCGAATAGGGTCTGTTGTCACCCAAGAGGAACAGGGCGTCATCGGGCACAACTACGTCAAATCGAATCGATGACGGCGCGATGCCGTCAGCCAAGTACGGCTCGTCAATCGGAACCCCATTTACCTTGATTTGGCGGAAGGCGTTACAGCACATCACCGAGTCGCCGGGCATGCCGATGATCCTTTTCACCATGACCTCGTTATGCCTGCTGGGGATGATGCCGTTCATCCGCAGGAAGCGGTTCAGCGGATCCTTGCGGACCGTCTGGTCCGACTCCGTCTCCGCCATCCAACCGGCAGTGTCATAAAACACCACGATATCGCCGCGATTAATTTGATTCCCCACCCGGGACACTACAAACCAATCGGAGATTTGAAAAGTATCCTTCATGGAACCCGAGGGCACATAGAAAGCCTGGATAATGAAAATCTTCAGGAATAAAGTGCCAAGTACCCCGGCGGCAAGGGCGCCTATGATCCAACGCTTTCGACTAACTTTGCGCTCGACCAAGGCTTCCATGGGTCAATGGAACCAGACAAAATCGGACAGACCAGAGCATTTGCGCCGATTGTTAAACAGCGCGACGCCAGAACGCGCCCAATGGCGCCAACTAAAATACGTGAACCAAAATCAGAAGTTAATCATGTGCCCCGCAATGCCGTGCACCGCTTCTTGGATCGCCTCAGACAGCGTGGGATGGGTGTGGACATTGCGCGCCACCTCATCAGCCGTCAAATCCCACTTTTGGGCCAGCGTCAGCTCGGGCAGCAATTCAGAAACGTCTGGCCCAATCATGTGGGCGCCCAAGAACTCGTTGTGCGCGGCATCGGCCACTATTTTCACGAAACCAGTGGTTTCGCCCAAACCATGGGCTTTGCCATTGGCCATGAAGGGGAACTTCGCCACCTTGACATTGTGCCCCTCAGCCCGGGCTTGCGCCTCGGTCAACCCAAATGAGGCCACCTGCGGCGAGGTGAACGTAGCACGCGGCATCATGCGGTAGTCGCCTAACGGCATCGTCTCGGCACCCGCCAGGGTTTCCGCGGCAACCACGCCTTGCGCCTCGGCGACATGGGCCAACATCAACTTGCCAGTGACATCGCCGATGGCGTAAACGCCGGGAACGTTGGTGCGCATGTGGTCATCAATCGCGATCGCGCCCCGGTCGGTCAGGGCCACGCCCGTGTTCTCCAGCCCGTACCCAGTCACATTCGGCGCAAACCCCACGGCCGATAGCACCTTGTCCACTGCTATCTCGCCGCCGCCCGAGCCATCGGCACCCTGGTATTTCACCACTACATCATTACCACGATCCGTGACGGATTGCACCGCAGTGGAAGTCAATATCTTGATACCCAGTTTCTGATAGGCCTTCGTGATTTCCTTGGAAACCTCCTCATCCTCATTCGGCAAGGCGCGGTCCAGGAACTCAATAATGGTGACATCCACCCCATAAGCATTAAGCACGTAGCCGAACTCCATGCCAATGGCCCCCGCGCCAATAATCGCAATGGATTTCGGCAAATCCCGCGTCAGGATTTGGGTCTCATAAGTGACCACGCGGTCAGACAATTGCACGCCGGGCAGCAAACGCACTTGTGACCCAGTGGCGATAATCACGTTATCAGCCGTTACCTGGGTTTCCCCGCCGCCAGTCAAAGCAACGTTAATCGTTTTCGAGTCAACAAAAGTGCCCCGGCCGTCAAACTCCTTGATCTTGTTCTTCTTCATCAAGAAGTGGACGCCCTTCATCCGGCCCTCGGCCACCTCGCGCGACCGATCCCAGTTGCGCCCATAATCGAAATGGGCCTCGCCAGAAATACCAAACAATTCGCGATCATGCTTGAAGATATTGGCCAACTCAGCATTACGCAGTAAGGCTTTCGAGGGAATACAGCCGACGTTTAGGCACACACCGCCCCAGTACTTTTCCTCGATTATCGCAACCGACTTGCCCAACTGGGCAGCCCGAATAGCAGCGACATAACCGCCGGGACCAGCACCCAAAACCACCACGTCAAAGTGTTCAGCCATGGGTAGAGCCTAGATTACAAACGGTCAGTTGGCTCGCGCGGACTCCACGGCCTCCAGCGGCCAGTGCCGCGCGGGAAGGGTCAGGGGACGCCACGCCTCCCGCTTCTCCTCGAAGGCCCCGATTTCATCCTCGTGTTCCAGCGTCAACGAAACGTCATCGTGCCCCTCGAGCAGCCGCCACCTGGTGTAATCGTCAATTTCAAATGGCACGACGATGAGGGGTATGTCTGTGTCAGACGCACCCGGATTATCGACGGTGGCGGTGCGTTCATGTACGTCAACTATGACTCTTAAGCCGGGGTTTGCCTCAAGCAGGTCCCAGAGCCGTTCGGTGTCTTCAGGCGAGATGATCCCGGCGACTAGGCCTTGCTTCCCGGCGTTCCCGCGAAAGATATCGGCAAACTTCGGGGCCAAGACCACCTTAAAACCGTAATCCTTGAGCGCCCAGACCGCGTGCTCGCGAGAGGAGCCAGTACCGAAATCGCTTCCCGCAATCAATACCGAGCCCTCGCGATACGGCTCCAGGTTGAGCACAAAACTGGAATCGCCGCGCCAGGCCGCAAACAGCGCATCCTCAAATCCGGTGCGAGTCACCCGTTTCAGGTACACGGCCGGAATAATCTGATCGGTATCCACGTTGGTGCGCCGCAGCGGGACGCCAACTCCGGTGTGGGTAGTGAACTTCTCCATGTTAGTTGCCGCTCCTTGTGCCATTTGCCTCGGAAAGTTGCGTGAATCCCCACAGATCGACGACGACGGGCGCCGACCCGTCAAATCCGGGAGCCGCGACGCCATTCAACGGCGAGCCATCCAAAGTGGCAACCACCGACTCGTCGAGTCCTAGATCGGATACGGAGGATAATGTGCCTCGAATCGCAGTGGCAGCAGCTACCAAGGGTGATACCAAATGGGTCCGGCCACCCTTGCCCTGGCGTCCCTCAAAGTTCCGGTTCGAGGTGGATGCCGAGCGCTCCCCCGGCAGAAGTTGATCCGGATTCATGCCCAAACACATGGAGCAGCCGGCGTTGCGCCATTCCGCGCCGAAATCTTTGAAGATTTGGTCTAGGCCCTCAGCCTCCGCCTGCAGCCGGACTCGGGCCGAGGCCGGAACCACCAGCACCCGGACGCCCTCAGCCTTGCGGCGCCCGCGCACCACCTTGGCCACAGACCGCAAATCCTCGATCCGGCCATTGGTGCACGAGCCCAAAAACACGGTGTCAACCTTGATATTCCGCAAGGCCTCGCCCGGGTTCAACCCCATATACTCGATGGCCTTTTCAGCCGCCAACCGGGTTCCCAAGTCTGGGATATCTCCCGGTACGGGAACTGAACCCGAAAGCGGCAGACCCTGGGCGGGATTGGTTCCCCAAGTGACAAAGGGTTCAATCTCGGCTGCGTCCAAGGTGACTTCGGCGTCAAACCGGGCGTCGGCGTCGGTCTTGAGGGTGCGCCAATATTTCACCGCCGCATCCCAGTCGGCTCCGCGGGGGGCGTGGGGGCGGCCCTCCAAATAGTCGAATGTGATGTCGTCAGGCGCGATCATCCCAGCGCGGGCGCCGGCCTCAATAGACATGTTGCAAATGGTCATCCGGGCTTCCATTGACATTTTTGAAATGGCGTCGCCACGATATTCAATTACATATCCTTGACCCCCGCCCGTGCCAATTTTGGCGATTATCGCCAAAATGATGTCTTTGGCGGTTACGCCCGGTTTCAATTCACCGGTAATGTTTATCGCCATCGTCTTAAAAGGTGGAATGGGCAGCGTTTGCGTGGCGAGTACGTGCTCCACTTCAGAGGTGGCAATCCCGAATGCCAAGGCTCCAAAAGCACCGTGGGTCGAGGTGTGGGAATCGCCGCACACAATGGTCAACCCCGGTTGACTCAGGCCCAATTGGGGCCCTACTTGGTGCACAATTCCTTGATCGGCATCACCCAAGGAATGCAACCGCAAGCCGAATTCCCGGCAATTATTCCGGAGCGTCTCCAATTGAATGCGACTAGTGGTATCGGCAATCGGGCGATCGATATTACAGGTCGGGGTATTGTGATCTTCAGTGGCAATGGTCAAATCCGGCCGGCGTACCCGTCGTCCTGCCAAACGCAGCCCCTCAAAAGCCTGAGGCGAGGTCACTTCATGCAGTAAATGCAGGTCGATATAAATCAAATCCGGTTCCAGATCGGCGGCGGACGATCCGCCATCGTTCCCGGACCGGTTCCCAGCCCGCACCACATGTTTGCCCCAGACCTTCTCGGCCAGCGTGCTTCCCATAGCCAACTCCTTAACAAGTTTTAACGACTGCTTATCATGGCCCTGTGACGTGCGACACATTTTGTACTGGCCGCTTGGCGTGGCCTGCCTGGCGCGGGTGAGTGGGGTCAGCGCAGGTCACCCGGCAAAACCCCCGTTTTCCCGCAATTGACTGGCGGATAATGCCTGGGTTTAATGGCCAGAACTGCCCGGTGCCCGAGCCTGAAATTTGCCGGTTTGACCGAAACGGGTGAACATACCACCTTATGCTTCAACTCGGAGTCCCGGAATCCAAATCCATGATGGATAAAGGTTTTCTTGTGCTGCAGACCGTTCGCCACGGCCCCAATACGGTTGCGGGCGTAACTCGCCAGATTAGGGAACCCCGCTCCACCGTACGCCGCCTCATGACCGACCTGGAACGGGACGGCTACCTGGTGCGGGACATGCTGGGCCGGTATTTGACCGGCCCAAACACCATTGAGCTGGGCAAGGTTCACACCCTGGATCCGCTCCAGCACGACAGCAATCAGATCCTCAACGAACTCACCGCGGCCACCGATGCCAGCGCTTGCCTCTTCTGGGCGGACGGCATCAACCGGACCTGTATCGCGGCCTCAGCGAGTTCCGCCATTAAAGTTGGTACCCGGCTGGCGCCGTCGTTCAACTCTTCCGCACAGGTGCTCTTCGCGTGGTCCAATGGGCGGCGCCTGGCTGCCCGCGAGTTTCCTGCCACGGCCGACTTGGAACTACTCACCCAGGTCCGGAAACGCGGTTGGGCCTCCTGCTCCACCGAGCAACACGCCGCTTGCGTTTCTGCCCCGGTTCGCAATCACTTGGGCGAGGTGATCGCCGCGGTTACGGTTATGGGTTGTGCAGGGCCCGATGCACGACGCTGCCACGTCGACGCGCGCCAGGTGGTTACCGCAGGCAAAGAGCTAACGGCGGCGTTGGAAAGGGCCAGACGCCGGGAGAAAATGAGGAAATAGATTTACCCCTCATTGGAGGCGAACGCCACCAGGTAGGCCAGGGCCGCGTTCCAGTTGATGGTGAGTTCATTAGTGGTGTACGAGGCGATGTCGTCGCGGAAGCACAACTGCGCCGGGGAGCCAGCTAGGTCGTTTACTACTTCATCTCCGACCTCGGAGTTCGGGCCACCACTCAAGGTTCCGGGCGGTGGATTCGGCAGGGAGGGATCCACCGCATGGGCAAACCACCGCGAATGTTGGTTGCGAACGTCACGTACTCCATATCCGGTGACGTAGCTGAGCCCCAACGCATTGCGGCCGAGAAGATAATCCAGACCTTCTAGCGCAGCCTTGCGGAATCGGAAATCACCCGTTGCCTCGTAAGCCGCGGCAACGATCGCGGCATTATTGGCAATCATCCCATTGGA
>Ga0082212_10011220_pt1 | contig 11377 bp, 7 predicted proteins | sample TergutNt197P3_FD_71548 | JGI IMG/M metagenome (GOLD analysis project Ga0082212, IMG submission 71548) | Neocapritermes taracua P3 segment gut microbial communities from Petit-Saut dam, French Guiana - Nt197 P3 | ecosystem: Host-associated > Arthropoda: Insects > Digestive system > Gut ... | reverse complement strand
AAAGCACGTAGCAAAGCAAGATTTTGAGGAGCCGTGTGCGGTAGTGTCCGCACGCACGGATCTGTGGGAGCTCTGGGTGAGTAATCGCCCAGAGCCACCCGGTAAGCGGTCGCGGTGTTTGATAATCGCTTCTATTTGCACTTTGGTATCAGCAATCCCCTGCAATGCATGAAGTGAATGAAAATACTGATTTCTGCATAATCGTCTTGAAAAGATCATTCACTTCCGCAATGTCTTCAATGCTCTTTGCAAATTCATCCAATTTTTGATTGACTTCGTTCCGGTCGAAGCCGAATTCTCTGACCAATCCCCAGTATTTCATGAGGAGGGCGAATCGGATGTCGTCCGGCGAGACATTCGGCAGAGCGAGCATTTGTTCGGCGTTGCCGATGAGGGTTTTTCCCTGTTTTTGCGCAAACGCCTTGTATTCGCCCGGCGTTCCGGCAAAGGGTTCTTCGGCAATTTTTTGCAGTTGGACTTTGAAGTCGTCGATTTCCGCAGCGGGAACCGAAAGACTCCAAGCGGCGGCTAAAAACAGGACGAGCAAAACTTTCTTGACGTGCATGGTTTCTCCTTGAATGAGTGGAATGGGAAAGTGCCCATTCCACTTGTTCGGAAACCTATTTTCCGTTTCCGACAACCTCTATGCTATCCTAACGGGTATTTTTGAAAAAAGCAACCCCGATGTAAGAAAAAGAGAAGACGAGATCGGCAAACGGATCGGCAGCGAGTTCGCTGCGAACAATGCCCGTCCTGGAACACTTACATATGCACACTAATACACAGCAAATTCGGGGCGGCGTTTTTCTAGTTGCGTTTCCAGCCGCTTCACGATGTCGCTATGCATCTGACTGACCCGGCTTTCGCTCAAATCCAGCGTTGCACCGACCTCCTTCATTGTCATTTCTTCATAGTAATAAAGAATGATGATGAGACGCTCGTTACGTGTCAGTCCCTTCGTAACGAGCCGCATCAGGTCGGTTCGTTGAATTCGACTCGTCGGGTCTTCGCCCCTTTGGTCTTCCACCAAGTCCATCTCACTGATGTCTTTGGAACCGTCGGTTTCGAACCACTTTTTGTTGAGACTGACCGTCGGGACGGTATTGGCATCGAACATCATCCGCTCCAGTTCGCTTGCCGAGAGATTCAAATGTTCTGCCAATTCCTCGTGTGTCGGCATTCGACCGAATTTGTCCGATAATGTCTTGTTCGCTTCGGTCAGTTTCCTTGCCCGGGAACGTACCAGACGTGGTACCCAATCCATGTTTCGGAGTTCATCTAACATCGCTCCCCGAATACGTTGGGCGCAGTACGTCTCAAACTTGACTTCGCGGCTTATGTCGAACGCATCAATCGCATCCATAAGACCGAAAATGCCGGCGGAAACCAAGTCATCAAGTTCCACCTCGTCCGGCAATTTATGGCTGAGTTTCTCGCCATGAAATCGAACCAGCGGTAAATAACGCTCAATCAAGGCATTACGAGATGTTTGATTGCTCTTATCCTGGATGAAATCCTCCCACAGTTTTGCCGTTTCTTCGGCAGTGGACTGTGCTACTGTCATGCTTCCTCCCTGAAAATTGACTGATTGCACGCTAACGTACAAAGACTCAACCGCTACAATCGGCAAAAAATGACAAAAAGGTTAACAAACCCTGTCGATTTTCTGGAAAATTTCCTATAATCCGTTTTCCCTTGTGCCCGATCCGGGTATGTTGACACTAATTTTGTGTTATTTTTCAGGCACTTTACCAGAATCTATACTGCAAACGGGGACAAATGGGACGTTCCTTTCCCCCCACGGTTGTTGACCAGAACCGACTCCTTGTAACTTTCTTATCACGAGGGTATCGCACGAAAGAGTGTTTGGACGGCTTCGGTCATGGCGGCAGGATAGTTCGGAACATCAAGAACATGAAAAAGCATGCGACCGGTCGGTTCCTTGCTCAACTCCCATTTCACCTGACCATTGTCTTCACATTCGACTTTAACGTGTTCCATGCGGAATAGGGCATCATTACCAGCCTCGGCAGTCGGAACGATTTTGCCCGTTTTCGTAACCGTCAGTCCAGCAAGAATAAAGAAACTTGCCGGACACCACATATTGCGATGACCATCAAAGATTTTGTTCCAATCGGCTTCCGGCGGTGGTGCCAGTGCCTCTCGGAACCACTGCATACTTTGCGTTCGAGAGAACATGTACCAAAAATATCCGAAGAGTGCTGTCGATTTTACTCCTGCAAAGACTTTCCGATGGGGCATTGAAAAGTACGTTCCCCATTCACCGGGCGTGCAATCTCCGACCATGTGAAAGCAGGGATACCAGTAAAGCGGACATGGTAGGTCGAACATAGCGGCATAAGCCGCAGGATTGATTTGAACGTTGTATTCGAGCATATCCGGTCTTGCTTGATGTGTTGCACCGGCATTGAGATGGATGCCAGCACACTTTTGCCGAAAGAGTTCTGGCTTACGCTTGGCGGCAATGGCGACATCCGTTGCCGAGCCAACAATGGTAATAGCAACCGGGCGGTCACTCTTCTCCAACGTGTCGATGATCCAGCGGATGCTCGTCGATTCCTGTAGCGACAAATCGGGAAGCGTGTCAGTCCGTTTTGTCATGAGTTTTGAGGTACCGACAGCATTGGGAACCGCCATACCACAAATTCGATTGAGTTGGGCAACTGCCATGATGTCAGGCTCTCCGGTGTGGTGGGAGGGCGGATGGTCGATACCGATTCCACAAAGGTCAATCAAACCCTGATAGCCGAGTGAAAAGACACAGGCAAGGTCGAAATGGTCATCGGGATCGTTGTGCGGATGAAACAAGTCCGTACAATGAATGAGCGGCGTTGGCTTCGGTGTATTTTGTGCTTCGGCGGCATTTAGGAGAGCAGTAGCAAACGGAAAGGCAACACCGGTTCCAAGGAAAGTTCGTCGGGAAAGGGAATTGTTCATGAGAAACCTCGTTGGAGAGCACAGCAACCGAATACATCTGGTATTGTACATCAAAAACGGCATCTTGCCAACGACCGCCACAAAGCGGCAACACGGTAGCTCAGTCCGTCGACAAGTTCTGTTTTTCCGTCACTCCCGCGGGAGTCTAGAAAAATAGGGTTCACGTCTCTCATCTGGATTCCCGCGGGAATGACGGTGTTTTGGCAAACTTGTCGACGGACTGCACAGTGGCTTCATTTTCTGGGGGTATCGAAGGGCGACAGGCATCACAACTTCCCCACTTGGGAGCGGTGTAGGCGGTCAAAGCCCCGGCTGTTCACCCCAATCGGTACGACCAGACTTTGTACTACCTTCGACGATGACGACTTTCAAACTCTTTACGCCGCCTTCAACGATGTTTAATATCCCAAGTTCATCGCACCAAAATATCGCTGTCGATACTGGCAAACTCCCATTCATTTCGCCGTCGTGACTGTCGTCCGGCAGTCTTCCCTATTCGATACATCCCGAAAATTCCGTAAAAAAATGGAAATTCGTTTCTCCATTTCTGCTTATTATCATGCGTTGCTTGAAATTCCGTTCGTTTATGGTACACTGGTAGAAAGTCGGGGTGTGCTTTTGGGCTTTGCCCATCGGTAGTAAAGAGAACAATCGTCGCGGGAATCGCCGGGGTAATCAATGCAGGTTCAACTAATTGTTGCGAATGAACAACATCGTGGTCAGGTTATCCCTGTCAATTCGTCCTCGTTTGTCATTGGTCGATCAGAGGGATGCAATCTTCGTTCACGTAGTCCGCAGGTTAGCCGGTATCACTGTACTATTCAAACAGGCGACGCGACATTGACGGTTCAGGATTTGGGGAGTGAAAATGGAACTTTCATCAACGGCAATCGGATCACGTCGGTGCAGACGCTCAAAGACAAGGACACGCTCACAGTAGGGACGCATACGTTTACCGTATCCGTCAGAGTGGGAGGTTCCAAAGCAGAGAAGGACGAATTCTTTGAATTGCCCCCTTCTACAGTGTTGCCGCCAACATTGGGCGATGGAACAGAATCGATTGACCCCAGTATGAATACGGTGATCATGCAAGCGAAGGATCCCGATCCTGACGCTGGAGTGATGTTCGAAGTCCGCCTCGATGGACAACGTGTTTCTGTCTCGAAAAGCCGGTTGTTCGATTTGGCGCGAAGAGGTTCCCTATTGCCCGACGATTTGGTGATCGTTGCCGGTACCAAGGTTTTTGCAGATTCCATTCAGGGGATCGTTTTTGGCGATCCATCGTCCGCCCCTCCGCCCCCCCCCGCTACTCTGCCAACCCAATCAGGAACACAACAGCCCTCATCGGACTCTACGGTAATCGCCCCCGGCACGAAGAGCGACCCGTTCGCTTTTGCTAATTTGGGGGACATCGCCAACGAAGTGAACGCCGCAACAGGTCCCGTTGTTCGCATCGCACGACAAGAAAGTACGTTCAGTGTTATTTGGCGGTCACTGGATATTTCGTTCAGCCGCGTCTATTCCATAGAGGGAAACGATCTTGTCATCCATAGTATCAAGGCACTCTACTATGTGGTCGTCGTAGTTTGCTTGTTGGGTATTTTTTGGCAGATGTTTTATTTTGTTAAGGACTGTATCGAAAGAGGCGACCTGATGGAAGTGTTATCCAAGCATTCTGTCGGATTGTCGGTGGTCATATTCGGTTGTGTTACTATCATTGTAATCGTCCGAGTACTTCTCGAAATGCTCCTGTTGTCTTGGGTTGAGTCCGCAAAGCAAGAAAAACAAGAAGAAAAAAATGACGAATGATGTGTCTATGGATACAACTGGCGCAGCAGTGTAAGCCCTCCAGGATTTTTTTAACCGTTCTCCTCTTCCCGTCCATTGTTTTAGCGGAGGATCGGCTTGCGGAGTATTATCGGCGCGCAGTGCCGAGAGCCGAACAATTCGCACAGCAGATTCCGCACACAGACTTCGCTGTTTATACTCTCTTCGATTACACCGGCATTCTCTCTTCGGCAAACGTTGGAATGGAATCGGTAACGCATTTACTCCGCATTGCCGAAGAGATGCAGGACAAGAATCCCGAAAGCCCCACCTTTGGCAATTTTGGGTGGTATCGGAGTGATTCCCGCGTGACCGACCCCAACGCCGCCGAGTTTGCCCTTGCCCGAATGTTGAGTATCTACCTTGACACTCCCGATTCTCTTTCTGAAGAAGGACGGTGCATCTTAACTCGAATGCTCGAACGCTCCGTCCATGTCTGTTTGAACCGTCGAATTCGTCCCGATTATACGAATATCGCCCTCTATAATGCCGTCCATTTGATTCTTTTAGGACAAGTTCTCGAACGTCCTGCGGTCACGCAGGAAGGCACACTCCGGTTGCAAAACATCGTGTTCAGTATGTGGAATCACGGCATTTTTGAGTACAACAGTCCCGACTATTGTTTCGTCGATATGGACGCTCTGCAACTTGGTTTTCGGCATGTGAACGATGCACAGACAAAACATGTCCTTCAAACCTTGCTCGAATTGTTTTGGACGGATATGTCCTTGCATTGGTACAAATCTGTCGTGCGCTTGGCAGGGGCACAGAGTCGGTCGAGTAATTTTCTCTATGGCACAAGCGTGCAAACGACACGGATTTTCTCTTTTGCGGATTTAGCCCCCTACGATCACGGTGCCAGATACCATGGTGTGTTGAATTCTTTTAGGGTGCTCTATCAACCGCCGCCGGAGATTGTGAATCTCAATGGTCAGTACCCGCGACTCCTCACTCGAAATTGGGGACCCGATCCCGCACAGTGGGCAACGTTATGCATGTTCGACGACATCGCCCTCGGGACCGCAGGAGCAAAATATGAGGGCATGCAAAATAGGGTGCAAACGGTAGATTTAGCCGGTATTCCGGCACGATGTTATTTCATTGCCGATGGGCGCGAAAATCCCTATGGTACGGAACTTTTTCCGACGGGGAGCGGCGGTCAACAAAAGGCGTTGCATCTTGATGCCCTCTGGTTCGGCGCACAGCGTACCGTCGATTCGCTCGGCATTGCTCTCTACCCGCCGAAAGCGATAGAGGGAAAGGATATAACGAACGTTCAATCGCATTTTGTCCTTTGTAAACCTGTGTCGATTGGGGTAGGTAACGCCGGAACGGAGGACGTAATCCTTCCGGCAAGCGGGAACCTTCACCGGGAGGTCAACGTCCGCCCGATCTTGAGTGATGAACCGATGATCTTTCGTTATCCAACTTGTGCCATTGGGATTCGGGTCGTTTGGACGCGGCATCAAAACGGTCAACCGGCAAAAGTATTTCTGATCGATGACGGCAATGAACATGGCGTGTATCGTTTGACGGTGGAACATGGAACCCCCGATTTAGCCGGTACTCCGGTGTTTTTTCCGGGGGCAGCATTCTGGGTGCGTATTGGTTCAAATCTCAAAAGCGAAGACCAATTTTCGGCTTGGCGGGAAGAATTTATTTCTGCGAAAGTCCATCAACTTGAAGTCAAACACAACGACATCGGCATTGCCGTTGCTGGTCAGGATGGCATCGTTTCGGTAACACGAACGGACACGGTTGTAACAACCGAACCTGTCGCTCCGACAGGCATTTTGACGCTGGAAGGCAAGGATTTGGGGCGACCCGTGTTGGAAAAAATACCGGCAGTGGCACTCTTTACCAAGAAGCGTGACGAAGCGAAGCCGCTAGCGATTAATCCCGGTGGAACGCATTGGGAGGCGGTGACCGGTTATTCATTTTTCGAGGGGGTAGTCGAACCGGATGGAATTGCCGCTCGAATCAATCATGCTCTTTCGTGGCAGTTGCAGGTGGAGCGGACGGGGGACTATTTTCTTTGGGGACGGGTTCAAACGCTTGACGCTCAACATGACTCCTTTTTTGTGGAAGCGGCACCACGTTTGGCGGATGGCACTTTTATGCGCCGGTCGATGAATGTCGATTGGCATTTGGGCACTCGAGCGGAGTGGACTTGGGTGCGTTTGCCGGTGCCGATTCATTTGAAAAAAGGAATTTGGCAATTAACGTTAAAACCTCGTGAATATGAGGGACAAATCGATCACCTGTTTTTGACGGACGACCCGGCGGGAAAGCCATGAGGATGTACCATGCTGGGCATATCAAAAATTGGTCTGGCATTAGGTTTTCGCCGAAAAGTAATATACCGTCATTCCCACGAAAGCGGCATGACATTTTCGGGCGGAAGCCCAATATCCTTGCCCTCATGTCAAATTCTGTTACGATAATTGCCATGACAACACTATCCATTCCTCAAGGCTATCGTTTTGCGGGCGTTCACTGCGGCTTAAAATCTGATCCGAGTCTCCTTGACCTCACGCTGGTCGTTTCCGACCGACCGGCAACGGCGGCGGGAGTCTATACGCAAAACCTCGTCTGTGGTGCCGCTGTCGAAGTGGACCGTCCGCGGACTCCCGGCACCGGTTTCAAAGCCCTCGTTGCCAATTCCCGAATCGCTAACGATTGCACTGGAGAGCAAGGTGTCCGCGATGCCTATGAAATGACAGAACTGGCGGCACATTATGCCGGAGCAGAATCCGATAAAGCCCTCGTCATGTCCACCGGGGTCATCGGTTTGATGTTGCCGATGGACAAAGTCCGTGCCGGTATTGCCGAAGCCGCCAAACAGTTGGCAAGCGACGAAGAATCGTTTATGCGTGCCGCTAGGGGAATCATGACCACCGACACCGTCGAAAAGGTTGCATCGCGGCAGATGACCTTCCAAAATGGGGAAACCGTAGCCCTCGCCGGTTTTGCCAAGGGGGCAGCAATGATCGCTCCGAACATGCGGACGATGCTTGCCATGATTATGACCGATGCCGCTCTTGAACCCGGAATGGCACAAAAATTTTTGAGCGAAGCGGTCGAAGACTCGTTCAACTGCATTTCGATTGATGGACACACCAGCCCGTCGGACACCGTATTGCTCTACGCCAATGGAGCAGCAAGCGTAAGCGCAAGAGCGGCGGACGCAAGTCCGCCGGTGGGCAACGATCTCACGAAATTTTCCGAAGCATTACGTTCCCTCTGCGTCGAACTTGCCGTCAAGATGCCCTCGGATGGCGAAGGGGTATCGCATCTTATCACGATTGATGTGCAGGGCTGCAAGACACGGGACGATGCCAAAAAGTTTGCTCGACAGGTTGCCGAAGATGTTTTGGTCAAGACGGCAATTTGTGGTGCCGACCCGAATTGGGGACGCATCATTTCCGCAGTGGGAAATGCCGGTATTCCATTCGATATAAAGGGTGTCTCCTTGAAAATCAACGGTTCTGCATTGTTTCAGAAGGGGGAGCCGGTACCGTTTGACAAGTCCGCAGTAAGCGATTCGATTCGCGGACAAAAGGATACCCATTTTTTATTGACATTCAAAGAGGGAGACGCAGATATTCGGTTCTGGACGACCGACCTTACGGTGGAGTATGTCCGTCTCAATTCAGATTATACGACGTAGATTCTGTTGTTTTGGGGGCTTCATTGTTTGTTCCGTGCGCCTTGCAAGGAATCGCAAAACGGATAGAATAACGGCACTTTTCCCGTCCATTCGTCTATGCAATCACTTCTTCCCAACCTAAATCAACGTCCTCGGGACGGGCATACATTCTTTCTCATGATGATGACCATAATTCTGGTCTATCTGTTGCTCTTTCGTCCGCCTCCGCCGCAACCCGTCGATCTTGACAAACCGCTCGTTCCGCCGGAACACGAACAACCCATCGCTCCGGCGGATACTGCCGATTCCGGTGAATCCTCTACAACCCTCGCCGCCACCGATGCACCGCCCCAATGGGTTACGCTCGGTTCGATGAATCCCGAAAGTCCCTACCGCATGCTGATCTCCTTCACCAACCGAGGAGCGGCACCCTGCCGGATCGAACTCAACACCCCGCAGTATCGGGATGTACAGGAACTTTCCGGCTATCTCGGTCAAATCGTTTGCGACCCAACCCTCGCCGAAAAAGACGGCGACGGAGTGATTGTCCAAGTCGTTGGAGACGGCACGCCCGTCCAAAAAGTTGATGCCCTGCAAGTCGGCGATAAAATCGTGCAAATTGATTTTCTCAATCGAAGCACGGGAAAGCCGCAATCCGTCGCCGTCAACATGTTCGATGATCTCCGCAATGCCCTGCTCAACACGAGACCGAACGATTTCGTCGATCTGTGTGTTGTTCGTCACGAAAAGAGAATCGACCAACTGCGCGTGAAACTTGGTCAATATCCGAAGGACATCATTCGCCCCGAGTCCGTGCCGCAGAATTACGAAGAATACCGCCAACTGGGAGGACTTCGGGGCGTGGAGGCACAGTCCGATCAACTCTCCTTCCTCATGACGATGCAACAGATTGACGAGCGGGAACTTCCCTTGCCCGCCAGTCAACAGTTCAGCAATGCCAACCTTCGGGGAATGATTCCGCCCGACCCGACGCTCGGCGATGAACTCGCTGGCGTTACTCTCCGGGATGAATGCTGGGAAATCGATACCGCAACGGAAAACGAAGTCGTCTTCCGACGTGCAGTCCCAGAGTACAACATCGAAGTCGTTAAAACCTATCGCCTCCAAAAGAAAGAGGAAGCCGATCCGAAATACAAAGTCGGGGCGGGCTACGAATTGACGATGTCCGTTGCCGTACACAATCGGGATACGGAAAAAACACGGAAAATTGCTTATCAACTCGATGGTCCCACTGGTTTACCCCTCGAAGGCGGCTGGTACGCCATGAAAATGGGACCCGAATGGGGATCGTATGGAATTCGCGACATCGTCATTCGGCTTCAAGGCAACAAAAGCCGAACGTATTCTCATAATCTCATCCACGTTGATAAAGTTGATCGCCCCTGGATCGATATTTCGCCGGAATATATCGGCGTGGATTCCCTCTTTTTCCAGTGCACGCTCAAACCGAAAACGGAAGAGACGTGGCACAGCAAAATTTTTCCGATTCGAGTCGGCACAAAAAATACAGACTGGATGCGATTGACCGACGTTTCGTTCCGCATGTGGAGCAAGCCGGTAGAATTGCCGCCGGGCGGTGAAGTCGAACACGTCTACACGGTCTTTGCCGGTCCGAAGGACACTGCCATTCTTGCGGAATACGATCTCGGCGAGACGATTTCCTACGGTTGGTTCTGGTTTGCGGCAATGCCGCTGTTGGGGATTCTGCACTTCTTTAATTCGCTCGGTTTGTCTTACGCACTGGCAATCATTCTGCTGACGATTTGCGTGCGGTTGCTCCTATTCCCCTTGAGTATCAAGCAAGCCGTCGGTGCGATTAAAATGCAGGCGATTCAGCCGGAATTGAAAGCCCTCGCTGAAAAATATAAAGACGACTTGCAGGCGCGGTCGCGAGCGCAGAGCGATCTGTTCAAAAAACATGGCTACCATCCTTTACAGGGTTGTTTGCCGATTTTTATTCAACTTCCTATTTTCATTGGACTTTACAAAGCATTGTCCATTGATGCGGGTCTGTATGGCTCCCCCTTGATTCCCGGCATGCGTTGGTGTCGGGACCTTTCCGCCCCGGATATGCTTGCCGATTGGAGCGGATTTTGGAATTGGCTCGGCTGGACAGGATTCAACACGGGACAGTCTGGCTTGGGACCCTATTTCAATTTGTTGCCGATGCTGACGGTGGTACTGTTTGTAGTCCAGATGGTCATTACCATGCCGCCACCGACCGATGAACAGAGCCGGATGCAACGAAAAATGATGCAGTATATGATGGTATTCATGGGTTTTTTGTTTTTCAAAGTACCGAGTGGGTTGTGTTTGTATTTCATTGTTTCGACCGCATGGGGACTGACGGAGCGGCGATTCATTCCTAAGGCACCGCCGAAGCCTGCTGGAACGATGACGATAGAGGTGATGCCGACAGACTCGAAAAAGCAACCGCAGAAAAAGGGAAACGCATTGACCCCATCGAAACCGGAGGGTCGTTTTGCCAAATGGTGGCGTGAAGTTTTGGAAAAAGCCGCCGAACAACAAAAATTAGGACAACAAAACAAGGATAAGGAACGCAAGAAAAAGAAACGATGAATCGGAAACCGGGTATCTGGCACAAGCCAAAAGGTAGGCAATTGACCGCTGGACGAGTGTGCCAGCGATAGCTGGCAGGGAGCAAACACATTGGACTCAAGTGCGGTGCACCGCACGAAACCATGTGGCGATTGGCTTCCTACCGTAGTCAACCTCGAACCGAAAACTGGTGAGCAGACTGAGAGCGGAAAAACTCTGTAGATGTTGCCGCCTCCCAGTTTGTGGTACAATGAATCCCAAGAGTTTTTTTCACCCCTCTTCACTTTTAGGAGTTTCCGATGACACACCAAACCTCACGTCGTGAATTTTTACAAACCGCCGCCGTTGCTGGTGCCGGTTACT
>Ga0082212_10011219_pt1 | contig 11378 bp, 5 predicted proteins | sample TergutNt197P3_FD_71548 | JGI IMG/M metagenome (GOLD analysis project Ga0082212, IMG submission 71548) | Neocapritermes taracua P3 segment gut microbial communities from Petit-Saut dam, French Guiana - Nt197 P3 | ecosystem: Host-associated > Arthropoda: Insects > Digestive system > Gut ... | reverse complement strand
TAATTTAATTCGATGCAAGATTGTAGTTAAAAGAGGGACTTTAACGTATACGCCGACATTTGGTAAAACAAAGAGCTACACCTTTAAGGATATAAAAAAGGTAATGGTGCGTGATTATAATGCATATTACCAGTCAACAACGTATATGGTGTTTAACAAAGACGGATTGATTTTTTCTTTTGGCAATCTAGATCCAGGAAGCCGTTTGCTTCTTCAAATATTCGAGGAAAGGGGCATCGTCCTACAAAAAATGGATTCAACAAACGGTTGGGATTATGATTCCTGATCTGTATTCGGCTGAACTATTTGGCTGGTACAGCCCTTTCGCTTCTCCTGGATGACCGCCGGGTCGTTATACTGGAGGCCGTTGAGCGTATAAGAGCTGTTCATTCCGGAACGTTTGACATAACCCTCCGGCAAGTTTATCATATTCATTAGCTGTGGTCGGAGAGGGATCTGATATGAAGCTGAACAAGAAATACATCGAGATATTTGATAAAATCCAAACCGTTCCGGATCTGGCGGACTATATCGTGGACTGCCACAAAGAGCTTTTAGCGGTTATCAGCAAAAACAGAGACAGAGAGGAAACGTATACCTATATTCAAATGCGGCAGGATGCTTGGCGGGTTGCTTCATGGCTCGCGCAACAAAGTGTCTTCGGGCAGCATATGGCGATCATCGGGAATCTATGCTACGAGTGGTTTGTGATTTTTTTTGGTGTGTTGGCGTCCGGCAATGTTGTTGTTCCTATTGATCGAGAGCTAAATGAATCGGACATGGCAAAACTGCTGCGCCAAGGAGATGTCACACATCTTTTCTTGGAAGGGACTTCCTCACACAAAGCCAACAACCTGGAAACCTCAGTTGAAACAATTAATACCTTGATATTATACGGCGAAGATTGCGAAAGCAACATGGCCCGGAATCTGCGTCAGTACATGGAAGCACAACCCATCCCGGATCCCCGCGTTTCCCATAACGACCTCCCAGTTTCCATAGCGCCTCTCGACAGTGCCATGATGGTTTTCACTTCCGGGACAACAGGAGACAGCAAAGCCGTCATGTTGTCTCATAAAAACATTTGTGATAACCTCTGTTGCAGTCTTCATTTCCTTCAGGATGTTCATTTCACTGCCGGAGAACGGATTATTCCTGTTCTGCCGCCTCACCATATGTTCGAATTGACGACGGGATTGCTGGCACCTCTGTTTTATGGGGGGTCAATCTGTTTTGGCGGGGGCCTGAAATATATCTCGAAGAATGTGAAATATTTCCAGCCGGTTGGGATGATCCTTGTACCTATGGTTGCGGAGGGGCTCTACAAGAAAATATGTTTGGAGATCAGCCGCAAGGGCAAAGAAAAACAAATGGAACGATTCATTCGCATCAGCAATCGGCTGTTGACGTGGAAAATCGATCTGCGCCGGTGGCTGTTCAAAGATATTCACGAGGTTTTTGGGGGCAAAATGCGTGTGATTGTTTGCGGCGGAGCCTTTTTGGAGCCGGATCTGCTGCGAAGATTTAACGAGTGGGGGCTTTCCATGCGCAACGGGTACGGGATTACCGAGTGTTCCCCTGTGGTATCTTGTAATATGGCTAAGTCTCAAAAAGCCGGGTCCATAGGCATATTGCCACCGAGTCGCTATTGCCAGGTTAAGATTTCAGATGGGGAAATCCTTGTCCGAGGTTCGATTGTGATGAAAGAATATTACAAGGATCTGGAGGCCACAGCGGATGCGTTTGTGGAAGGATGGTTCAAAACAGGGGATTTGGGGTATCTTGATGACGAAGGATTTCTATTCTTGACAGGACGAAAGAAGAATCTGATTGTTTTGGCTGATGGGAATAACATTTCACCGGAGGAGCTGGAGAATCATCTTGAAAAATTGCCTCTGGTTAAGTCGATTATGGTTTGCGAGAAGAAACACCAGCAGACGATGTTAGTGACAGCCTGTATATTTCCTGACCAAGAGTATGCAAAAGAGGCCGGGATAACGGATATTCAAGCCGAGTTGGAGCGGGAAACAGCTGCTTACAACGCGACGTTGCCGCCTCATAAGAGAGTGCAGAAAATCGAAATGGTGGCTGAGGATTTTGAGAAGACGGCTTTAGGTAAAATAAAAAGATACAAATTCGAAGGAGGAAGAGAAACGCATGAGTGGACAAACAATCAAGGACCAAGTCATTGAATTCATCCGCAAGAATCAGAATCTTCAGGATATTGAGATTACCGGGGATAATCAATTGGTTCGTGATTTGGGGATAACGTCGTTTGACCTGGTGGAAATGTGTTGCCAGCTGGAAGAGGATTTCGGGATTGTTGTCAATGAAGAGATGATGATGAGCATCGTTACGATTGATGATCTTGTAAAGTGTTTGGAAGAGTCACATTGAGCGAAACATTGGCATTTACTATTGGGGATAGAGCGAAGAGTATGTGAAAGATGTGTGCGATAAAAAGTGATAAAGAGTGACCAAGAAGGATAAAGAGTGATCAAGAATGATAAAGAGTGAGGAGGGCCGGGCCGTGTACAACAATATTTTAGAGGCCATTGGGAAAACGCCTATGGTGAGAATCAACCGGTTGAACCCCAACCCTAAAGTTGAGGTCTATGCGAAATTGGAGGGATTCAATCCCACCGGCAGTATTAAGGATCGTATTGCCCTGAAAATGATTGAGCAAGCTGAGGATGAAGGATTGCTCACTCACGATAAAACGATTTTGGAACCAACCTCGGGAAACACAGGCATAGGGCTGGCTATGATTGGTCGTGTCAAAGGTTATGATGTGGAAATCGTTATGAGCGAGGCGGTTTCGGTGGAGAGACAGAAGATGATCAGAGCCTTCGGCGGCAAAGTGACGCTTACAGAGGCCGGTCTTGGCACTGACGGCGCGATTATGAAGGTTCGTGAGATGATGGCGTTGCATCCTGATAAGTATTTCAACCCAAATCAGTTTTCCAACGTCTATAATAAGATCGCTCACTACAAGACTACCGGGGAAGAGATCTGGGAACAGACGAAAGGGCAGGTTACTCATTTTGTTTCGTCTTTGGGAACCTCCGGAACGTTGATGGGTATCGGGACGTTTCTAAAAGAGAAGAACCCCGGGATTAAGATTGTTGAGGCTCATCCGGTGAAAGGCCACTATATTCAAGGTCTGAAAAATATGGAGGAAGCGATTGTGCCGGAGATATATGATCCTTCCCAAATCGATGAAAGCATCATGGTTGAAACCGAGGATGCCTACGCCGTGGCTAGAGAGATAGCGGCCAAGGAAGGTATTTTTGTGGGGATGAGCAGTGGCGCGGCGATGCTCGCGGCTACCAAGGTTGCCGAGAAGCTTGATTCAGGATTGGTTGTGGTCATTTTTCCGGATCGAGGAGAAAAATATTTGAGTACGCAATTGTTTGGGTGAGGTGTCTGCCGGATACTTGCGGTGGAAAACCGTGTTAATTTGAGATCTCAAGTTTGGGAGAAATGGATATGAGCTTGAAACTGGTTTTGGGCCGGGCAGGTTCAGGAAAAACGGTCCACTGTCTTGAGGAGATGACCGAGCTGGTTCGTCAGGAACCCCGCGGGGTTCCTCTGATTTTGCTCGTGCCGGAACAATCCACGTTGCTGATGGAAAAGACTTTGGCGCATAACAGTGCCGGAGGCGGCATGATGCGTGCTCAAGTGCTGAGTTTTCAGCGGTTGGTGCGGCGGTTGTTCAACGAGGTACGGGGTGGTTGTCGTGTGCGCATTGATGAGGTTGGCAGATTGGTTATGCTAACCAAGATTCTGTTGGACCATCGGCATGAGTTGAGATGTTTCGCGCCTATGGCAGCGAGCCCCGGTCTTGCGGAAAGTGTTTCCCATATGATTACGGAATTGAGGACCTATCGGGTTTTCCCCCACGACCTGCTTAATGAGATGTGGGAAGGGAAGGGGGTTTTGGCAGATAAACTGCATGATGTGGCCCTGATCTATCGCTGCTACAATGAGGCGACCTTGGGGAGTGTTCATGATTGGGATCAAGATATGGAAGAAGCCCTGGCCTTGTTGCCGGAAGGGAGGTTCTTGCGGGGCTCATTGATCTGGGTGGATGGGTTTAAAGGGTTTACACCTCAGGAACTTGCTATGTTGGCTGGGCTTCTGGGGGTTTGCGGGGGCATGACTGTGACATTGCCTCTGGATCCGGAAATGGTAGTTAAGGGAACGGCTTCGGGAGGATCTTTATTCTCATCGAACGGAAGGATCTTTGAGTCGGTTTTGGCTACATATCAAGAGCTGCGCGATGTGGCTATGGAAGCTGAGGTACTGAAGGCAACCGGTGTTTGGACGATGAAGGAAAGGGTTGCCGGAGCGAAAGCCCGCTTGGATTCACCGGTTTTCCTGTCAGCGAATAAACGCAGCCAGCATCCGATGTTGGCTTATTTGGAACGCCATTTCGGAGGCTATCCTGTGATACCTTACGGTGAGGATGATGGCGAATCGAGTCCCCTTGAGATACATGTTCATGAGGATATGCGCAGCGAGGTGGTGGCTGCTGTCCGCAGGATTTGGGTTCTGGCCCGGGATCATGGGTATCAGTGGCGGGAGATGGCGGTCATGACACGGGGTCTGGCGGAGTATCGCCAAGTTCTGGAACAGGAGTTTCAACGGCATGGGATACCTTTTTTCATGGATGATAAGAGAAGGATTCAAGGACACCCGCTGCTGACGTTGATTCAGGCATTGTTGAATCTGGCCCGACGCCGGTGGCAGCTTGAAGATGTGTTCTGTGCTTTGAGGACGGGTTTTTTCCCGTTTGATCTGGATGCGGTGGACAGGCTGGAAAATCTCTGCCTGGCGACACGGGTTCGGGCGGAGGATTGGGAGAGGGGCCGGCTGTGGTTCGATGACGACGATGATGATGACTATGATGACTATGAAAACGATGACTATGAAAGTGGTGGCAATAAAAGCGATGGCTATGAAGCCGACGACTATGAAAGCGATGATGATAAGGATGATGTTTCGGGCGGAGCCGGGATCAGCTGGCAGCGGCGCGTGGAAGGGACGACTCGGCGGACTTTTCGTCAGGTTTCGGTGGGGTTGCGTCCCCTTGTTTCGGCGCTGATCCAGGGAGAACAAGCGGGGATTTCTGTCCGCGAACTGGGCAGGCTGCTCTTGGGATTTCTTGAGGGGTTGTTGGTGCAAGATTGCCTGGAAACGTGGGCTGAGGCTTGCGAAGGGGACGGGGATTTTGTTGGGGCCCAGGTGCATCGCCAAATCTGGCAACACATGTTGGCATTGATCGAGCAGATGGATACCCTTTTGGGTGAAGCCGGTTTGTCGTTGGCGGAATATGGCCATATTGTGGATTCCGGGTTGAGATCGATACAGTTGGGGGTGGTGCCGCCTCGTTTGGACGAGGTTATGGTGGGGTCGATCAACCGGACACGTTTGCCTGATATCAAGGTGGTTTTGTTGATTGGCTGCGTGCAGGGAATACTGCCGCCGGAACCGGGGAACGCACAGGGGTTGTTTGACGCTCAGGAACGATTGACGTTGCGGGAGGCGGGGATCAATCTCGAGGTGAAAGGTAAAAAAGAGTTTGACGAGGAGCTTTTCTATATCTATTCTGTTTTGGCTGCGCCGACAGACAAGCTTATTTTGAGCTATCCTCTGAGTCTGAACGGAAGCTTTGCAGCGCCTTCTTTCCTTGTGGCGCACCTGCGCCGTTTGTTTCCGAAAGCGCCCTTTGTGAATGATGTTGAAGGGCGTCAAACCCGGGAAACGGGGGGACAAGCCCGGGAAGGATATACAGTTCTTTCCCATGAGCTGGCCTTGCTTGAGACCTATATCGACAGACAGGGGATTGTATCCAACAAGAATTCAGTTTACGAAAAATGGCTTCTGGAAAAATCCTCTGTTGCCGACGTGCTGGGACGGGTGTTGGCTCAGGTAAAAGGTGCGGGTAACGGCGGAAGCGAAGACGATGTTGTTCCCCGTGTGTTGACGCGAATGTTGTACGGACAGCCTTTTGTGACAAGCGTATCACAGACTCAATTGTTTGCAAGGTGTCCTTTCGCCCATTTTATTCATTATGGATTGAGGGGCAGGGAGCGAAAGATCTATCGACTGGAAGCTTCGGATGCCGGGATTTTCAGTCATGCTTTGATGAATGAATATGCCCGTATGCTTTTTCGGGCAGGGGAGAATTGGTTTGATATTCCGGAGGCAGAGAAGAGGAAGAGACTGGGTCAGATTGCGGAGAATTTGGTGCGTCAGCCTGATTTCGCGCCGTTGGTGCGGGAAGCCCGCCATCGGTTTATGTTGAATCGGCAGAAGACGGTTTTGGCGTTTTCGGTGGACGTGATGAGTGAACAAGCCCGGGCGGGGGATTTCGTAACGATCGGTGTGGAGATGTCTTTTGGGGACAGAGGATTGTTGCCGGCGCTGCGGATTCCTCTGGAGTTTGGGGACGAGCTGGTGTTACGGGGTCAGATTGACCGTATTGATATGGCACGCGTGGCGAACCGCGATTATGTGCGGGTTGTCGACTATAAGGCGCGTCCGCAAAAAGTGGATCTTGAGGAGATACGCGTTGGACTCGATCTGCAACTCCCCCTGTATTTAGAGGTTGCGCTAAACGCCGGGTCCCGGATCGCCGGGTCCCGGATCGCCGGGTCCCAGGCTGCCGGATCCCAGGCTGGCGGGTCCCAGGCTGCCGGGTCCCAGGCTGGCGGTTCCCAAGTTCTTGAACCCGGTGGGCTAGCCTATTTCGCCTTGATTGAACCGGTGATTGAGGTTTCGTCCTTCGTGGGGGAGGAGGAGATTGCGTGTTCGCGGCGTAAGAATGCTCGTATGGAAAGCCTTATGTATGATGATCCACGGGTTGCGGAGGCGTTTGGAGAGCATCAGCTTGTTAAGCGGGACGGCGCTATAAATGAAAAGGCGTGTTTGTCAGCCGGGGAGTTCGCCGATCTCAGGGGTGCTGTCCGCTCCCATCTTCGCCATCAAGGGGAGCAGATTATGGCAGGATGTGTGAGTGCTATACCGGCGCGCAGCTCAAAAACCCAAGCTTGCCGCTATTGCGGGTTCCATAGCATCTGCGGTTTCGATCCGACTTTGCCGGGATTCAATTACCGTTATGTGACGGGAGAGGTAACGTATGGAACATCTTTGGACACAGACACAGAAAGCCGCCATTGAGACACGGGGAACCTTGCTTGTGGCTGCCGGGGCAGGGTCGGGTAAAACAGCTGTGCTGATTGAACGGATTTTGGCCTATATTGCGGATCCGCGAGAGGGGCGGGATGTTGATGAGTTTCTGGTGGTTACTTTTACCAAAGCAGCCGCACTGGAAATGAAGACCCGCTTGCGGGCTGCCATAGAAGATAAACTTCGGGATGCTTGTGATCCGGGATTGAGTGATCACCTGTTGACCCAACTGTTGTTGATTGACAAGGCTCAGATCAAAACTCTGCACGCCTTGGGCGGGGATCTGCTGAGGCAGCATTTTCATTTGATTGGCCTAGAACCTAATTTTCATGTCTTGGAAGAGAATCAAGCACAGATTCTCTTGCGGGAGCTTACCGAAACCCTGATTAACGGAGCCTATGAGAGAGCGGATGATCCAGGGGCGGATGGCGAAAGGGTGGATGATCCAAGACCCGATGATCCAAGGGCGGATGGTGAAAGGGCGGATGACCCAAGAGCGGATGGTGTGCCGGATGATAACGGAAATGATAGGGATTTTTTAAGTGCGGCAGAATTCTTTTCCGAGGGCTATAGGGATAGATTTCTGTCTGAAGCGGTGCTGTCCTTGCGCCGGTTTGCCATGAGCCAGCCGCGCCCCCGCGAGTGGTTGGAAGGGCTGGCAGCGGCTTATAACCTTGATGAAGAGGGTTTTCTGGAGAGCCTTTGGGGACAGGCTTTGTTGGATCAAGGCCAAAGTCTGTTGGAGGAATCGGCCCACGTTTTGCGGGAAGCTGTGAGTTTGGCGGAAACCTCCGACGGCCCCCGGGAATATCTGCTTGCGCTCGATCAGGATGTCCGGCATGTCACAATGTTGCGAAAACTTGATCTGAAGGGGCTTCGGCAAGCCTTGGTTCAAGTCATACCGGCGAGGCTGGCTCCGGTGAAGGCAAAAAATTCCGGACGGAACGAGCACATTCTGGAGAAGACGAAAGAAACGGTCAAAAAGCGCAGGGAGGTCTATAAGCAAAACCTGGCTATCCTCAAGAAAAGATGGCTCGGGTCGGCTCTGGCGGAACATTTGGCGCTGTCCTGTTCTACGGCAGGGATTGTTCGTGGGTTGGTGGGGCTAACCGAAGAGCTTTTGGAGGCTTATCAAAACGAGAAGAGGAGACGGAATTGTGTTGACTTTGCCGATCTTGAGCATTTGCCTCTGGAACTTCTCCGAAGTGTTCCGGAGCTTGCGGAGACGCTGCGTCAGCGTTACCATGAGGTTCTTGTGGACGAGTATCAGGATATCAGCCCCGTCCAAGAGGATCTGTTAGACATGTTGTCGCGTCAAGGTCATCGATTCATGGTCGGTGATATTAAGCAAAGTATCTATCGGTTCCGTATGGCGGACCCGGGATTGTTCAATCAGAAGTATGTGTCTTTTCTGCCATGGGAAGAAAAGACACAAATGCAGGCAGACAATGGATATGTCATCGACATGCGTCATAATTTCCGAAGTTGCCCGGGCATTATTGACGCTGTGAACGAGATCTTCTACCGTTTGATGCGTTACGACACGGCTGAAATCGATTACGATTCCCGTGCGGAGTTGATTGCTGCCGACAGGGATTCTTCAAATGAAGAAGAGTGCGTCGGGAACATGTTCCCGAACAATGAATGTGTCGAAATCCATGTTATCGAGAGGCCGATGAAACCTTCTAAGCTCGATTATCGCGATCCTGTATTTTGGGAGCAGGAGAAGGATCCCGGCGAGGCGGAGGGGAGTCTGAGCCCGGTTGATTACGAGGGCATGCTTCTTGATATGGAGGCCGCTAAATTGGAGGCTCATGTTGTGGCACAGCGCATTGTTCGGTTGGTGAAGGAACCTTTTATGGTCAGGGATTCTGAAGGGAATAGACCTGTCCGATATAAGGATATCGCGATTCTGAAACGTTCGGCAGCGGGGGTGTTACCTCTCTACCGTGAGGTGTTTGCCGAATACGGGATTCCCTTTAGCGCTACGGGGAACCCGGGGGGATTTGAGGCGATTGAGGTAGAAATTGTCGAGTCTTTGTTGAGTGTTATTGAGAACCCCCATCAGGATATTCCTTTGCTGGCGGTGTTGCATTCGTTCCTTGTGGGGTTGACACCGGAACAGTTGAGCCGCGTTCGTCTGGCTTGTCCGGAAGGAGATTTTTATGATGCTCTGTGTTTTGTCGAGGCTTCCCATGATCCCGTTCTCCAACCTGTCGTTTCACGTTTCTGCCGGGATCTGAGGCGGTGGCGTGTCTGGGCGTCCCGGGAGAATTTGGCGGATTTTTTATGGGGGTTGTACCAGGAGACTGGGATCCTGAATTATGTGGGCATGATGTCGGAAGGGAAAAGGCGCCGGGAGAACCTCTTGTCGCTTTATGAGGACGCGGTTGGGTTTGTCCGTTTTCGAACCCAGACTTTGGGGGGATTTTTGCGGTATCGTCAGACGACGATTGGGGGTAATGCAAGCCGGTCACGTGAGTTGACCGGGAGTGGGGAATTCGATGAGGTTCGCTTGATGACGATCCACGGCAGCAAAGGGTTGGAGTTTCCTGTGGTTTTTGTGGTTGGGTTGGGTAGCCGCTTTAATCGGATCTCTCAGTCGAGCAAGGTGTTGGTGCATAAAGATTTAGGAATTGGCATCGCGGGGGCTGATGTCAAACGCAAAGTGGTTTACCCGTCGCCGGTACGGGAAGCTGTGGGATGGGTGTTGGCACGAGAGGCTGCCGCAGAAGAGATGCGCGTGTTTTATGTGGCGTTGACCCGTGCGAAGGAGAAGCTTATTCTGGTGGGTTTCTGTAAGGATCTGGATAGAACCATGGAAAGCCTGTGTATATCGGTGCCGGGGGATCGGTTGACTTCAGGCAGGATTCGCAGAGCTGTCTCTTGTTTGGAGTGGCTGGAAATGGCTTTCCTGGAAGGGGGACAATCATCCCGGATCTGTCAGGTCATTCCTCATCGGGCCTTCGATCTTCTTAAAGAGCTGTTCATGGCACGGAAAGAAGGTTTTCCCGCTCTCCAGGCAACCTTTCAGGAGGAGATACCGGGAACCGTCAGCATGAAGGCTTTGGATGAGAAACTGTTGTGGCGGTATCCACAGGAGGATCAGTTGGTTAAGGTGAGTGTGACCGGGCTTAAGCAATTGTTGCAGGCTGATTCGACGAAGTTCTTGGTCTATGGTGAGGAGGATACTCCCAGGGTCGACGATGCGGCGGTGAGACGAACTTCAGTGCTTGAACTGGGAATTGCGACCCATAAGTTTTTTCAACATATTCCCTGGCATCTCTGGTCTGGCGGATGGGGTGTCTGGTCAGAGGAGCTCCGCATGGAAACTTTGCGCGGTTATTTACGGGACCTTGTTGAGCGGGAGCTTATTCCGGAAGACGTCAGCAGGGACATTCCGCTGGCGAAAGTCGCCGTTTTTTTGTCGTCAACCCTGGGGGAGCGGATTTTTGCGGCGGATGAGGTGGAGACGGAGGTCCCGTTTATTCTGAATATGGTGTTTGGCGTGAAGCAACAGAGAATTCTTGTTCAGGGGACGCCGGATCTGGTTGTGCTGAATGGCCCGCCATATAAGGGAGATCATGGGCGGGCACTTGTGGTTGATTTCAAGACAGATCGTGTGAAACGAGGTTCGGAAGATCTGTTGGCGGAGAAATATGTGTTGCAGATGGCGGTTTATTGTTTGGCGGTTCGGAAACTGTTGGGTGTGGAAGTGGAAGAGGCGCTGATATACGCGATTCACACCAATCGTTGTGTTGTTGTGGAGGTTGAGGCTATGAGGGAGGCCTTGGCTGAAGCAGGACTTCAGGCCGTTTGACAGAACAGGGGGCTATGTCCTGAATGACCCTTCACAATGTTATTAAACTTTGCTACAATTCTTATTAGAAAACGTCACAAGGTAGCCAGATAACCAAACAGCCAAACAGCCAAGCAGCAAAACAGCAAAACAGCGAAAGAGAAAATGGACATATGTGAACACTTTAATAACGGAAACGACAGAAAGGAGAGGAGATCCCCAGATGCATATCCAAGTCAACTATTACATCCTCGAAAGTATCGCCGACGACTTCCGCATGTGCCTGATCAAGATCGGCAACGCGGAAGAAGCGTTAGACAGACTGGAATATCTGTACATGCAAAGCGACGGCAAAGCCATTGATGCCCTCAGACTTCAGAAAGTC
>Ga0082212_10011218_pt1 | contig 11378 bp, 7 predicted proteins | sample TergutNt197P3_FD_71548 | JGI IMG/M metagenome (GOLD analysis project Ga0082212, IMG submission 71548) | Neocapritermes taracua P3 segment gut microbial communities from Petit-Saut dam, French Guiana - Nt197 P3 | ecosystem: Host-associated > Arthropoda: Insects > Digestive system > Gut ... | reverse complement strand
GCTCGCATCCTCCGTATTACCGCGGCTGCTGGCACGGAGTTAGCCGATGCTTATTCGCAAGGTACATACAACACGGGACGCGTCCCGCTTTTTATTCCCCTGCAAAAGAAGTTTACAACCCATAAGGCCGTCTTCCTTCACGCGACTTGGCTGGTTCAGTCTCCCGACCATTGACCAATATTCCTCACTGCTGCCTCCCGTAGGAGTCTGGTCCGTGTCTCAGTACCAGTGTGGGGGACCTTCCTCTCAGAACCCCTAAACATCGTCGGCTTGGTAGGCCGTTACCCTACCAACTACCTAATGCTACGCATGCCCATCCCCAACCAATAAATCTTTAACAAATATTTCCATGCGGAACCCCTGTTTTATGCGGTATTAGACCGACTTTCGCCGGATTATCCCACTGTTGAGGGTAGGTTGCATACGCGTTACTCACCCGTGCGCCGGTCGCCGGCAGTATTGCTACCCCGCTGCCCCTCGACTTGCATGTGTTAAGCCTGTCGCTAGCGTTCATCCTGAGCCAGGATCAAACTCTCCATTGTATAAATTGTTTTCTTTTTGTTTCCTTGCTCTCAGAACTTATTCTCTTATTCTCTTGACGGTACTTCTTCATCGTATCTCTACGACTTTCCTCTAACAGCGATATCTACTACCTAATTTAATAAAATTAATCGCATTATCGCCCCTTGTACTACATCTTGTTTCATGTAAATCTCTCAAAGAACTCCTTTTTTTTTAAAATAACCGCTACCGGTCATCCCCGCATTCGCATTTTTTTTGCAAAACGGACTGCAAAGGTAATACTATTTTATTTTTACTTCCAAATAATTTTAGAAGTTTTTTTGAAAAATAATCTGAAATTATTGAATATCAGTGTTTTTCAATTTCTGGTATATAGATATCGTTTAATGCTCTTTTTGGGCGTTTTTTCAAACTCTGTCGGGAAAAGTTCTATGCGTGCAATATTCTCATACGGAGCAACTAACTTATTCACTTCCTTACAATTATGTTCCATCAGCATTTGCAGATCATCGTTCGACATACCCATCGAATCGACTAATTCATAATCGGGATACACAAGCGCAACAATTTTTTCGTCTTTCTCAATCACTAAACTTTCATGCACAAACGGCATGTTATTTAGCTTCGCTTCTAACTCTTCAGGGTAAATATTTTGACCGTTAGCGCCTAAAATCATCGTCTTACTGCGTCCGCGTATAAAAATACGTTTTTCAGGGTCGATAGCGCCGATGTCGCCTGTGCGTAGCCAACCATCATCGGTAAAAGCTTCACTTGTAGCTACTTCATTTTTATAATAGCCAAGCATGACATTTTCTCCACGCACCTGAATTTCTCCTACTATGTTAAAAGGATCGGGCGAATCGATGCGCACATCCATGATACCTTTTAAGATATGTCCGCAGGAAGTCGGTTCGAATACACGGTTGTTCGAATAACTTATCAGCGGACCACATTCGGTCATACCATAACCAATGGTGACCGGAAACTTTATTTTGCAAAGGAAATCGGTAACCTCCTGATTCATTGGCGCTCCGCCTACAATAACTTCGCAAAAACTTCCTCCAAACGAATTTATCAACTTTTTGTTTATCTGTGCATAGATACGGTTCGCAATCAACGGCACCGACAGCGCTAATTTCATGGTACGTTTTCCGAGTTGAGGCAGAATCATCCTTTTATATATTTTCTCTAATATTAACGGCACGGTTATGATCAGGTTGGGTTTCACATCTTCGAAGGCCTGTAATAAAATCTTAGGCGTAGGCATTTTTCCTAAGATATACACATGAGCGCCTACAGCCATGGGTGTCAGTAGATTAAAGGCGCAACTGTAAACATGCGCCATAGGCAAAAAGCACAGTTCGTTATCGCCGCGAAACATCAGGTTTAAGGTTTTTGCATACGTCACATTACCAGCCAGGTTATTTGCAGTCAGCATCACGCCTTTACTGAAACCCGATGTTCCCGAAGTGTAGTTGATTTCAATCAATGTATCATTTGGAACATCAGGATAGCAAACGTCCTCTTTTGAGAGTCCCTTTGGATACCGTTTTTCATATTCACTTTCAATAATCGATTTCAACTCAACCGATTTGATGTGGTCGGAACAGTACAGGCAAGAAAAATCGGTTAATGAAACGGCCATTTTTACGTTTTCCGTCATTTCCCCATCCACAGCATCCCATATACGGTCGGACACAAATAAAAATGACGCTTCCGAATGGTTGATTATATGACGTATATCATTCGGGTTAAATTCGTGTAGTATGGGAACAATTACCGCGCCGTAGGTGATAACAGACATATAGGCAATGACCCAGCGCGCGCTGTCTTTTCCTGCCAAAGCGATCTTATCACCGTGTTGAATATGAAGATATTCAAACATAATATGCAGACGCGCAATCTCTTTCGACAAATCGCTAAAACGATACATCGTATCGGTTCCATAATCAGATAAAGCAGGCAGCTCCCAGTTATCGCGGAAGCTCTGCTCATACATTTTTATTAAATTCTCCTGTATCATATTTCAAAAATCTTACGTGCGGCGTCGCAAAATTAAAAAAAATATTACCTTTGCAAACAAATTTCGGAATAAATGAATGGAATTTGTGCATTGGATAGTAAAAAGGCGGCATATTTCACTTTAGGCTGTAAACTGAATTTTGCTGAAACATCGTCTATGGGCAACGAGTTGGCAACATTAGGTATCTGTAAAGCGATTTCTGACGAACGGGCTGATGTTTGTATTATTAATACGTGTTCTGTGACGGAACTCGCTGATAAAAAGAGCCGCCAACTCATACGTCGAACAATCAAAACACATCCAGGCGCTTTCATCATAGTCACCGGCTGTTATGCTCAGTTGAAACCGGATGAAGTAGCTCAGATCGAAGGGGTCGACTTTGTTCTAGGGACAGACCAAAAAAAGGATATTCCAACTATTATCGTTTCCGTTGCCCGTGCGGGAGGACATCCATCGTTTTCAGGCGTTTTTCCGTCGCCATCCGGCAACGATCCGTCGCCATCCGGCGTTCGTCGGATGGATGATGTAGTTATAATATCGTCAGTAGAGGATATGTTGACATTTACGCCTGCATGTTCGACGGACGACCGTACCCGTCATTTTCTGAAGGTACAGGATGGCTGTGATTATTGTTGCACATACTGTACCGTACCGCTGGCACGCGGACGAAGCCGTAGCGGCTGTATTGCTGATATTATTAAACAGGCAGAATGGATAGCTGATAAAGGAGGGAAAGAAATCGTGCTTACCGGAGTGAATACAGGCGACTTTGGGAAAATTTTTCAAAAAACGGTTAGCCATCCCAGCTTAATCAATGGGATTACAAAAGAGACTTTTCTTGACCTGCTCAAGGCTTTAGACAAGGTACAAGGCATCGAAAGATACAGAATTTCTTCTATCGAACCGAACCTGATAACAGATGAAATCATTTCATTTGTAGCGGATAGTGCTCGTTTTATGCCCCATTTTCATATCCCTTTACAAAGCGGTAGCGATACGGTCTTAAAACTTATGCGCCGACGCTATGATACTGTATTATTTCGCAAAAAAACAGAACTGATAAAAAAACGGATGCCCGATGCTTTTATTGGCGTGGATGTCATCGTTGGTATGCGCGGCGAGACAGATGCGTTATTTAAAGAAAGCAAAACGTTTATTGAAAACATTCCATTTTCGCAGTTGCATGTTTTCAGTTATTCCGAACGTCCAAGCACGCAAGCATTGAAAATAACGCCCGCTGTTCCGCCGGATATAAAAAGTGAGCGGAGTAAACAACTGCTGTACCTGTCCGAAGAAAGACTGTACGATTTTTACAATGCCCACATCGGGAAGACTGCCCGCACACTCTTCGAACATGCCCGAAAAGGGAAAAATATGGTTGGTTTCTCCGAAAACTATATTAAAGTAGAAATCCCATATCAGAAAGCATTTTGTAATACGATACATACAATTCGAATGACAGGATGGAACGAAGGAAAAACGGCGCTCAGGGCAATAATGGGTTGTGATGAAGAAAAAATGACGCTTTAAGCAACAATAAAAATATTAAATGATGGGGAATAAAATCAGATACGCATTTTTGTTTGCTTTGGTCAAAGTACATGCCTTTCTACCTTTACATATATTATATGTTCTATCCGACATATTCTTTTACTTGAATTATTACCTTGTCAGGTATCGTCGTAAAATCGTTCGGAAAAACTTAGAAAACTCCTTTCCAGACATGTCTATCAAAGCGTGTAAAAGACTTGAGCGCCGGTTTTACCGCCACTTTTCTGATTATATCGTCGAGACAATTAAACTTGCCCATATTTCGCAGAAAGAGTTATTGCGGCGCGCAAACATTCGGAATCCTGAAATAGTTTTTGATCTGATGGATAAAGGTCATACTTGTTTCATCATGTTGCTAGGTCACTACGGCAATTGGGAATGGTTTTCTGGCGTCTCCGCGCGCTTTGAAGGACGCGGCGCCATTTACCAGATATACCGTCCGCTATCGAATAAAGCCTTTGATCGTCTTTATATATATCTTAGAACCCGTTTTCACTCGTTTGGCATCAAGAAAAATGAAACTGTACGGGATTTGATTAACTTAAAACGTAACAAAGTTCATGCGCTTGTCCCTTTTATTGCCGACCAATCGCCCAGTAAAGCCAACCTGCACTATTGGACTAATTTTTTGAATCAAGACACGGCTATACTCACAGGCCCTGAAAGAATTGCCAAAAAATTGGACATCCCGCTTATTTATGCGGACGTGCAAAAAGTCAAACGTGGTTATTATACAGTTGACTTTCAGTTAATTACCGACAATGCGAAAAATATGTCAGATTATTGGATAACCGAGCAATATGCCCGACTGATGGAAACCAGCATCTTACGCGATCCGGCCTACTGGTTATGGACGCATAAAAGATGGAAACATAAGAGAATTGAGAGTTAAGAAATGTGTTGATATTTATTTTGAAATCCATGATTAACATATCGGTAATAATATTAAACTGGAATGGGCGGGAGCTATTGGAGCAGTTTTTGCCTTCGGTCGTCGCGCATACGCCTTCTACGCTTGCAGAGATTGTTGTAGCGGACAATGGATCAACAGATGATTCTATTGCCATGCTTCAGGAAAAATTTCCTGTCATACGGATTTTACGTTTCGATAAAAATTATGGATTTGCAGAAGGATATAACAAAGCTATATCGCAAACAGAGACTACCTATACTGTATTGTTAAACAGCGATGTAGAGGTTACGCCTCATTGGTTGGATGCGCCTCTGGCAGTGATGGAAAACGATCCTTCTGTTGCTGCTGTACAACCAAAGCTGCTTTCGCAATTGAATAAAAATAAGTTCGAGTATGCCGGCGCTGCAGGCGGGTTCTTAGATATTTACGGATACCCGTATTGTCGCGGCAGGATCATGTATTTAGTTGAAGAAGACCAAGGACAGTATGATACGCAAGCCGATATCCTATGGGCTACCGGCGCTTGTCTTTTTGTAAGAACGGAAGTATATAAAAAAGAAGGAGGGTTAGATGCCAACTTTTTCGCGCATCAGGAAGAAATAGATATGTGCTGGAGGTTGCGCGCGCGCGGGTACAATATTGTATGTGCGCCTGAATCCGTTGTTTTCCATGTCGGAGGAGCAACGCTTACGGCAGAAAGTCCGAAAAAAACGTTTCTTAACTTCCGTAACAACTTATTGATGTTGTACAAAAACTTACCCGAAAATTTGCTTAAAAGAATTTTACGTATACGTTGCTGGTTAGATATGATTGCAGCCATCAAATTTTTTCTCGAAGGACATCCAAAGAATTTCTTAGCCGTTTTTAGCGCCCGCCGCGATTTTAATCGTCTAAAAAAAATATACACCGCTATACGTGAAGAAAACATGCGCAAAACGACCTGTCAGCACATCTCTGAAATTCTCCCCAAAAGTTTACTGTATTCATTCTATATCAACCGAAAACGCAAGTTTTCACAAATTTGTAAATAATAATCATCATGAAAAGACGTAATTTTATTAAACAAACGGTAACTGTCGCTGGGGCGTTTTCGATACCGTTCATCAGGAAAGAGGCTTTTGTAAAAAACAACATGGATACAAATACAGTTCAATTTCCGGTTTTTAAAAAATCCATTATGTGGAACACAGTGAGTATGGAAGGGTCTATTGCCGACAAATGTAAAGCAATCAAGGCCGCCGGTTTTGCTGGCATCGAGCCGATGAGTCATTTGAATCGCGTGGAAATACTGGATGGGATGAAAGCTGCCGGCTTAGTTGCATCAAGTGTATGTTGTTCGACGCATGGCAACAAACCATTATCCAGCCCCGACCCTGCTATCCGTCAGGAAGGGATTGACGGCATTATCGTAGCATTGGAAGATGCCAAGACGTATAGTACTGATGCCCTGTTAGTTGTTCCGGGTTCAGTAAACGAACATGTAGCTTACGATGAATGTTGGAATCGCTCTGTTGAATGTATAAAAAAAATTCTTCCTGTAGCAGAAAAACTGAAAGTAATGATTTGCATCGAAAATGTGTGGAATAATTTTCTTCTAAGTCCGTTAGAAGCAGTACGTTATGTGGATCAGTTTAATAGCCCGTATGTCAAATTTTATTTCGATTGTGGCAACTATTGTCATATCGGGTGGCCCGACCAGTGGATACGTATCTTAGGTGAACGTATTGGACGTATCCATATCAAGGAGTTCAGCCGCCAATTAGCCAATTCAGGTAGAACAAGGGACGGTTTCAATGTGAAATTATCGGAAGGAGACATCAAATGGGACAAGGTGTTGGGAGAAGCGCGTAACTGTTACAAAGGCAGTTGGCTGACTACCGAACAAGGCTCATCCAAAACATTCGAAGACCTAAAAGACTTAAATGAACGGTTCGACAAGATTCTATCATAAAGCATTTATGCATATAATCTATGCTAAGCTGAAATGAGCAAAATAAGATATATACTGCTTGAAACCGCCATGAATGCGTCATAGTTTTGGCTTATAAAGTACTAATAAAGAACAAGTAATTTTCAATTCTAATGAGTAGATGACCAGTCGTTATTAAAGAAGCCGGTAAGCTCCATGGCGGAAAGGCCGTCACGTAAAATATCTGCGCGGAAAATCATGATGTCGGGGAAGCCGGTGATGCCGGAAATGTAATTATTAGGCGATGTAGCGCGCATTCCTGCAAGCCCTGTGCCGGCTACTACGCCAACTTGTGCATAGTCGTCAGCGGGGTGTCGATAAATAAAATAGGCGCCTAAATCACTTCCGTTATATGTTTTTTCTCCCACTTTTATCTCATTATTAGTCACTTGTATTGGACAATCGTTTAATAGAAGCGACCATGCGCTGTTATTATTCCGGTTGCCATAAACGACCACATTACGACCTGCATATTTTGATAATGAATATTCTGTGTCAGGAATGACATCAATCGATCCATTTCCCCGATAATAAAAAGTCTCGGCATCAAAACGCGCTTTATTGCAGTACCATTCGTTTTCGTCGTGGCTACCTCGTGAAGCATATACAAAAACAACATGGTTTTCAAACGCATGTTTAAAGCCTCCGTTACGTTTCGGATGTTTATGTTTAAAGTTCAATAATTCCTGGAGACGCCATGTACCCTCGTCTAATGCTATCAACGCTTTTTGTTGTGAAGGAACCTGAATGGTCTGATTACCTGCAACGATGACTGCGGTCTCAGAGGACATCTCCAACGATGGGATGTCCAATTCCAAAATAGAAACATTCGCTGTGGCACGCAACACTATGGTATCTTTGGTTTGGGAAGCGACTACGCTTGAAAATTGAAACGGTTTTTCCTGTTGAACTACGCGTATCCAGTAATCAGTAGCCGAGACGGATGGGGTAGCCGTATGAAACTCAATCGCCTTAACATCCTTATTTGCAGGAATAGTATGGCGGTTGAAATAATCAAAAATGGGCGGCCAGTCCACGCTGTTATCGCCAAACCAATGTTCGCCGCCCGGATACTCATAGTAGCAAAAATTAGGATGAAATTCACCCAGCAGCTGACGCATCTTGCGGGCTTGCTCTGTCGGAACGACCCTGTCTTCGCTTCCATGAAAAATATAGACGCCCGATTGTTTCAGGTTTTGAATCAATGTCAGCGTGCGTCCGGCGTTGGCGCTACGTTCAATAGCTTTATAGGCAGGATTCTCGTTGTGCATTTCATCCGGTCGTCGTCCATACGTTATTATATCGGGATAGGATGCGCAAGGGGCTACGGCGGCAAACTTATCCGGATAGGAAGCGCCAATCACCCAAGCGCCGTGTCCTCCCATCGAGTGGCCGGTCAGATAAATCTTCGACAGGTCGGGCTGAAATATTCTTTTAGCCTCTTCCAATACCTCTAATGCATCTATTCGCCCCCAATCTTCCCAGTTAAAGCCATAGGGACGCCGGTTGGTTGCAGCAACTATATCGGTCCATTCTTTTGTTTTATAAGCTCTTGCCTGTCCTCGCGCCTCGACGCCAGCTCCATGTACCGTCAATACCATGGCTTTCGTTTCTTTTGGCGTGTTACGTGTGGCCGGTACTACACTGAAGTACTGAACGCTACCGTCAATACTGCTGATGAAGGTGCGCTCATGATGTACCGAAGGGGTAACGCTCCGCAACGTAAGTTCAGTTTTGTCAATCATTTTCTCTGCGCCATCCAACAGCTCGAGGGTAACCGTAATATTACCTGCCTCGTTGATTTGAGCGCTCGGAATTCGGTATTTCAACTTCCTTACGGTCAGCGGCATTATATCATTGGTTTTTTCGGTGATCGTCTGCCCGGAAGAAAGAGTCGCGCGTATGCTCATTCCTTTAAGCGCTTTTTCAGTAGCATTTATCACTCGTATAGCAGCCCATAACGGTTCGTTTTCTCCGATGATAATATCGGGCATCGTCATATCGCGCTTAGTAAACATAACAGGTTTGTCCGGTTGAACTAATTTTGCTGCAACCATACCAAAACGCCCTGGCGTATAAATAAATTCATTCAGTCCTCTTTTTAATTTTACGGGCAACAAGGTGTAGCCAAAATCATAATGATCCCCTTCTCGCGGCAGTCCGTTCACATATACGCGCGTAGCGCCGGTCGTTTCCATCATAAGAATCTGTTCTTTCGGCGCATTGAAAGTCGTATATAAATAGGCCGAACGTAAAAAAGGACTACGGAAGACGCCCGAAGTATCTACTTCTGTTTCCGCCCATTTCCATTGCTGAAGGAAAGCGCGTCCTTGCCCCCGCATACCTGTGGTTTGTCGTCCCTGCATTTGTGCGGGATCAATTCGTGGCACAATCGTATTTGGGTACGAATAATTAACAGAATCGCCGACTTGTGGCGTTTTGAATTTATTGGTAGCATACATCCATGCAATCATGTCCTGCGCATTAAACAGCGTTCCCTGATTAACACTACCCGGAAGGATGAGGCCTTTATCGAAGCGAAAGACAATCTGCCCTTCATCCGTTTTCTCAATTTTTTCCTGACCAAAGATCGTCACGATGTTTTGAGCAAAAGCGCTGTGAGCGAAAAAAACTGATAATATAAAAAAGATAATCGCGTAGAAATAACTTTTTTTGAAATGGTTTGAGAACATAAAATAATTGTTTTTCATAGAAATAAGGTCGTTATAGGATGATAATACTTTTTTTAATAAAATAACCGACATCGGATATCCCCAAATACGAATTTAATACGAATACGGACTGTAAATTGGTAATGTCACAAATCGGGCGATTGGATATTTCCATAAGCGCCTGTTTTATAATTGAACGTTTCAATATACGTACCAATGGCATTGTCCATACCGTGTCTTTGCTTATCTTTATTACCCGCCCGATATCTCTAACTCTACTGCCATACAGAATCATCTCTATTATCTTTTTACGAACCCCCTGTTTGCGGGCATTGTAGCGGTAATCAAACCGAAATCCCTTTTTACAACTATTACAGCGCCAACGTTGAGAACCGCTGGGACACTTGCCGTTTTTTACTAAATCAGCACTTGAACAATAAACGCAATGCTTTTCTTCTTTTTATGAATCATCGTTTTTTTTTGGAAAAGTTAATCAATCCTTTCGATTTATGACATTACCATACAATGATTCAATCAACTTGTCTCTATTGTCTTTTTCGGAATGTGCATCCCGAAAAAACCTTTATACCATTATCCGTCAATGATTTCTTCCATTGAGCAATCAAATTTGGATATACCCCGTAACGCTTGCTCAACTCCGATAGCGTTGAGCGTTCCTGTAATGCTTCCATTTAATACCTTAAACTTAAATTCTGCCGAATACTTGCGGCGACCCGTCTTTCTGTCATTTCTTTCTCTCTTTTTGATGGCAAAGGTATCACTTTAACTCATGGTCTAAATATTGGGGGGCATTATACCATGAAAACCATCACTGTTTCAGGCAAATTTCGATTTCATCCATTGTTGAGCGGAAAGTTTTGCTTATTTCGATTTGATCTCTAATCGTATTGACGGAATGTACTACAGTAGCATGGTCTTTATTTCCGACTTCTTTGCCGATATGTGAAAATGATAAGTTCGTATATTTTTTACACAGGTACATGGTGACTTGTCGTGCCAATACAATTTCCCGTTTACGCGATTTCGTTTGAATAAGTATTTCGTCAAGATTGAAGTAATGGCATACTTTTTCCAAAATCTTTTTGATAGTCAATTGTTTTCGATCTAATCGGACGAGTTGGCCAATGATTTGTTTGGTTAATGCAATATCAATTTCTTTATTGGTATATACAGAATTAGCCATCAATGAGGCAAGTATACCTTCAAGGTCGCGAACATTTTCCGTAATGTTTTCAGCAATATAATTGAAGACGTCATCCGATATGTCCAATCCCTCTAAATTAATTTTGTTACGTAATATTTTTTTGCGCAAATCGAGGTCAGGCCGTTCAATCTGAGCTGTCATTCCCGATTTTAAGCGAGAACTCAACCTTTCTTCCAATCCCTGTAAGTCAACAGGTGCGCGGTCGCATGTCAGAACGAGTTGTTTGCCTAAATGTTTAAGGTTGTTGAATATCTGAAAAAATGTTTCCTGTGTTTTAGTATACCCGATCAATTCATGAATATCATCAAGTATTAAGGTATCTATACTTTGGTAGAAGCTTAAAAAATCATTTGTGACATTTTTCCGTACAGCGTCTGTGAATTGCAAACGGAAAATGCTGGATGAAACATATAATACACGTTTTTCCGGGAATAATTTTCGCATTTTTATTCCGATAGCATGACAAATATGTGTTTTACCTACACCTGATGGCCCGTAAATGA
>Ga0082212_10011217_pt1 | contig 11379 bp, 8 predicted proteins | sample TergutNt197P3_FD_71548 | JGI IMG/M metagenome (GOLD analysis project Ga0082212, IMG submission 71548) | Neocapritermes taracua P3 segment gut microbial communities from Petit-Saut dam, French Guiana - Nt197 P3 | ecosystem: Host-associated > Arthropoda: Insects > Digestive system > Gut ... | reverse complement strand
CCCCACCATGCGAAATATATAAAAATGGGGATAGAGCGCGGCATCCTGATAGGTATGCACAACTGCGGCAAATGCGAGGGCCTTGTCGACACATTCGTTGAGGCGGGCATCAACTCGTGGAACCCCGCGCAGACATGCAACGACATTAAAGCAGTGAAAGCAAAGTACGGAAACAAGCTTGTCATAGCCGGCGCGTGGGATCCGCGCGGTCGGTTGATCGAACCGGATGTGACAGAGGAGGAGCTCCGCCAGTCGGTGCGCGACACGATGGACGCATACGCACCCGGAGGCGGATACTGCTGGGGAGGCGGTTTTCTGGGCGCAGTCGGCGACACTGAGTCGGCGCGGAAGAACGCTATACTAAGTGACGAAGCCGTTAAATACGGGCGCGCCTTCTACAAGCGATAGGAGCACAGACATAATGAATGAGATAATCCGCAAACGAAAGTCGATCAGAAAATATGACATGGCTCCTCTGGACAGCGCAACGCTTGAACTTGTGAAAGCGAGAATCGGAGCTGTCAAACCCCTGTATCCGGATATCAGGTTTGCAATAGAAATCGTAAGCAAGACAAAGGGAGCTTTCAGCGTGAAAGCTCCGCACTATTTGGTATTTTCAAGCGAAGAAAAAGACGGATCACTCGAGAACATAGGGTTCATAGGGCAGCAGATGGATCTGTTCTTCTCGGAGTCGGGGGTCGGGTCGTGTTGGCTGGGAGCCGCAAAACCTGAGGTAAAGGAAGAATCAGCCCTTCCATTCGTGATCTGCATGTCATTCGGAAAACCTGCTGAGCCGATATACCGCGAGCTCACAGAGTTCAAGCGCAAACCGCTTTCCGAGATAAGCGAAGGTTCTGACGAGAGGCTGGAAGCAGCGAGGCTTGCCCCCAGCGCCATGAATGCGCAGAACTGGTATTTTTCCGCCGCTGACGGGAAAATCCACTGTTACAGAAAAAAAGCGAACCCTGTGGTAGGGTTCATATACAATAAGCTTCATTGTATTGATATGGGTATTGCCCTTTGCCATATAGCAAAGGAGAGCGCTGATTTCCATTTCTCCGGAGAGGCGGGCATACCGGAACGTAAAGGGCATGTCTATACAGGAACAGTTGGAAGTACCATAACGCCATGATTCAGCTTCCGCCATACCTGAAGTCGCCGGCATGCTCGATGTTGTTTGACGTGTCCTTGCGATTTTGCATATGTCCCTGATTAATTGAAACAGCAACATACGGCAGCAACATACGGCGGATCAAACGTAAGATTTGAATACCATTAACTAAGACAGAGTACCGGCGCGTGCTGCCTGGCGCGTGCTGCCTGGCGCCTACCCGACGCCGTAATCTTTCCTGGCGCTTCTTATGTCTTCGATCACATCCAGAAACGCATCGACAAGAAGAGGGTCAAACAGCTTGCCTCTGTTTGATCTGATTATCTCTATAACGTCGTCTTCAGTTTGCTTCCTTTTATACTGCCGGTCGGATGTGAGCGCGTCGAACACATCGACGATGGCGAGTATCCGCCCCTGAATAGGAATTTCAAGCCCCTTTAGCCCTCTTGGGTAACCTGTTCCGTCCCAGCGCTCGTGATGTGTGCTGGCAAACAGTTTTGCATTACGCAGGAACGTGTCATCGCCCACGCGTGAGAGGATCTTGTCGATTACAGCTTCGCCTACGACTGTATGCGTTTTCATCAGTTCAAACTCTTCAAGGGTCAATGAGCCTAGCTTATTCAGCACAGCGTCAGGAATAGCTATTTTTCCAAGGTCGTGCAGCCGCGCGGATGAAACAAGCGCTTCCGTGTCCAGGTCCTGCATTTCCTCCGCGTAAAGTCCTCGGGATACGATCGCATTTACCATTATTCGAATATAGCCGGCTGTACGTTCGATATGCCCGCCGGTAGAGACGTCGCGGCTCTCAACCAGATCTGCGATAATATATATCAGACCATTCCTGAGCTGTTCCAGTTTCTCAGTTCGTTCACGTATCAGACTTTCGATGTTAAGGTGCGTCCTGATACGGTTGCGAAGCACAGGCGCTGAGAACGGTTTTGAAATGAAGTCCACTGCGCCCAGTTCAAAGACTCTGGCTTCAACAGCTGAGTCTGTCATACCTGTTAGAAAAATGACAGGTATTTCCGCGCACGAGTCAATGGTCTGCAGCTTCTGCAGCGTTTGAAATCCATCCATTACGGGCATGTCGATGTCCAGCAGGATCAGATCCGGCATTATCTTCTCAAGCAACTTGAACATTTTATCAGCCGATGGCAGTGTTAGCACCCGATATTGATCCGACAGAGCTTCCTCTGCTACAACGAGGTTCATGTCATTATCGTCGACTACGAATATGGTTTTTTTCAAAGCCGCTCTTCTCCCACAGCATACCTGTCACATGTTACCTGTGCGCTAATTTCATAATTGCATTAATAATATCATATACCATGAAGTTATACAATCAAAAAACAACTTATGATATAATGATTGCTGCGCAATCATTATATGCTTGATTTTAGCCGTGGCGCGGGACGCGCCACATGGCACATTATATCATGCGCTGCGCTTATGATATAATGATCAATACGTAATTATGAGAGTAATTAAGGGCGGTGGGGAAATGGACGCTAAAACTGCGCAGCTATTTGACTCCTGGGGTGGCTATACGGAGATCCTCGGGAAAATCACACTCCACGTAAACGCACTTCTTATAGATTTAGGCATAAATGCGGACGAGGTAAGCATAATCACTTTCATAAGCAGCAAAGAGTATGGGGCGATGCACTATATAGACTCCGGCGGAGTTTCGCATTCCGTTGAGCAGTGCTTACTGACCGCGGAAAAGGCTATTGAAGAGGAGCGCCTTGCGGATATTTTCGGTATCACAAGGGAACACTCCGTTTTTAACTTCAATGTACAGGCGATTCAGCAGATATCATACGATGAGTTTGGCCTTATCAATCAGGAGTCCGGCGAAGTCGCGGCATACGGCGCGGTAGTACAGTACCCGCGTTTGCACTATTCCAAGATAGTTTACGAACTGTTCAGCCGTATTTGCGCGTTTTACAAGAACATCCTTGACACAGAAAAGTTCGTGTTTGAGGAATACATGCTTGCAAACCTCGTTTATATTACGCTGAAAAGCCAGATAGACATAGACGTTTTCAACACCCTCGCGGCAAGCCCTTATGAAAGCAGGGCCGCGCTCGGGGGGATATCCCTGATCGGTCAGGAACAGCAGTGCGATCTGGAGATAAAATTCACGGAAGAGTATTTGTTTGAAACGAAAAACATACGCGAAATACGAAAACTCCTTGAAATGGCTACAGAGGAGCTTCCGCTGATAGTGCAGAACGGTTATGTTATTGGTCTTGGAAACTGTGAAAGTAATTGCGAACTGTTTCTTTTCAGCGGTCACCAGATGTGGGCGTATTATAAGGAAGGCACGGAACTCCTTACTTGTAAGGAAGGCAAGTACACTCTTGTTTTTGGAGATAAGCAGAATTATATTGCCAATTTCCCAAAAGGTTTTTTCAGACCGGGCAACGATGTTCATCTCAATGCTGTTTTATATGAGATTCAGCAGCAGAAACACGGCGCGCTGCTGATTGTAACAGACGAAGCGGAGGCTGAGGTCGATCGCCTGTGCAAGCTTAAGAGAGGGTATGCGATCTCGCCGATAGACCTGAAACAGGACAGTAATAAAAGATTACTGCCCAGTATTACTTCGATCGACGGCGCATTTTTCATTGACACGGATTTTATCTGTTACGGAGTAGGGTTGATACTTGACGGTATAGCCGTTATGCAGGGGCTGAGCTCACGCGGCTCACGGTACAACTCCGCAAAATGCTATATCGACAATAAGGAAGCAGAAAAGTACGTGTCCGTAGTCATTTCTGAAGACGAGACGATCGACATCATATATAACAGAGGCAGCTGAACCGGCGAACAGCCGCTCCGCTGCCTGACTAAATGCGCCCGGGAAATCAATGCCTGGCAAAGCAGCTGAACCGGCGAACAGCCGCTCCGCTGCCTGTCTGGCGCTCCTGCCATTATCCGGGCAGCGCCTTCTTCCACGCCTCGCGAAGTTCCGCGGCCTTCTCTTCGGGGCACGAAGGGTTGCACCATGCCCCGGCTCCGGTCTCGCTTGAGGCAAAGAACTGCTGCTTATCGGCTGACCTCATCGGCGGAATGAACTCGACGTGAAAATGGTAATACTCATCATGATCCCCGCCTGCAGGCGCGTTGTGCATGCACATCATATACGGAAACGGCATATCAAATAACGCGTCGTACATTGCTGACGCGTCGCGCACGATCTCTCCGAGCGCGTCAAGCTCGGCGCCTGTCATCCCGGAGATATCCGCTATATGCCGCTTTGCAGTGATACATGTGCTGTAGGCTGTGCGGGCAAAGAACGGCGTATACAGTGCAAAGTATCTGTTCTCATTAATGACGCGGCGGCTGTCTGCCAACTCCTGCGACAACAGATCGCAAAACAGGCATCGGCCTGTTTTTTTGTAGTAATCGCCTGCGCCCGCCGCTTCTTCTCTGACTATCCGCGGGATGAACGGGTATCCGTATGCCTGCCCGTGCGGATGCGGCATCGTAACGCCTACTACCTCCCCGCGGTTTTCAAAGATGAATGCGTACTTAATGCCCGGATCACCGGAGAGATCGTTCCAGACGTCAAGCCACATTCGCGCAAGTTTATGAACGTGGCTGTCCGGCAGTTCAGCCAGCCGGGCGTCGTGTCTGTCCGAATACAGCAGCACTTCGCAGCGCCCGTAAGCCGGCTGCACAGCGAAAAGCCCGCCCTCCGCAATATCCGGTTCAGGCGGGTCTGCCGATAAGGCAGGATAATCGTTGCTATATCTGAGCACGTCGTAACCGTGATCAGGGACCTTGCCGCTGCCTGCACAGAAGGGGCACCAGTTTTGCGGCATTTGCGGACGGTCCTGCCGGTGACTCGCTACCATTATCCAGTCATTTGCGATAGGGTCATACCTGAGCTCCGGCATCTGCAGCCTCCTGTGTCACTTCTTCGCAAGGTACTTACGCATGTCTATCGCGACTGCGATAAGTATCAGCGCGCCTTTGATGATAAACTGCATATCAGATGAGATTCGCAGCCATTGCAGCGACACCGCAATTATCTGCAGCAGAATGACTCCCGTGACGATACCGCTTATTTTCCCGGTCCCGCCCGTAAACGAGACCCCCCCTATAACACAGGCGGCTATTGCGTCAAGCTCGGCGTTGACTCCGGTCGTCGGGCCGTTGGAGCCGATTCGGGCCGATTCGATGAATCCTGAAAACCCGTAGAGGATCCCGCCGATCATAAACACAAGTATCGTTGTCTTCATAACCGAAACGCCGGATACGTTCGCGGCTTCCGGATTCGCGCCGACAGCGTACATGTTCTTGCCAAGCGTCGTTTTGTTCCAAATGAACCACATGACCGCCGTTGCTATTATCGCATAGAACACATAATAGGGGATGGCGGTCTTCCCTATCATTACATTACCCTTGACAAAGGTCTTGTATGAGTCTGTCAGGCCGGATATCGGGTTTCCGCCGTTTTTGCCAAGCTGCACATACCACAGCACAACTCCGTATAGGATGAGCTGTGTCCCGAGAGTTACTATAAAGGGATGCAGCTTGAAATTTGAGACGAAGAAACCGTTGAACGAGCCGACCAGGGCGCCGATCGCCATGACAAGAAGCATGACGACGATAAAATGCGGCGCGGCAAGTTCAGGGAACATTTTTGCGCTGTAATCCGCCAGCGGTTTTTGCAGCAGCGAAGCGCTTATGCATGCCGTCAGACCGAGCAGTCTGCCGGCTGAAAGGTCTGTTCCGGTCAGGACGATGATACCGCCGACGCCGAGCGCAAGAAACAGGCTGGACCCGGTACGCGTTACAATATCGACGATTGACGGAAATGATAAAAAGGTATTGGAATACTCATTTCGTATGCTGTACCTTTGTACGTATATCACAAGCAGGATAATGATGATATATATGGCGTTCCTGACAAGAAAATCACTCCACCAGACACGCTTGCCTTTACCGTCGAGCTCTTTGTAGCTCTCCCAACGGAGCGACAAGTTGCTTTTGAGCCGTGATAGTATCCCCGAATCATTCATAATAAACTACACCCTTTCCGCGGCGAGCGCCATGATTTCTTCCTGGCTTGTTTCAGCCGCGTTGACCATACCGGTAAGGTATCCGCCCGACATGACGAGAATCCTGTCGCATACGCCGAGCAGCTCAGGCATCTCGCTTGATACCATAATTACTGCCTTCCCCTGCTTGGCGAGGTCGATCATAAGCTGATATATCTCATATTTCGCTCCGACGTCGATACCTCTGGTCGGTTCGTCAAAGAGGAAAATGTCGGGATCCGTCAGAAGCCACCGCCCGAGAATAACCTTCTGCTGATTACCGCCCGAGAGGGACATGATCTTCGTGAGCTGACCGGGCGTTTTTATTTTCAGCGTCGCAATAGCCCATGCCGTATCTGAGGTCATTTTCTTCTTACTGAGGTAAAGCCCCATGACTTTGCATTTGTCAAGATGCGCTATAGTCGTGTTCTCGCGTATACTCAGAACATTGAATATCCCGGTTGCGCGGCGCTCTTCTGTAAGCATGGCAAAGCCGTTGCGCTTTGCCTGACGTGAGTTCCTGTTCCTGATCACTCTACCGCCTTTTGTGACCTTGCCTGATTTGACAGTTGCAAGACCAAAGAGGTTTTCCAGCATCTCGGTGCGCCCCGCGCCCACAAGCCCTGCTACACCGAGCAGCTCGCCTCCTCGCAGTTCGAAAGAAACGTCGTGCAGATTCTGATATAGAGCCGTGAGGCCTTCAACCTTCAGCACAACGTCGCCGGGGACATTATCCCTGGGAGGGTATACGTTGCTCAGTTCCCTGCCCACCATCTGCGTGATGATCTTCTCTATCGTGAGCTCTGAAGCGGGCGACGTCGCGACGAGTTTACCGTCGCGCAGCACTGTGACTTCGTCGGAAATCTTCAGTATCTCGTTCATGCGGTGAGATATGTAGATTATACCGCAGCCGCGGTCGCGGAGGTTGAAGATAATGCGGAACAGATGCTCCACCTCGACCTCCGTCAGCGAAGAAGTCGGCTCGTCAAAGACGATTATTTTACTATTATGGGAGACAGCTTTTGCAATTTCCACCATCTGCCGCTGAGAAACCGAAAGCGTTTTGATTATAGCCTTCGGGTTTATCGAAATACCAAGATCTTCAAAAATCGCCAGCGTGTCCTTATACATCTTTTTATGATTTACGCCCGTGATCCCTGTCGGAAAGCGCCCCAGCCAGATGTTCTCCATCACACTGCGAGTATGCACCTGGTTCAGCTCCTGATGCACCATAGAAACGCCGTTCTCCATCGCTTGTTTCGCGTTTGAGAAACTTACTTTTCTGCCGCTGAGGATGAACTCGCCGCTGTCGGCTGTGTTTATACCGAACAAGCACTTCATAAGAGTCGATTTTCCGGCGCCGTTTTCGCCCATGAGAGAATGAATGGTTCCCGCGCGTACATTCATGCTGACGCTGTCAAGCGCCTGTACGCCCGGGAAATGCTTGCTGACATTTTTGATTTGCAGCAGATATTCTTCTTCCATAAAACAGCAACACCTCTTTACGGGAACTGCGTACGCCTTGCCGGCAGCGCAGGCATCTTACCGGATATGCGGGATATTGATTTATCTTGCCTAACGGGCAGGCGGCCGCTTAAGGCCGCCTGCCCGCTAGCCTCTCAGCGCTTTGTTATCAGCTTACGATCGCGTATGGGATGCGGATCTTTGCGACGCCGGAGTCGATGTTGTAACCGCCGGTGTTCGCCATGAGGTCCGCGCCGTTAGCTATGTTGTCAGCCAGAGCTACGATGCAGGCTGCCATAGCCGGGCCGTCCTGCAACACGGTGCCCGTCATTCTGCCGGCATTGATCGCTTCAACAGCGACCGATGTGGCGTCGACGCCGAACACAGGGATATATCCCGCCTGGGACGCGTCGCCCGTATTGAAGCCTTTTTCGTTCATCGCTTCGATAGCGCCTATCGCCTGATCGTCATTGTTGGCAAGAATCAGTTCGATAGAACCGTCTGTAAGCGAGTTGGCCGTCAGCGCAGTACGCATGAGCTCGGCTGCGTTCGCAGCAGACCAGTTGCCGTACAGGAAGTAGTTGCTAATGCCGTCGTCGTCATACTGGTTGCTTGTCTCATTCGCGCGCGAAGGCACTAGTTTTGCTTTGCCGGCGAGGAGCCTGTTGGCTTCCGTGACAGAGTACAGCGTGCGGCCGAATGCTTCCGCGTTGCCGTGCTCGCCGCGGAACATAATGTACTTGATCTCGCCGTCGCCGTCGATATCGTACTTGCTCAGATTGTCACCGGTGAGCAGGAAGTTTGCGACTGCCTGGCCCTGCATGTAGCCGGCTTCGTCTGCGTCGGTGCCCACAAACGCGCACTTGTCGTATGATTTTACTACTGCGTCGCTTACTTCGCGGTTGAAGAATATTATCGGCACGCCGGCGTCTTTCGCGAGGTTTACGATGTTCATTGCCGCTTCCTCGGAACCGGTCGTGACGATGTTGACGATCAGCAGGTCAGTACCCTGAGTGATAGCCGTCTGCACCATCTCTGTCTGCCTGCCCTGATTCTCCTGGCAGTCGTGCTGTGTGGCTTTGATATTATCGTTTCCGCTGAGCACATTCTCCATTGCGTTGCGCACGCTTGAGAGATATGTATCCGCGAATGTATACCAGAACACATCTACCTTGATCGGCCCGCTTGCCGCGGGAGCTGAAATCGAAGGCGCCGTGCCGTCTACGATCGCGTACGGGATGCGGATCTTCGCGACTCCGGAGTCAAGGTTGTAACCGCCGGTGCCTGCCATGAGGTCCGCTCCGGTTGCGACGTTTTTCGCAAGAGCCACGATGCAGGCCGCCATTGCCGGGCCGTCCTGCAGGATAGTGCCGGTCATTCTGCCGGCGTTGATCGCCTCAACCGCTACTGATGTGGCGTCCACGCCGAACACCGGGATATACCCTACGGCGTCGTCGCCTGTGTTGAAGCCTTTCTCGTTCATAGCTTCGATGGCGCCTATCGCCTGATCGTCGTTATTGGCGAGTATCAGCTCGATAGAACCGTCTGTCAGCGAATTCGCCGTCAATGCCGTGCGCATGAGGTCTGCGGCGTTCGCGGCGGACCAGTTGCCGTACAGGAAGTAGTTGCTTATGCCGTCGTCTTCGTACTGGTTGCTGGTTTCGTTCGCGCGCGACGGAACGAGCTTTGCCTTGCCTGCGAGGATCCTGTTCGCTTCCATGACAGAGTACAGCGTGCGGCCGAAAGCTTCCGCATTGCCATGCTCGCCGCGGAACATGATGTACTTGATCTCTCCGTCGCCGTCAAGATCGTACCTGCTCAGGTTATCTCCTGTGAGCAGGAAGTTCGCGACTGCCTGACCCTGCATGTACCCCGCCTCGTCAGCGTCGGTACCTACAAACGCGCACTTGTCGTACGATTTTACGACGGCGTCGCTGACTTCACGGTTAAAGAAGATGATTGGAATGCCCGCGTCTTTCGCGAGGTTTACGATGTTCATCGCCGCTTCTTCGGAGCCTGTCGTGACGATGTTGACGATCAGAAGATCGGTGCCCTGGGTGATGGCTGTCTGGACCATCTCAGTTTGAGTGGACTGGTTTTCCTGGCAGTCATGCTGCGTTGCGGTAATGTTTGAGACGCTTTTCAGTTGGTCTATCATTGCGTTGCGAACGCTGGAAAGGTAGGTGTCGGCGAATGTATACCAGAACACGTCGACTTTGATTGAACTTGCTGCTGCCGGTGGGTTGCTGTCCGACGGACTTGCCGACGGGCTGTTGTCTGAAGTGGTCTTTGTGCCGCACGCTGCAATTGAGGCAAGCATACACAGGGCGAGCAGCACTCCTAAAAGCTTTTTCATTACATTTCCTCCTGAACATAGTATTGACGGTCTCACCGCTCCGGGTTTCCAAGGGCGCCTGCCCGTTTTCAGCGGGTGTTTTGCCCGAGGCTCCCAGGCTCCAAGGCTCCCGAGGCTCCCAGGCTCCCGAAGCTTCCGAGGTTCCAAAAGGCTCACGGGTGCGACCATACCTAGTTTAGTTGTTCTGATATGTAATGAAAATGCAATATCCTATTTATAACCCCCAATATTCTCCAGAGTTATTATGTCGCCGTCTATATAAATATAGTGATTGTTCAGAATCGCATACGGGAAGCTGCTGAAATCCTTGCCCCCAAGGATATAGTCCGCAAGAGTAAGTATCGCGTCCGCCTGTTTTACGGAGTCGTTGTTCACGGTACCGTACAGCAGACCGTTTTCAATGGATTCAAGCCCGACAGCGGTGCCGTCGACGCCGACTATCACGAACGGTTGCTCATTAACATCTCTGCCCTTAAAAAAGACGCCCTCATTTAGAAGATAGTCTATAGCGCCGAGCGCCATATCGTCATTATTGGCAAAGACAAGCTCGATGCTTTCACCGTACTGCATGTAGATGCGCTTCATAGCCTCGTAGGCATCCCTGCGGTTCCAGTCCGCCACCTCTATCGCCAGGATCTCGGTCTCAAAGCCCAGCTCCTTGAGTCTTGCGACGCAGTTGGACGTGCGCTTCTCCGCGTCCTGATGCCCCTGTTCGCCTTTGAGTATTACAAGCTGGATGACGCCGTCGTTGTTCCTGTCGAACTTTGAGCCTTTAAAGTTTCCGTTAAACAGCTCTGCGACCATGTCTGCCTGCTTCTCCCCGAGGCTGTCAGCCGCAGCGCCGACATAAAACACGTCGTCGCCGACGAGTGCGTCCTCAAGCGGTTCGCGGTTAAAAAAGATTATGGGGATCTTCTCTTTTGAGCATCTTTCAATGATCGAGCTGCTCGCGAGCCTGTCGACCGCGTTGATGACGAACAGGTTGAACCCCTTGTCGATAAGCTCCACAATCTGCTGGTTCTGCACCGACTGCGAATTCCCGGCGTCGCGTACCTCATAGTCTACGCCGGGAGATATACTCGCAGTCATATAGTCCATCATTTCCGTGATGAACGTGTCGCTGCCTTTGTACTGGAAGAAGGCTATTTTCTTCGTGTTCTTACCGCAGCCGCACATCAGAGCGGCTGCGCCCAGCAACACTGATATCAAAAGGACGATCGCGGCTATACCGCCGCAGTGTTTCCGCAGTTTCACGCATACTCCTCTTTCCTTGTGGTTAAGATGGCCTGGGCAGTCGGGAATCGAACCCCGCCGGTTATAGCGGTCGGGGTTCGATCCCCGACTGCCTAAGCACAGGTTCCCTTATCGTTACCGCCGTGCCCTCGTCCCGCTCGCTC
>Ga0082212_10011216_pt1 | contig 11379 bp, 12 predicted proteins | sample TergutNt197P3_FD_71548 | JGI IMG/M metagenome (GOLD analysis project Ga0082212, IMG submission 71548) | Neocapritermes taracua P3 segment gut microbial communities from Petit-Saut dam, French Guiana - Nt197 P3 | ecosystem: Host-associated > Arthropoda: Insects > Digestive system > Gut ... | reverse complement strand
GGGGTTCGCCTTTTTCTTCTCCCTTCATGTTCGGCGGGCCGACAACCCCCCCCGGCCGCGGCCCCTTGGAGCCGATGTACGCCAGCCAGTCGCCCTGGGGGCTGAGTATGCTCACCCTGCCGCCCCGGTACTCGGAAAGGTACATCTTCCCCCCGACGCCTTTAACGAGGTCGTACGGCCGATCAAAGCCGTTGAGCGGCCCGCGCTTTCTGTCCCTGATAACGCCATTAACATCTACCTTGACGATCTCGTTGCTGCCGTAGGCGACTACCCAGGCGGAACCGTCGCCCTGGGGCAGAACTGCCGTCGGCTGCCGGTACAGGATATAATCCTCGTAGCTTCCGGGATAGCGTCCCGATTCGATGTAGCGCACATCGTCATTGGCGATCGGCAAAAGCAGGCGGCGGTTTTTTACCGTTTCGACACGGTTTGCCAAAATCATCCCCGGACCGGAATTTCTGCCGTAGGCGGTGGCGGCAGCCATCCACTGGCGCAGGGCGGTACTTTCGATGCCGGAGCGGTAATACGCCTTGCCCAGCCAGTCCATAATTATCGCCTCGCCCTGCCTGAACGAAAGCGCCCGCTCAAAAGAATGAATCGCTTCGTTAAAGGCATAGCGGTTATATGCGTGAATGCCGATGCGGAATTCGGAGGCGGCGTTTATCGCGTTGACATCATCGCCGCCGGTAATGTAGCCCGGCCGCGGCTCATCCTGCGCCGCAAGAAACGGCGGGACCAAGAATAACAACACAGCCGCAGTTACAGCGCCAATTTGTTTTTTCACACGGTACCCCCGGTAACTATCCTGAAATGCTCTTTTATTTCTTTTTCATGCGGGGCAAGTTCCAGCGCGCGGCGAAGCAGGCTGCGCGCCTCCGTCATCTCGCCGCATTTGTAATACGCCCAGCCGAGGGAATCGATGTATGCGGGGTTCTGCGGCTTTTGTTCCAGCGCCCGCCGGCAGAACCGCAGCCCCCGCAGCGGGTCAAGGCCGGTATCGGCAAGGATGTAGCCCATGCTGTTCAGCGCCGTGGGGTTCTCCCTGTCCAGGTCAAGCGCCTTTTCGTAGTACTCAATCGCCGCACGGGAATCTTTCTGAACGTATGAGGCGTACGCAAGCGTATTGAACAGGGGCGCCGATTCAAAACCCGCCTGCTGCAGGCGCTTGAGTTCGAATTCGGCCATTCCGGCGCGCCCCGTGGTAACATAGATGTAGGCGAGCGTCAGGCGGCATTGGTACGCGCGCAGCATATCTCCGCCGGCAGAGCCGACTTGTTCAAGGTACAGTATCGCATCGTCCAGCCGTGCCAACTTGGTGCAGCAAAGGCCGCGGTAATAGGCAAGCTCGACCTGTTCCTCGCGGGAAAAACCGGCGGCGTCAATCTGCAAAAGAAGGTTGAGGGCGCTTTCCCATTTCTTCATGCGGAACAGGCGTATCCCTTCCCTAAGCCCCCTGGCGATTTTTCTTTTTTCTTTTTTTTCAGCCGGCAGGCTTTCGAACCGCTCCGAAGTCTTGCCATAGGAACGGGTCTGCGTCTTTTCGTTTATTACCGGTTTATCGTTCGGCGTCCTGCGCCGCTTGGATAAATCACCCGCCACTATGCCTCCCCGCGACCGATTCCAGCAGCACCGGATGGATATAAATTTCGCTTATCGATACGTTTTTTTTCGTTACAGCCTCCCAATCCGAGCCTTGCTCCGGATCGGCGCTGATCTCGCCGGCTCTGGTAAAGCAGTACCGGTGTCCGTCCGGCGCATGGAATATGTCCATACGATCATTATAATACCTAAAAGAAGGAAATGCATGAACCAGCGATGAAGAAATTTCCGGTATATTCGGTAAATTTACGTTGATAAAGGAGCCGGGCTTCCAGTACGCGAGCATTTCCTCAAGATGTTCCATGATAAAGATGACGGCGGTTTCCCAGTGCCAAACGGGACCGCCTTCTACCAGGGATAGCGCGATGGAAGGTATGTTGCACAGCGCCCCCTGCCGGGCCGCGGCCGCCGTGCCCGAGTACACAATGTCCGTGCCAAGGTTCGCCCCCCGGTTTATGCCGGAAATTATTACGTCTGGGGGAGCGGCATCTTCAACCATATGCTCAGGGTTCGGGATAATGCACAGTTCGGGGATGCCTCCCAGAAGGGAAACAATCACGCAGTCCGCCGGGGTTCCGTTGCACGCCCAGGTATACTTTTCGATTTCCGTCAGCTTGCAGGGGCCGCTAAGAAACGATATAGAATGGGAAACCCCCGATCGATCAAGGGCGGGGGCGACCACAAAAACCGTATGCCCCGCTTCCCGCAAAGCCTCCGCAAGCAGAAAAATCCCCGGAGAAGAGATCCCATCATCGTTAGTTAGCAGTACCCTCATCCCTCTACTTCCTACTTCCTACTTCTTTCAAAACCCTGCTCCCTGTGGCAATTTTCAGTTCGTAGATTGCCGGGCGGAAACCGAATATCCGTTCGTAGTCGTCAATCCGGGCGCGGAATTCATTGAGCGCCTCATTCCTCACGATCGTGTAGGTGCAGCCGCCGAAACCCTCCCCGGTCATCCGCGCGCCGAGTACCCCTTCGGTTTCCTGCGCCCGCTTTACCATCCAGTCGATCTCCGGGCAGCTTACCTCGTACAGGTCGCGCAGGCCCTCGTGGGAATGGAAGATCAGCCGGGAAAAGCCCGCCAAATCGGCGCAGGCAAGGCAGTCTCCGGCATCCTTGATGCGGCGAATTTCCTGTACGACGTGCAGGCTCCTGCGGCGGATTACCTCGGGAAGGTTGCCCATGGATTCCATGATGTCCATCGCGGCAAATTCCCTGAAACTCGCGTCCTCCCTGCCCTGCGCCAGCATTTCCAGTGCGGCTCTAACATCGTTCCTGCGGTTTTCCAATTCGCTTTCTATCCCCAGGCGGGGAACGCGGGAATCCATAAGGATGAATTTGCAGCGCGAAAAAGGCGATTTGATCCTGGTCACTTCCATGGTAGATTCGTCGACTATCAGAAACTGGTCCTTCTTTGCCGTAAACCCAATCAAATAGTCCGCCAGACTCGCCGGTTTGCCAAAGTACAGCTCGTGCGCCGCCGACAGCCGTTTGATCAGCTCCCGGTCGCTTATCTTTGCCCGGAGAAAGCCGCGCAGCGCCGCCGCCGAAGCGACTTCGATCGCAGACGAAGACGCCAGCCCGATTTGCTGGGGAATTTTTCCGGTGATGGTAAAATCCATGCCTTTTAGCGGAGCGCCCAACTCCGCGAAAATATGGATCGCCACTTTGATGTAGTTTGCCCAGCGATCCTCCCGCTTGAATTTCAAATTGGCAAGGGTGCTGCGCTTTCGTTCGCCAAGTTCGGCGGCGTAAAAACGCAGGGAATTGTCTTTTCTGGCGCTTACCGCCACATTAATGCAGCGATCTATCGCCGCTGAAAGGTATATGCCCCCGGTTTGGTCGCCCTGTTCGCCCAAAAAATGGATCCGCCCCGGCGCCTGGGCAATGACAACCGCCCCTCCCCGCTCCGCCCTGTCGCCGGCCCTGGATTTGCCTGAACGGGCGGTTTCAATTTCATATTCCCTGCGGTGGATGGGGCCGATATCCAACATTTTCTGAAAACCTCGCGCATTGAAATAAAAGGAGCCTTCGTCTCCATAACCGCCTTATGGGGCTTTGAGGGAATATTATAAACAAAAAGAACCATTTATTCAATAAAAATAGGCATAAAAATACCCAAAATCGCCGGTTTCTGTATGGGTGATTGCTTTTTTGCCGAAGATATAATATAGTTATTCTTGCAAATTTGGGAGATTTTATATGATTGGCAGAGTAATTGTTCTATTGCTGCTCGTAGTGGTCCTTGCGGCGGGCGGGATTGTCTGGTTTGATTTCCTCAACATAATCGATGCAAAAGCCGTTTTGTCGCCGCTGTACCGCTTTATCGGCCGCGAAGGGAGGAGCCAGCCTAAAACTACGCCGGATGAATTCCTAAACCTGGACGCTGAACGGCTGGCAGTACGGCTTGAGGCCCTTGATCTGCGGAATATGGAAATGGACACCCAGCAGCGGGACATCGATTCCCAAAAGGGCATGATCGAGCAAATGGCCCAGGAACTTGAAGAGCGGCAAAAAGCGCTCGATGAACGAGAAAATTCACTCAGAGCACAGGCCTCCGATGCCGAAAATAGGGACAGAAACATCGAAGATAACGCCCGGATTCTGAACGGGATGCCGCCGGAGCGAGCGGTTGGCATAATGTCCGCCATGGACGATCAGGACGTAATCGATGTACTCCGGAAGACCGAAGAGATTGCACGGGCTGAGGGAACCTCGTCAATCGTGTCCTACTGGCTTTCATTGATGGAGCCTGGCAGGGCGGCGGAACTGCAGCGAAAGATGGCCGGGAGGCCTCAGAGCCTGTAGCTCCAATTCACCCACCTTCCGGAGACAAATGTCCAAACCTGGCGGTTTGGAGAGGAGGTCCGGGTGGTGATCATAACAACCCCCCATACAGAACCGGCGACGCAGGCCCCCCCTGACATAGAATCGCCGCAGAAACTCAAACCCGAAAAAGACGGGCTGGGAGTTTTTGCGAAGATCCTTGCAGGGCTGGTCCGGAAAACCGGGACAGGAGAAGGCGCGGCAGGCGCGCAAGTCTCTGGCGAGGTCCCGCTCGCGGAAACTGCCGAATTTGGCGAAATGCAGGCGGTTTCGAACGGAAAAAAAGGCGTCCGTTCCGGAAAAACGGCAAAAGAGGCCGCGATGGCAGGGCTGTCGGCGGCTGAAAACGAAAAATTACCATTAAAAAAATCTTTAAAAATCGGCGAAATTGAAGCTGATCAGCCTGATTTTCAGGAAACTAGCGTTCTGTTCGCCGTAGACCGCCTGATCAGCCAGAACGCAGAGCAAATTTCCCCCGCGAAAGATGGAGAATTAGCCCTGGAAACCGATTTCGGGCATAATTTGAGGGATTTTGCAAAAGCCAAGGCCGATGTTACCAGGACGGCGCAGGAAACAACCCCGCAAGAAACGGAAAAACAGCCGGAAATGGCGGTTTCCGCCGCTTTCGTCGCCGCTGAAACTGTCGAAAACCCGAAAAACACCGGCGAAAAGGTCAAAAACCAGGTTAATGCGGCGGAAATCCGTGCGTCCGACAGGCAGGCAGCGAAAGAACCGGCAAGCGATGCCGCCCTGCGCCAGGCCGAGGTCAAAAAGGCCACCGCTGGCGAAACCGGGCGGAACAGGCTGGAAGAGGCGCGAAGCCGCAGCAAGCAGAAGCTGACAATGGAGGTGCGGGATTTCCGCAGCGCAGGCACACAGGCCGAGGCCGCCGGAAAAGACGGCGCCATGAACCTGAGAGCCGCAGCCGAAACCCGCATGCCCGCCGAGGGGACGGGCAGAGAGGTGACGCTTGAACTGCGCCTGCCCAACCAGGGCCAGCAAGGCACGGCGGCGCTGGCTTCGTGGGAGGCAAAAGCGGGACAGGCTTTTGAAGACATGCTGGCGCGGGAACTGCACCAGAACTTTAACAACGACATTGTCCGCCACGCCTCGGTGATGCTCAGGGACGGTAACGAGGGAACCATCCGGCTTGCCCTTAAACCGGAAAGCCTGGGCAATGTAAAGATACGTCTCGAAATGGCCGAAAACAAGATAACAGGACTTATCGTCGTCGAAAGCGAGGAAGCCCTGCGGGCCTTTGAGCGGGAGATTTCATCTTTGGAAAAGGCTTTCCGGGATTCGGGTTTTGAAGGCGCGAATCTGGAGATGTCCCTCGCGGCGGATTCGAGGGAAGCGCAGCAGCAATGGCAGGGAACGGAAGCGAGCCGCGCCCTGCCCTGGCAGTTTGCCGCTTCCCATTACGACAACGTCATTGAGGGAATGGAAATGCCGCTCTTCCCCGACGCCTATTGGCAGGGGGCAAGGGCAATCAATATGCTTGCCTAACAGGAGAAACTATGGAAGCAGCAGCATTTAACACGGCTGACATGTTCAGGATCAGCGCTGAGGAACAGGCCAGGATCAACCAGTATGTCCATGACTTTAACCACAAGCTCAATCCGGAACGCAAGCCGCAGCAGAATCTTGGCAAGGACGACTTCCTCAAACTGCTTATCACCCAGCTTTCCTACCAGGACCCGACATCCCCGATGGAAGACAAGGAATTCATCGCCCAGATGGCCCAGTTCTCGACGCTGGAACAGATGACCAGCATGGCCGCAGATTTTGCAAAACTCACATCGATGATTACCGGCAGCGAGGCAGCCTCGGCGCTGGGCAGAAGTGTGGAGATTGCTGACGGGGAAGCGGTAGTTCAGGGAACCATCAAAGCGGTAACCAGGGGCGAAACCCCCTCGGTGCTGGTCAACGGCCAGTACTATAACTGGAATCAGGTACGAAAAGTCTTTGACGAATAGATATAAGGAGTATTCATTATGATGCGATCATTGTTTTCCGGCGTTTCCGGACTTCAAAATCACCAGACCAGGATGGACGTGATTGGGAATAACATTTCCAACATCAACACCACGGGCTTTAAAAAGAACCGGGTGAACTTCCAGGACATCCTGTACCAACAGCTGCAGGGCGCGGCCCGCCCCACTACCGAAATCGGCGGCGTAAACCCCAAAGAAGTAGGCCTTGGCATGAGCGTCGCGTCAATCGACACGATCCACATACAGGGCGCGCTCCAGACCACCGGCGTGGGAACCGACCTTGCCATTAGCGGCATGGGCTTTTTCATTCTGGACAACGCGGGCAAAGAGCTGTATACCCGCGCCGGAGCGTTCAGCATTGACGAAGCGGGAACCATGGTTAACCCCGCCAACGGCATGAAGGTGCAGGGCTGGATGGCCCGCGAGGTTGAAGGCTACACCGTGCTGGATACTTCCCGGCCGGTAACCGATCTGTACATCCCCGTCGGCAGCAAGGACCCGGCCAAGGCCACCACCGAGGTGAACTTTGCCTGCAACCTTGACAAGCGGATCCCCGAAATCCCCGAAAATCCCACGGGCAGGCAGGTACTCGAAGGAACATGGGCGACCCAGATCGACATTTACGACAGCTTCGGCGACAAGCACATTCTGCAGGTGGAGTTTACACGGGTGCCTGACACCAACAACAGCTGGAACGCCGCCGTAACGGTGGATCCCCAGAACGACATCCCCACCAACACCACCATCGGCTTCGGCGACGAGGCCCCTGGCGAGGGCGGCCCGACCACCTTTATCGTGAACTTTTCCAACAACGGAACCCTGCTTTCGGCAGAGGACGGGGCCGGCAACATTTCCGGCGCGTCCGGCCAGGTGCAGATGAACGTCGCCTACGACGTGCAGAGCGCCACGGCCAACGAGGACGGAACGGCGGCCAGGCAGGAATTTGTCCTGAACCTGGGGCAGGTAGGCGGCTTTACCCGCTCGATCACCCAGTACGCCGAGTCAAGCTCCTCCAAGGCGGTTGAGCAGGACGGCAGGACGATGGGCTATCTTGACAACTTCAAGATCGATTCATCGGGCGTCATTACCGGCGTTTTTTCCAACGGCACCACAAGGGCTTTGGCCCAGGTAGCCATCGCCAGCTTCCCTAACCAGGGAGGCCTTGAAAAAGCGGGCGACAACACCTTCCGCATGTCGAATAACTCGGGCCTTGCCAACATCGGCCCTTCGGGCATCGCGGGAAAGGGCAACATCGTTTCCGGCGTTCTGGAAATGTCCAACGTAGACATGGCCGAACAGTTCACCGACATGATCGTTACCCAGAGGGGCTTCCAGGCCAATTCGCGGACGATTCAAACCGCGGATCAGCTTTTACAGGAACTGCTGACGCTTAAGAGGTAAGGTAGGAAGTAGGGAGTAGGGAGTAGGGAATGGGGACCAGGGAATAAACCCATTCCCCAGCCCCATTATTTATGGTATGATAAAAGTAACAAGGCTGGACGGCAAGGAGTATTATATTAACCCGCACCAGATTGAATGTATTGAAATAAACCCCGATACAACGCTGGTAATGCTGTCCGGCAGGCACCATATTGTGCGGGAAGAAGCGGACGATGTTTTGGGCAAAATTGAGGATTACCGCAAGCGGCTGGTTCCGCAGGTGGTTCAGGAGTAACGCATGGATATAGGAACTTATATAGGCATATTTGGCGCTTTCGGCATGGTGGTTTTCTCCGTCCTTGTCGGCGGGGGAAGCTTGCTGTCCATTATGGACCTTCCGTCATTCCTCATGGTTGTTCTTGGTTCATACTTCGCCCTCATGACCTCCTCATCGCTGCCCGATGCCCTGGGTATCTGGAATATCTTTGGCCGTACTTTTAAAGTACAATCGTACAACGAACAGAACATCATCCAGAAGATGATGGCATTTTCCGAAAAAGCCCGCCGCGAAGGGCTTCTCGCTCTGGAAGACGAGCTTGAGGACCTTGACGACGAGTTTATGAAAAAGGGGCTTCGCCTGATGGTAGACGGCACCGACGCGTCGGTAATCAGGGATTTAATGGAACTGGAACTCAGCCAGATGCAGGCCCGCCACGGAGACAAGATTTTGGTAGTCGGCGGATGGTCGGCCCTGGCCCCCGGCCTTGGGATGATTGGAACGGTCGTCGGGCTTATCGGCATGCTTCAGAACCTGGAAGACAAGGCACGCATCGGCCCCAACATGGCGTTGGCGCTTATCACCACCCTGTACGGATCGATGCTCTCAAACCTTGTTTTGATACCGTTCGGGGAAAAACTCAAACGCCATGACGCCAGGGAAAGCATGGTAAAGGAAATGGTAATCGAAGGGGTGCTTTCAATACAGGCCGGCGAGAACACCCGCATTCTGGCGCTTAAACTCATGGCCTATCTTAACCCGGCCGTCAGAAAAACAATGGAAGCCGAGTTGTTAAAGGACTAAACAGAACATGGCGAAAAAAAAGAAAAAGGAGATAGCAGGCCCCAAAGCAGACGGATGGTTAACCACCTATTCGGACATGATTACGCTGTGCCTCTGCTTTTTCGTCATCATGTTCAACCCCGACGAGGTTACCCAGGTCCAGCTTGACGCGATCTCAACCTCGATGCAGACGGGGGGGCTGGGCGCCCTTGCCGGCGGCCTTACCATCTCGGCGGGGCGCAACGCCAATCTTGGCAGCTCGCTCATGTCGCTGCCCTCGACAGAACGGGGACACTCCCTGGGAACAGCCCTTCGCAAGGCGGTGAGCGTTTTTTCCCCGGAAATTCACTCAAACAAGGTACGCATTACCCATGACGAGCGGGGAATTGTAATTTCGCTGGCCTCAGACGCGTTTTTTAACCCGGCAAGCGCCAGAATCAACATGGAGTCGACCAGGGACATCCTGCTTCGGCTGGGCAGCTATCTTGCATCAAGCGACCTGCGGGGCAGAAAGTTCAGGATAGAGGGCCATACCGACGCCGTCGACGTTGACCCGAGCGGTCCCTGGGATTCCAACTGGGAACTCTCCGCGGCCCGTTCGATAAGCATATTGCACTATCTTGCCGATCTGGGCATTGAGGAACGGCGCTTTCAGATTGCCGGTTTTGCCGACACCGCCCCGATTGCCACCAACGAGACGCCGGATGGACGAGCCTATAACCGCCGCGTGGATTTAATCATCCTCGATGACGCACATTTGTAGGTTTATCTAAAATAACGCTTAAAATATACCGATTATATAGTATAATTATTTCGCTTTTGTGAATTGGAGGGTTGTATATGTCAGATACTGATGATCTTGATATTGGCGACGGCGAATCGCCGGAAGCAAGTTCTGCGCCGAAGAAAAAAAAGGGCGGCCTTGGGGCATTGCTGCCAACCATTCTGAAATTTGCCGCAATCGGGATTGGCGCGCTTATCTTTATTGTTACCGTCTCGGTTATTACGGTAAATGTGGTGAACAAGGGCGGCAAAGCCCAGACTCAGGCGTCCGATCCTTCATCGCCCTACATCGGCAGGCGGCCGATATACGCATGGTACACCGACATCGGCTCGGTAACCACCAAGACCAGGGACACCGCCAACTACTCGGTAACGGTAGTGATGCACATCGCCTACGATCAGACCGACACGGCGGCATCCGGCGAGCTGAGCGGCAGAAGGTACGAGCTGCAGGAATTTGTCCGCAGGTACTTTGCCGGCAAGTACGCCACCGAGCTGCAGCCGGAAAACGAGACGCGGCTTAAAAACGAGATAAAGGAAGCGCTTAACACCCGCTATCTTGATACCGCGAAAGTGCGGGAGATCGCCTTTATCACGCTCAACGTCCAGGAAGTTTATTGAGGTTTTTAGTCAAGTGACCGAAGTATTATCGCAGGATGAAATTGACCAGCTTCTCACCGCGATAAACGCCGGAGACACCGAGCCGGAAGATTTTAAGCCCGCGGCGGACAGCCGCAAGATAAAGATCTACGACTTCAAGCGTCCCGACAAATTTTCCAAGGAACAGATACGCACCGTCTCGATAATGCACGAGACCTTTGCCCGGCTTACCACGACAAGCCTTTCCGCCCAGCTGCGGAGCATGGTGCACGTCCACGTCGCTTCGGTAGACCAGCTTACCTACGAAGAATTTATCCGCTCAATTCCAACGCCCACGACCCTGGCGATCATCAACATGGACCCGCTCAAGGGCAACGCGATCCTGGAAGTGGATCCTTCCATCACCTTTTCGATCATCGACCGGCTGTTCGGCGGCACGGGCGAAGGGACAAAATCCCAGCACGAACTGACCGACATTGAACAATCGGTTATGGAGGGGATCATCGTCCGCATACTGGGGAACATGCGCGAGGCGTGGACCGCGGTGATAGACCTGCGGCCCCGGCTGGGGCAGATCGACACCAATCCCCAGTTCGCCCAGATTGTTCCCCCCACGGAAATGGTCGTGCTGGTGACGCTTGAAACAAAAATCGGCGAGGTGGAAGGGATGATGAACTTCTGCATACCCTACATCACCATCGAGCCGATTATCAGCAAGCTTTCCGCCCAGTTCTGGTATTCCTCGGTACGCCGCAACGCCACCTCGGAAAACCTCAATGTACTAAAGGAGAAGCTGTCAACTGTCGATGTTAATGTAGTAGCTGAAATTGGGAAGATCGACATCCCCGTGCGGGATGTGCTTTCCCTGAAGAGGGGAGACGTGATTCGGCTGTACGACACCCGTATAGACGAACCGTACTCCCTTAATATAGGCTCAAGGCCTAAGTTCCTGTGCCGCCCCGGCATGATCGGGAAAATACTGGCGGTGCAGATTACGAAGAAGATTGCCGAACTTAATCCTGACGATCTTGAGGAGTTTGGAATCGACGGGGAGGATTTATTATGATGATGATGATGGCCGACGGCGCTCTTTCTCAGCAGGAAATAGACGCTCTGCTTGCCGGAGTAGACGGCGGC
>Ga0082212_10011215_pt1 | contig 11381 bp, 11 predicted proteins | sample TergutNt197P3_FD_71548 | JGI IMG/M metagenome (GOLD analysis project Ga0082212, IMG submission 71548) | Neocapritermes taracua P3 segment gut microbial communities from Petit-Saut dam, French Guiana - Nt197 P3 | ecosystem: Host-associated > Arthropoda: Insects > Digestive system > Gut ... | reverse complement strand
AAGGCTATCAAAGATTTAGAGGACATTTGGAACTATACGGTAGAAACATGGTCTGAAAAACAGGCTGATTTGTATTATGAAATGCTGATTAATTTCTGTCAGCATATTGCCGACAATCCTGCTTGCGGAAAAAGTTATTATGAAATTACTGAAGACCTGTACGGATTTACAGCCAATAAGCATATCATATTTTATAGAGTGGTATTTCAGAATGAAGTTGAAATTATAAGGATTCTGCATGGCAGAATGGATTTGAAAAATCGAATCCGCGAATAACTTCAAGAAATCAACAGGAAAAATAACAAACATCCTGAAAGAAAGTTACTTTTGGGACGAAAACACAAAAATGCGTAGCATCTATACATTTATGGCGACAGCGCAAGGGAGAGATACTGCGGCAGGCTCTGCCGCTTTCTGTATCTCCCTGTTCAATTTACCGGATTCATATTCCGGCGGTTAGTTGCTTTTTTCTTCCGGTTTCATAGTTTGCTGCACTTAGATAATTCATAACAAAAGTAATATATTGTAGACTGTAATTCAAAGTTGGCAATAGCAAGGGGGGTAGTGAGGGATTACAAATATTGTGCAACCGTGTGGTTATTCCCGATGTAGCGTACTTGATATATTTCTTCGTCATCTTCCTTGTACGCCCTAAAAAACACATACCATTGTGTATGTTTACTTTTCTTGAAAACAGCATACTCCATGTTTTTTCCGTATTTGTCAAAATAATTGGAGGCTGGTTTATGTAAGCAAATTGGGAGGTTGGTTACAATTTCGACAAGTAAATCATCTACGTATTTTTTAGCAGTTTCCTTGAATCCAAAGTACTCTTTTTCATAGAGAACAGGTATAAGGTTATTGAAATACTTTCGTACCTCAGGCAAAAATATTACACTCATTTGTTTGCAAAAAAATTATCAATGTCTTCGTTTATGCCTTTCAGAAGTTCATCTTTTGTGACAGACCTGTAGAAATCTGCATCAGGCTCATACCAAACCCTTTCTTTTACAGTCATATCATCAATGTTCGTACATAAAAGGTGAAACATATTATTTCCCCTTTGAACAAACACATGTTCTTTCATTGCCATATCAAAATACCTGTTTTGATTTATTGCAAATTCTGTACTACTTACCACTGTCATAATACCATGTTTTAAAATACAGTGCGAAGATAGTGAAAAATAATGATTAGTGATTAATGATTAATGACAATTATGAATTGCGATGATGTTATTGCGGACTCGATCAGCAATCTCCCTCTATTTTTTAGTGAATCCCGCGTCAAGCGCGAGATGACATCAATTTTTTAATTAAAAACGGGGGGCTGTTTCCGGAAATGCAGAACGGCATCCTTGTCCCTACGCAGGTACTAACCTGTTCAGGTTCAAAGGGTATGATCTCAGCCCGTAAAGGCACCCCTAAAGATATCGGGGGCAAAGGTAGTGAATTAATCGTTAATTTGCAAGTCGGTAGCGATCACTCGAACTTGCAGATTATCACCTCCTTTTTTCAGGGCTACTCCTGATGGATACAGGTAATGGAAGGTTATATAGTCTATATAGGCTGTTCCGGAATAGGACTGTTGTGCAAACCAGGTAGTTTCCACAGGAATGAGCCACAATATTAAATCTTTATCTGGAGCCTTGTCTATCGCATTTTGAACTATATTTGAAATATTATTGAAATCGTATGCATAAGTAGAACTGTTGAAATTTGTTGTGTAAGAAGTTTGACCATTTGCAACTTGCCTCATTTCAAAGAAATTTGTTACTGAATCCGGCTCAATCAACAACAATTTGGGGCTGTTGCCACTTGACCCCGATTTATTAGAATTATCTATTCCGGGGAATTTCAACGAATATTCCCATTCGTCTGGTTGATAGGCTTTGAGAGACAACTTTATACTACTAAACTTCTTTTTCCCAATCCCTTTTGTAATCTCTCTGACAGGAATTGTTAATTCGGTAAAAACTCCTGCAGGTGATTTTAGAAAAACCTTATCGGCATTCTCTTCCAAAAGAAACTCGGGATTTTTATTTTCAAATCGATTCAACTGAATAATCTCTTTTGTCACATTGAATGCGGCAGCTGAAGTCCGAGTTGCTATACTGTCGTTTCCATTTTCGTCTACTAAAACTGTATTTCTTGTATAATATAATAGAATATCTGTCTCTTGCACAACCAACATGCTACCTGTACCAAATGTAGTCTCTAAATATGTTCCCGGGAAAAATTCCAAAAACTCTCCAACGGTTTTTAATTCATTATTTTTTACTTTGTCTAAATAATTTTGTCCGATTTCGACTGGTAAAGGAATAGAAATAAAATAGGTATAATTATGCGCTTGTAAGGCAGAATCCGTTATGTTCAGGTTACGAGCAGTATAGCTATACTTGGCTAAGGGATTTTCCATATCGCAATAATCCTTGGGGTTTACATTGGTATAAAAATGCTCATCTAAAGGTTCAATTACGGGATAAACAGTGACTTCCATTGGAGCAAGCGAATCTCCTATATAGGATGAATAATAAAGATATAATATTACGGAATCAATCTTATTGTCTACAATACTGTCTATATAAGGAAAGCCAACCGAGGGATAATATTGGCAGATGTAGCTACTTTTAATGTTTCCATAGGAAGGGTCGTAAAAATTCCCCAAAAAACCATTTGTTGTTTTAGCATACACCGAATCTACTTCTATAGTACGCGCTCCGACGAAAACTGTTGTATCAAAAACACTGATTTTATCTTCCTCCGGCATAGTACCCATACCGAGCCTGCCAATCTCATTATCACACGCCATATAAATAATGCCCAACAAAAGACATACTACAAAACATTTTGTTTTCATTTATTTAAAATTTGGTCATAAAACTTGTTAAATTCGTCTATGTAATTCTCTCCGGCTTGATAAGAAAGGTAGTGTAGACCAGATTTTGCTTTCGCATAATCAATCAATTCGGAGTGAACCACGGCGCTACCTTCAATAACGCCATCTGAAAAATCAATCGCTAATTTACTTAAATTCAAGTAGTCCGGTTTTTCTTTTATATTCTTGATATCATTTTGCGTAATACCATCTATCTTTATCTTTTTTGCAAAGTTATCTCGCAACGGATTTACAAACTCATCATCGTAAATAGAATAAACAACCTTTGTATTCTTAAAACAAGGGTCTCCTTTATAATGCTTTTTAATATAAAGTGGCGCCAAAGCAGTAATCCACCCGTGACAGTGAATCAAATCGGGAACCCACCTTAACTTCCTTACAGTTTCCATTACTCCACGAACATAGAAGATACTGCGCTCATCATTATCTTCAAAATCAATATTATTTTCGTCTCTTAATAAATATTTCCTTTGAAAAAAATCTTCATTATCGATAAAATATATTTGCATCCTTGCCGACTGAATAGAAGCTACCTTAATAACCAAAGGGTGGTCGGTTTCGTCAATGATGAGATTCATTCCCGACAGACGAATTACTTCATGTAATTGATTCCGTCTTTCATTAATGCTACCGAATTTGGGCATAAACGTCCTTATCTCCCTTCCTCTTTCATGAATTCCCTGAGGAAGATTCCGGGCAATTAACGACATCTCTGTATCAGCAAGATATGGAGAAATTTCCGTAGTTATAAACAATATTTTCTTGGCCGCCATTCTTCTTTATAAAGAATAATTCTTTGAATTAGAGCACAAAGATAATAAAAAAAAATGACAAATAAACAAAATTATTTATTAATAAATTTGAATAAACTTTAAGAATTCTTTTTATTTACGTAGTTTTGCAGCGTAATTTTCAATAAAATTGATTAAAAAATGGACTTTTCAAATCCTAAATCATACTTCGATTTCAAACCTAAGTTATTCACTTGCCTGAAAAATTATTCGAAGGAAAAATTTTTTTCAGATTTGATGGCGGGTATAATCGTCGGTATTGTTGCCTTTCCTTTAGCTATTGCTTTTGGTATTTCTTCTGGTGTAAGTCCCGAAAAAGGACTGATAACCGCTATTATTGCCGGATTCATTATTTCTTTTCTGGGTGGGTGCACAGTTCAAATCGGCGGACCTACAGGTGCATTTATCGTTATCGTATACGGAATTATACAACAATTTGGCATCGAAGGATTGGCTATTGCAACCACAATAGCGGGTATTATGTTGATATTAATGGGGGTATTAAAATTAGGTACCATTATTAAATTTATGCCTTATCCTATCATAGTCGGATTTACAAGCGGTATCGCACTAACTATCTTCACCATCCAAATAAAAGACCTGTTTGGTTTAACGATGGAAACGGTTCCTGCAGATTTTGTTTCCAAATGGCTTGCTTACCTTCATGCTACCCCCACAATTAACATTTGGTCGGCAATCGTGGGAATAATGAGTATACTTATTATTCTATTTTCTCCCAAATTGTTTAAAAAAGTACCCGGCACATTGATTGCTATTATTGTTATGACCATAGTTGTTTATTTTCTTAGAAACCGGTTTGGAATGACAAACATAGAAACTATTGGCGACCGTTTTCATATCAATGCTTCTTTGCCTCTACCTGCGACAATTCCTGTTAATATGGAAACCATTAATTTACTGTTTCCGGCTGCTTTTACCATTGCTATGCTGGGAGCTATCGAATCACTTTTATCGGCTACGGTAGCAGACGGGGTAACAGGAGATAAGCATAATTCAAATACCGAATTAATAGCTCAAGGAGTTGCAAATATAATTACCCCTATTTTTGGTGGTATTCCGGCAACCGGAGCCATAGCCCGAACAATGACCAATATCAGCAACGGGGGAAAAAGTCCTGTTGCAGGAATTATCCACACAATTGTACTCCTGCTTATCTTATTGTTTTTAACTCCGTTAATCAAACATATACCTATGGCATGTTTGGCAGGTGTGCTTATTATTGTTGCCTACAATATGAGCGAATGGCGCACATTCCGTTCCTTGTTGAAAAACCCGAAATCGGATGTAATTGTATTATTGGTAACATTTTTTCTAACAGTAGTAGTCGATTTGACTGTTGCTATTGAAATAGGTTTATTAATTGCTATGTTGTTATTTATGCGTCGTGTCGCTGAAACATCCAATATCTCCGTTATTACTGATGAATTAAATATGAAAACCGATGCTGAAAAAACAGCCGACAACGACAAACTGATATTACCAAAAGACATTGAAGTATATGAAATTGAAGGTCCTTTTTTCTTCGGGATTGCCAATAAATTTGATGAAAGTATGAAACAAACAGGTCGCGAAAAACCCAAAGTCCGAATTATTCGAATGCGTAAAGTCCCCTTTATGGACTCAACCGGATTACATAACTTGGAAAGTTTGTACCGCCTTTCTGCCAAAGAAGATATTCAATTGGTTTTGTCGGGAGTAAACGATAATATCAAAAATTTACTGAATAAGTCGGGATTAGCATCCAAAATAGGAAATAACAACATTTGCAGTAACATCAATGAAGCCTTAGAGACTGCAAAAGGTTTGTTATCCACACTTTAACTGATCGAAGACGTTTCCTACCGATAAGCGTATAAAAAAGCAACTACGAATTCCACAGCATAATCACTGTTATATCAGTGCGTTGTGAAATTCGTAGTTTCAATCTAAAATTCTGCTTACTTCTTGCCGCCCAGCAAGCCGCCGAGTGTTCCCGCAATGTTACCAAGGTTTCCAAGCGGATTGTTGGCGTTTGTCGTACTTGCTTTGGAGGTCCCCATAAATGTATCCAACAATCCTCCTACGTTGGCAGGAAGTTTGTCTTTCAGCATTCTCACTACAGTATCCACTGCGATCTGAGCAATCGGCTCAGCAATTTTGGCTTTACTTGCCACTGCTTTTACAATTTCATTTGCCATAATTAAAAAATTTAAAATTAAGAGTTATTATTATTTATTCTCCGTACTGTCAATTGGTATCAAGAACCTCTTTTACGGCCTCAATCACTCCGCCTTCTATGCCGCGCTTAGCCAATTCTTTTTCGGCTTTGTTTTCACAAGTTTTACACAATTCGCTGATGTTTTTCAATTCACGCGCTTTCGCAACTGTCCCGCTGAAAATTTCATCGGTGCGGTTAGTGTTGATATGCTGGCAATCTTGATAAATGTGATATCTCGTTCCCGATTTAGTCCAATAAACGTTGTTTGTTCCCGTAAGTTCTTCTATTCTTGAGGTTTGCGCCGTATATTCTTCTATCGAAGGCGGACTGAAATCCGCACTTGCAAGACCAGCCACAATCAAGGCAATGGCAGCGATGCCTCCCAAAATACCTTTTTGCTTACCGTCCAAATCTTTGTTGGTAAAAATAAGGATGACCAAAGGCAAGAAAGCAATAACGGCAATGATAACTCCCAATTGGTTTTGCAGGAAAAACCTTGCTTTGTCCTGTTTTGATGCCGGGTCTAATCGATTGGCTTTTTTCCAAAGCGACGAGCCGACGATAACCAAAATTAAATCAATCACGATAAGCGCAATCAATAAAATCCAATCGCTCGTTTCAATGGGTTTTGCACATTTTATCAGTACTAAAATAGCAGCAATCTCGGCAGCAATCGCCAATACCCACGCAAGAATGGCAAACAGACGCAATTGTTTGGCTTTCCCTTTGGCTTCCGCAGTAGGGACAAATGTTGTTCTTTGCGGAGTTTCTTCGCCTCCTTCAACCTGTGTAATTTTTTTTGTAGTCATAAACTTTTGTGATTATTACGCATTTATATTAAATCAGTTACTATCCCCTATTCTCAAAATTTGCACAGCGTTCAAAATATGCGGTAAAAGTAATCAATTTTTTTTTAGAAAAATCAAATACAACTAACTTTTTTTATTAACTATTTATTAATATTTTAAATCAACCATTTTTTTTTATAATTTTGTCGCTAATTTTAGATATTCATTATGGATATTTTGGGAAATACGATATCGATAAACAAGGCCAATGAACAAAAATAAAAAAATGCTTCCTTTTCAACCCGTAACCATCGATGACAAAGAAATTATACAATCTTTCTTTAACCGCGTAGATTTTGGAAATTGTGATTTCTCTTTTTCCAATATTTTCAGTTGGAGAAATACTTATGATACTACTTTTGCCATAGAGAACGATTTTCTGTATTTTCGCTTTCAACCACCCAAAAGTCTGCCCGGATACCTGTTTCCTGTGGGCGAAGGAAATCTGAAAGCCGCTATTGAGCGTCTGATGCAAGATGCGGAAGAAAGGGCAACGGAACTGCGTTTGTACGCCATTACGCAAAGAATGTTTGACTTGCTTGAAGAAATGATTCCCGAAAAGTTTCTGTATGAGAGAGATAGGGATTGGTATGAGTATATCTATTCTTCCGAAGATTTAATCACGCTTGTTGGGAAAAAATACCAAGCCAAACGAAATCATATCAATAAATTTAAAAGAGTCTATGAATGGGAATATCTTCCGATTACACGCGAAATTATCCCCGATTGCTTAGAACTGTACAAACGTTGGTGTGCCGAAAACGGAAACTGTAATTGTGAGCAATCGCTGATAGAGGAGGGAGCAGCCACTCAAAATGCTTTTCAACATTTTGAAAAATTGGGATTAATCGGCGGAGCATTGCGGATTAACGGTGAAATTTTGGCATATTCCTACGGTCAGCCTTTGACAAAAGATACATTCGGCATACACGCCGAGAAGTGTTTGAGTAAAATTGACGGCGGTTTCAGTATGATTAACCGAGAATTTGCCGAACATAACTGTACCGCCTATACTTACATCAATCGTGAAGAAGATTTGGGAAAAGATTCGTTGCGGCAGGCGAAAATGTCGTATCACCCGACTATCCTGCTCGAAAAAGGATATGTAAAGTTAAAATAACTATGATTCGACAGGGAAAGGACACAGATAAAGAAACCTTGATGCAAATGTGGAAACGCTGTTTTCCGCAGGATACAGACCGTTTCGTTCAGTTCTATTTCGACAAGGTATATGCAAACGATGAAACCTTAGTCTATGTAGAAAACAATCAGCCTGTTGCGTCCTTACAAATAATTCCTTATCAAATAAAAACAGTCGATAATCTCTCGTGGGGAGGATACATTTCGGGTGCAATGACAAATCCCGATTACCGGAAAAAAGGATATATGGACAAACTGCTGCATACATCTTTCGACGAAATGATAAAAAAGGGCTATGATTACGCTTTTTTAATTCCACAAGAAAAGAGTCTTGTTGAAATGTATGCCAAATATGGTTTTCGCCTTTGTGAACAAAACAATCAACCACCTGTAAATAAGGTTATTAAAAATCCAAAACAATGGTCGAATATACAACAATCTTATTTCAATGAAACTCATATTTGCTTGGAAAATGAACCCTTTTTCCCGAACGAACACAAAGGAATGATTAAACGGCTCAATCCCGCTGCGGAGGAAATAACTACCTTGTATATGGGTATGATGTTAGACTGAAATTTCGATGAAAACATCTTATACATACGCACAAATCGTTAAAATTGCCTATCCTATTTTTTTAACGATATTTATTCAAAACTTAATTCAAGTAATTGATACGGCTTTTTTAGGTCACGTCGGTGAAGTGGAATTGGGGGCTTCGGCGATTGCAGGCATTTTCTACATCACTATTTTTACGGTGTCGTTCGGATTTAGTATGGGAGCACAAATTCTCATCGGAAGGCGTAACGGTGAAGAAAATTACCACAAAATCGGTGAGATTTTTCTACTGGGTACGGCATTTTTATGGATAGTCGCCTTGGTTGTGTTCTGCTTTACCCGCTACTCGTCCGAATTGATTTTAGCCAAATTGCTACATTCGCCTAATATTTTGCAGGCTTCGACTGAATACCTGAACTGGCGGATAGGCGGCTTGTTTTTTGCATCTGTCAATGTTATGTTTCGTGCCTTTTTCATAGGGACAATCCGTACAAAAGTTTTGACTTTCAATGCAATATCTATGGCATTGACGAATATTTTCCTCGATTATGTATTGATTTTCGGAAAATGGGGATTTCCCGAAATGGGCATCAGCGGCGCTGCCTTGGCTTCTGTTATTTCGGAAGGTGTTTCAACAGTGTTTTTTGTCATTTATCTGTTCGTTTCCATAGACTTAAAGAAATATGGTTTCATTGGAATTTATTGGAAAAATTTTCGTGTCGTCCGAAATATTTTGAGCATCTCGACGGCTTTGATGATTCAATATTTTCTCTCTTTAAGCACGTGGTTGTTTTTCTTTTTGGCGATTGAAAGTATGGGTGAAACCACATTGGCAGTTTCCAACATCATTCGCAGTTTTTATATGATTATCGGTATTCCTGTATTCGCTTTATCCTCTACTTCAAGCACTTTGGTCAGCAATACCATTGGAGCGGGAAAAACCGATGAAGTGATTTCTTTAATCTGGAAAATCGTTCGTTTGGCATTATCAATCAGTTTGGTAGTCGCAGTTGTTTTGTTTCTATTTCCGGAGCCTGTTTTGAGAATTTATACTTCCAATCCCGAATTGATACAGGCATCCATACCGCCTTTTAACGTCATATTAATTGTATTATTAACGATGTCCGTAGGAAACGTATTTTTCCAGTCGGTTTCGGGAACGGGAAACACCCGCTCTGCCTTGATGATAGAAAGTTTTGTCTTGGTCATCTATATCATTTGGGTTTATTTTACAGCAATACATTTCAAAACCCCTTTGTTTGTTTGCTGGATTTCCGAATGGATTTATGCCTTCCTCTTCGGACTGCTTAGTTTTCTTTACTTCCGTTATGCAAAATGGCAGCACAAAATGATTTGATACATTTGGATATTTCGCCAATTCCTATTACATTTGTACCATTGTTTATTAACCAAACCAATATTATTTTCGATTATGAAAGATTTTATTTTTAATTCAAGGTATCTGAATCCACTGACGGATTTTGGATTCCACAAGTTATTCGGGGAAGAGCCCTGTAAAGAGTTGTTGATTGACTTCCTTAATGGAATTATCAAAGAGGAAGGCTTGATTACGGAGATACAATATCTTCCGCCTGAACAGTTTGGACACGCTGAGAGTGAAAGGAAAGCAGTTTTCGATATTTTCTGCACCAACGAGAAAGGTGAGTATTTCATTGTAGAGATGCAGAAAGCGAAGCAGCCGTATTTTCGAGAACGAAGTATTTTTTATGCTTCTCTGCCGATACAGCATCAAGCGCCAAAAGGAATTTGGAACTTCCGCTTGAAATCGGTCTATTTGGTTGCTATTTTGGATTTTGTTCTTTTCGATGAAACGCCGGAAGACCGAAACAGCGTGATTGAGCGAGTTCGTCTTATTCGGGAACAGACTCAAACGGTGTTTTCAAACAAGTTGAACTTTGTATTCGTAGAATTGCCAAAGTTTAGGAAGACGGAAGCGGAACTGAAAACGAACACTGACAAATGGCTGTATGTGTTGAGAAACTTGTCTGAATTGGACGACCGTCCTGCGTTATTGCAGGGCAAGGTTTTTGAGAAATTATTTGAGATAGCAGAGATAAAACGATTAACAAGGGAAGATATGGAAACTTACAGAAAAAACATTTTAGAATACGCCGATGTTCGTGATGCGGTGGATTTGGCGAGAGAGGAAGCGCTTGAAGAAGGTGTTGAGAAAGGTCATAGAGAAGGTCGTGAGGAAGAAAGAATCATCATCATTCAAAGATGCCTCCGGCGGAATATGCCTCTTGAAGACATCGTCTATCTGACCGGTTTTACGGAGGAACAGATTAAGCAATACGCCAAAAATAATTGATGCAAAAAAGGGTTGCCCGAAAACATCGAGCAACCCTCAACACACTTCTATCTATAATTATTACTTTAAGTTCAGCCGGTAATAACGACTTTTCTTTGTATCTAAATTTATTCTCTTAATTCTTAATTTTTTAACTCTTAATTGATTTAGTGTGGATTAATACCGCTTACTGCCGCTTTCTTCAATGCCCAGGCTACTCCGTTCAATTCCATAGCTGAATTAACCACCCATTGACGATTAGATGGAGGACCATAAAGTTTGCTCTGAGGCAAACCGCCGGAAGTGAATGATGATGGATAAGCATCTTGGGTTGTATTGTTAATAGCAGCGCCTGTACAGTCCCCAAAAAACAAGAAGTTCATTGTTTCGTTATACCACACTATCGAATGGTCGGGATTTCGGGTATTATTGGTTGTTGAACGGGCAGTAGCAATCTGTACGGAATTGGGAGGCAATTCCGTCATTATTGTCGAACCGGCTTGTCCGTTATCTTCTCCCCAGTGCCTGCCGGCAAGATTTCCAAACGGACCGTTTATTATCGGGCAAGTCGGATGGTTGTTTATCAGATACACATTGTCGTCAGTTGAGCCTCCGGATTG
>Ga0082212_10011214_pt1 | contig 11381 bp, 7 predicted proteins | sample TergutNt197P3_FD_71548 | JGI IMG/M metagenome (GOLD analysis project Ga0082212, IMG submission 71548) | Neocapritermes taracua P3 segment gut microbial communities from Petit-Saut dam, French Guiana - Nt197 P3 | ecosystem: Host-associated > Arthropoda: Insects > Digestive system > Gut ... | reverse complement strand
AAAATATTTGCGTTGATGTTTTCCAGCACCGTATGCAGGGTTTGCTGCGACAGGCGCGTAACGGTTTCAGCCTTGTAGCGGCTCGTGGCGGTGGTGATGATTTTTGAAAGACTGCTTAGTAATTCCACTTCGTTTTGCTCCCATTCGCGGTTGGCGGTACATTCGTCGAAACCGATAAATCCGTAATTCACGCCGTTTGCCGACAGCGGCAAAGCAATAGTCGCCATAACGCCCAAACGGTCGAGTATTTCGAGAAGCGTCGGATCGAGGGTGCGGACATCGGGTGCGCAAACGATTTCGCCGATCTCAAATTTATCGAAAACGGATTGCAGCGTCTTGACGGGTAAGTTTTGCAAACCTTCAAAGGCGTTGGTTACGCCGGTGTTACACCATTCGTTGGTACAACTGACGGTTGTCCCGTCGGGGTTTTTCTCGAAAATATACACACGGCTCACTCCGGCATATTCGCCTATTTTAGCAAGCGATGCGTTGATTGCCTGATGCTGGTTTTCGGTCGCCTGCATGATGTTCAGCACCTGGATGAGTATCGCTTGCCGGCAGCTGAATATTTCCAGATCCTTCTGCTGAGCAACAACCTCTGCGGTTTTCTGTTCCACCATCCATTCGAGTTTCGAGCGGTATTCTCCCAATTCCTCGTTGGAAGCAAATAATTCCTCGTTGGCGGTTTCGAGTTCTTCGGTACGCTCCCTCACCATAAATTCGAGTTCCTCGCGGTGTTTTGCCAGTTCGGCTTCGGCTTCCTTGTGTCTGGTAATGTCCGTCATCATGCCGTCCCATACCATCTTTTTACCGTCGTGAAACGGACGCGAGGCAATTCGCAGCCAGCGGATTTTGCCTTTTTTGTTGATGCGCACCTCTATATTGTAGTCGGACAGATCCGTGGTGGTTAATTTGTTGGAAGTGTCCATGTTTTGCCAGTCGTCGGGATGCACGATGTCGTCGAATGCCTTGACATCTTCGGTTACCGATTCGGGCGTAAGTCCCGTTACCTGCTCCCACGTTCCGCTGACGTATTCCATGTAGCGCTTTCCCGTGTCGAGGTCGTGCACAAAGCGGTACAGGGTACCTCCCGGCAGGTTGTCGCTCAGCGTTTCCAAACGTTTCTTTTCGGCAATGAGTTTTTGTTCGTTTTCTTTGAGCAGCTGGTGGGAGTGCACTTCGTCCGTGATGTCGCGGCTGATGCCTGCCAGCATCATTCCGTCGGGCATGGCGACCGGAAAATAGAGAACGTTGAATGTACGGTGTTCGCCCGTTTTGGTGTGCCTGACATGGCGAACAAGCGTTTTTCGCTGCATAGTGGCTACAAGTTCCTTCAGTTCGGTTACCCTTTCCAATTCTTCATTGGGTTGTTTTTCAAACGGAAATAATAACTCTGACACTTCCCAAAGATACATTTTTCCGATAACCGATTCTTTAGTCAGTCCCGATATTTGTTCATATCCCTTGCTCCATTCCCTGACCATTCCGGAGCTGTCCATGAGCGCTATTCCGTCAGCCGAATAGTCAAAAATACTGCGAAAGATATTTTCACTTTTTTGAATGTTCTGTATGCGGATTTCGGTTCGCAGGGAATCATAAGAGGAAGTGATGTCCTTTATTTTTCCGAAAAAATAGATGAGTTTTCCGTCTTTATCCCTTTCGGGAATGAGGATGCAAGATACCCACACCGGAACGCCCGATTTAGCGATGATACGGTGTTCGTGCTCTATACTCTTGCAGCCTTTCATTATTTCTGCGCGGATATGGTCGAGCAAAAGTCGCAGGTCGTCGGGATGCATAATATCTTTCCATCCGGTTGTACCCGAAATAAACTCCTCCGGCGTATATCCGAAAGACGAAATACTGTCGGATATTTCCGTCACGGTAAACTGCTCATCGTTAAGGGCTGCGAATATCACCTCGCGCCCATATTCAAAAAACATGTTCAATACCCTAACAGGAAGAATGCTTTGATGAACATGCTCCAACTCTGACTTTAATACGCGAACTTCGTCTTCTAATTGTACAATACGATTATCTGCCATGAATCGAATGTTTTCAAGGGTACAAGTTAATTGGAATTAACGAGCGGCAATGTGAAAAAGAACGTTGTCCCTTTACCGACTTCACTCTCTAACCATATTTGTCCGCCATGACGTTCCACATATTCTTTACAAAGCAGAAGCCCTAACCCGGTACCCGCCTCATTGGCCGTCCCGCTGGTACTTTTATCGCTGTCCACCCCAAAAATACGGTCTTTCTTTTCATCGGCGATGCCGATACCGCTATCGGTAACGGATATGATGATGTCTTCCTCTTTCTTTTCGGTCTTGATCACAATTTGTCCTCCCTGATGGGTGAATTTTATTCCATTAACTACAAGATTCCGTATTACTGTGGTAATCATGTTTTTGTCTGCATAAGCATAATATTCGCCGGCCTGATTTATCTGGGCGATATGTTTCTGCTGGGCTTGCAGCTTAGTCTGTTCCAATACAGTATGTGTCAGTTTTCGGATATCCAGCCGCTCCGGATTACACTGTATGTGCCCCAATCGCAATCTCGATACGTCGAACAAACTATTTAACAGGTTATTATGTGTTCTTGCCGATTCTACCAGCATGTCGATACAATTTTTTCTGTCTGCTTCGCTAAGAGTGTCGAAACTAACCCTGAGCGTTTCTGACAACGACGCAATATTGGCAGCCGGGGTTTTTAAATCGTGTGTTATCACACTGATAAACTTATCTTTAGCAGCAACGAAGTCCTGAAGTTCATCGTGTTTGGCTTCTACAGCAAGTCTATGTCGTTTAGTCAATAATTCAATATAAAACAGCAGAAAAAAGCCGACTATACAAATGAGTAAATAAATGATGACTAATCTGCCGGTCGAAGTACTGGTTTGTGAAAGATAGTCCTTTTCATAGGAAGTGTTAATACTGATACCGCCCCGCAATTTGCCAATATTGAAACCGTGTGCTGCATGACAAATCAAGCAACTTTGCTCCACGAACAACGGAGCCATATACCGGTAGATGACTGAATCGCTGTTTGTCATTTTTTCGAAAGCGCGGTCATCTTCCTCCTGAAATGTATGCAACGCATAGATTTCCCATTCATCGGGTGCATTTTCAGGATGAATCGGATTCAGACTGGTAATGTGAAACCATTTGATATTGTTCTCTTTAGCATACTCTGACATTTGCCGCGTCATTAAAGCAGGACTTAGTAAAGTTAACGAATCACCGAAGTTGGTAATCACATCGCGACGATCGTGATGAACTAAATGCAAGTTAGGCTGTGACAGTTCAGTTATCGGCACATACAACGCTTCGTGACCGGCATGCCATTGAAGAGTGGCAACCAATAACTTGAAAAAACCTTCCGACTTGCTTTGAACAAGACTTTCCGAGTGTTTTCGTAATACATACAAATTTAATGAAAATGCGCCAATAATTGTTATTGCCCACACAATCAATACAATTGGAAAATATCTACGCATAACTTAATAATATCATCATTGATGCAACAAAAGTGAGAATAATTATTGTAATTTGACAAATATTTGTGAATTTTCTTTGAAAAAAATTGAAAATATCAAAAAAAAGTGATTATTTTGCAGAAAATCAGATGGCTGAATACTCCGCAGGTAGTATTTTATCCTGAAAAGCTGATTAAATGTCTCAAAGTGAATCAGATCGAAAATAACACATTGCGGTGTGAGATTCGCACTGCACGCTTTACGGATACAATTCGCAACAAAAAAGCAGAATAATTTGGCTTTCCTAATGCTTGAACAATAGATATGGCATAGAAAATAAATTAACGCTGAATTGCTGTAAACATGATATATCCAACCATCATTATCAACGGTCAGACTGCCGCAGCCGGAGCATTTGCGCCACCGGCCGGTCATGGAGTGCTTTACGAGGTGATCCGCGTCACCGATGGCGTTTTTCTTTTTCTGAATGATCATGTCCATCGGTTGAACAAGTCAGCACAATTAGCAGGGGTCGGTTTGGTTTTATCTGTTGCCGGTGTGCGGAAGCAATTAGAGCAATTGCTGCAATTGAACGGGGTGCAAACCGGAAATATGAAGGTGGAATATTACTTTCACGCGGGAAAAATCCAATATCAGGCGGCTTACTTTATCCAACACCATTATCCGTCAGGTAAAGATTACCGGGAAGGGGTGAGAACAGGCCTTTTCGTTGCCGAACGTAGCAATCCGAATGCGAAGATCATGCAACACGGACTTAGGGAACAGGTCGAACGAATTATAGCGGAAAAGAATCTGTATGAAGTCATCCTGGTACACCCGGACGGATATTTCACAGAAGGTTCGCGCTCCACAATCTTTATGGTAAAGGATGGAACGGTATACACCGCTCCCGAAGCCGACGTACTGCCCGGTATCACCCGAAAATATGTGTTTCGGGCGTGTCGGGAATTATCAGTTCCGTTAGTAGAAACACGCATGGCAGTGGATCAACTTCCCGGAATGGATGCGGTATTTATTGCCGGAACATCACCCAAGATATTGCCTGTGGCGTTGGTAGATGAATGCCGGTTCGATCCCGGTAACGCAACAGTACGGCAAATCATGAGAAAATATGATGAATTGGCCGGATTTATATGGGATGTCTGAAGAGCTTTTTCACGTAATATAATGGGCTTGTTATAAATCCCCACGATGTGGAATTGCAAGTATCCAAATATATCCCTGCCGTTTGTAATTTATCGTGTAAAAACACTCTTTTATCGGGAAAACGATTATCTTTGCAGAATAACAGTTCTATACCTCATATGGGTGGCGTACTTTTGCAGTATCAAATTTTTTAACCTTTAAATCTTTATCAAAATGAGTAAGAATAGAATAAAAGTTAGTTCGGTAATCTGTGGATTACTTTTCTTGGCGGCAGGAGTGTTGATGATGGCCTTTAATGCAGAACCTCCATTGCTGGATGCAAATTACAAGAGCGTTGTGTTTTCGTGGCCGATGTTGCTGACTGCAATTGGTTTTGTTTTCCTCTTTTCGAGGGACAAATGGTTGGCAGGCGTTGTCCTGATGATGATCGGCGGTTTTTTCCTGCTGCCGAAGTTAGAAATCGAGCGTCTTCAATTTGTGACGCAAAACGGTTGGGCGATCGTCCTGATCATCGTCGGCGTACTGGTGATTATCAGAAACGTTTTCGGAAAACATTTTCTCTACCGCACAGAGTGGCATTGGGAAAATAAAAAACACCATCATGGCTGTCATTCGCACGATCGGAAAAGCCATAAGGACGAATCGGGATTCATTGACCGCAACTGTGTTTTCGGTGGCAGCAAAGAGAAATGCGACATCAAAAACTTCCGCGGCGGCGACGTCAACAGCGTGTTCGGGGGCATTGAACTCGATTTGTCGGACGCGCAGCTTGCTGAAGGGATCAGTTATCTGGAGCTTAATTCGGTATTCGGAGGCATCGTTCTCTACGTTCCCATTGATTGGAATATTGAGATACGTCAAACGCAGGTATTTGGCAATTTCGTTGACAACCGCCCCAGACCCGGTTTCGAGGTGGACGAAAAAAGAACGCTGATCATCGAGGCAAACGCAGTTTTTGGCGGCGGAGAAATCAAGTGTAAATAGTTTCAGGTTTCAAGTTTCAGGTTTCAAGTTTCAGGTTCAGTTATTCAGTTGTTTGAATGAAGTACAAAAATCCAATATTCGGTAATTATCGTTCGCGGAGGCTTTACGCCGGCATTTGGGCGATGGTTGCCGCAGGGCAGACGGTTGTGGTGTATTTGGCCACCCGTCTGCCTTTCGGCTTTGCGCTTGCCGATTCGGTCGTATTCAGCGTCTTCATGGCGTGTTGCATCATCCCGCTGTGGTATCCGGTGCGGTTCAACCGTTGGGAATACCGGTCGGGGCGATTCAATATAGCGGCGCACGTGGTTATGGCTTGCATATTTGTCGGTGCGTGGCTACTCGCCGCCTACGCCCTCTGCCTCCCAATTGCCTCCGGAAATCCCGAATACCGACATTTCCTGAACCTCTCCCTCTGGTGGAAAACGCTCGAAGGCGCACTGTTTTACATCCTCGCCGTGCTGGTTTATTACATATATGTATACGTGGAACAGTTGAAAGAAAAGGCTGAAAACGAAATACATCTGAACCAACTCATCCGCGACGGCGAATTGAATCTGTTGAAGTCGCAAATCAATCCTCATTTCCTGTTCAACAGCATGAATTCGGTTAATTCGCTGATTATACGCAATCCCGAGCAAGCGCAAAAGATGCTGGTAGCCCTGTCAGAATATATGCGTTATGCAGTGGTGGCCACCAATCGCGTCTATTCAACTGTAGATGAAGAGATGGAAAATATCGCGCGATATTTATCCATTGAGCAACTGCGTTTTGGCGACAAACTGCTGTATAAACCGGATATCGACCCATCGACGCTTACCTCCGAAATACCCGCCATGCTCCTGCAACCGCTGTTTGAGAACGCCATCAAGCACGGCGTTTACGAAAGTCTGGAAACCGTCGGCATCACCGCCAAAATCACTGCCGACCGCCAACTGCTGGCCATTGAGATAGCTAATGATTTCGATGAAGAAGGCATTTCTCAGAAGAAAGGTTCAGGAACCGGTTTGCATAACATCCGCGAACGGTTGCGGCTGCTCTACGGCACGACAGCCAGTATGCAATCGAAGGCCGTAGACGGCGTATTTACGGTGATTTTGAAAATTCCGGTAAGTAATAAGGTTTAAGATTGACAGATACGTTTTCTATTAACTGCTTATCCACATAAAGCAAGTAAGAGTACGTCATTCCGCGCTTGACGCGGAATCTTCCAAGATAATTCTTTAATTTTCATGAGATTGCGGGTCAAGCCCGCAATGACGGATAGAATGAGACTTGCTTAATGTGGATAAGCAGTTTCTATTAATACGAAATATCTTGCGGGCAAAATTTGCAAAATATTTTTCATAAAATATTTTTTTCAAAATAATATTTTTATCTTCGCAGCATCGTTAGTGATATATTTTTCATTATTTGACAAACTGATTGCAGATCTTCAAAATAATAATCATATGATGATCAAAAAATCATCGCTAACGAAAACCAATTTCAAAGCAACGGAGGAGGGAGAAATCAATTAAAACAATAATAATCAATCAAAAATTATCCATTAAGAATTAAAATGTTATGGCAACTTCAAACAAAGATTTAATGACACAGGCCCGCGAAGCGCTTTCGGGACGCTGGGCTCTGGCGGTAGGCACATTTTTTGTGTACATGCTGATTGTGATCGCATTGACCAACAATCAATTTTTATTTAGATGGAGCGGCGTCATTGGCAGCATCGCAGGCAACATTACCATCGGTAGTTCTTTACTCTTTCTGCTGGTTGGCGGCGCTCTGTCGCTTGGCGTTTCAACCTTTGCTCTGGCGATTGCCCGAAAAGAGGAAGCAGATTTTAACATGCTTTTCTCCGGCTTTAAGTATTACAGCAAAACGCTTGGATTGTTTCTGCTTATAGTGCTTTATGTTTTGTTATGGATGCTGCTGTTGATCATTCCCGGCTTTATTGCGGCGCTCTCCTACTCGCAGGCGTTTTTCCTCATGTCCGACGACCCCAATATCGGCGCAATGGAAGCCATTGACAAAAGCAAGAAAATGATGAATGGCCACAAGCGGAAACTTTTCTGTTTATACTTGCGCTTTTTCGGCTGGTTTATTTTGGGTATTCTGTCATTAGGTATTGGCTTCTTATGGATTATACCTTACGTTAACATCAGTACTGCCAATTTTTATGAAGATATAAAAGGCAATTTTACAGTGTGATGATAACTGTCATCATCATCGACGACGAAGCGCCTGCACGCGATTTGGTCAGGCACTATTTGCAAACGTATTCTGATATTGAAATCGTGGGCGAAGCCGATAATGGCTTTACTGCGATGAAACTGATTCGCGAACACGCACCGCAATTGATATACTTAGATGTACAAATGCCCAAGCTGAGCGGTTTTGAGATGCTGGAACTGATGGATGAACTGCCCGCCATCATTTTTTCAACAGCGTTTGACCAGTATGCCATCCGCGCCTTTGAACTGAATGCGGTGGATTACCTGTTGAAACCATATTCAAAAGAACGTTTCGACGCGGCCATGCAGAAGGCGTTAACGCGGATACAGTCGGGAACGTCCGCGCAACCGGAACTTCAAACCTTCAAAAACGCTGTTGCGCCTCCGACGGGAACGCTTACGCGGATTGCCGTGAAAGACCGCCAGCAGATACACGTGATACCGGTGAACGACATTGATTACCTCGAAGCCGACGGCGATTACGTAAAACTGCATACCGCTAAAAAAGCATATCTGAAAGAAAAGACGATGAAATATTTTGAGGAAAACCTCCCGTCCGGACAGTTCATCCGTATTCACCGTTCGTACATCGTCAATGTGAATGAGGTGGCAAAAATCGAACTGTACGAAAAAGAGAGTTACCGTGTGCACCTCAAAAACGGCGAACATCTGAAAGCCAGCAGCAATGGGTATAAGGCGCTGAAAGCGGCTGTGAGTTTGTAGACGTTGAGAAGTGATTTATGAGATCGTTACCTGTCAAAAAAACTGCGTTGCATTAGTGTAGGCTATTTAGAAAAAGTATAGGATGCCATCAAACCAACGCTTACGAAAGAAGCATCGAACGCATTGGTAGAGAATAATTCGGTGCGTAAACCCAGTTCGAGTTTCTGCGCACGATACAGTAATGAAGTGGCAACATAGCCGTCAATACGATAGGACAGCGTAAAAACTACCGGTTCCAAAAAACATTCAAGATTGATATCCACAAATTTACCATTGTTACTGTTGCTTACAGGAGCGAAATTATATCCGGCAGCAATGGATGGTTCCAGTTCAAAATTTCGAAATACGAACCGATATCCCGTCAACAGATAATAATTGCGATATACCCGGGCAGGAGTATAATTATACTTTGAAAACCGATATGAATTTTCCAATAATTGCGATGCAGAAAAACCTGCATATAACTGATGATGTGAAAGAAGCACTCCTGCATTAATATCGGGAATCATCACATGATTTCCCATGTTTGCGGCAATCAAAGGATCATCAAGCGACAGTGAATTATATTTGTCCAATCTTATTCTTTTGTTGAAAAGCATCCCGCCCAGCCCGAATGATAATGTGGTATATTTACTGTTCAACGGAACAGAATAGGCATAATCGAATTTGACTCCGATGGACTGATACGGTCCGTTATTATCAGCAAACACCAGCCCGCCGACTGCATTACGCGCTGTCCGGGTATTATATCGGTTATTCCGTTTGACATCCAACCTCCCATGCGCACCGGCTATATGTATGGCAGGAGCGTCACGCAGAGGCACATTCATTCGATGCGAACTGACAAATACCTTTGGATCATACCGATCTCCCGCGAAAGCAGGATTAATGACATATTTATCTGTCAGGTAATGATTGTCGTACAGCCAATAAGGCCCCATCATGGCTTGTCCGAAAATAGTGGATGTATGAACAAGCAGAACGAAACAGACAGTAAAAATCAATTTATTCATGGTTTTATCGTAAAATAGTAACATAACCTGATATTATTTTCCCTCCTCTTCGCAACTCGATCTGATAAAGATAATACCCGCTTTCGAGTAAAGTACCGTTACGGTCGCGGCCATCCCAGGGCATTTGGGCGCCCTTCAATTCTACCATCAATTTTTGGGCGCGGTTAAAAATTCGGACGGTGGCTTCAGGGTATTGATCTATTCCCGGAATTTCCCATGTATCGTTAAAACCGTCGCCATTTGGCGTAAAGATACCCGAAATATCGCCCAGTACGAGGGAGTGTTCTAAAATCCGAACAGAAGAAGTACAGGTAGCTTCATTTCCTGAAGCATCACTAACCCGAAGAGTGACAGAAAGCGGAACATCCAAATCGTCGACGCCAAATTCCAACGAATTGGCATACAGGTCATCGCTATCCGAATCCCTTTTGATATTTGTAGTCACAATTCCGCAGTTGTCGGTACTTCCGTTGTCCACCATCATTGCCGTCAGGATCGCTTTTCCATCGCCGGATAAACGTAGCGTAACGGGGTTACAGCGAGCGACGGGCGGCGTTTGTTTGCTGATGATGAATGAAATTTCTTTGGAAAGCGAACGGTTACCGTTTCCGTCGATGGCAACAATCGAAACGGTACGCGATCCAACATCGTCACAAGTAAATGTCAAATTTTCGTGATCGGTTCCATCAACCACAAACCGGAAAGTGATTTCACCGCAATTGTCTGAAGCGTTTGTTACAAATTCAACAGGATAAACCGTAATGCTACCTACGTTATCCAGGTTGATATTCTTGTTGGGTACCATATCAAAAACAGGCGGCGTTCGATCACTGATCGTGAATGTTACCTCTTTGGGAAGAGAACGATTACCTTTCCCGTCAATGGCTACAACAAAAGTGGTATGAGAACCGGTATCGTTGCAGATAAATGTCAAGCTTGTGCGATCGCCGCCGACATCAAACAGAAAAATTATATCGTCATAGTTGGAAGCATTTACCACAAATTCGACTGGATATACAATAGCACTACCAAAGTCATCCAATGCGATATCCTTACCGGATATAATTTCAAAATCAAGCATCCGGCATTGAATCATGAAAGTAGTCTCTTGGGACTGTGAACGATTGCCGCTTTCATCAATGGCAATAATCGAAACGGAGTGATAACCGACATCATCGCAAGTATATGTCAAACTTGCGTAATCAGTTCCACCGATCACAAACAAGAAAGTTATATTACCCTCGTCACTGCAATTGTCCGAAACATTTTCCACAAAATCAACCGGATAGATGGTAACACTGCTACCGTAATCTGCGACCACATCCTGTCCGGATATCACATCGAAATCGGGCGACGTCCGGTCGCTGACGGTGAAGGTAACTTCTTTAGGCTGCGAACGGTTACCGTCCTCGTAAATCGCAACAATCAAAAGAGAGCGTGAACCAATATCGTTGCAAGTAAATGTCCAACTTGCATGATTGACGCCATCGACCACAAACACAAAAGATTTATCGCAAACGTCAGGATCGTCTACATAATTTAGTGGATAAACAGTAATGCTGCCGGTGTTATCCAGGGCTACATCCAACTGGCCGGATATGTTGATGTAACTGCGTAAATACTCCGGCATCTCAACCGTTTCGCCAAATAATCCGGGTAGTTTTCCTTCTTCGTATGTCCACGGCGAACGTGTAAAGTCCACAGGAAAACCGGCAGCCGTTTGCAGGGTAACGATCGATCTGCTTTCACCATCGCGTCCGTTGGCAATATTTTCACCCACAAAAGCAC
>Ga0082212_10011213_pt1 | contig 11381 bp, 7 predicted proteins | sample TergutNt197P3_FD_71548 | JGI IMG/M metagenome (GOLD analysis project Ga0082212, IMG submission 71548) | Neocapritermes taracua P3 segment gut microbial communities from Petit-Saut dam, French Guiana - Nt197 P3 | ecosystem: Host-associated > Arthropoda: Insects > Digestive system > Gut ... | reverse complement strand
CTGAGAGCTTGGCGGGCCGGGCCGGAATACTTGAATTGCACGGGCTGTCTCTGCGTGAAATTAACGGTGAGGACTGGAACAAGCCGTTTCTCCCCACGATGGAATACTTGAAGGAGCGCATGGCGAGTAAAATCCCGATGAATGTTCCTAAGTCATGGGAAACCATCCATAGGGGATGTTTACCGGAGCTTGTGGCAAACCCCGGCTTTAACTGGCAAGCGTTTTATGCTGACTACATTAAGACTTATATAGAGCGCGATGTACGCAAGCTTACGCAGGTTGCCGACGAAGACAGCTTCTATAAATTTATGGCGGTATGTGCCGCCATGACGGGGCAGATGTTGAATCTGTCATCGCTTGCAAAGGATGTGGGCATAAGCGAACCGACAGCGAAACGATGGCTGTCTATATTGAAAACAAGCGGGCTTGTGTATCTTTTGAAGCCGTACAGCAACAACGCAATCAGCCGGGCGGTTAAGACGCCGAAGCTGCATTTTCTGGATATAGGTCTTGCGGCGTACCTTACGCGCTATCTTTCACCTGAAATCCTGCTTTCAGGCGCAATGAGCGGACACTTCTTCGAGAGCTTCGTTGTGGGGGAAATACTCAAGAGCTACGCAAACGCGGGGTTGGAGGTTGATCTATATCATTTGCGCGACGGGCATCAAAAGGAAATAGACCTGCTGATACACGAAAACAACACGCTGTACCCAATTGAGATAAAAGCCTCTGCGGAACCTGGCACAAAGGATATTAAAAACTTTGATATGCTTGACGAAATAAAGAATGTGAACGTAGGCGAAGGCGGAGTTATTTGTTTGGCAAAAGACCTTTTACCCCTTAAAGGGCAGCATAAAATCATACCTCTGTGGGCAATATGAAATATATTTGATAGAGTGCAAATAAATTAGTGCGGTTCAATCCGCACTAATAATGACAAAAATGTTTCAGCTTAACAAAGGCAAAAAATGTTTATTGCATCGCGTAAAAACGCGGTACAGCCGGGCGCGAGTTTATCGTAATTTGCCCGGAAACGCTCGTCGGCAACGTACATTTCACCTAACCCAATGTGGTATTCCTTGCTGTATTTGGGATTATAAATACAAAGCCATTGCTTATGCAGATCACAGGCTTTTTGGGCCAGCTCACCCGCAGGGTCGCCAGTTTCAAATGCGGCTTTTAAGGCCTCTTCAATTTCAATGCGCAACTGTTCGCCTTTGTCGTATTGTTCTTTGGTTAATCCCTTAATATTTGCGTTGGATTCGTCAACAGCCGTATCGCCGTAATTCGCACGAATTTCCTTGCCGTACCTTTGCTCATTCTCATCAATGAGTTTTTGTTTGAAACCCGCGAATTTTTCTTGGTCTGTCATGGCAAATTCTCCTTTCAGCGCAGTTATTGACTTATCCCATTCCGGGCCGGGCAGATAATCAGTGTGATACAGGCGGAAATAGTCAAAGTCAAAATATTCACCGTCATCATCCAAAACCGTTCTAACACCGCCGCTTATAAATCCGAGTTTTTCTATCACTCGGCGCGATGCTGTATTTTCTGGTTTTACAATGGCTGACAACACTTCCTGCCCGGCTTGCTCGAACGCATACCAGACGGCGGCTTTAGCGGCCTCTGTCGCATAACCTTGATTACGGTGTTGCTCTGTTATGCCGTAACCGATCTCAACCTCATTGTTAATTTCAGGTTTAGCGTGAATATAAACGCGTCCGATACATTGATTTGTTTGCCTAAGCCAGATGTAAAACTGGATAAGCAATCTGCCCGGATTGCTCTGCCAACGGATAAATTCAATAGCAGCTTCATCGGTTTTGTGTTCATCTCCGTTGATAAGCCTGACTGTTGCTACGTCAGCTTCCGTAAGGGGGCGGAGTATTAGGCGGCTTGTTTCAATTTCCACGTGCGGGGCCTGAATCTTTTTCCACCCATATAATGAAAATTTTATGTTTTTTTTGTAATTGTTTATTGCTTCGTTCACATAATTAACCGTGTTTTTGGGCAATTTATCAAGCTCAACCCAAACGAATTCATCGCACTTATCAGGCTCGATGATTTCAATGGTTCCATTCCATTTTTCACACTTGAAAAAATAATCAATTCTTTCCTCGTTTTCTTTTTTCCTGTGCATGACCTGAACAATTTCGAGGTTTTCAAGAACGACATCTATTCCAGCTTCTTCTTTAGCTTCCCTAATCATTGCGGAAAAAACATCCTCGCCACCGTCAATATGTCCGGCAACTACGCTGTAATTCCCATCTTCATAACCAGTATTGAATCGTCTTAGCAGCAAGATTTTGTTGTCTTTTATTAAAAACAAATGAACGGCTACAGGAAAAGTCATTCTGGGCATAATTCAGCATCCTTTCTTTTTGTTAATCGAAAAAGTCATCTCCGTTCGCCTAATTCAACCAGTTTTATATAGTGTGGTATGTCGGCTAACTGCGGCTTAAAATTAAATGCTGCACCACAACAAGCACAACGCCAATAACTGTTGCCATCAATTTCATAAGCCACGCCGTGCTTGCAAGCATCATTACGGCGTTTTACACAACCTGCATCCGAATAATCTGTAAAAATACGTTTAACCGAATCGGGGCATGATGTTAAATATTCAAGGCACTTTGATACATTTCTAATACGTAACTGTAACCGCATTTTTTCAATTGCATCATCGGTTTGCTCAAAATCCATGTCCCTTGTTGAAGCTTTTAAGGTGAAAGGTTTTTTTGAACGCATATCTTTTTCGCTGTGATAATACGCTATGCCGTGACACTCAATACCGCCGTATAATTCCGAAACAAAGCCTAGTGATGTCAAAGCTTCGTCCAGCTTGTATGCAAAATACTTTTCGGAATCTGTAAGCACCCTATCAGCAACATCATCAATCCCATAACCATAAGCTGCGGTATACATATCATCTTGGAGCAGCCTGAAATGACAGCATAAAAAGTCACAAATTCGGTCAGTTTCCCTGTTTCCGGCATCCTCATCCTCTTTTATGCTACGAGCATTGTAAATTATTTTTGTGCAATGCGCTTTATCCGCAAGTTGCTTTAGCAAATGCAACATGGCAGGGTTATCGGGGTAAGTTATTATTATGTCGTTGTTCGTTAGCTTATTGTTTTTTAAGCCATCGAAAACAAATCCAAAATCGGAAAGTTTATTGAACAATAAATTCGCCCGCCTAACCTTTTGGTCGATGCCCGATAAATATTTCGGCGGTGATTTTAAGGTTTTGAACCTTTCAGCAGATACGATTATCTCGCCATTATTTATTTCGCCACAAATTAACAAATTGTAAAGCAGAATGAAAGGGCGATAGGGAGCTTGCCCTGAATCCGTAAATTCCCGCGAAAATACGCGGTGGCTATCTATGGAATTTAACGGCATGCCATACGCATCAGGATTCAAGGCTATATCGCCGTAAATCGTTTGAAAAAGGGCAGTTAATTCTAAAAAGGCAGACTGCACCTCGGTTTTATCCATATGGCGCAAAAAGTCTGAATGAACTGCATACTCCTTGGGTACTCGGACAACCTCATCCTGCCGCCGCTTCGCCCAAGCAGAAACCCAATACGTTTGATTCATTGGTAATCCTCCTTTCGCCATCGTCGTCCACGGGCTAAACGTTACGATAATTATAGAACGAAAAATGTGAAATGGACGAAAATATTTTCTTAATTTTTGTTCCCCGCAGGTCTTGATAAGAATGAACAAACATGAAAACCGTTGTTTCTATAAAAATGCTTTTATTATCACACACCTATTTTGTAAACTTGCATTTTATGAGATAAGCGTAAGGATATTCTTTGAGCAAATCCGCCTGTTCTTGTAAGGTCTGGCAATCATAAGCGTTTATGCTTCCTGTGGAAAAAATAGATTTGTAAAGTATAATTTCTTTTCCGTCCTCTATACTTGCAGAATCATCCATAGGGCCATAGGCACGGGCAAGCATAGAATTATCAGTCATTTCCGTTGTTCCAATACTGCTTGCTCGCCCTCCGTTTTCAACTAACGAAAGCGTCCAATGATAAGTGGTATCATTCTGATTGATGATTACCGCTAAACGCCCATTGCGCTTTTCGGCTACATCGCTATGTTGTCCCAACCCCGCAATACGGTTAATAATCTCTCCGTCTTGGCAGACCTCAACCCAAATCTCAATGCTTCTATATGCTTCATATGTATTGAAGTCAAATATCATTAGTGCACAATTATTAGGTACTGAAAGCAAGTCGATAATTTCCTGCTGCCCTGCCGTAAGTTCAGAAGACATAATTGCATTTTTAGGTGGGGTTGGCGCAATTGAAGCGCAAGAAGCTAAGATTGTAAGCACGGAAAAAACGAGTATAAAATAAATAACCTTTTTCATTCTCATCACCTCGGTTAATAGTACGGTTTTATTCCATCATCTTTGCTACACACGGTTTACCGTCGATGTACCGCCATTGGGTTACACTATGGATTGTAACACGCACGACCATTTCATCGGGATATGCTGAATATTTTTGAAAAGAACCAGGGTGCTTTTTTTCATACGCCGTGGCAAAAAAAGCGTTTTCGCTTGCCAACGGATGACCTAGTTCTTTCGCGGTTCCCTCTATCTGAAATGTACCGATACATAAAGCAACATTTGGATTCATTCTGATTTGTTGAATTTTCAAGGAATCAGCGCCTGTTTGAAAATATACATCAAGACCGTCGTTGATGTGGCTCATTGGGCGAATTGTAACCCTATTGCCAGCGCATGTTGCCAGCGTAAACGTGCTTTCTGTTTCAAGCACACGGATGATTTCTTCTTTGTATATAGCGCATGTTTCGATTTCCATCAGTACCCCCGTTCCTTAGCGATTTCATTATCAACCTCTACAAGGGTAACAAAAAAATCATTGTTCAAATGTTTGGAGTAATACTCCCTAAGATTCTTTTCAATGACTTCGTGCTGTTCAAAAGAAACTTCCCACTTTTCAGCGGCAAAGTAATCGAATCTTGCCTTATCAGTATATCATAAATTTATGAATTTTTCTACGGTGAGATCGGTGAAATTGGAAATGTTTTTGATGACGGTGAAATTGGAAATGTTTTTGGCGGTGAAATTGGAAATGTTTTTGATGATTGACAAAAACAGCATCGTGTTATAAAATGAAAGTAACGAAGCCACCGATAGACGGTCGGCCTTTAGATTAAGTTTACAAAAGACAACCTACTCTTGGTCGTGGCGGTTGTCTTTTGTATTACGCCTATCTTTATGTAGATTCATTACTTTTACCAGCAAACTGATAACTTTTATAATGATATCCAACACCCTAAAGATAGTCTCCAACATCTGACAGTGTTACCTTTCATCGTTCTATCCATCTAAATCACCCCCTTTTAAATTACAGAAGATGTGGACGACCCCGAAACTTTCGTTCCGACAATAAAAGGCTTCCCGCCCGGCCGTTTTTTATTAACCCATCCGGGGTGTTCACTAAATTCACAGATTTTTAACCCTCTTGAATTACTGCGTTTATTATGCCGACAAGCGAGACGATTCACACGCCGCCCGAAAGCGGATGATATGCCTTAATTTTCGGCGTTTCGTTATACCATACGCTTGTACATGAACGCTAAATGCTCTAAGTGCTTACAACCGAATTTTTCATAAAAATCGAAAGCGGGTTTTCCCTTTCCCGTCAAAAGCGTAATGCTGATAAATGAATTTTCTTTTGCGTATTTTTCTACCTCATTCATCAATTCCATTCCATGTCCTTTGCGCTGGCAATCAGCCGAGATAAACATTTCATCAACGAATATTTCATCACCCCTGTAATGATTTTTCATGTGGCAAAAAACTGCGCCTATTAACAAGCCGTTATCCCAAAGAGTGAAGCCTAAAAATCTTTTATGGTCTATCAATTCTTGCAAATATATATGAACCGTTTCGTTTGTCCATTTATCATTCCAGGGCGGGCCATTGAATACATCAATAAACAATTCACAGCATTTTTGCAAATCATCAATAAAAAAATTTTTAATCATAACTCAGCTCCACAATATATTTATTGCTTGTTTTATAGCGGATGGGATGCCAATAGCAGTTTAGCATAAAAATATGAATTTTGCCAACGATATTTTGTTATTACGCCTATCTTTATATAGATTCATTATTACTAAATTAAAATGGAAGGTTATCTTGTAAAATCTGGACAACCTCATCCATGCAACCGGCGGCTTCGCGTATTTTGTTTGCAATTTTGAAGCGTTTTTCTTTGTCCTGCAAGACTTCAAGCGTAACATTGAACCCGCCGCCGAGGGCCTCTAAATCCTTGCCGTTATCATTGTTCCAGATTTCGGCTGTTCGGCGGTATAGCGCGCTTACTTCTTTCAGGTATGCCATATCCGGGTTTAATTCCCGCGCTTTATCCAAAAATCCGTGACAGCAGCTTCCGTTTGTGGCAAGGACGCATACAGCATTTGTATAGTATGCCCAAACATCAAATTCATCGGGCTTCATGCCGTCGAATTTTCCGTTTTCAATATCGTTTGCCCATGCCCTGAAGGCCTCAGCGCCGAAACAATAAATGTCAGTTTTGACGTTCATATGTTTTGGTATTTCGCAAATCGCTTCGCGGTAAATCCCGGCAAGCGGGCGTTGTTCTTTTTTCTCTCCCACAAAAATCCAGCCGCCGTCATATTTTTCCCATGCAGTTTTATTATCAGCCTCACTTTGCAATAATTTTTCAAGCGAAATCTGTTCGGGTTCATTTTTGTTCCCTGTGATATAAAGCAGAACCTTCCCGTAATCCTCGTATCCGACAAACACGCCGACTAAATGCTGCCCCCATGCAATTACGGGGATACCCTTGTCGATATAAGCAATCAGCGTATTTAAATACATTTCGGTATTTTTCTGCAAATCCCGAAAATGAACGAAGGTTGCGGCGTATCCGCATTTTGCGAATGTTTCTTCAACGAATTTTGCGGGTGTTCCGCCCATGTGTTCGTCCATCATATAGCTTGACAAAGCATCGCCCGAATATTTTGCATAGGTGTAATGCTGCGTAAACACATCGCCTGTCAGCCCGGCGAAAAGCCAATAATCATAGTCCTTTTCGCCAAGACACTCCATTACATACTTAGCGCAACCGTTAAACCAATAATTTTCACCGTATTCGTCGGTTACAAGGCGGTGAATGGTTGGGATGATGTTGTTGCTTTGTTTAGGACTCATGGTCAATTCTCCTGTCTTTATTTTATTTTTTTGCTTTTCAGCAAGCTGCGAAACACGGATGGATTTGAAAAGCTTAGTCCTCTCCGTGCCAAATATGATTGGCAACGGCTCATGAAGGCCCTTATCCAACGCCATATACGGGAAATTTGTCCCGCAATAACGGACGTCATCGTTTATGATGCAGGCTAAATGCTTTTCACCGATTATCCAGGTAAGACGGTTGTATTCGCTTTTGCTAAAGCTTCCTCTGCCTGCGAAATAAAATCTGTCACGGAAAATCGGTTGGTGAAAAGCCAGGGCATCGTTTTTGCCGCCGCACATGAACGGATCATTGTGGTCGATTCCATGATTGCCGTGGTACAGACGGACACTTTCATCGTTTGCCCCAAACCCATTGTACTCGCCCTGCCGAAACTCGATGTCCACACGGAAAGGCAGCTTTACCTTAACCTGGGTAGACAAAACCCGTGTCGAAATCCAGCCGGTATATTCTAATTCGCCGTTATCCAAAATTCGATAACCGGGATTGTTTATCGGTTTAAGCGTATCAAACGGCACATCAACAGTCCATAAAACCGGATTTGCTGTTTCAATTTCCGCAACCGAAATATCAGTTACTTCAAACGGATTATCGAAAAGTGCCGGGTCTGCCAGCCGTTTTTTCACGGGCACAAGCAAAGAAACAAGCTCTCGCTGGTCATCGGAGGATATGAGATTTTCAAGCATGGCGTCGTGGCGCAAGCCACCATCGTTACGATAATCAATTTGATAGTATTTGTTATGGTCAAAGTCTTTGATAAGCGAACGGAAACACGCGCCCAAATCTTCATCAAGATAAACATTTGCCGCCGCAAACAGTCCGCCGCCGAAAATATAATCAGAGTATTCATCATCATTGATAAAATCATCAGCAATTTGCAAAATAAACACGTCGTTTTCGTCTGTTTGAAACGAAAATCGCTCATGCTGTCCGGGTCTGCCTTGCGGAATGCCTTTTGTTTGAACCCAGCGCCAAAAACCGTCCGGGTCGGAAATTCCATCCTTGCGAACCGATGACAGAACCCGCATGGCAGGCAAGGATAATATCGACGGCGGGGCTGGCTTTGCCAGTTTATCCGACAACGATGAAAGCTCCGTATAATTTGTTGTTTTGTGCTTATCCAGAACATCAAATTGTTTTTCCATCTGCTCATAAAGTATTGGCAACGCAGAGATTTTCGTTACGCCGTTTTGCAGCATGACCTGCAAAAAATCATTTGTAATTCGCTTTAGCTCGGATAATGCGCCAATTTCCTCGTTAATCGCATTGATACGGCATACAAATACCTCAACAACGGTACTCATATCCTCATTCTCATAAATACGGACAATATCCTTAATTGAAATTTGCATTTTCCGGAGTATCATAATTTGCTTGATGCGTTCGGCTGCCGATTCGTCATAATATCGGTAATTATTATTATCCGCACGTTTCGCCTCTAATAACCCGATTCGTTCGTAATAACGCAATGTCTTGGATGTTACGCCGAATTGTTTGGCAGCATCCGTTATGCATAATCCGTCCATATTAACCTCCATGTCACGCTTCGCGCGACTCAAATAGCCCGTATGAAGTTTTAATAATTCTTAGGTGCGGTTCTTTCGCGCCTTAGAATTATTCTTCATGCTACCACCTCCGCTTATTAGTATAGCGGTTGTCCTAAGGGCAATGTCAATATGTTTTTGAAAAAAATTTGATTCAATAAAATAAATGAATGCTTAATCAAAATAGAACAGTTCTTCAAACTTCCAAACATGCCGGAAGGCATGCCCTCCTACGTCGTCCATGCCTTCCGGCACAAACAAATGCACACAGCAAAGAGGAATAATTAAATTGTTCAAGAGGAAAAATTAAAAGGTTCAGACAAGCCCTCCCACGTCACCAATCACGGTGACGTGGGAGGGCTTTTTTTCGTTTATGAGCATCTGATAATTCTCTCCTCAAATAGACCTCATTGAAAATTATGAATCTTTGCCGCCTGTAAATTTCCCTTTTGTAAGAACAATGCTTCCCACAGTCAAAAAAATACCACCTACGGTTAAAACTACTTTTTTTACCTTGCTCGTACCTTTTGAAAAACAGTTATGGCAGAACAGTTTTTCTTTGCCGATTAATTCTTTTCCACAAGCCTTACATTTCTTCATTCTCTTGCCCTCCCAGTTTTTTAGGTTCAATCACATCTGCGATAACCTCTATCGTTTCCCGCTCAGTTTGGATAAGTGTTTCGCAGGCATTAACAATCTCATGTGGAAGCTGAATCCAGTCAGTGCCATCCAATTCCGAGCAGGAATGCATAATTTCGGCTAACGTGCAGCCTGAGTATTTTTTATCCTTTGCCTTTTCTGGTATAGCCAAAAGGGACTGCTCCACAAAGCATTGATGCGAAATTACTGCCGCAAGCAACGCACGGTTTTCACCAAGTGCAGCATATGAATTAACCGCAATCTGAACCGAATCGTTAAGGATTGAGAAACACTTCGCTATAAGCTGTGTTTTATCTGCGAGTTTTCCTTTCGCCGAAAGTAAAGTAGTTAAATCGTACTTCACGGTCTGCTGCAAAGAAGCAATCGCCTTGTTTGCGGAATGCGCCGCATTGAGAAGTGCAATACGGCGGTCTTCCGGCTCAATCATCGCCATAGCTTCAATATAAGTCTGCCGTGCCTCGTAGAACATTGAGATACGGTCGTTGTACTGACCGATTGCTATTCTTTCAACCGTATCAGTCAGCTCGACAATCTTAGCGGTAAGAGCGTCAAGATTGTTCTGCTGTGTAAGACTTATAAGAGCGTTCATCATGTCTGGGCGGATTGTCTTTTCTCCGATTTTAATCTGCTCTGCGAAATGTCCTGCTTCAGGGTCTTTGCTGTGGCTTGGCTGTATGCAAGGATTACTTATTGTTGAGATGTTTGTTTCGTCTTTCTTAACCTCAAAGAAAGCCACTTTTTTATAGTACGGTTCTTCCGGGCGGAGCATTTCTTGAGACACAGCATTATGGAAATACGGATTATGCGTCAAGATGAATATCTGTTGAATATTATGGTTTTTGCCATCGCAGAAGCAATCATTTATTAGTTCACGAACCAAAGAGCCAACAATAGAAAGAACGCCGCTATCCATACTTGAAACAGGGTCGTCGATAACTACAATTTTGCCTTTGACAAGGTCTTCACGTTTCCAACTACCTTGTACAAGGTGATAAAAATACAAGAAAGCGATGAAGTTTCGCTCACCCTCGCTCAAATTGTCTTTGACTACACTACCGTCCTCGCGGATAACAACATATTTATCGGGAATACGGTCGTGCTTTTCAAGTTTGAAGCCACGAAAACCAGACCTGATAAGCAGGTCATTGATTTTTTGAATAGTAGATTCACAACCGCCTAATTTGTCAGCAAGTTTTGTAATGATGCCTTTTGATTTAATAACTGCTGCCTGCCCATCCTTGATATTTTTATCCAATGCAGTAAGGGCTGATTCAAAGGCTTTATCGGCGGCATTGTATTTCTTGATTGTTTCCTGCAAGTCAAAAGCGAGAAGCTCCCACACTTCATTAAGAACCGTGGTCTGTTCATCCGCTTGCCGTAAGAAAATGGCATTATTATCGGCAAACAGTTTATTGCTGTCATCTATCAAGCTGTTAATCGCTTCCAAAAACGTGCCGATTGGCTCGACTTTAACTTCCTCGGATGGCTTTGCCACTTTGTCCGCAATAGTTTTATTGTTGCGGGTTACAGTTTCTTGCAGTTTGGCGAGGTTGAGTTCATAAGACTGAATGTCGCCAAAGCCTTTATAGCCCGCCTTGTGTTTGCCGTCTTGCTCATAGCCATTGTAATAATCATCATAGGTTTTCAGCAGAACAATGCCGCCTGCCTCACGGTCACCAAATAAAGCGATAGCGTCGTCTGTTGCCTTTTTCAAATTGCGAAAACAGATTATATTGCCAAAAGTCTTCACGCTGTTAAGGATTCTGTTTGTGCGTGAAAATGCCTGAATCAAGCCGTGATGTTTTAGATTTTTATCAACCCACAAAGTATTCATCGTAGTTGCATCGATGGTCAAGCGTGTAAGCAGTTCTGAAACCTCCTGCGGCGTATAATACACCACCGCTTTTGCCAG
>Ga0082212_10011212_pt1 | contig 11383 bp, 9 predicted proteins | sample TergutNt197P3_FD_71548 | JGI IMG/M metagenome (GOLD analysis project Ga0082212, IMG submission 71548) | Neocapritermes taracua P3 segment gut microbial communities from Petit-Saut dam, French Guiana - Nt197 P3 | ecosystem: Host-associated > Arthropoda: Insects > Digestive system > Gut ... | reverse complement strand
ATTTATATTATACCATAATTTTTGTATATTGCATATAGTTGAGAAATTTTTTTACAAATATATATTAAAATAAAAATATGTCACATTATTGTTTTTTCATGCGTTATAATATCAGAAAGTCGATTTTCAAAAACAAAACTAAAACGACAGGAGGATAAAAAATGGATTTATGCGAACCGCTGCCCGATGAAAACATCGACATTGAATCTCTCATAAATACTCACAGCCACGCGCTTTTGCGTTACTGCCACAGCATTTTATGCGATTATCACGAAGCGCAGGACGTTCTTCAGATAACTTTTATTAAAGCGTGGCAAAACAAAAATAAATTTACCGGAGACGACAGAGATTTATTGAATTTTCTGTATAAAATAGCGTATAACTCCTGTATCGACGCAATCCGCAGGCGCAAACAAAGATTAAAAAATCCGGCTGAACCTGCGAATCAACAAAACAACGATTACATTCCCGAAAATATAAAATCCGCGCTTATGCTTTTATCCCCGCTTGACAGAGCAATAACATACAGTCACGCAGTCGATGACATGACATTTGCCGAGCTTGCGAAAATATACGGCAAAACTGCCGCGGCTTTGCGTAAAAGATACGAGCGCACGAGAATGAAACTCAGCAAACTTTTATTAAACGATTATCCGGATTATCAGAATTATCAGAGAGGAGAAAATGAAAATTATGAAATTGATGAATAAAGAAGATATAAAAAATATGTTCGGGCAGATTGAAATTCCCCGCATGGAATTGAGAGATTTTATGAGTAATACAGAAACCGGCGAAATCGAATCATCCGAATTATTTAATGAAAGACCTGCCAAGTATGAAAAACCCGGAGTTTTTAAAATGAAAAACATTAAGCGTTTTGTAAGTACGGCGGCATCTGTTGTCATAACGTTTACGTTTATCACCGCCCTTGTATTTGCGGCAATATATCTACGTCCGGTTAAAATTGAAAATGCTGATACGGCTACCGAATCGGCAAGCAGGCAGGAAAGCGAACAAATCTTTGTCGAAGTCGAGAATAACGGCGACGGACTTGTCCCCGTGACAGACATAGCAGAATATGAAGAAGAAACTACCGAAAATTATGAAGAACCGACCACGTCTAATCCTGTGCCAATATCAAATACAGATAAAATTCCTTTCACGAAGTTTCTCAGCGACAATCAGTTATATCTTCACACATATATCGGCAACGGAAGATATATAGCTTTACAGGAGGGCAATAGCTGCGTGATAAACGAAAGCGAAATATTATGCTGGCTCGAAGATTTTCCGGCTTATCTCTTACTTGGTACTAAAGAAGTTTATATCACGGAAAACGGGTTCGCCCGTATTTACGAGGACAGATACTGGTTAAACGACGGCGAAGAATCACACACAGGCGACCCGCCCGCTATTAAAATAAATATATACGACGAAAAATATAATTTAGTAAAAAGTTATGACGCGTGCGAACTTTTTAATGATTTCAGCGAATATCAATTCAGTATAATGTGGGGCAAAGGCGTATGTATATCGTTAGACGGCAAAAAAATCTGCGGAGCGATAAACGGTCGGCTTATAGAATACGACACAGAAAACGATACTTACAGGGAAATATATGATACAGAATGCGAATACGGGAAAATCGGCTTAAACGGGTTTTCTAATATCAAATACTGCAACAACGACAAAAGCATAGCGTTTACGTCGAATTATTACGACGGCAGCAAGTCTCCGCAGGTTAACGGCATAATCGACGTTGACGGCAGCGGGCTTGCGTATGAAAATCTCAACAATAAAACGGGCTGGAATTATCAGGTTTATGACGGCGGATTTTTCTTCGACGAATATAATTCACGCGACGGCGGCAACGGAGTGGCGCATACATGGGATTTCGATACAAGAAAGTTAAATTCAATCGCATTTGCGACGAAAAACGAAAGTCAAAACGCGGTTATCTCAAAAGACGGCAGAGTAATTGTCACATGCGAGTCAACTTATTTTTCGGATACTAAAGTAAAATCAACAATCAGGGTTTACGCGACTGACACAATGCGGCTTTTGAGCGAATATGATATGCCGTCTTATGGCTGGGTAGGAACAGGCGACACTTTTGTGGCGGACGACGGCAGTTGGTTTTTGGTCAGATATTATAACAGCGTAGAAACTGAAACTGAATATTATAAATATGATATAACGTTTTAGTAGAAAAATGAATGCGCAAGGGCGGATATTGAATCCGCCCTTGTTCACATAAAAAATCTATTGTTGCGGATTTTCTCTTTGTCTTTTTCGTTCAGCAAAGCCTCAAACTTTTCATGAAACTTATCTGAAAACAACCGCTCGTATAAAGTCATATCCCAAACTTTTCTTTCGCTGTCGTCAAGCCCGAAATTATCAAGGATATTTTTGCCTTTTTGGTTTTCCAAAACGGATATATATTTATTTAATCTGTCGTCGTCAAAGATAGTATTGGCATGATAAACGCAATAATATATGTATTCCGTAACGTTTAATTTATCGCATTCTTCGGCTAATTTTATAGCGTCGATTTGATTTTGGTTGTTGATAAGATAAAAATATATGTCGCAGAATAAATATAATTTCAGTTTGCCTTTCGCTAAAAGATATATTGAATTCATGTCTTTATAATGGTGCAGGCAGAGCGATATAAATTCTATGATAGTATTAAGTTTGCTTACTTTGACCCCGCATATATCCGTATCAGTTGTATTTGATACGGATAAAATATAATTCATGTCGGATTTTTTGTTGTGTTCACCCCATAATATATTCATGTTTATATCAATTCTTACATATTCGCAGAAAAAGTCGTCGGTTTTTTTCACGAACGGCGCGACCTGATGGGTCAGCGATAAATAAAACAAAATCTCCTGCCGTGTAAACGGGATTATGCCGTCGTCTGTAATCCTGCCCTGAATAAACCCGTTGTCATGCATGATATTTGTTAAATAATCTATGTTATCCCTGCCTGCGAGCAAATCAATATCGCGGGATTTACGGTAAATCACGCCGCCGTACGCAGTCTGTGACAGGACTGCGCCTTTTATCACGGCATACGGAATTTTTTTCAGTTTCAAAGAGTCAAAAACAGGCTCGCAGTTTTTATATCTTGCATTTATGACCGCTTTATTAAACAGCAAATCATTTGCCGTATAATTTATGTTTTTATTTTTGACAAGCAGATAAAAACACTTGTGTTTCTGTAAAATTTCTGTAATATCAATATTATCGCATGGCGTTTCATTCTTAGCTATCTCTCTGACTGCGTTTATTATTTTGTCATACATAAATTCACCCCGTTTTCTGTATAAAAATTGCCGTGCTTTTTATTTTTTTCTGTCAATATAAATATTCCAGAAAGAGGCGTATCTCTAAACGTCTCTTTTATTTTATCGAGCATGACATACTCAAAACCTCTGCTAAAAACCCTGCATGAAAGCATGAAATTTTCTATAACCGCGCAGTCCGGGTTTGATTTTTTAACGACAGCCGCCGCGATAATCCCCATATCCCCGTACTTATCTGACGCTGACAAATAAAATACAGTATATGTTTCGTCGTTTATAAATCTTTTTATGTCGTCTATTGTATAATGCCTGTCCGCAAGATTAAATTGATTAGTCCTCCGCGACAATTCGGCGATTCTGTCTGTATTTTCTATACCGGCAATATCACAGATAATCTTTGTTTCGAGAGACTGGTTATATTCTTCCACCGAATCAAACAAAGCCAATAATTTCACGCGTTCTTTTTGTTCTATGTAAAGTTTTGTCCGGTTTAAATCCTGCAAAGCGTTATCGGTATTAAATAATCTTTTTATGTTTTTTATTGTTTCACCGATAGAATTATAGTCAATCCTGATTGTTTCGACTTCCGGCATAAAAGATTTTACAAGCCCTGTTTCATAAAAATCATCGTCGGCAAATACAAAACTGTCCGTTGATAAATTAAGCCCCGACGCGATTTCTTCTATGCTTTTGACTTTATTTTCAGAGTTTGTTTTTATTACTGCGATATGCTCATGTTTTAGTATCATGTTTTTATTTTTGAAAGCTTTGTTTATGTTTTCTTTATCGTTTTTACTGCACAGACAGAGAAAAATCCCTTTTTGATATAATTTTACCAGTTCGTTCTGGAATAAAATTGCCAAGCCGTCGATTATAATATCTTCTTCGCCCGCTATCCCTTTCCACAATACGCCGTCGCAGTCAAGAATCAGGCATTTGTTCAGGCGTTCCTGTTTATCCGAAACGTCAAAATATCTTCTTAAAGTTTCATATGTTTTTTCAAGCGTCTCAAAATTATTTATGAGCAAATCCCTGTCGTGAACCTCAAAATCAAAAATATTTTCCATTTCGACGATAAAAGTAATAAATTTAATAGAATCAAGCCCGTTGTTTTTCAATAACGCGTTTTCGGGCAATTTTTTTATTTCTTCTATGTCTTTATCCAGAGCTTTTGCCAGACACAATAAAATTTTTTCTTTATCCATAACTATCATATCCTTATTCATGTTTATTTTTTTGCAGATTCCGCAAATCGAACCCGATAACCTGCATTTTTCTGAAATCGCATTCCCCGTCATTGGCAAAAATATCGCCGTTGAGGATAAACGCCTCGGCTATACAGCCTCTTTTGCAATTATTCTGCAATACGCACTTTTGGCAGTCATAATCGGCTGATTCGCGTTTTACCGCAAGTCCTGAAATATATGCTATGCGTTCAACAAAATAATTTTCGTCAAACTCAAATATATTGCCGAGACTGTATTTTGAATCGTATAACAGAGAACACGGGTGAATTGTTCCGTCCGGCGTTATACATAAAGATAATTTCTTTTTGTTTTCGTCATGAGCATACGGACAGCCCGTCGTGCATAGAGGCAAAAAAGCCTCTATGCCGTATTCTTTGTTTAAACCGTCGATTTGTTTCAGAACGTTAAATTTCTGTTTCGGCGAAACGCATAAATCGTCCCATTTATCGCCCGCGTTGCCTCTGCGTGTAATAAACGCGTATTCGGGAGTAAAACCAAGCGATATTGCCAGACGGTAAAAATTCTCGACGTCGGCGATATTATTCCGCGATATTACCATTTTTAAGAGCGCGCCGGGATTTTGTTTATGTATTTGTTTCGCGAATTTTATTGTTTTTGCGTAATTGTTTTTGCCCCTTGTTTTTGCGTTATATTCTTCCGTCGAACCGTCAAGACTGATTTGCAGCGTGAAATTATCGGTCTGGTTCAGCATATCAATCAGTTTTTGATTATATACCGTGCCGTTTGTCGAGATGCCGAATGAAATTTCCGGATATTTTTCCACAAGCTCAAGTATCCCGTCAAAATCAGAGTGCAGTACGGGCTCTCCCCCTGAAATAAGCACGCGTTCAAGCCCGTGTTTCAAGAATATTTCAATGCTGTTTTGTAATTGAACCGCCGAAATTTCTGAATATGTCTTATTTATCCCCGAACGGTTATAGCAAGTCGCGCAGTTTAAATTGCACCTGTTATTAATCTCAAAATAAACCGTTTTGACAATCATAACTCGACCACAATCCTTTTTTCAGCCGCGTCTTTCAGAAAATTCATAACGTCCTCTCTGATTTCCTCCGGACCTGCGTCGTATATCCCGCATAATTTTTCGATAAGCGCGTCAAAATCATGGGGCTGTTCAAGTATTTGCAGTATGTCTGTTGCTGTTTCGTCAAGAAAATGCGTGTCGCCGCTCTCAGGGTTAAATACCGCCAAAGAAATATCGTCTGTGTCGATATAGTCCAGTTTTTCGTTTTTTACGTACATTTTTATATCCTCTCCATCAATAAATATTTTATTATATATTTTATATATATAAGTTTCTCTTGTTTTAACAGAATTGTACCTGCGTTTGAAGAACATAGTATTAACGGCTTTTGACATGATAATTAATTTTTCCGTACATAAAGGCACGGGAATATTTTCACCGTTTCTTTTTATTTCCGACACTTTGCCGAATATTTTATCCATAGGCGTTTTTTCCATGCGTAAAGCGTTGTCGCCCTTGCAGTAATACATGCCGTCTTTTATTTCAAGCAAACGGTGTATCAAAAGTTCGTCCCGGTTATTCTGATTATACGCAAAGACGAGAATATCGCCGATATTATAATCATTATCGGGAGATACAATTATAATATCGCCTTCAAACAACACCGGGTTCATGCTGTACCCCGTGACTGTGAGTTGGAATGGGTTCCCTGTTTTTTTCAACGCCGACAATATTTTAATCTGCATAGAAGTTTCCATATTTATTCCCCGCCTTTCATGATAATATCTTTCACATATTCCATATCGCGGTATATAAGGCGGCGGCATTTATTTTTCGCAAGTGCGGTCATCAGCCGTATATGCTCTCCGGACGGGCGGTAATCCGCGATTGCCGACTTCATCAGGGATATAATATTCTCTGATACAGTCATATTTATCACGTTATTTTCAGTCTCGCTTCTTGTTATGAAAAATATCATGCCGAGAGGAGTCAGAGTTTTTACGCAATTATCCGGATTATATATGTATCTTGTTCCCGAATGGGTTTCAAGATGTTTTATATTGGGTATGGCTATCCCATGATTTTTTAATACCTCAAATCCGCCGCTTCGTATATGAACCGGGCAGGGATAAGGATAGACGCCAAAAGTCTTTTTGTCGATAAGAATGCCGTCCTCGGTTATATAATTAAACCCGCCGGATATAAGATAGGCAGTCAGGGTAGTTTTGCCGCTTGTCGTAGGAGCCAGAAAAACATACGCGTACCCGTTATACTCCACAGACGCACCGTGCAATGGAATAATGTTGTCGTCATATTTAGTCATATCAAAAAGAATATCGTCCAGTACGCGCAAAGGCGCGTCGGTCACAGACTTTTTTACGCCATGCTCGAATATATATTCACCGTCTGATTTTCCTGTTTCGGTTATGCTTATGCTGTACGGGTTACCGCATTTTACGCCGCTCAGATAACTGCCGTACTGCATTTGCAGCGTCTCGATTAATTTATTGCAGTCCGATATAATCTCATAATCGGGGCTGTGAAACGGTCTGCGTAAATATTTTTTTATCATAAATAATATCTCCCTAAAAACAAATCACAGCCATTTCTGACTGCGATTTCGCTTTTCTTTTTTATTCTGTTATGTTATCTTACTTCGCCTGATATACAATCTTGTCCTGTTCTTGCGGAGACTTTAATTTGCGCCGACAGTTCCTGCGCTGATAAAGTGGTTATGCCGGGTTTGGCCCAATTTTTTTTCTTCATAAAATACTCACCTTCCCATTTCTCTTTTCTACTTTGTATATTTTTCTAAATGTTTGATAATAACGTCGAAATAATTTTGATTCAAGCTGTATAAAACAACTTTTCCCTCGTTTCTTGATTTAATCATATGAGCTTTCAGCATCATTGATATATGATAATAAGCGTTAGTGCCTGAAAGGTTTAATTCGCTTTCCAAATCCCTGATGGCTATTTCTTTTTTCTTCAATATTATATCTAAAATAGCTATTCTGTTTTTCTCAGACAATACGTTGCCGATTTCCTCCAATGCTATGGGCATTTGCTGGGATTTTAAAAATGCTATTCTGTTAATATAATCGTATCCGAGCAGTATTACAATATTGCTATCGTTTAAGAAATTATATATACAATTTTTATGTAGCAAACAAATTGAAATATATACATCGTCAAATAAATCTTTATTCCTCTTATGATTTTCCAAATTTTTAAAATGTTTGATTAAGTTATCAATATTTATTTGATTCTGCGTGTCTATGATTGTCTGTATATTTCTTTCGTAATATTTCATCAAAAGCGAATCAACCGATAACAGGGACTGATTTAATTTTTCTATAAACTGAGCAGGATTTATAAAAAAAGAATACAAATGACTTTTTACTCTGTCGTCATAATCCGAATTTTTAATCAATTTAGCCATTTCGGTAATTGAATTACAATAAAAATCAAGTTCATTCCAGTTTATTTTGTCAAAATAATATTTTATCATCTTTTTAACTATACTTTTTTCGTCCCATAGCAAACTTTGAATGAACGATAAATTATAATCAGATATAAAATTTTCCTGATAAGGACCGTAATAGCAAGTAGTAAAAAAACATTTCCCGTTATCCCTGAGATAAAAAAATAAAAATAAATCCTCAGATATGTCGGAGAATTCATACATTACTCCGTCATAAAAACTAATATCGTCGTCAATCGTATCGTAATTAACGTGATGATTAATGCAATAATTGCGGTTAAAATGATATATGTGGATATATAACAAATCGTATATGTATCCGGGTTCCCTGAGAAATTTTACTTGTTTCATTTATTATTTATTTCCCTAAAAATCCATTTCTGGATATTTATAGTATTTTTATTATACCATGTAAGCGTTATTGTGTCAAGCATTTTTTTGCTTTTTTTATAAGATTTTTATAATTTTTGTCAAATTGTGTTGAAATTTATGTTGAAAAATGTAAAAATATATAGTATAATGTTCGTAATAAAGCCAATTTTTGAGATAATTTAACATATTTAAAGGAATTTAAAAACATGGTTGATAATATAAAAAAAAGACTTGATTTCAAATATTTTTCTGAGACTGAGGACAAATATCATGCCACGCAAATGCTTGATTGCGGTAATTATTCGGTGGCAAGCGGAATAAAAAGCAAGTTCGGCAATGATTTGAATATCTATAATATATTGGCGGAAGATATAACTATGTATATGACAATAGATAACGAAATGAATATAAAATTCCCGTCGGTAAACCGTTTCCCGAATCAGTATATTAAATGGAACGCGTATAAAAACGCCGCGCTTGAACTGCTTGAACAGTTTCTTGACGAAGATAAAATCGTTTTGATAAACACGCTCCATCATGAATTAAAATTTCTCGGATATTATAATATGCCCTATGATTATACGGACGGTATGCCTGTGCATTGGATAACCGTAATACATCACGACGCAAAAAATATATATTATGTCGAACACCCGGATATGATAAATCACGCTCATTATAAATATTACAAAGACAACCAATCCGTCGGAGTGATTGATAAAGAATATTTAAAGCCGTTATTTGAAAAATATCTTGTATGCATAACGATAGATATTGATTTTGGCAGGCTGGATTTGTTTGACGAACGGTTATTTTCGATACTGAAAAATTATATAGATTTATTTGACAAAGAAAAAATCATTGACGGGATAAATTATTTCTACGGGATAGCCTCACTCAGAAAAATGGCGGAATTGTGTTTCACGGAAATTAAATCAGATAAGTCAACCGAAAAACTGATAAACAGTATAAGAAAAATCAATTTAATGAGAATCTATATGAAAGAATGCCTGATGAAGTTAGCCGAAAATAAATCTGATATAATTGATATAACCAAAGAAGATATATATAATACTTTCGAACCCATGATAATGGCTTTGATTAATATAATAAACGTGCTTACGAAAAGAGACATGAAAAAACAGATTTTATTAGACGAAAGTATGTCCGGACTTTTTAATGGGCTTATAACTTATGAAAAGAAAATAGCAGAGCTAATATCGAAAATAATAGAACATGAATGTGACTTTATTTAATAATTTTTAATAATGTGAAAAAAAATTTAAATTTACTGTTGACAAACGCAAAAATATAGTGTATAATCATATGCGTCAATAAAAAAGAATATATAAAAGCGATGATTGAGAAGAAGTAGTTCCCCTGTATATACTGCACAGAGAGCCGGCGTTTGGTGCGAGTCCGGCTGGTATCGGGAGACGAATACATCTCAGGAGTTTCGCCCTGAACTTAAAGTAGGAGGCGACGGGAATGCCCGTAACAGCATGGGAGTATGTTTGTACTCTGTGAGCATGCAGCCGCAAGACTGCGTGAAATTGAGGTGGTACCGCGATTTATAGTTTTCAAAACTAATCGCCCTCGGATTATTATATCCGCGGGCGTTTTTTTATATTTATTTTTATATTTTAATTAAAGAGGTGTATTGTTAAATGATTATCAAAATTTTTATGCTTGTGTTTTTTTTCGCAACTACTGTGTTTGTCGGGTTTTATTTCCGGAAAAAAGCGTCGAACGTCAATGATTTCGTACTCGGCGGGCGCGCGGTAGGACCGTGGCTTACGGCTTTCGCCTACGGGACGAGTTATTTTTCGGCGGTTATTTTCGTCGGATATGCCGGGCAGTTCGGCTGGAGGTTCGGCACGGCTGCGACATGGATCGGTCTCGGCAACGCTTTTATCGGGTCTCTTTTGCCGTGGATTATCCTCGGCAGACGCACCAGAATCATGACGCATCACTTAAAAAGCGCGACAATGCCGGAATTTTTCGGCAAACGGTTTAATTCCGACATTTTGAAAATCGGCGCGTCAATTATTATATTTATATTTCTGATCCCGTACACGGCCTCGCTTTATAACGGACTCTCGCGCCTGTTTTCGATGGCGTTCGGCATAGATTTTATCTACTGCATCATCGGCATGGCGTTTCTCACGGCGGTATACGTCGTCGCGGGGGGGTATTTCGCGACTGCCGTAAACGATTTCATACAGGGGATTATCATGTTTGGCGGGATCATCGCGGTTATTGCTTATGTTTTGAACGACAACGGAGGCTTGTCCGCCGCCCTCAGCTCGCTTTCCGCAGTGGAAGACTCCGCCGCGAATATCGCCGCGGGCGGATTTACAAAGATTTTCGGACCCGATCCGATAAGTTTGCTGGGCGTCGTGCTTCTGACTTCCCTCGGGACATGGGGGCTGCCTCAGATGATTTCCAAGTTTTACGCGATAAAATCAGAGCAGATGATAAAAAAAGGCGCGCTCATTTCAACGGTTTTCGCCGTCGTTATAGCGGGCGGCTGCTATTTCCTCGGCGGATTCGGGCGCCTGTACGGTGAAAGCGTGGCGAGGAATCCGGAGACGGGCGCGGTTGTTTACGATTCTATCATACCCACGATACTTGAAAAATTCCCGGATTTACTGATAGGATTTGTCGTGCTTTTGGTTTTATCGGCTTCGATTTCCACGCTTTCGTCGCTTGTCATCACTTCGTCCTCGACTTTGACGCTCGACTTTTTAAAGGGCCATGTGGTCAAAAAAATGAGCGATAAAAAACAGCTTATCATCATACGCGCCCTGATCGTCGCGTTTATTATCATCTCCGCGTCTATCGCCGTTTTCCAGTATAAGAGCAAAGGCAGCGTTCTCTGGATCGCCCAGCTTATGGGGATTTCGTGGGGCGCGCTGGCGGGATCGTTCCTTGCGCCGTTTTTGTTCGGGCTTTTCTGGAAACGCGCGACGAAAATCGCGATATG
>Ga0082212_10011211_pt1 | contig 11383 bp, 2 predicted proteins | sample TergutNt197P3_FD_71548 | JGI IMG/M metagenome (GOLD analysis project Ga0082212, IMG submission 71548) | Neocapritermes taracua P3 segment gut microbial communities from Petit-Saut dam, French Guiana - Nt197 P3 | ecosystem: Host-associated > Arthropoda: Insects > Digestive system > Gut ... | reverse complement strand
TCGATGTTCAACTCCAATGCCATCAATATCTTCCTTTTTGTACTGTGTATCACGCTTTCTGCCATTACCATTCATTGTATTTTGTGTAGAATTTTCAAAGTTCCGGGCGACTTGTTCTCTGTAGGCTTTGTGGCGTTGCTGTGTTCGCCGCCGTTCATCCCTCCGGTTGTTGCCGCAATGGGCAATCGCAAAGTGTTAATCAGTGGCATTACCATCGGTTTGGTGGGCTACGCCGTGGGCAACTATCTGGGCGTGGGGATTGCTTATTTGCTGGGGCTGTTTTAGGGAATTACGAATTAACAATTACGAATTACGAGGTTTTGGGTGACACGTGACGAGTTTCTTTGCGTACTTTGCGGTCATTGCGGGCTTGACCCGCAACTTTGCGCCTTTGCGGTAAAAAAAAACTCTTTCAAAATAAAAGAGGTTGAATAACGTTTATCCATACGCAACATCTTTTTGTTATGCTGAATTATAAAAAGTTTCTCTCTGTAATTGTCCTTTGTTTTTCATTTTTGTTAACCCATGCGCAAGTTGCCAAATATAGCAATGAGTTTCTGTCGTTGGGTATTGGTGCACGGGGATTGGCTATGTCGAACACTTTGGTCTCTCTTTCCGATGATGTTACTTCTGCCTATTGGAATCCCGCCGGGTTGGTACGAATGCAAAAGCCTTACCAGTTAGCCGCTATGCACGCCGAATATTTTGCAGGAATCGCTAAATACGACTATATCGGCGCCGCCTACAAAATTGACAACAAACAGGCAGTAGCTTTCTCGTGGATCCGCTTTGGCGTGGATAACATTATGAATACAACAGAATTGATTGACAAACAGGGCAATCTTGACTACAACCGAATTACCTATTTTTCTGCGGCAGATAATGCTTTTCTATTAAGTTATGCTTATAATTTTGAAAAGGTAAAAGGACTTTCGCTGGGCGCCAATGCCAAAATTATTCGCAGAAAGATTGGCAAATTCGGCGGTGCGTGGGGTTTCGGTTTAGATTTTGGTTTACAATATTATAACAGCGGCTGGCAAGTAGGCGCGATGTTGAAAGACGCCACCAGCACTTTCAACGCTTGGAGTTTTAATTTAACCGACAGAGAAAAAGAAGTGTTTATAGAAACAGAGAACGAAATTCCTGAAAACAGTTTAGAACTAACCGTTCCGAAACTGAACATCGGTGGCGCCAAGTTTGTGCCTTTCGGAAAAGGTTTTAGCGGCACTTTCGCCTTAGATTTTGATTGCACTTTCGACGGCAAACGCAATACGTTGATTAAAAGCAAACCGCTCTCCATTGACCCTCATTTCGGAATGGAGTTTGCGTATAAAAATATTGTTACCCTTCGCGCAGGCATCGGCAATTTTCAGCAAATTCCCTATCTCGACAACAAAAACAAATTTACTTGCCAAATCAATTTCGGCATTGGTATTGGGATTAAAGATATTGTGTTTATTGACTACGCCTACACCAATTTGGGCAATATTTCCATCGCATTGGATTCGCATATTTTTTCGGTAAAAATTGCTATAGAATCTTTTAAGCATAAGAACAAAAAGGTGGAGTAGTTTATGGGGTATCCCTCATTATGAAGAAAATTGTTCCATTTGTAATATTTAACTATTTTCGCCGCGCAAAAAACTATGTAGAAATAATGGAAGATATCACTCCTATCTATAAGCGTATTTTATATGAAGACAATCATTTAATTATTGTGCACAAACTCCCCGGCGAAATCGTGCAAGCCGATAAAACCGGCGATGAAACGCTAACAGAAAAAATCAGAGCATTCTTAAAAGAAAAACACCAAAAACCCGGCAATGTTTTTGTGGGTATTGTGCACCGCATCGATCGACCGGTGAGCGGCGTGGTAATTTACGCCAAAACTACCAAAGGACTTTTTAGGATGAATGAGGTTTTTAAATTAAGAAAAATTAAGAAATTTTATCATGCATTGGTTGAGCAAAAACCAAAAATTGAGGAACAAACGCTGGAACAGTTTATCAGAAAAAATGAAAAATTAAATAAAAGTTTCATATCCAACGAACAGAAAGAGGGCTATCTCAATGCCTCATTACATTATAAATATCTGCAGCCCACTAATAGTTATCATTTGCTGGAAGTAGAATTGTTTACGGGCAGACACCACCAAATTCGGGCGCAACTTGCGGCAAATAGTACTATTATAAAGGGCGATTTGAAATATGGCGCCAAGCGCTCCAATTCCGATGCCTCCATTTCATTGCAAGCACACAAAGTAATTTTCGAGCACCCTATTTCTCATAAAATGATTGAAATAGAAACTCCGTTTGGGTTAATTGAATTATAAAATATCTGCAGATTTACACAAATAATCTCTTGCCAATAATTATTTTTTTTAACTCAAAAAACCGCACAAAACAGGGAGAAAATAAAAAAAGGCGGCATTTACAAATGCCGCCTTATAAACATTGTAGAGACGCGATTAATCGCGTCTCTACAATGTTTATTAATCCATAATACACCTTACGCTCAGTCCGTCGGCGCGTTTTATATTAAGGGTTTCGGGCATTGGGCAGTAATAAGATATGGAGAAGTAACTTGCGGTTGTTCCATTTCCGTTTCCGTTGCTTGACCAATATCCTGTAAAGCCGTACAAGTCTTCATATTTGCCGGTTGCACTACTGTATCTTCCGGCAGGACGAGCTTCAAAGCCGTATTTGTCGTTGCCCGGAGTAATCCAGTAATTTTCACTCTTGATGTCTGCGGCAGGGAAAGTACTTAGCAAATCTAATTCCCATTGGGCAGGAATGTGCCAGCCTTCAGGGCAAATACCCTGTATCACTCCGCTGAGAGAACCGGTATAGCCTTCGGGTACATTTACTGCAGAATACCATGTGTAAATTAAGCCAAATATATCTTCATTGTAAACAACATCGGGATAAAGCGTGCTGTAGTATGGGTTGGCAAACTCTATTTCAGTGGCATCGGAATACAGGGTTGCCTGCAAGTTGGAAGTCCAACATAATCCTGCCAAGCGTGTTACTTTATACCAATGTCCTTCAATATCGGGTACAGAGTCCGGGCATCTTCTTTCCATATTGCGACGTCCGTCTGAGTAGCATTCCCATTGATACGGATAAACACCCATATTGTCGTTTATGCTTGCCCATATTGATTCAATGGGGGTAAAGTCTGCCCAGTTGGTAAGGATGAAGGTAACTTCGTAACTTTCTCCCACTTCAATGGTTTCGAGAATAGAATCCATACCCATAATCATACTCGGTTCTAAAACTTCTTTATAGAAAGTAACATAAATTGGCGGCGGCATATCTATAAGACCGATGTTGGTAATTACACCTGTAATGGTGGCTGTGCTTCCTTTCACTACCAATGTAGGTTCGCCTTCCCAGGTAATGGTGGGCGCTTCGCCAAAGAAGGCTTCCATGGGTTCTGATGCCGGACTGAAACAACCTTCTTCGCTGGCAATGACAAAATATTCGCCGGGAATTGCCGTGGAGAATGTTACGCCCGTGCCCACAGAAATGGTTGGTTTATCAACTTCATACCAAGTATAAATAGCATTGGGGCTGAAACTTGAAGTATTGATTACAGAGAAGGTAATCTCTTCGCCCAAGCATTTGGGTTGGTCGTTGTCAATAAGCGGAACCGTAGCCACCCGTCTCACTGTAACCGTTACGGGTTTGCGTGTGCCTGCCGTATTTTCACACACATCATCACTGAAAACACTGATATAATAAGTAGTTGTGTTGAAAAGCGCGGGTGTTGTATAAGAGTCGCCTTCAAAGAAGTGTGTAGTTGCGGTTTGGCTGGTGTACCAACGGAAGGTAACATTTTCGCCGGGAATCGTTGTTTCCGGTACTAATGTAGTGTTGTCGCCTTCGCAAATACTTTGGTCTTCAATAAGAATATCAGCGGCTACAGCACGCGGGATAATCTCAACGGTTACTTCTTTGCGCGTACCGGCTAAGTTTTCACAATAATTATTGCCTTCCACACTAACATAATAAGTAGCATTTACGGTAAGTGTTGGGGTGGTATAAGATGCTCCGGTATAGAACGGTTCATCTGCAGTTTGCGATACATACCAGCGGAAAACAGGGCTAATCACATCAGCGGCAGTAGCCGTAAGTGTTGTGGTAGTTCCCGAGCAGATGGCAGCGCCTTCAAGGGTAATCTCATCATCGGTAGCAAACGGGTTCACGGTTACTTCCACTTCTGCGCGCTCGTCGCTTTCACATTGGCTGTTTCCGCGCTGTGCGGCAAAGAATGTGTGTGTGCCAAACGGGATAACGGTGGATAACGGCAACACGGTGTTATCGGTAGCCGTAGCATACCACGCTACACCGTAGCCCACAGTTGGGATATCTGCCAACGTAATGGTTCCGCATAAAGTAATTCTTTCGGGGGCTTCCGGCATTTCAGCGGTTACACCTATCGTAATAACCACCGGCGTTTTAGCGCTCTCGCCACATACACCGCCATTGGTTTGTACTGCATAATAGGTGCCGCTTGCCAATATGGTGGTCGGAGGCAAAAGGTTATCTTCATCATCATACCAAATAATATGTGTATTCGGAACTTTAATGTCGGCAATGGTAGCGCCTTCGCAGAAGTATTGGTTATCTATTGCAGGTGCTGCAGGAACATTTCCTGAAAGCGTAATAACAAACGGGGCTCTGTTATCGCTTTCGCAAATTCCACCGCCATATAAATAGGCTGCGTAATAAGTGCCGCCGGTTAATGCTACATTGCTTGCCAATGGCGAGCCGCCGGTAGCCTCTTCATAAAAGACAATGCCGTTGTTTCCGTTGGTGATGATGTCATCAACCACAGCGCCGTTGCATAAAGTTTGATTGGATACCTGCGGTGGCGTTAATGCCAATACATCAACAATAACAACTTTAACGGGGCTGCTGAATTCGCTTTCGCAATCGCCATACTGGCTTTGTTGCGTAGCATAATAGATGCTGCCGTTAGTTAACGGTTCGGCAGGCGATAGCAAAGTACCGGATTCATTATACCAAAGAATGATATTGCCTTGGGCATCTAAATCGGCAACGGTTGCTCCTGCGCAGAACTCTTGCGGGGTATGCACAGTAGGCGGAATAATTGTGCCCACAGTAATAACTACCTCAGCACGCTCGTTGCTGGAACACTGGCTGTTTCCGCGTTGTTCGGCATAGTATGTATGCGTACCTTGCGGAATTTGCATAGTAAGCGGCAATGGTTCACCACCGGTAGCGGTTTCATACCACGCTACTCCGTAGCCTGTTTCAGGGATGTCGGCAATCGTAATAATCCCGCACAACACAATCTCTGCCGGAGCATCGGGCATATCGGCGCCTTCGCCAATGGTGATGCTTACTTCGGTTTGTCCGCTTTCGCCACAAGTGCCGCCGTAAGTTTGGGCAACAAAATAGGTGCCGGTTACCAAAACGGTGGTTGGGGTAAGTACATTACCTTGACCATCGTACCATACTAAATTACCATTCGGCACTTTAATGTCGGCAACCGTAGCGCCTTGACAGTAGTATTGATCAATTTCTACATCCGGAGCGCTCGGGGCAGAGGGGCTGAAAGCAACCGTGAACGGAGTTCTGCGTGTACTTTCGCAAGCGCCTGCATCGTAGTTGAATGCAGCCCAATAGGTTGTTGTTGCATTCAGCGCAACATTATTAGCCAACGGCGTACCATTTTCCTCTACATCGTAGAAGATGATGCCATTGCTGCCATCGGTGATAATGTTGGCTACCGTAGCGCCGCTGCACAACGTTTGATTGTCTATTGCGGGCGGCATTAACTGCGTTTCTGCTACAACAGTAACTTTAACATAACTGCTAAATTCGCTTTCGCATTGACCATCTGATGTTTTTTGTGTGGCGTAATAGAAACCGTTGGTTAATAGTTCGGTTGGCTCCAATTCTTCGCCGGCAGCATTGTACCAAACAATGAAATTGCCTTGTGCGTTCAGGTCGGCAACGGTAGCGCCTTCGCAGAACTCTTGCGGGTTGTGTACTCTTGGTGGGATTACGGTTCCAACCGTAATTTCCACTTCTGCACGTTCGTTGCTTTCGCATTCGCTGTTTCCGTGCTGAGCAGCATAGTAAGTATGGGTTCCGTGCGTAATAACGGTGTTGAGCGGTAGCGGTTCGCCACCGGTAGCGCTTTCATACCACGCTACGCCATAACCGGTTACAGGGATGTCCACCAATGTAATAATACCGCACAGGTGAATTCTTTCCGGAGCTTGCGGGGTATCAGCGCCTTGACCAATGGTAATGGTTACGGTTGTTTTTGCGCTTTCGCCACAGGTTCCGCCATAAACTTGGGCAGCAAAATAGTCGCCGCTTACTAATACGGTGGTCGGCTCTAACTCATTGTCTTCACCATCATACCATATTAAGTTACCGTTAGGCACTTGAATGTCGGCAATGGTAGCGCCTTCGCAGAAGTTTTGGTTTTCTACTGCGGGGGCAGCAGGAGCCGTCGGGCTAAACGTTACCTCAAACGGTTTTTTGCTTGTGCTTTCGCACGCGCCACCGCCGTAAGCATATCCTGCGTAATAAGTGGCGCCGCCTGTCAATGCAACGTTTGTTGCCAACGGAACATCACCGTCTTCAGTATCATAGAAAAGAATGCCGTTGTTGCCGTCTGTAATAATATCTGCTACAGTGGCGCCTTCACACAACGTTTGATCTTCAACCGCAGGAGGCGCTAATTCACTGTTTTCTACTATAGTAACTTTAACATAACTGCTAAATTCGCTTTCGCACATACCGTCTGATGTTCTTTGTGTGGCGTAATAGATACCATTGGTTAATAGAACGGTTGGTTCTAACTCTTCGCCAACAGCATTATACCAAACAATACTATTTCCTTGCGCGTTGAGGTCGGCAACGGTAGCGCCTTCGCAGAACTCTTGCAAACTATACACAGTGGGCGGAATTACCAAGCCAACGGTTATCTCAACTTCTGCGCGCACGGTGCTTTCACACTCGCTGTTGCCGCGTTGTGCTACAAAGTAAGTATGCGTGCCTTGCGGAACCACCGTAGTGATGGGCAGTTCTACATCGTCATCTGCAGTAGCATACCAGGCAATCGCATATCCTGTAACCGGAATGTCTGCCAATGTAATGATACCGCACAAGTATATTCTTTCGGGGGCTTCCGGCGTATCAACACCGCGACCGATGAAAATCTGTACCGATGTGCCTGCGCTGTTGCCGCACTCTCCTTCAAAGGTGTGTCGTGCATAATATTCCACGTCGTCTTCCAACAAAGTGGTGGGAGGCAACGGAGTTGTACTCAGTTCATCTTCATACCATGTAATATTGCCGTTCGGCACTTTAATATCTGCTAAGGTAGCGCCTTCGCAGAAATATTGAGGAGTTTCTATTACGGGCGCCGGTATGGCAGTGTTGGAGAGCGATACAATAAACGGGGTTCGTTGCACACTTTCACAAGCATCACCACCATAGTTGTATGCGGCGTAATAGGTCATTCCGTTTGTTAATGCAGCATTGGGGGCTAATGGAATATCGGCTTCTTCATCATCAAAGAAAACAATACCGTTGCTACCGTCTGTCTTAATGTCAGCCACCACAGCATCTTCACACAATGTTTGATGAGCTATTGCAGGAGGCAACAGTTCTTTTTCATCTTTAACAGTAACTTTAACATAGCTGCGCAACGTGCTTTCACACACGCCTCCGGCAGATTTTTGTGTTGCATAATAAATGCCGTTTTGTAACAAGTCGGTGTTCGTTAACAAATTGTCATCGTCATCATACCAAACAATATCGTTGCCTCGTGCGTTGAGGTCGGCAACGGTTGCGCCGGCGCAGAACTCTTGCGTGCTATGAACCGTAGGCGGATGAACAGTGCCAATAGAAACCTCCACTGCAGCAGCCAACAGGGCGCAGTCGTCGTTGGTATGGGCAGCATAATAGATTTGCCCGTGAATAAGTCTTGTGGTTAATGCTAACGGACCATCATCAAATTCGCCGGTAGTTTCATCGTAATTCAAATACCATTCAATGCTGTAGCCGGTTACCAAAAGATCGGCAACGGTTGATTTTCCACAGAATATTTGTTGTTCCACAACAAAGTCGGTTATCGGAACATTGATATGAATGTTAACTAATGCTTTGTCAATGCCGCAAGCGCTGGCGTCTGTGAATGCCACTTCGTATTGATCTCCATTGGTTAATATGTGATTGGCAGTAACGAGCGTAGTGGTACCTTCAATGTACCAAAGCAGGTCGCTGTATCCGGTAACAATGTCGCCGATAACTGCACCTGAACAGAAATAGATGTCTTCGTCAATTACAGGAGCTTCTACTCTTGTTCCGAGAGTAATTTCCACTACTGCTTTGGCAGCGCTTTCGCAAGCGCCTGCGAGCAATGCGGCTTCGTAGGTTTTTCCTGCAGCAATTGGCGTTGATGCCGGAACGGCTACTCCGTCTTCATACCACTGCACCGATGTTACACCGGCAGGCAGTACAATAGCCGACAGCAGCGGATTGTCTGCCGCGCAGAAGAACTGCGGCATAATGTTCGGAGCAGAGAGTTCTTCTTCATCCAACAATTTAACGGTAACATAAGAGATGCCGCTTTCGCAGGAACCAATAAACTGGCTTACCCAGTAGGTTGCCTCGTGTTCAATTACGGTGGTTTCATCTATCGGCATCAACCCTTGTGCATCGGCATACCATTGCAGAGTGCCAATGCCTGCTACTTCAATATCTTCCAAAGTGTAAGTGGCATCGTTGCAAAACTCAGCAATAGTGGCTACTGTTGGCGGAATCAGTTTGTCGTAAATAGTAACCTCAGCCACCACCGACAGTCTTTGGCAGTTGCCAAAACTACTTGCGCCATAATAGGTAGCAGTTTCAAGCGGTTTCAGCAACGGTAGTTCGTCGTCAAAATCCGTGCCGTCGTAAGTAGCATACCACTTAATAGCGTATCCGGTAACTTCAAGGTCGGCAACAATAGCGCCCGTGCAGAAAGACGGATAGATGGTTACCTCATTTTCAGCAGGGTCTGTAAAGAACACTTCCACAACGCTCGGGGCGCTTTCACAGGTATTGTCATAATTATAAATGGCTACATAGTTGTCGGTTTCCAACAAAACATAGTCAAGGGTTAAGGGTGTTGTTTCACCTACAAGGTAAAGTGCTACTTGCGTAGGCAAAAGCATATCGGCAACGGTTGCTCCTTTACAGAAGTAGAAAGGTCCTATTTCGGGACCTGCTCCGGTTCCGGTAGTCATCACAATTTCTACTTCGGCACGTTGGGCGCTTTCACATTCGCCTGCTATGAGTGCGGCGTAATAACTTGCGTTGTCCAATATTTCGGTTTCGGGGTGTTCAATCAAATCGCCGTCTTCGTTATACCATACTACCTCAATGCCAAAGGGCAACGAGATGTGGGCAAGGGTTAAGCCTTCGCCTTCACATACCGTTTGTACGGGTGTAATATCGGGCGCCGGAATGTCGCGGCGTTCCATCTGTTTTACATAAACATACGTTTGGTCGCTTTCGCATTTATCTTCAATTTGGCTCACATAATAGATACCGGCTGCCAAAGGCGTGGTTACATCATTAATCTTTGTAACACCATCAGCCTCATACCATTGTATTGCGCCGTTTGAAACTACGTGGATATCTTCAAAAGTTAAGTGGCTCAGGTCGCCGCAAAATTCCACAGGGTTTTGCACGGTGGGCGGGAAGAGGTCGCCGATAACGGTTACGTCTATCGCAACGGCAAGGATGGCGCAACTGCCGCTGGTGTGAGCAGCATAATAGGTGGTGCCGTCAATGAGCAGGGTAGATAATGCCAACGGACCATTGGTAAAGTCGCCGGTAGTTATGTCATAATCCAAATACCATTCAATACCGTATCCGGTTACAAAGAGGTCAACTACTCTCGGCGCACCGCAGAAGGTTTCCTGTTGTGTTTCAAAATTTGGAAGCGGTGTATCCAAGTAAATGGTTACGGTTGTTTTTTGAATGCCGCAAGCGCTGGTTTCAGCAAATGCTACTTCAAATATATCGCCGTCTTGTAAGATATAGTTCATATCTACAAGCGTTGTAGTACCTTCAAAATACCAGAACAGTTCGCTGTAGCCGGTAACGATGTCGGATAATTTGGCGCCTGTACAGAAGAACATCACGTCATCAACAGGCGGAGCGCCTACTTCGGTTCCCCACACAATCTCTACTTCAGCTTTGGCAACGCTTTCACAAACGCCTGCCACTAATGCGGCTTCGTAAGTAGAGCCTTGTTTAATGGTTTCCGTTTCCGGCACCTCTTCACCATCTTCATACCATACTACTTCCATACCTGTTGGGAGTATTACATCCGATAAGTATATCGGGGCGTCATTCACACAGAAGAATTGCGGCATAATAACGGGCATCGAGAGTTCGTTAGCGGTCATCATTTTAACGGTTACATAAGATAAATTGCTTTCGCAACCTCCCACATACTGATTCAGATAGTAGGTAGTACCGTTTTCTACTGCGTGCGAAGGTTCTAAAGCAATTGTACCTTCTTCATCGGCAAACCATTGGAGGCTGCCGGTGTAGGTTACGTCAATATCTTGCAGCAATAATCCGGTTCCGCAATGCTCTACAATAGAGGGCACAATCGGTGGTATCAACCGGTCGTCAATAGTTACAAGAATAGCGGCTGCTAATATTTCGCATTCGTTGTAAACGCTGGCGGCATAATAGGTTTTGTTATTTACAAGCGGTTCAAACAACCCTAATTTATCGCTGAAAACCCCTGCTGCGTATGTTTCGTACCAAGTGATGCCGTATCCGGTTACTTCAAGGTCGGCAACAATAGCGCCGGCACAGTAGAACTGTACGCCGGATACTTCTGTTTCAATAGGATTATCAAAAATAACGGTTACTGCACTCGCATTGCTTTCGCAGGTTTCGCTATAAATGTATCTTGCAACGTAATCTTCACCGTCCACTAACACGTAAGTGTCAGGCAGCGGTTCGGTTTCGTCCACTATGAAAAGCGCAACATTTGTGGGCAACAACATATCGGCAACGGTGGCGCCTTCGCAGAAGTAGTAAGGTTCTAATACGGGACCATCAATGGCTCCGTTAGTCAACACGATTTCTATTTCTGCCAGTTTCGCGCCTTCACATTCGCCTGCCAATAATGCGGCGAAATAGGTGGCGTTGTCTAATATTTCTGCTTCGGGGTTGGCAATTAAATTTCCATCTGCATCGTACCATACCACCATACTGCCGTAGGGCAGCGAAATGTCGGCAAGGGTTAAGCCTTCGCCTTCGCACAGGGTTTGCAACGGGGTAATATCGGGCGCGGGGATGTCTCTACGGTCAATTTGTTTAACATA
>Ga0082212_10011210_pt1 | contig 11383 bp, 9 predicted proteins | sample TergutNt197P3_FD_71548 | JGI IMG/M metagenome (GOLD analysis project Ga0082212, IMG submission 71548) | Neocapritermes taracua P3 segment gut microbial communities from Petit-Saut dam, French Guiana - Nt197 P3 | ecosystem: Host-associated > Arthropoda: Insects > Digestive system > Gut ... | reverse complement strand
GAAAGGCGCAGATAATGGCGGAGTATTTGCATCTGCCCCGCTTCCGGCAGCTTGGGAGGCTCCTTACGGGCCAGGCACTTTGGTATCAGAGAGGCCGCATCGGCACGGCAGCCTTCCTCCGCTTCGCTTATGATGATGCCCCGTTCCCCCTTGTTGCCCATATCCAGAATAAATGGTTCGTCCCAGCGGGCCTGATGAAAATTCCTGTTGGTGTTGATGCTGCCCATATCAGCCCCTCCTTCCTATGCGCGCCAAGGCGTCCGCCAGGTGGTCTGTCTGTGCTTTGGTGGTCATTTCCGTAACGCAGTAAAGCGCGCTTTGCCCAAAGCGGGGGAAATCTGCCGAAAGATCCTTGCCCCCGAATATCTTTTCTTGCAGCAAGGCCCGGTTGATATCGGCCACGCTTTTGCCCCAGCCGTCAAAATTGACCACAAACTCCTGAAAATTGGCCCCGCCGAACAGGTTGGCCTTTATGCCCGGTATGCCGGAAAGCTTTTCTATGGCGTAACGGCATTTTTGCAGTATTGCTTCCCCCAGCTCCCGCATACCCTGGGGGCCCATCAGTGCCAGATACACCCCCGCGGTGATGGCCCACAGGCCGCTGGCCGTGCCGAAGTATTCCTTGGCATTTTCCCGCGCCCCGTGAGAGCAGCGGTAATTCAGGGCGCGCCCCCAGCCGTATTCGCCGGGGTTTTGCGTGGCGGTGATGCCGTACATATAGGTGGGGAATTGCTGTATAAAACTTTCCTCCTGACGGCAGGCTATAAAGCCAGCGCAACCGCCGCCGAACTGTATATGCATACCCAAAGGCTGTATCTCGCCGCATACTATATCCGCGCCGTAGTTGGCGGGGGATTCCAGGACCCCCAGGGAAGCTACCTCGGGCTGGGCTATCACCAAAGCCCCCGCAGCGTGGGCCAGGCGGGCTATCTCTTCCACCTGCGTTTCCAGAAATCCAAGGTAAGAAGGGTTTTCGTAGAACACGGCAGCCACATCGCCCCGCCGCAGCTTGTAATCCAGATCCGCCAAATCCATCAGCCCGCTTAGGCCGTCCGCCGCCACAAGGCATATCTCCCCCCAGTCCTGGCAGTAATCCCTGGCCTGGGAGAGTATTTCCGGGTTCATGGTAGCGGGCAGCAGCAAGCGGCGGCGGCCGGCCTGCCCGGCGGCCTGTTGTATTCGCAGGGCCATGCGCAGGGAAGAGCATACGGCCTGGCCGCCGTCGTAGGTGGTATAGCTTACCACATCCAGATCCAGCAATTCCCCCATCATGGAGGTATATTCAAAAATGGCCTGCATCTTGCCATGATCGGAATATGTGTCGCCGCAATAAGCCGTTAAAAACTCGGCGCGGCTGTTTATTTCGTCGCAGATGGCCGGTACATAGTGGCGGTAACATCCGGCCCCCAAAAAGGAGCTGTACTCCTCGCAGGAGACGTTTTTTCCCAATATCCCCAGCACATGGCGTTTAAGGTCGTATTCGCCCAAAATGGGCCGGGGCAGATTCATTTTGCCGCGAAAACGCAGCGGTTCTGTTATGCATTTGCTGTACAGATCCTCGATATTTTCCACGCCCAGTTCCTCCAGCATAGCCCGTTTAATGGCCGGTACGCTGTTTGGCATATAGGGATGCACAAAATCTTTTTCCATAGCAAACACCCTTTCCCAAAGATATGCTTATATTATAAGACATTGCCAAAGGGAAATGTCAAGCAGAAAATAGTTGCCGGGTGTAGGCAGAAAATAGTTGCCGGGGGCCTTGCCAAACCGCCCCGTTTATGATAAACTGTAACTCGTAAAACCCTGCCGGGGAAAAGCGCCGCTCCAACGCCTTCTCGGGTATGGGGGATAAATAATAGAAGGAGGTAAGCTTATGGACGCGGATACCAAACTGGCGATAATCGAAAAATTTCGCCTGCACGAAAGCGATACAGGTTCGCCGGAAGTGCAAATAGCGTTGCTCTCTTATCAGATAAACCATCTGACCGAGCATCTGAAGATCCACAAGAAGGATTTTCACAGCCGCCGTGGCCTGTTAAAGATGGTGGGCCAGCGCCGCGGTCTGCTCAATTACATCAAGGGCAAGGATATAGACCGCTACCGCAAGATCATCACCGAGCTTGGTTTAAGAAGATAAAAGAAAACGGCTTTAAGCCGTTTTCTTTTATCTTCTTAAAGTATTACCTGCTCAACTCTTTGGCTACATTCTCGGCGCTCATCCTCTTTAGTCTGCCGTACTCAAATTCCAGTTGCTGCTCCTTGCGTCTGCGCAGATATTCGGCTATGCCTTCCATTAGCGATGGCCGCATAAACCTGTAAACCCGTATAGCCAGGCGCAAGCCCCAAAAAGCGCAAAACAGAAAAGCTATTATATAAGCGTCGCTGGTGTAACTGAAGCTGGCCATAATCAAAGAGAATATTACTATCAGAAGAAAATCGAATGCTTGTCCTGCCAGGTTACGCTTGGTGGCTACGCGGCGCTGGGCTAAATCGCGCAGCAGATATTCGTCAAGATCCGGCTCACTTACCGTAGCCGCTGCTTGCGCTGTGGCGTCCGCGCCTTCATGTTGCTTATCTTCGGCTTTTGCCAAGGCCGGCGTATTTGCCGGCGCTTCGCTAACGTTGTGTTTCATACAATGTTCCTCCTCCGGTTGCAGCAGGCAGATGGTGTTTTCATCCAGCCAATTAGCCCGGCCCTTTTTTACCAGCTGGCGGGCCCGTTTGTTATAAGTGGGCGTTAAAACGCTGTTTTGTCTGCTTACAACCCTGATCGTTTTTTGTATAATATCACCTCTATTCCGTTTTTTGTTATGGGTGCCTTCCCCGCGCAGTTACGTTTTTTATTATGGGTGTCTTCCCCCTGCGCTTAGATTATAGCATATCCTACCCCTTTTGCCAAACCTTTTTAAGAACCGGCTGCCTATCAATAAGCTGTAAAAAGGATTTTTGCCCTTGCTATGGTATTATTACGGTAGTAAAGCATAACAACAAAAAGCTGTAAGGCTGGAATACAAAAAAGCCGGAAAGGAAGGATTATATGAAGATAGTTATACTTAGCGGCAGCCCGCGCCGGGGCGGCAATACCCACCAACTTGTGCAGGCCTTTATGGAAGGCGCGGCGGCGAAGGGGCATAGGGCTGTGCATTTCGATACCGCTTCCATGGAAATAGCCCCTTGCAGCGCCTGCTGCTATTGCCGGGGCGAAAACCCCCGGCACTGCCGCCTGGAGGACGATATGGCGCGTATCTATACCGCTATGGAGGAGGCCGAATTGCTGGTGCTGGCCACCCCGCTGTATTATTTCGGCTTTTCCGCGCAGATAAAGGCGGCCATAGACCGCCTGTTTGCCATCAACGAAAGCCTTAAGCGCAAGGGCAAAGACGCGGGCGCCGGGGGAGTAAGGGGCATGGCGCTGCTGGCGGTGTGCGGCGATGATGAGGAAGCGGCCATGGGCGGCCTGGTGGAAAACTTCCGCATTATCTGCTCTTATCTGGGTATGGAAAACGCCGGGGAGGTTTTGGCCTGCGGCGTTTACGATAAAGGGGATATAGAAGGCCACGCGGCGCTTCAAACAGCAAGGGAGTTTTTTAAGACCACCCTTTAGCCGTTGCCTGCCCGGCCGCTACTTTATACCTACATATCCTTCCGATTCTATAAGCGCCTGCCCTTCCGGGCCTTGCAGCCATTCAAACAGGATGCGCTCCGGGCTGCCGAGGGCGGCGCTTTTGCGCACCACCACATAGAAGTCGTTGACAAGGGGATAGGAGCCGTCCTTTGAAAGGGGGATGGCCGCCGCAGCAATCCAGAAAACCAAACATAAAACCTTCTGGATTGCTTCGCTGTGCTCGGTTGACGCGGCGCCCCGTGGGTCTGCAACCCCTACGCCCATGCGCCACACCGGTGCACGCCCATGCACCACACCGGTGCACGCCCATGCACCATACCGGTGCACGCCCATGCACCATACCGGTGCACGCCCATGCACCACACCGGTGCACGCCCGTGCACCACACCGGTGCACGCCCATGCACCACACCGGTGCACGCCCGTGCACCGCATCACTGCACGCCCATGCGCCGCAGCTTGCAACTATAAACGCTCCGCCACATACAGGCCCATAGCTCCGGCCTGGGAAAGGGAGCGGGTCACGCCGCTGCCGTCGCCTAAGGCGTATATGCCGGAGGCTATCTCGAAATCCCCGTTAAGGAAGCGCGGCTTTATGCTGTAATACTTGGCTTCTACCCCATAAAGCAGGGTGGGGGAGGCCGCCGTGCCGGGGGCGATATTATCCAGGGCCCGCATGGTCTCTATAATATTATCCAGCTGGCGCTTGGGCAGACAAAGAGAAAGATCCCCCGGTATGGCGGCCAGGGTGGGCCGCACGGGGTTGGCGGCGATACGTTCCTCGGTGCTGCGCCGCCCGGCCAGCAGATCGCCGAAACGCTGCACTATTACGCTGCCGCCGCTTATCATATTGCCCAGCTGGGCTATATGCTTCAGATAATCCAGAGGCTGATCGAAGGGCTGGGTGAACTTGGTGGTGGAAAGCAGGGCAAAGTTGGAGTTCCCGCTCTTTTTGCCCTCGTCGGCAAAGGCGTGGCCGTTTACGGTAAGCACGCCGTCGGAATTCTCCATCACCACATGGCCGCCCACATTAAAGCAGAAGGTGCGGCAGATATCGCCGTATTGACGCGTGGTGTAGAGTATCTTGGGCTCGTAGATGCGGTCGGAAATATGCGCCCATATACTGCGGGGCAGTTCCACCCTTACGCCTATATCCACCTGGTTGTTTTCCACCGGTATGCTGTGCTGATGGCACCAGCCCTCGAACCACTGTGCACCTACCCGGCCCACGGCTATTATAAGCTTGCCGCAACCGTAGGTCCCTTTGGCCGTGGTTATCTGACGGCTTATGGGTTCTATGCCGTAAACTACCTCCTTAACGTGGATCTCGATACGGGAGCGCAGATAATCTATAAGTTTTTGCATGGTGGTGTAGTTGCCGTCCGAGCCCAGATGTTTTACTACTGCCTGCTGCAAATGGAGATTGTGGCGGGCGCATTCCGCCTTTAAATCCTCCGCGGGCCTGTAGACTTTATCCGTGGCCCCGAAGCGCATAAGTATATCGTCCACCGCGTCTATGTAGCGCAGGGTCTGCTCGCCGCCCAGATGATCCGGCAGCCAGCCCCCGTATTCGGTGGATTTGACAAACTTGCCGTCGGAGAACGCGCCGGCCCCGGCCAGGCCCTCCATAATGGCGCAGCTGCCGCAATGTATGCAGCTGGCGGCACGGCCGCTGCTTATGGGGCAATGACGTTTTTCCAGTACGTCGCCCCGCTCGAACAGGGCTATGCGCCAGCCGGGATGCAGTTCCAGGGCGCGGTAAGCGGATAAAAGCCCGCCTATGCCACCCCCTATTATGATAAGATCGTATTCCATAGTTTTGGCTCCTTGTTTGATATTCCCGCATTATTTTAGCACAATAAGGCGGCGGTTGCAATCACGACCGCCGCCTTATTGCTTTACACTTGATCCTCGGTCACTAGCCGGTATACTCCGCCTTTACCGCCTTTAAAGCCGCGATAAAGGCTTCGTTTTCCGCCGGGCTGCCTATGCTGACCCGCAGATAGGTCTCGCAACCCCATTGATGGCCCGGCCTTATCACCACGCCACGTTTAAGCAGCCCTTCGTAAGCCGCCGGGGCTGGCATACCTATATCCGCAAAGATGAAATTGCCGTAGGAAGGCGCGTAGCTCATACCCAGCTTGTCGAACTCCGCGTTAAGGTAGGCGCGGCCTTCGTTATTGTTCTTTATCACCGCGGCCACAAAATCGGTATCGTCCATGGCGGCCTCCGCCGCTACCTGGGCCAGGCGGTTTACCGGGAAGGGCGGCATCACCCGGCCCAGCACCTGCGCCAGATGCTCCGCGGCTACGGCATAGCCTATGCGCAGGCCGGCCAAGCCGTACAGCTTGGAAAAGGTACGCAGCACCACCACATTGGCGCCTTTTTTAACATAATCCTCTATGCCGTCGCCGTAAGCGGGGTCGCTGATAAACTCGAAATAGGCTTCGTCGAACACCACCACGCAATGATCCGGAACCTTGCTCATAAACTCCGCTACCTTGGCTTTATCCACAATGGTGCCGCTGGGGTTGTTGGGGTTGCAGAAGAATATCAGCTTGGTTTTGGGTGTTATGGCGGATAGTATGGCGTCCAGATCGTAAACGTGGTCTTTAAGCGGCACCTTAATAAGCACGCCGCCCATTACCAGTGTGGAGAGGGTGTAGGTGTAAAAGGAGGGCGCACCCGCGATTACCTCGTCGCCCTGGCTTACGAAGGCGTTGCCCAAAAGGGTAAGTATATGGTCGCCGCCGGTGGCCAAAAATATCTGCCCTTCCGCTACGCCCAGGCGCTCGGCCAGCTTGCCGCGGACCCGCGGGCTGGAGCCTTCGGGGTATCTGGAGCAATTTTTAAGCTCCTTTTCCATTGCCGCCACGGCCTTGGGCGAAACTCCCAGCGGGTTTTCGTTGGATGCCAGCTTGGCGACCACCTTTACGCCGTATTCGGCCTCTACTTCCTCCATAGGCTTGCCCGCCACATAGGGCGATAATTTCATTATGCCCTCCCGCGCTAAAATGCTTCCGTCTTTCATAGCAAAACCTCCTGTATTTTATTGATACATGATACCGTGTAAAGTATTACAGAGCTTCAACAAGAATTATATCAAATCGCCCCTTTAAAAGCAACCGCAAAACTGAACAAAGCGGCCATGAAACATCGGCGCAGCGGTTGATAACTATGTTTTCTATATAATATACTTTTCGTATCAACGCGGATAGATTTCAATAGCATTTCGATACTGAAATAAAATATCTATATATCGAAATAAACTATTCATACTTCGAAATATTGATTTTGAAAAGTTGCATAATGATTTACGCTGTGCCTGTAACATGCGCCGCAATTTGAAAGCGAGGTCAGCCGTATGCCGAAGAAAGAAACCGTCTATGTGGATGGAACAGAGATTGCCGTCCTAACGCACCGAAAAGACGACTACATATCACTTACCGACATGACGCGGTACAAAGAAAATACAGAGGCTCGCATAGTTATATCAAATTGGATGAGTACGTATTATACGCTCGAATATTTGGCGATATGGGAGGATTTCAACAATCCTGATTTTAACCGTATGGGATACCAGTCGGTTAGAAATACCGAAGGCCGATTGGTCATGTCGCCAAAAAGGTGGATTGAAACAACAAACGCAATTGGCATTATTTCGAAATCAGGGCGCTATGGGGGTGGTATTTTTGCTCATAGAGATATTGCTTTTGAATTTGCAACGTGGTTGTCGGCAAAGTTTAAGTTTTATCTTGTAAGAGAGTTTGACAGACTGAAGAATGATGAATCGCGCAGGCAAGCACTTGAATGGAATTTGCAGCGCACTTTATCAAAAATAAATTACCGAATCCATACCGACGCCATCAAAGAGCAAATCATTCCTAAGAAAGTCACACAGGCACAGGCGGCTATATTATACGCGGCGGAAGCTGATTTGTTAAACGTGGCGCTGTTTGGAATGACGGCGGCGGAATGGCGCACATCTAACACGGATAAAGACGGAAATATGCGTGACCACGCCACGCTTGAACAACTCGTTGTGTTGTCAAACATGGAAAGCATAAACGCCTTGTTGATCCGGCAGGGTATACCCCAAAGTGAACGGCTGATACAGCTAAACTCCACTGCCATCACACAGATGAAATCTCTAGTTAATGCATCAACAACAAAACGGTTGACTTAAAAAAGCCGGTTGTGTATGTTTTAGCTGGTATTCCGATATTAAATGCCGTTTTCGTCGTATATATTTTAATAGCATTTCGATAATGAAATAAAATATCTATATATCGAAATAAAATATTCATATTTCGAAATATTGATTTTGAGGTTTATGAGGTTTGTATGAAAACTGTCTGAGGATGGATCATATAACCTATTGGGCTTAGTTTACCGAAATTTGCGCTAAATGTGTAATGTTAAGCAAAAGGTTATACCCTAATAATAAAAGCCTTGCAATGTTGAATGGGATACGCTAAGATAAGATAAGGTCGGCTAAATAAAAACAGGGGGTGGATAGTATGAAACTGGCGGAAATGAGCAAGCAGGAGCAATCGGCTATGTACGGGGAGCTTAAGAAGGCATACGCGGATTACCAGGCCCGCGCTTTAAAGCTTAATATGTCCCGGGGCAAGCCCGGTGCGGATCAACTGGCGCTGGCCAAGCCTATGCTGGAGCCGTTGGAGGATTACAAGGCGGAGGACGGCACGGATACCCTTAATTACGGGGTGCTGGAAGGCATACCGGAAGCGCGGCGGTTGTTCGGGGAACTGATGGATATGCCGCCCGCCCAGGTAATAATAGGCGGTAACTCCAGCCTAAGCTTTATGTATGACGCCATAAGCCGCTTGTTTTGTTTCGGTTTTGGCGGCAACGCGCCCTGGTGCAAGCTGGATAAAGTAAAATTCCTTTGCCCGGCCCCCGGCTATGACCGCCACTTTACCATCTGCGAAGTCTTTGGCATAGAAATGATACCAATAGCAATGGGCCCCGGCGGCCCGGATATGGACGAGATAGAACGTCTGGCCGCAACGGATGCCAGCATCAAGGGTATGTGGTGCGTTCCCCAGTATTCCAACCCGGATGGCATAACCTACAGCAAGGAAACGGTGCGGCGGTTGGGGGCACTTAAAACGGCGGCCCCGGATTTCCGCATTTTTTGGGATAACGCCTACTGCGTTCATCATCTGGATATGGATGATCGCGATACGCTGGATAATATCTATACTGCCTGCAAGAACGCGGGGCAGGAGGATAAGGTGTATATGTTTGCCTCCTTTTCCAAGATATCCTTCCCTCATGGGGGTATAAGCGCTATGGCTGCGTCGGAGGCCAATATAGCTCATACCAAAAAGTATTTGAACGCCCAGACTATCAGCTATGATAAGATAAACCAGCTGCGCCATGCCCGTTTCTTTAAGGATAAGGCCGGGGTGCAGGCTCATATGGCCAAACATGCCGGTATACTGGCGCCCAAATTCTCCATGGTGCTGGATTCCCTGGAAAAAGAGCTTACTCCTTTAGGCATTGGGCATTGGACCAAGCCCAAGGGCGGTTACTTTGTTTCCGTATTCCTGCCAAAGGGCTGCGCTAAACGCACGGTAGAGCTGTGCAAGCAGGCCGGGGTGGAATTGACCGGCGCCGGCGCGCCCTATCCCTACGGTAAGGATCCCCAGGACAGCAATATCCGCATAGCCCCCAGCTTCCCCCCGGTGGCGGAGCTTGCCCAGGCTATGGAGGTCTTTTGCCTGTGCGCTAAGATGGCCGCTATAGAGGCCCTTGGATAGAGCTTAGTTTTAAGCTAAGTTGGCAGTTAGGGCTGCTGTATCGGCGGCTGACGGACAAGATCAAAAAATAACCGCGCCTAAGTGCGGTTATTTTTTATGGGGGATATTCGGTTATTAAAAACTAAGACACTACTACTGTGACCAGCCCTTTATGCTGTATATCTCATTATCCCAGTCAATTTTTGTGTCCTTTACAGATACTTTAATATAGTATATGCCCGCCGGCAGCGTGTCGCTGAATACCTCATAGCCATCTAAATAACGGGATTTGCCCATAGATTTATTGTCCGCGTCAAATACCTCTACATTAAGAACGGATTTTTCGTGGCCTGTCGTCACTACGGCGGCTATGTAATCACTTTTTTTGGTAAGCGTGAATGTATAATAATCCACGTCATTCTTGTCGGATATCGTTGCGAGATATATAAAGTTATTGGGAAGATAATTAGCGTGTTCCGTAGTATCATTAGGCTCGAACTCGAAAAACAATAGCCAATCCTCGGGATCATCTATAGTAGGCTGGGATATCCAGTAAAGCTCGTAGCTTACATTGCTCCAGTCCTCTCCGTTGTCCTCTGCATACACCTTTACCGTATATGACCCCTTAGAAGCGCAGTGCCCCATGGCAAGGGAGAATATTTCGCCGCTATAGTGCCGGGAATCCAGTATCACTTTGCCGGACGGGTCGCTTAACTCAAATCTTAATCCGGCGCTATGCAGTTCGTCGGAGGTCAGGCTTATTAGCAACTCCGCCTTTTTTTCAACGTCAAGGGCATAACAATCGACATCGTCCGCGCCTGTTATGGAGCCATACATAATGGTGTCATTTTTCATAGTCTGTGTGGGCTTGCTGTCGTTGGGTTCGATCTCGTTATAGGTATCCCCCACCGGCAGGCAGCCAAAGTGGGAATGAGCTTGCAGGTATTTTACAGACCGTATGGTCGGGAAAATATGCATTGCGGTAAGATGGGATACCGGAACCGCCAGATTTACCGACCCTTGCTCGAAACCGGCTGTGGTTACGCCTACTGCCTGACCGTATTCATTAAGCAGCGCGCCTCCGCTGCTTCCGGGAGCAATAGGCGCGGATATCTGGATATATGTGAACCCCTCGTGCTCCCTTTTAAGGTTAGATACCAGGCCGTCGGAAATTGTGTTGTCAAAACCGTAGGGCGATCCCACGCAATATATGCGCTGGGCGTTTCTCAGCAGATCGGGATCCCCCAGCTCAAGATAAGAAAAACCGCTGCCCTTTACCTTTATAACAGCAAGGTCCGCCTTTGGGTGCAGGGAAATTATACCCTCTACAGGATAGCGTGAACCATTTGCCGTGGTTATGGAAGCGGAACTCATAAAGGTGATCACGTGCATATTGGTTACAGCGATACCGTCGGAGGTAATAAAGAAGCCGCTGCCTGATCCAAAATCGGTGTCCGACATGATCTTTGTTTCTATCTTGAAAATGGCGTCGGAGACCTTTGCGTAAATCTCCTCTGAAGTAAGCTCTCCTCCGGGGGGATATGGCTTGCTTATGCCAAGGGTATTGGAAAACATAGTAAGGCGGCCGTCAATAACGGAAGCATTTCTAAGCTGCTCTGTGGTGATGGCCTTGTCGATGCTGTAAAGCTTATCTATCAGCATTGTAGCCGTTCCTTTGATGTTAGCGAACAGGCTATAGTACGATATTGCCGCTACATCCCCTCGCGGCGCGCCCTCGTTTGCGGATAATTCCGACGCCTGGGCGCTTGTCAATATATCTAAAGACACCATCTTTTCTATGGAGCTATCCCAAAAGAAATCGCCGGCTGAGTCGTCGTAGCCCAGCGCCCTAAGTATAAAGGTGGCATATTGCGCGGAGGTGGCTGTCTGGGTGGAGCCGAACAGATCCTCCGCTACGCCGGTGGTTATATTATTGTGATAAAGATACCCCACATAGGCGCTTGCCCATTCCGGTACATCCGTAAAGGGGTGAG
>Ga0082212_10011209_pt1 | contig 11385 bp, 10 predicted proteins | sample TergutNt197P3_FD_71548 | JGI IMG/M metagenome (GOLD analysis project Ga0082212, IMG submission 71548) | Neocapritermes taracua P3 segment gut microbial communities from Petit-Saut dam, French Guiana - Nt197 P3 | ecosystem: Host-associated > Arthropoda: Insects > Digestive system > Gut ... | reverse complement strand
GCACCGTGTTTATCATCGCCGACGTACTTAACTGGCACACGTCGATGCACATTCCGCAGCGCGAACAGGCATGGAGTTCAAAATTGGCAAATCCGCTCAATTTATCTTCGGTTTTTAAGCCCCAATTTCGTAGAAAAATCAACCCTATCTCTGTGAAAATGTGCATATAACGGCTAAACGGCATAACGCAGAAAAAGGAACCGAGCGCCAGCGAATATGCCCACCATGTGGGGTATTGCAGAACGTCTAACGGCAGAAAAAGGTTAAAAAAATCGCCCAGCGTGCCGGTTAAAAAGTTGCCGCTGTGGTTGTAGCCCGAAGTAAAACTTTCGGCGAGGAGGCGCAACGGGAAAATCGCCCACAGCGAGACCAACGCCACCCTGTCGAAGGAGGTATGTTTGGTCGGACGTTTCAGCCCTGCCACTCTCGGACGCATCCGTTTGATGATGGCAACCACCAATCCGCTCAACACCAAAAACAGGAAGAAATCCATTAAAATCCCGTAGAGATGCGCATGAGTAAACGATTCTACCGGAAAGAAATATTTAAGGAAAATAGCCAAATGCGGCGGCTCAATCAACACTCCGGTGGCGGCGGTGGATTGGAATTTTCCCACTACAATCAGCATAAACCACCCAAAAGCGATGCTGGTGTGCATATAACCGAGACGCAGGTTTTTTCTGAAAATCCGCAGATGCAGCAAACATTCCGTAAGACATTCCCAAATGGATTTCAACGTTTTAAGCGAAAAAAAGTTCTTCAAAACCAACAGTTTACCGTTTTTCGGAATTTCAAAAAACCATTGGAAAAATTTAAAGATTAATACCGCAAACAAAAAAATTGTCCCTACCGAAAAAGGTATCACAAATATATCAAAATATTTCATCTTACTCGTTGTTTTTTAATTGTTTACACTTCTGTAACTGCTCTTTCATCAGCAAAATCACGTTCCTTGTATTGACGCCGTGCGGACAGGCAAGGTAGCATTTTCCGCAAAACATACAATTTTCCAAATCTTTTGCCAACGTGTCTAACTGTCCGCGTCGCAGTAACAGATTGATTTTCCGTATGTTAAACTCTGTGAAATTTCCGGCGGTACAGGTCGAAGTGCAACCTCCGCACGAGATACAGAGCCGAAAAGTATGTTCCACATTCAACAGTTGCTCCGCCACCGACAAATCGGCAACGTCCAAATTAATAGAACGCGGCGTAGAAATTTTATAACCAAAATCATTCATAATCAAATAGTTAAAAATCTAAAAGTCTTGTGTCTAAAAGTCTAACTCCTAACTTCCTCAAAATACTCCCAAATCATCTGAGCAGCGGCGCGTGCATCTGCCAGCGTCTCTTTGAGGGTGCCGGGACCTTTTGCCGTTCCTACTAAAAATATCCCGTCGATGGGCGAATGTTGGTCGGCGTAATGACGGTCGAGCGGACGGAAAAATCCGTAGTCCGACTCTATTTCCAACTTTTTCGAGAGTTCTTTGGTGGTTTTTGAGGCTTCGATGCCTGTCATAAGTACCAGCAAATCAACGGTTAAAGTTACCGGTTTGGCGATGAGGGTGTCTTCGGCTTTGACGCGAATTTTGCCGTCAATCATTCCGGACGCTTCCGAAATACGTCCGCGCACGTAGTAAACGCCCCAGCGTTCCTGCGACTCGCGATACAATTCCTCAAAAGATTGCCCCGACATGCGCATATCCATGTAAAAATTCGTTACCCGAGTCTCGGGATGGTATTTGCGGATTTCTATCGCCTGCTTAACGCCGCAGATGCAGCAAACGCGCGAACAGTAGAAATTGCCGACTTTTTCGTCGCGCGAGCCTACGCAATGAACGATGGCAACACGCTCAGGAATGCGTCCTTCGGCGGTTTTTATCTCTCCGTTTTCGCGCAACATCTTTTCGAGTTCAACGCTGGTAATCACGTTTGGATAAACGCCATAGCCAAACTCTTCTTTGCGCTCGGCTTCAAAAGCGTCGAATCCGGTAGCCATCACCACGGCGTCGCTTTCGATGATGCGTTTTTTCGAGGTTACGGTTTCAAAATGACCGTTTACCTTTTTAACGTCTAAAACGGCTTCGCCGGTAGCCATCGTAATATTCGGATGTTGGCAACGCTGATGCAGTTCCGCAATCACCTCCGCCGCATCTCTGAAATTGGGAAACAGATGATGCCATTGCTTGATATGACCGCCCGTAGCGTCTTCTTTTTCAACGACTTCTACATTAAAACCCATACGGGCAAGCGTGCCGGCAGTTTCCAAACCTCCCGGTCCACCACCGATAATGAGTATTTTCTTTTTTTGATTTTCCATATATTTTAACGTTATTCTTTCGTTTTATAATTTTGCCAATAATCTTTTCCACGAAAAGGGAAGGTCTTTATTTGCATATCATTTTTTAATAAAAAGGGATAGGTATCTAATAGGGTGAATTCCAAAGAAACATTGTTGCTTGATGAAAGATTCCACTTTACAAATCCCAGATTTTCATTAAAAAGATAACTGGCGGTATATTCGCCTGTGTGTGAAATTGCTTTTCCTTTTTTTTCGTAAACATCTATCAGGTTATCTTTATATTGATATTGAAATTTCACTGAATTTCGCATATTATATTTCAGCCATAGATGCTTACGGGTAGTTATAGAATCATTTATACACAAGGTTCGTTTAGTTCCAGCATTCATTGGCGAAAATATTCCACCTTTAGATTTCTTCCCTTCTTTTACAGGGAGTTTTATGTGAGGAAAAGGGAAATATTGAGATAGATAATATTTTCCCCATCTGGGAGGATGTATATCTATGTATTTTTTATTATCTGTTAATCTGGTTCCTTCCGGTCCCATCTCTGGTATTTTATCTTCTACATTTACAATAGAATCCCCATTAACTTCCGGTATATTTTTGTAATAATCATATAATATAGCAATTTCTCCATAATCAACTTCCGGTAGAATCCTCATTAATACATACGCTGTTTGAACACTCCCCGATGAATCATATACTGCCTTATACAAAAAAGTTGTATTGGGCTTATAGATACGAGCAGCATTAAGAATTTTTTCTGATTTTTTGCCGCTTTGAGCAAAAATATTTTGACTTGACAAAATCAACAATATTACGGTTGCTGCAACCACACACATATAGCGTGTTTTGATAAATTTGCTGAAAAAATGAAAAAGTTTGTCGTTCATAATTTATATTTTTAATTCACATTCAATTAAGTGTCGTCCCTGCGGGACTTATTAGGTATATTCTCAATTGTCAATTGTCAATTGTCAACTTTTAAAGCATTCCGGTTTCTGCGGCGGTTGCAACTGCTCTCCATTCACCCCCAAATATTTTTTTGCAGGGTCGTAGGGGATGCCGATTTTGTCTAAAAGCGGCTCGCAGGCTATTTGGTGCATTTGCAATCCTGTTTCCCACGGGTCGAAACCGAGTACCAACGCTGCCATTTCTTCGTAGGTTAAAACGGGGATGCCGCGTCCTTCTTTGTCGAAAGTGCGCTGTTCCATTTCGGCGATGGTGTATTGCCATTTATCCATAAACATGGTACATCCCGGACAGTTGGCTACGATGAAATCGGGTTCGTAAGGCTCCATCGACTCGAACTTTTTATAAGCGTTGGCAACGCTGAATCCGCGATTTGCCTGTACCAAATATTGACGAAATCCAAACCCGCAACAATGCCTACGTTCCGGATAATCAACCACTTCGCCGCCCCATGCGCGTACCATTTCTGCCAACACCTGCGGAAATTCCGCCCCGCCGATGCTCGATTTTGGAAACATTTTACCGTAATGACAGCCGATATGTTCCACCACCTTCAACGGTTTTCCTGTTTTTTGATTTACCAATTTGAATTTGGCTTTTTCGGCAATCTCGTGGCGCAATTTATAGATGACATCGCTGGTGTGAACCATGTTTTTCGGCAGCGCAAAGTCGCGTCCGGTGGCTTCTTTGAGGTATTTGGCGGTTTGCTCTTTCGTTTCGGGGAAATGTTCCCACATATCCATAAACTCGGTGTAGATACCAAACGAAGTAACGCATGACGCCGCATAATTTTCAAATCCCGACTCTTTCATCAGCGAAAAATGGCGCGCTACGATGGTCTGGATGGTTTCAATGGGAACCACGTCGCCGTGATAGCCGATGCCGGAGCAGGTGCTGTGGCGCGGGTCTTCAAATACGTTTTTACCGAGAACCTCGCGCAAAATCTTCAAAAAAACGCTCTCCGAACCCGGAAAGAAGTTTTGACGAATGCAACTGCGTACATAAAAAAGGTTGTCGGTGGCAATTTCTTTTTCGTAATCTTGCCATATTCTGGTTTTTCCTGTAATCATGACTCTTCCGATTCTTTGGTGTGTGTTTGACTGTTGAATGAATAAATATAATCGAAATAACGCTTGTCTTCGCCCTCTTTGTCGAAGTCGAAGCCGAGTTCTTGTGCTTTTTTACGTGAAAAAGTTTCGATATTGTCCATAAAATCTTTGCCGCCGGTAACTTTGAAAATTTGACGGATTTCGTTCATCGACTCGTCGCTGATTTTCCGAAATGCGCCTGTTCCCTCTTTACCGTAGTTGCCGCCGCCCAATTTGTTGAAAACGGTTTCGTCGTTTTCAACAATCCATTTCCATATCGGACCTTGTTCGGGATGCAGTTCAACGGCGACACGTTTCGGATGAACGCAATAGCCGACATCAATAATATTGTCGCCGATGGTGCGTTTTATGGCAAACTGTTGCCGTCCTTTTTCCGACTCCACAAACAACCCCGTTTCCTGCGAAAGTTTTCGTAACGACATGATTATCAACCCCACAGTGTTTCCTCTCGGACAGCGCATTTTACACGACATACACTCGCCGCAATACCAAATCACATCACTTTTCAGCAACTCTTCGATGGTTGCCTCGTCGCCTTCCTGTACGGCATTGCACACCACGCGCGGGTCATATTTGTAAAATTCGGCGGAAGGACAAATCGCAGTGCAAACACCGCAATTCATACAGGCATTCATCCCCTCCTCAAAGCGAATATCCGCCTTCAAACGATCAATTAAATTCTCCATATTTAAAACATCTTTTTTCGACAGGGCAAAAGTAGCGTGAATGTTTTTACTAAAAAAGGCTGTTTATACGTATAATTAATGGGTATAAATACGCAATTTATATCAATTAAAAATTACGAATTAAAAATTACGACATTTAAAAAACGTAATTCGTAATTTTTAATTCGTAATTAAAAAAAATCGTATCTTTGCACCCAAAATTTATAAGTATTATAATGTTTAATAAAAAAGGTAAAAAACCATGAGAAAATTATTCGTATCACTGACCGCTGTATGTTTGATTTTAGCCTCTTGCTGTGGCAATCAACCGGCAACCGACACCGCCGAAAAAGGCTGTTGTAAAAAACACGAAGAAGAAAAATGTTGCAAAGGAATGACGGAAGAGCAAAAACAGGCTTGCGCCGAATTCAAAGCAAAATGGGACGACTGGGCAAACTTAACCGACGAAGTAAAAGAAGAACTTATCGGTAAAAGAAAAGAGTGTTTTGACAAAAAAATGGAAGAAATGAAGGAACACGAAGCTAAAATGCAAGCCCATAAAGCCGAAATGGAAGAAAAGTATGCCTCTTTTGAAACCATGACCCTCGATGAACAAAAAGAATTTTTCGATGCCTACGGCAACATCTGCCTCAAAGTAAAAACCAAAGGTTGCGGCGAGAAAAAAGAAGGTTGCGCTAAAAAATGCGAAGGCAAAAAAGAAGGCTGCCAAAAAGAATGTCCGCATAAAAAAGAAGGCTGCGAGAAAAAATGCGGCGAGAAAAAAGAAGGCTGCGGACACCACGAAGGTGAATAAAAACGGCTCTTTTTAATACAAAATTATCCCCGCTGAATTTTTCGGCGGGTTTTTTTGTACTAATATTGTCTCAAAAGTATTTTTTTTGAACACTGAATGATACGGATAACACTGATTATCGCAGATTTTATTTAATAATCAACAATGTTTATTTTTTATAATTCTCCGCATATCGGAATGAAATACAAAACCGAACACGCCGTCATTCAAGGATGGTTAAGCAGACCCACCCATTGCGAAAATATTATGAATGAACTGTTTAAGGATATCGGAATTGCCATAAAAGGTTCTTATTGGATGATGGTATTGGCAATGCCGAAGTAAATTATTTTTCGTTTTTTTATCTGTACATGTCAATTCTAAAAACAAGTTCAGTATAACGAAAGTATTTTTAGAATTACCATTTTTTTAAAGAATAGCTATGTAATATACCTTACCCATCCATTTTTGGCACACATATCCATTTTTAAGATATTAATTTATCGCTTTCAATTTTCAATTTTCTCATTCACTTTTGCCTGTATTTCTGCTTCTAACAGTTCGGTTTTTTGTTCTATTTCTTTACCTTCTGTCAGAATTTTTTCGGCAAATGCACGGTCTTCCAAATCTTTGGCGTTAATTTTCACGTTGAGGAAAGCGCCTTTTACGCCGCTGCGTGCGGCTAAAGCGCCGACGCCGGCATCGGTAATGGAGTTTGGATTTCCGGTTTCGACCATCGCCCGACATACTTCCATACATTGATAACACAGTTGCATAGTCTTAAACGGTACTTCAATGGCATATTTGGTGGCGTCTTGAATCGCTTGTTTGCGAATAGATTTTTCTTCGTCGGTTTTCTTGGGAAGTCCGAAGGCTTCCATAATTTTGTTGAAGGCATTGGTGTCTTCGTCCACCATTTTGAGCAGTTCTTCGTAAAAATATTTTCCTTTTTCTGCCCAAATGCTAAATTCTTCCCAGCGGTTGTCCCAGCCGCGTTTATGGGAGGAGAGGTTGGCGTCCATTGAGGCTAAGGCAGCGCCGAGCGCTCCCATATAAGCCGAAATAGAGCCGCCGCCCGGAGCCGGTGATTCCGAAGATGTTTCATAACAAAAATCGGTTAAGGTCATCTTTACCAACTTCTTTTTTTTGCTGTTTTCTTCCTTTTCGAGGATGTATTCAATGATTTTTTTATTCGGGTCAAATGGATATAACTCGTCTAATCCCAACGATTTAACGGCAATTTTGATGATTTCGCTGTCGGGAATTCCCGTTGAACGTTGTTGCATTCGCAGGTAATGTTTTCCGGCGTCGAGCATAACTTTCAAAGGTACCACGCCCACAATTTCCGATCCTGTGGTGCGCACGCCCCGCTCGCGGGCTTTTTTGTCCACCTCGTCGAATGCCTGATGAACGGAGATTACGCCGATGTCGGTTAAGTTCATGGAAATCTGCGCGATGCCAAATTCTTCGATAAACCAGCCAATGGCTTTTACCGATTTTAATGTTCCCGGAGTGTAAACGGGGTTTCCGTTTTCGTCTTTCACGATTTTTCCTGTTACGGGGTCGCCTTCGCGTTTGACGCGTCCGCGTTCACGGACGTCGAAAGCGATGGCGTTGGCGCGGCGGGTGGAGGTGGTGTTGAGGTTTATATTGTAAGCGACAAGGAAATTGCGCGCTCCAACGGCGGTAGCGCCTGTTTTTGCTGTCCAATCGTCTAACTTCTTCGGTCCGAAGTCGGGTCCCCAGTCGTTGCTGCTCAGTCGTTCGCCCAAAGCCTCGTATTCACCGGAGCGACAGTTTGCTAAATTTTTCCGTTCCGGCTTAAAAGCAGCATTTTCATAGCAATAAATCGGAATATTCAACTCTTCGCCGATGCGTTTTGCCAACTTACGGGCATATTCTACCGTCTCTTCCATACTGACGCCCGACACCGGAATGAGCGGACAAACGTCGGTAGCCCCAAAACGGGGATGTTCGCCTTTGTGATGGCGCATATCTATCAGTTCCGAAGCCTTTTTTACAGCACGAAACGCTGCCTCACACACTTCATCGGGCGTTCCAACCATCGTTACAACGGTTCGGTTGGTGGCTTTTCCCGGATCAATATCTATTACTTTTACTCCTTCAACCGTTCTTATCTCGTCGGCAATACGGTTGATAATTTCCATATTATTCCCTTCGCTAAAATTAGGGACACATTCTATTAAACGTTTCATATAGTTAGTTTGTTAATAATCAAAATATTAAAATAAAAACACGAGTTTTACAATGAAACGGCAAAGGTACGTTTTTAATTAAAAACTTCCTACGGTTTCTTTTTTTTCAGCCACAACATTGTCCCGGGTTGAAGGCGGGTAGTGGTGGTGATGCGATTTTTGGAGCAGAGAGATTTGGTGGTCATTCCTGTTTTTTGGGCAACGTCTAAAACTGTTTCACCCTGCTGCGCAAAATAGTGCGTTACGACGCCTTTTTTCTTCTTTTTTTCCAAATAAACGATTTCACCCGCTTTCGGAGCGTGATTTTTCGGCGTTTCGTTGTACTTAAACAGTTGGGAAGAATAAATATCAAAATCCTGTGCGATGCGGTAATAGTTGTCGTTTTCGGCGGCATAGATAAATTTCACGCCGTTATTTTCGTAAACATCGCGTCCGCAGGGGGCGGTTTTGAGTTTTCGAGGTTCGGGTAAGGTTGTTTTCGGGATAAAAGGCGTAGAGGCGGGCGTAGCGTCAGCAATTTGAGGCTCAACGATATACGATTCATTGAGCGCCATTTTATCATATCGGTCAAGTTGCTGTTCTTCAATGATTTTGATGAGCAGTTGCGCATATTGCGGATTGGTGGCATAACCCGCGCTTTTCAACCCGTGCGCCCATGCTTTGTAGTCGGTAATTTTAAGCGTAAACAGTTTATTATAACGCTCTCTGGTTGTTAAAAAGAGCGAATGATCGTGATATGATTCGGCGGCGTTTCCATAAACGCGAAAACACTCGTTTTTTTCATCATCATCGTAATAAAAACGCTCTCCTGTCCACTCCTTATGGCATTTGATGCCGAAATGATTGTTTGCTTCGGTGGCTAATGCGCTCCCGCCGCATCCCGACTCCAAAATACCTTGCGCCAAAGTGATGCTCGCCGGTATCTTATATTGGCGCATCTCGCTGATAGCAACGTCTTTATACAACTCGATATACTCTTCCCTGCTCATTTTACGCTGCCCGTAAACGGTTGAGAATAAAAGTATTGCATTAAATAACAGTAAGAAATATTTTTTATTCATTGTGATAGTTTTTTTGTTTTATCATTCCATTATTTTACCTTTCCACAAACGTTCTAAAAACGTTTTCCAAGGCAAAATTAAAATATTTTCAATTAATCGTGGCTGAGGGTCGTTACTTACCACTATCAGTTTTTTGCAGTTATATTCTTCGGAAAACGCTTTCAATCCTTTCAAATGGCGGGTATTTACCATCTCTGTTGCTTTTACTTCAATGCCGACTTCGTTGTTACCAAGTACAAAGTCAATTTCGAGTTGCGATGCCGTGCGCCAATACGAAATATTGTATTCCAAACCCGAATACCGGCTGTGTGCATAAATTTCCTGATAAATAAAATGCTCAAACGCCTTACCGAAAAGTTCTGTTCCTGCTTCAATTTTTCCTCTGTTTAACAGCGAATTAACTATACCGACATCAAACAAATAGAATTTCGGTGCGGTTATCACTCTGCGTTTTGGTTTTTTCTGATACGAAGGCAAATAGCGTCCTAAGAGTGTGTCTTCCAAAATTTGAAAATAGGCTTTTACGGTTGAAACCGCAACGCCTGTATCGGCGGCTATGTTGCTGTAATTTACCATTTCACCGTTGGTAATCGCTGCTATTTCGAGAAAACGGGTAAATGCAGGCACATCGCGTATCCGCGCTTCGGCAACAATTTCATCACGCAAATAACTGCCAATATACGAAGATAACAGCCTTTTTGCATTTTTTGCATTGTAATGACGTGGCAATAAACCGTTATTCAGCGCTTTAAGTAAGTCAAAATTGGGAATTTCACTGCTTACAAGCGGATAAAGTTCATAACGCAAAGCCCGTCCACCAAGCAAATTTACACCTGTTCTCAAAATTTTTCGAGGACTCGAACCGCTCATTATAAATCTTACTCCAACATTTTCTATCAACCAATGTACTTCATTGAGCAGCATTGGCAACAACGGAATTTCATCAATAATCACTGTCGTTATCGCCGGATTTGCCAAAATGGTTTCACGCAACAATTCGGGGCGAGATAGATATTTATTGTATTCGGTAGTCATCAGCAAGTCGATGTACACAACTTCGGGAAACATCGTTTTTAATAACGTGCTTTTGCCTGTTTGCCTTGCTCCCCATAAAAAAACACTTTCATTTTCAGCGTCTTCAAAAGTTTGCTTTCTGTTTAGTTTATTTACCTCATCTACAATCATATATCCAAATAATTTTGATGATAATTTTTGGTTTAGTCAAAAATTATCATGATATTTTGCGGTGCAAAGGTAATATATTTTTTTGTAATGCGTAATTTTTTTTGTTTTTAAATATCATCTAACTAAATAATTTTGATGATAATTTTTGATTAAGTCAAAAATTATCATGATATTTTGCGGTGCAAAGGTGATATATTTTTTTGTAATGCGTAATTACAAGTTTTTGTAAGATTCTTTTCTGTGCTTTACTCTTACTACCGAGAGATACATTCCTACGGAATGTTCGATAGAAACATTTAATTTTGGGATTAACCATTAATCATTAATCATTAATCATTAACCACTAACCACTAACCACTAACCACTAACCACTAATCACTAATCACTAAAAATACAAATCCCGTTCTCCGTTTTTAATACGTTCTATGCGGTTGCGAAGTTCTGTTACAAATGCTTTATCGTCAATGGTTTGTATGTTTTGTTCGATGGTTTCCCAGCCTGTTTTTTGTGTACTTTCGGGGGCGTAATCTTCCAAATATTCGGCAAAAGTAAGAATGGCATTCGGCGTACAAAAACGTTTGATAAACCCCGGCACCGAAAATTCCATAAAATGTTCTCCTGTGCGCCCTTTGCGATAGCAGGCGGTACAAAATGAAGGCAGATAATTATTTGTAACCAATTCATTAACAATCTCATTGAGCGAGCGCGAGTCGTTGATTTTGAACTGTTCGCGATTCAAATCCTGATCTTCGTTGAGCGACTGCGAATAACTTCCCAACTCCAATTTCGTGCCTCCGTCGATCTGGCTCACGCCAAACTCCATCACCTCGCGCCGCAACTCCGGATTTTCGCGTGCCGTCAAAATCAAACCGGTATAAGGAACCGCCAACCGTAGCACTGCGATTAACCGTGAAAAGTCATCATCGTTTACAATGTATTGACGTCCAATGTTTTCCATCACCGCGTCCTGAATGCGCGGGAAAGAAATAGTATGCGGTCCCACGTGATAACACGCTTCCAAGTGGTTAGTATGGCGCACCATCGCCATCACCTCAAACCGCCAATCGTACAATCCAAACAGC
>Ga0082212_10011208_pt1 | contig 11385 bp, 13 predicted proteins | sample TergutNt197P3_FD_71548 | JGI IMG/M metagenome (GOLD analysis project Ga0082212, IMG submission 71548) | Neocapritermes taracua P3 segment gut microbial communities from Petit-Saut dam, French Guiana - Nt197 P3 | ecosystem: Host-associated > Arthropoda: Insects > Digestive system > Gut ... | reverse complement strand
CATTTCACGACCTCGTTTAAATAATATCATACTATTGGCGAACTTACAACCATAAATAAGGGGGAAGTCTCCCCCTCGCTCCAAAGCCTGCGGCTTTTCCGCTACCCTCTCTACGGGGCTCCGCCCCGTAACGCCCAAGAGAATAAGGAAAAAATTGCTACGCAATTTTATTTATGTCGGCTGTGTATAGCGTTATCCCCAAAAGCAGGGGAGTGGTTTGTTCTCATTGGTGGTGTGAGCGCGCCCCGTGCAGAGCGAGGGGCGCTACAGCCCACACCACCCAAACAAACCACCCCCCTGCCTTCGGTGGGTTTTTGTTACAGGCGGCGGTTTCAGGTCTGTGGCCTTCCCTCTAGTCCCTCGTTCTTAGCTATCGGGGGTATATCAAATCTAGGGGGTTGTACTATGTGCAACACAAACAACAAGCGGTATTATACTCCGCAATTCTCGCCAATGGCTTCCGTCTCGGTTCGCCGTCTTGCTTGGGCTCTTGGACTTTCCATGACAGAAACAGTGGACTATATCATTAAAGGGCTTTCATCTGCCCTCGTTTCGTCTGCTGTCTGCGTAGAATGCAAAGACAAAACAAAATGTTCCCTTTGCTGTTTTTCTCAACAACTAGCCGCAGAAAAAACGGCTCTGGCAAGTTAGCAATTTATGTCTTTGCATTTTCAGGTAATAGCGGAATTTTCGTCTTTCGTTAATAAGCGTCAATTAGTCAAGACATCTATTTTTTCAACTAATTCCGCTTGCACTTCCGTCCCATTTTGGCCTTATGAAAAAACCTGTCTGGCTATTTCCTGCATTTTCCCAACATTACAAAACGCTAAATCTTACATCGCCTATCTTCATGGGGTGTATTCGGACAGCCCCGCACCGCCGCCAGTAATAGACGGCGGACAACAAGAATTATTTTCGGAGGGTGAAAATGAATATTAACAATATACAGGCATTAAGAGCTTATGTTATCCAAAATTCAGGTTTTTCAAAAACAACAATCAATAACGTCATATCGGCGTTAGGGTTTCCGTTAAAAGGTTCAAATCAAACATTTAGCGAACTTTCCACACAGTTTGAAAATTGCGCCGAACATGGAGCTGATTGCGGTTTTTCCGGCTTCATTTATTACAGTGACACAATAACCTTTTATAAAAAAAACCGCAGGGACATTGTAAACCACATGGAACAAACCGCAGCAGAATTGGGAACAGACATTATTTCAATGGTTCAGGGTTTCGGCGTTTTCCGTAATGGCGACAAGCCCACACCGTCAGAAGTCGGAAAAGCGTTATGGGACAGCGTGCCTTATTGGGACGAATTAACAACCCTTTACAATGTGTTCGCCTGGTATGCCTTGGAGGAAGTTTCAAGAACTTGGTACAGGTACTTAGAAGACAATCCGGCAGTAAAAGCGGAGCTAGCAGCATAACAAACCACCCCCGCCTGTGCGGGGGAAATTTTCAACTATAGGAGTAAACCCAATGGAAACAATATCAACAATCCCCGCCGCAGTAGCAGCCCTTATTCCAAAGGCTCAATTAGTCGTTACGAGAGGAAACTTAAAAGAGTATTCCGAAGCGTTACTTAATCTTGCTTCTGTTTTGGAAAGATGTCCAAATGTGGGCGATACGGATGGCCTGTATGAACACCCCGCTATTTTTCATTATTTTTTTAGCGGTACGGATATTTATATCTGTGAATACGATGGAAAAGATAAAATGTTCGGTTATGGCATACTTGGTTATGACTTGGAAAATTCAGAATGGGGTTATTATAACTTGCCGGATATAACAAGCAATCCAAAACTCAACATTGATTATTACTTCAAAGAGCAAAGCGTTGAGGCCGCTTTATTTACTGCCTATCCCAATTTCTTCAAAAAACCAAAATCATTGGAGGAAACGCCAATAGGCAGGGATGACCCATTACCAGAAACATACCTTAATTTCCCATACAAATACACCAGGACAAAACTATCCACAATCTTGAAAAAGAACGATGAAAAACAATGTTTATTCGGCGAAGAAGAAACACACTTTTTCAGGGAATGTAACAGAGCTAAACAAAAAGGACGAAGTATATCAGACGTGATAGAGGAATATTTTTTCAACTAACAACAAAGCCGCCCGGTTTCCCAAGCCGGACGGCTGAAAACCATAATAGTAAATCCTTCCCTGATAATGTCAAAGAACAAAAGCCGCCCAACAATTCACGCTGGGCGGCAAGACAAACAACGCCTACACCGGGAGGGCGGTGAGGCCATTATTACGCTGACTTTGTTTTTAAAACGAGCATATTGCTTTTCGGCCTTGTTACGAGAAAACCATCCCGCTTCCTGAACCGCAAAAACAATTCACCGTATTCCAGGCTTTCTGTCGTTGCGTCAAATCGTTTCAGTTCAATACCTTTGCGGTTTCCGTGTTGTATCCGTTTCGGGTTCATAAAAATTGCAAAGGCTTCATTCGCCCCAATGTCCGCAATCTGCGGAAGTATTGATACCTCGTGATAAGGGTACAAATCCAATTTCCCCGGCATAGCTTCAGTAGGCCACCGCCAGATTGGGCGGCCTGTTGTGTCTTTAAGGCTTGAAATATGATTGAGTACCGTTTCATTGATGAACCATGAACAATCTTTGCGTTCCTCTGCGGGGATTTTGTAGACAGCGTCCCTAAAATCTTCCCATGATAAATTTTGAATGGAGTTTCCCTTGATTGTTACTTCGGTAACATCGGAACACGCCATAGCCCCGGTGAACGGATCATCATCGGCAAGCAAACACTGACGGTCAAATTCTTGCCCGTAGGTCTCGATAAATTCATCAATGAACATTGCCCCCAAATCGACAAAGACATCTTCCTCAAATTCATCAAACCACGGAATATACCCCGCCAGGGTGTAGGCTTTCAGTTCGACCCGTTCCGCCCCTTTCGGTTTTGAACCTTCGATTTTCTGCCCATAGGCGGTCAGCCAGTTCAACTGAACCCCGCCCCGGTCTCTGGTGGGTAGGAAAATAGAAGGCCCCATCATCGGCCTATGGCGAACAAGGTTCATCATTACCGATTTTTTAGCGGCTTCGGTCATTATCTCCGTTTCATAAATCGGGTTAATCAAATACTGGTCGTTAGTTGCCATATTCCCCATAGGCTCCCCAAGGGCAGCCTTGCTGATAGTCCAGCCCTTTTCACCCCAGGACACATCACGGGGATTAGTCCAGTTTTCGCTCTTTAAATTTGGCGAAAACGACAAATCGGCCAGCGTCTTATGATTGCCAGCCCAGGCCGCAGCAATACCTTTGCCGAGATTATACAGCAGTTCACGGCGGGTTAATTCCTTCGGGTACTTGACTTGCGTTTTCAGTTCGTCCCGCAAACTCTTGATAGTCCCTTCCAATGCCGCAACCTGCGTTGACTGGTCAGATGCAACGACCTCAAGAGCCTTCGCCATTTCTTCCAAAAGTATTTCCTTATCCTGAAAATACTCCGCCGCCTTTGCCGGATCTGAAAATCCAACACTTTCAAATCTTGTCATGTCAGCCAGTTTCTTTTTAATGGCGACAATCAAATCATTCTCCATACCTTACTCCTTAAAATTATTGATCAAGCCAGCCCAAAAATTTGGCTGGTTTAATTCCTTTGTGGTATCCGTTCTAGCGGCTTCAACAGTCTTAGCCAACGCAAACGGATTAGCGGGTACATTGCAAATCGAAAACTCTAAAAGTTCCTGTTTCCTAAAAATAAGCGATGTACCGTCTTTACTGTCATCTTTAGACGGGATTTCAATTTCAAGAACACGAAAGCCAACAGAACCAGCCCTGATAACGCCAGCTTTTACGCGCTGCCCGATGCTCCACCCAAAAGCGTCAAAAGATTTATCGTTAAAGAACACAAGACCATGAAGCCCCTCATCATCAATGGTCAAACCTTCAATCTTGCCAATGGCTGGAATATCGTAACGGTGCGCCCATTCGACAATCGGATTTTGCAAATAACGATTGAAGTCCCACCCTTTCGGATCAATACGCTCTTGAAATCGGTCAAGGTCATACGTTGAAAGTGTCCACGGATACCCTTTTTCAGTTTCAATATCTGCTGTCAGATGAAATGGAACAGAGGCGATAAGCTCTACATCAGCAGAAACTGCGAACCTACGGTTCGATTGTAGTCCCGCTGCCTCTTTTGTAATCCCCAAAAAATCAAGCAGCACACTTGAATTCGCCGCTTTTAATTCCCCGCTCTTAGTTCTGATGATCATTTATTCCTCCGTAGTGGTTGTATTTTTTCTGGTTTCGGATTAAGCAATAAACCTTTTGGGTAAAAATAAAGTTCTTCGAGTTTGACAATCCCAAGTGTTAAAACAGCTCTGATAAGTTCAATACAATTACGGATATTCAGGGCAGTAAAAACTTTGGTTTTATAGTTTTCAACAGTTCCCTTTGATATATTCATCGTTTCCCCGACCTCATTATCCGTAAACCCGCAACAGCACAGCCGTATCATTTGCAATAACCGTTCCGTAATGTTTACCGCTGCTGCGGGGAATTCCTTCCTCATTTCTATTCGTTCCAGTACCGCAGGCGATACATATTCCCTGCCTTTACCAATCTCCTCTAAAGCCTTATACAACACATCAAACCCGTCATAACTGGTCGCATACGATTTAATGCCATTAAAAATAAAATTCATTGCATACTCCTCCGGGTAATGACCGATACAAACAGCCGCCATAGTAATTTTAGGAAACATTTTTTTAATCAACCCCATCATGTAAGGAGTACAACACTCATAAAATTCTGCGTCCATCAATAAAAGTTTTGGCTGCAACTCCCGAATTTTAAAATCAAGAGCGTCCCTCTCGTCATCGGTAAAGGTTACATTCTGAAAGCCCAAGGTCTCTAACCGCCGTTTATATAACGAGTGATTATTAATATCCCTTGTAACCGCCAGCGTACCCCCGGTCATTATTCCCCTTCTTTTCCTGTGGGAATAAAATTTTTAGGCCGATACCATATATCGCCCCAGGGCTTAGGCTCTTTGCCTCTTTCGGTCAGTACATCGTTAATTGTTTTTATTCCGGCGTTTATTTCCGCAATGTCTCTTTTGCTTTGCGCGTCTTCGTTTTCGGCAAGTTCGGGAATGTCCCACAAATCAAAACGCCCGGTCTCTTTCAGGCTAAAGCGCATGAAAAAACTGCTTTCAAGAATTTGCTCGAATTGCCGCAACAGAGGAATCAAAGTGTATTGCCAAAACGCCGAGTGTTGCTCTTTTGTGTCTTTGCCGCTTAACGCCGTGGACTTGTCGCTTATGTTGGCAACACGAGGGGGAATTCCGAATTTCGCAAGTATCGTGTAGAGGTTCCAGCGTTTCAGTTCAAAAAGTTTCACCACGTCGGGATTGAAACTTAACGCTTCAAAACTTGTCCCCTTGCCAAGCACGGCAATCTTACGCCCTGCCTTTACCTGTCCGTACTTGCTCTCCCAGCGCTTTTCCAATGCGTCAGCTTCTTCCGGCCTAAGCGTCTGGTCTGTTTTAAGCAAGCCCTGGGGAATGGCATTGTTTTTCAGTAATGTTGAATTTGCTTTATTGGCGAAGTAATCTTGCTCAAGTTCGAGGGATAAAGATACAAGAGGGTTGACGCCCCGTAGAGGGTTCCACGGGTTCCAGGCGCGGAAGTGGATTATCTCGTCAGAAAAGATAGGTACTGATTCGGCCCCGGCATGGTAAAACCACCGCCGTCGTTTGTTTGCGACACCGCCCTGCACTTCCAACCCCTCTCCTTCAAGCTGGAGCTTTCGCGGGTTAAGTATGTGCAGTTGCTTCGGCAGCCCGCCGGAATAATCCGGCCCAAACCACCAGAACGCCTCGCCCTCAATAAACCACCAGGCGGCAGTTTCCTTCCACAAGTCATAACGGCTCAAGAGTTCATTAGGTCTGTGGAATAGTGTAAAGAGAGGACCGCTTTTTAACTCAACCCCATCTCTTTCGAGAACGAAATCCGCACGGGCAACATTACGGATAAGAATATCAACCGAAATGTTTACCCATGCATTGCATAGATAAGTGTCGTTGAAGGGGTCTATATATAAATTACTAAAATAGTCATTATTAGTCAAGTGATTTTGAAGAGAATTATTACTTTTTTCAGTTTTGGAATTATTAGATTTTGTGTTAGTACCAAAAACCCGCTGGAGTATGTTCATGCTAAAACTACTCCCTGCTGGATATCAGAGAATATCGCATAACGAAGAGCATCAAGAAAATGGTCATTAACCTTTACAATCTGTCCCGCTTCGTCCCTGCAATAATCCCAAATCTCCGAGAGTATCCCGGTACACTTTTCAGAAACAAAAAACTGTTTACGCTCAATTTTGGCATTGATGAAATCAATCCCGCTTTCTACAGAGTTATTAGCCTTAGTCCCACCAGTAATTTCCTGTATGCGTTCCCCACCAGCCGGATCACAATAGACAAGCATACTCATGCCGGGAGGACAATCAAACAATCCCCTTGCCCCTAATTCCTCATTGAAAGATTGGGTAGTCATATTGAACGCCCCGTAATCACCCAGGACATATATCACATCGCCAACCCAACCGATTTTTACGAAAGTAATGTTTAATCCGAAATCCTGTCCGGCAGCAAAGCGGTCAAATTCTTTCGGTAATTCACAAGCCTTGACGATCATCGTTTCGTCAAAGCGGTCATAAATCACACCTTCGGCTTTTACCCAAAGTCCGTCCCTGAACCGGGCTTTTTGTTTTTCGGGAAGAACGTCAAGAATGTCAGCGATGTAATCTTCCGGCAGATTGTCCCGGTTATCCTCCGGGTTTAATAACATGGATTGATAAAGCTCCGGCTTCTCTAACACTTCGCCGGAAAGAAACTGCCGCTTCAGTACAAATACTTTATAAGCCCAATGTAGAGGCGAACCCGGATTGCAGTCATAATAAAACAGGTTCCGGCAACCTTGAATTCTCATTGCTAATCGGGAATAAGCTGTAGTAACAGCCGCATAACTTAACTGTGAAATTTCGTTGAAATATATCGTGTTGTATTCATGGCCTAGTATTTTATCCGCTTGCTCCCTATCACCCAGGCCGCCAATCCATATTTCAGAACCGTTAAAAAGCGTTATCATACTTTCATGGGCTAAGTAGGTATACCCATTTTTCCCAACGGTATTATCGAGCCACGGGAATAAAGTCTCGCGCAGAACAGATGAACGAGCGTCTTTAGCACGGTAACGGCAAATCAAATGCCGGCTACCGGCAAATCGCAACGCCCGGTAAATAATCGCCATAACAAGGACGGTAGTTTTCCCGCTTCGGCTTCCCCCAAACAGCAAAATATGTTTCGCCCCGTTTTTTAGAAGTTTCAAGGCTTGTCGCTGAATGGCAGTAGGCTTGAACAAGACAGAGGTTCCCATGCTCAAAGCCCCTCAAAGTCATGTGTAAAGTTCAATTCGCCTTGTTTCGTTTCCGCCTTACCGCCAGAAGTAACCAGCCCCGCCGCTTCCCGTTCCGCCTTAATTGCGGTCTGTACCCATTCGGTAACATTGCCTTGAGACAACTCCACAGGGTTCATGGTGTCCAGTTTCTTTTCAACAAGGTTGAGCATTTTTCCAGTAACGGCTCTATGTTTTTCGCCCTGGGCTTCGATGGTTTTCCGCAGTTCCACCTGTTTCAGTTTTTCAATGTAATTGTCAAAATCCGCCGCACGTTCCCGCCATTTGAATTGGTTAGACCAGTTCCGCCAAACATTGTATTTTTTCGCTTGTGCCACACTATCTTTTTCAACAGTTTCAACAGCCTTACGGATATTCCGTCCAGCTCCCAAATCACGGAAAGAACAGAAAGCGGCGAAAGCCAGAGCGGTTTCTCCCGGCAGCCGTTCCCAACTTTCAAAAGGCATTAAACCCGCCTTTGCCTCCTCAATGGCCTTGTTAAAATCCGTCATACCCTTTCGCCACCTCTCGCCTCGGTCTCGGTGAACAAGCCGCTCTGATGCTTCTTTGCTGTTTCCCGCTTTTCTACCCACACTTCAATTTCAGATTTTTTGTACCTTACTGCCCTGCCAATCTTGTGGAAGGGAATTTCTTTCTTCATGGTGTAACGGCGTATAGTTTGTTTAGAAAGTTGAACCATCAAAGCCACATCATTAGCAGTCAAATATGCCTCCACCTCGGCCTCCCGTTTAAGATTTACAAGCGGTTATTCCCGCTGCTGTACATCAAAAATAAAGTTACCTGGCTCTGGCACATAGGGGGGTTTAGTACAAATTTCAGGGTTTAGGATAAAAAAAAGGCTCCCGAATAGCTGGAAGCCTCATATACAAGGAAAAGGTCTAATTATTGGTCATTGTCTTTTTTGGGTTCTTTTACCGGAGGGGAACCTTCGCTCACTTCCGTTCGCTCGGCGGCACGTTCTCTTGTTTGTTCTGTTTTGGTATAGGACACTTCAAAAACCCTGCCTTCATGCACCTTAGCGGTAAATGAAACAGAACCATACCGCAGTCCAGCGGCGTGTATCAGTAATTGGGTAACAATCGCCTCCGCCTTTTCCTTGTTCATGCTTTACCCTTTTTGCCCTTTTCAGTGTGTTCATCAATCCACCTATCCAGAACGTTACGCTTATACATAATCCTATGCCTGATTTTTGTCCGTGGAATATCAAGACGGTCAAGGGTAGTGAGGCATATTCCCAAAAACGCCGCCGCTTTTTTACGGCTAAAAATTTCAATGGTTTCTGCATTGGTATTCATACAGAAAAAATACTGTTACCTGGTAAATACCAATAGGGGGGTTTAGTACAATTTTCAGAAAGATACGAAATAAAAAACCCCCGGCAATCCGGGGGCAATAATGCTTATCGGGAATAATCAGACTGCCGCTCGTTCTTGTGGCAATTCCCTGAAGACCAGCATTTTAGGTCGTTCTGGTATTAGTTTCCCAAATGTTTCTGTTTCGGCTTTTTGGATAAGGAGCCTATCACCGTCAATTTCATGGTCGCTATAAAGCTCAATCATGTCATCGGTTAAATGCCCAGTTTGCGATTTCAATAGTTTTCGCTCCAGCTTCCTAACCATGTATGAAGTGTAAAAATGCCGCCAGCCATGAAAGGTATACTCTTTAGCTTGCTCTTTGGTTAAGCCAACTTGAACAAGGGCTCTGCGAAGTCCTTTATTAAATATATCAGGCTGAATAGGTCTATCTTGCCTGTATTCTGTCCAAAACACATAACTGTCAGGCGATACACCCCAAGGGTTGTGTTTTGCCAATTCAAGCAGTCCATGAATTAAGGCAGGGAATGGGATTTCCACCATTCGGGTATTGTTATTTTTTGGAAGTTTGTCCTTGTCTTCACTGTTCCACGAACTGCGAACCAAAATGTAATCTGCCCCAATATCTTTATACTTCAATCCAAGAAATTCGCCGTTTCTCATTCCCGTTACTGCGGCAATCATATTTCCGAGCCTTGCCCTATCATCATACCAGTTTGCCTTGAAAACAGCGGAAGCAAGGGCAGGGGTCAGCAATTTCTTTTTTCCTTTTGCACCAGAAAAAAGCAGATGCCCTCTTGTCGGGTCAGTTTCTATCTTGCCTTTAGCGAATACCCATCGAAGGGCTTTTGTCCCTGCTTTTATCACAGTATTTTTTCTGGCAGGCGATAAAGGCATATTCCCCATGTAGGTAATAAAAGCGTCAATGTCTTCAGCAGTAATTTCACCAAGGAAACGTCCGACAAAAAACTTTTCCCAATACAAGGCTATGGCTTGCTTTTGTCCCTTGCAATGCCTTTTGTGTATGCCATGTTCTTTCCGCAGTTTTTCTTTGATGTATGGAGATTTCTCCCAATCCCAAAATTCGTACAGAAATGAGACAAAATCAACAGCCCCGTATGTTTCATTGACAACGTGCTTCTTAACCCAACCAGTCCGCTTTAATTCATCAAGAATAATCAAAGCCTCCTCTTTGCTCTTAATCTTCCTTGCCACATCTTTAAGGGCTAAGTCCTGAACAGTCATAGTCTGTTGCTTTTTGGGTACACCATCACGCAACCACTTAAAAGCAATTTCCATTGCCTCGTCTTCGGTTTTCTTCTTGGTGGAAACAGGTGTAAGGTACTTTCCGGCTTCGTCTTTGAACGACACGAGATAATAAGGGCGGTCATTTCTTTTAAATACAGAGAAGGGATAAGTGTTCATAGCACATTCCTCAATAGACCAACATCTATAAACGATTTATATGTCGTTTCTTGTGTCGGTCGCATTAAATAATGTGTTATGAACACCTTTGGTAAGGAAGTCCACTCGCTAATTCCTTATTACATAAACAATTAGCAAATTTCCCCAGGGAGGATTTGAACCCCCACAAGCAGATCCAGAGTCTGCCGTGCTACCATTACACAACCGGGGATTGCGCAAGTAGTACCAAATAATATTATAAAACCTGTGGAAAGTTGTCAATGTCAGGCATTGACTCACGTTAAGCTGGCGACGGATACACTCACTGCTTGACCACTTTGCACCTAATGAATAATATTGTGGTATATTATCCGACTCATCCCCTGTACAATACCGTAAAATGCAGGATTTATTAATGCCAAAAGTACCAGACATTATCATTATCGAAGACCACCCTGTTATGCGGGAAGGGCTTGTCGTTTTTTTCACAAAAACAAATCGATGGAATGTAAAGGGAACTGCATCAAGCCTTAAAGAAGCAAAAGAATTATTAGCCGTTACTACAGCGGATTTGATACTCATTGATATTCAACTAGATGATGGCTGGGGGCTTGATATTATACCGTGGCTGCAAGCAGAGAAGCCAAACAGCAAAAAACCAATTATGGTCGTTTATACCATGTTCAACGATTATGCTCATGTCAACGCAGCAATGAGCCTTGGGGTAAAGGCGTATATTACCAAACGACGAACCGAACAGGAACTTGAAAATGCCATGCAGCGAGCCTTGGCAGGAGAAACGTATATAGACGAAACAGCACAAGCGAGTCTGCAAAACTCCTGTAATATAATAAGCTTCCTTACCAAACGGGAAGCAGAAATCTTCTCTTTGGCAAAAAACGGGCTATCAAACAAACAGATAGCTACCGATTTGGGTATCAGTTACCGTACTGTGGAAAATATGATGTCAAGCGCCTATGAAAAAACAGGGATAAAAAGCCGCCTGGAACTGGAAAGACTGTAGATATTCCTGAAAAAGACAAATACCTTCCAAAAAAAGCCGAATTTATGTAAAATCTGGTTAATCCGTGAGTGAACACTCATGACAAATTGTTGTGGCAATCGGAAAAATAGGCATAGGATATATATTACTTTTTTGCTAACATAGAGCTTAAACAGGAGAGTTTCGATATGGAAACAATTGATT
>Ga0082212_10011207_pt1 | contig 11385 bp, 7 predicted proteins | sample TergutNt197P3_FD_71548 | JGI IMG/M metagenome (GOLD analysis project Ga0082212, IMG submission 71548) | Neocapritermes taracua P3 segment gut microbial communities from Petit-Saut dam, French Guiana - Nt197 P3 | ecosystem: Host-associated > Arthropoda: Insects > Digestive system > Gut ... | reverse complement strand
TTCGTGCGATAAGGTTAATGAATTACACATCATATTTCGTGTATTCATATCATATTGAAACGTTTTCTTTTCGGCTTCGGCTTCTTTGCGTTTGGCTTCCAATGTTTCGGGCGTATCAAAAGCATAGTACGCCCAGCCTTTTTCAATCAATTCATCGGCATATTTTTTGTAGATATGCATCCGTTCCGATTGTTTGTAGGGGGCGTGTTTTCCGCCTACATGCACGCCTTCGTCAAAAGTGATGCCTAACCATTTAAAGGCTTCCACAATATACTCTTCCGCACCTTGCACAAATCGTGTTTGATCGGTATCTTCAATGCGCAGAAGCAGTTTGCCGCCATGTTGTTTGGCAAACAGATAATTATACAAACAAGTACGCACTCCGCCAATATGTAGCGGACCTGTAGGGCTGGGTGCAAAACGAACGCGAACATCCATAAATATGATATAAATTAAGGTTTATACTCTATCCAGGGTCTGAACCCTAAATGACCGGTTTTTGAGCCATGCACTAATGAATCTTGAGAAGCAGCATTGGTACCCACTTTTCTAACTGCTTTAACTCTTGATGACAGAAATCCGAATGCCAATCCATCCGAAGACTGAACCTCTAAATTTGAATAAAGAGTATTTACCTGTACAAAACTTGAAGTGTTTTGGTTAGAAAGTAAATACTGAGTCAAACTGTTTCCTGCAGCCCATACTACTATTTGAATACAGATGCCGTTATCATTCGGAGAGCCGATATAGCGTACAACATTGTCATTTGGTTTTACATGATTTGCAATATCATCGAAGAAAGATGTTGTGATTTGTTTTTTTAAATCATTACCTTCAACATTCATAAATTCTCCAATAGACGAAGTCATATTTCTAAATATGGTATCTTGTTTTACTACTTGATTCGTCTTTTTATCCACTTCAAAATAAAGAAAGTTTACATGTACTTCGTAATCAACAGCATGTTTTGCACGTTTAAATCCAACACTTTCTGTATTTCCGGTCATAACAAAAACGTACGTTGGATACATAATACTAACGTCTTCCACTATGGGCGTAGTCCCTTCTACAATTTTTCCGGTAATTTTATTTTTAACTACAATTTTATACTCCATTCCTTTCAATATTGGCTCTTTCGTGAGGTATAAAATTCTTTCATCTTTAAAATAAAAGAAACCGGTATCTCTGGGAAAATCGTGGGTAATCATCAAGGGAATATCGGGGCGCGAGGTTCGCTTATTGTCTTTCCACTCTTCCAACCTTACCTCCAATTCATCCGGTTTATAATAAATACTATCAGGATTTTGAGCATCAATATACACTCCGGACTTTTTATTGGATTGAAAGCCTTTATAGATTTTAATATAGTGAATAGAATCTTGATAATTTAAAATTCCATAAACCACCGTAACATCTTTGTATGGTGCGTTCAAATCAAATTTAGGTTCACATGCCGTAAACAAATAAGCCAAACATACACAAAGGATTATATAAATGTATTTCATAATAATAAGTTTTAACTTTAAAGTTCAAAGTTCAAAATCTGCGGTTAGGCGGAATTTCAAATTCCGCCTAATTCTTTTAATTTTTCGATCATTACCATTTCATTGCTTCCGGGTCTCGTATCCATTTAGGTCCAATTCTATTGCCTTCCCAATCATAATTATCGTTTTCTGTATATTTTTCATTAAATGAATAAATAATTCTAAATGTTAATGTATTGTGATAGGGCCAACGATTCACATATTCATCCTGATTCACTTTGGTATTATAAAACCGACGAACTTTCCCAAAAGGTGTCAAAGAATATTGATATCTGAAATTGAATTTTAAACTTTTGTAAATGGGAATTTTAACATCTACAAAAATTCCCCAGTCGTTTTTATTATATCTTCCTGAATTTACAGCCGTAGTCAATCTTCTCGCATCTCTTCGGTTAGACGCTGTGTCTAATTTTATAAAATAATGCTCTATCTCTTTAATATATACTAACCGTGCCCAAGTTAATCCAATTCCTATGCCAAATTTTGACCTCGGATCTTCGAAATGCACTACAATAGGTATTTCAAGGTAGTCGGTACGAAGATTATAAAAAAACTTTTTATTAATTTCCGTATATCTTAGATCCACGAGTGCGGTATCTTCTCGTGCCACCCTCACTCCATTAGGAGTCGGATATTTTTGTACTGCTCCTTTTTGAGTATATAGCAATTCCATGGTTACAGAAAAGCGTTGTTTTTTATCTAACATCAATTTTACATGAGGACCTCCGTTAAATCCTACTTTATTAAATCCGAAAACTTCATCGCCATCCACTTGAGTTACGTTCATTCCGGCGGCGATTCCGCCAATAAAACGTTGCGCAGAGACAGAAGGGAGAAAGCAGAAAGCAAAAACCAAAAACCAAAACACGCAACTCCTTAACCCCTTATTCTCAAAGGTTCTCTTAGTAGTACGGTGGGCGGTATGCGGTGGGCAGTATGATGTAAACATATTCATTAGTTTATTTTTAAGGAATAACTATTGGGAATTGATGATTGAATTCCATTCGATACGGTTCGCCGATAATGTTGGTAAGAAAATCAACATACTGGTCGGAAAATTGAAATTCGTTATGATTATAGTAAGCATGCGGTAGCGGGAAATTACCAATGTTTCCCATTTCAATAGCATCGGTGTGAAACTCTTCTAATTCATTGTAAGGCACTATTTCGCGCATTACCGGCATTTTTCCATAATCTTCTCTGAGCAAAAGATCTACCACTTTATCAGCCAAAGTGGAGGTAAGTCTTCTGTCATATTCATTACATTTTCCGGAGCGCGGAATATAGCCTGAAATTTGCCCGCGCGCTTCAATGCCTAACTTTTTGTTGATTTCGGAAGCTATCACGCCGCTTACGCCTCCAAAGCGCGGATGTCCGTACTCATCTAACTCCGAACTGGCATACACCATATCAATTTCACCTTTTTCTTCGTTGTACCAACGCACACCTTCCGCAACGGCAATAATTAAACTGTGTTTAGGGGTTGCCATATATTTTTCTCTCACTTTTTCAAAGAAAAAATCTTTGCGTTCTTTGGTAACCACCACTTCGGGGATGAGCGCCATTTGCGCGCCACCAAACATCGCAGTACCGGTAAGCCAGCCGGCGTCACGTCCCATAACTTCCAGAACCATAATACGTTGGTGAGATTCGTTGGTTGTGTGCAATTTAGCCGTAAGTTTTTTAATCTGCATGGCTCCTGAAGCAAATCCAGGACACAGCACCGTTTCATGCTGTTTGCCTTGATAGTGATGCATCGTTCTTGTACGCAAATCATTATCAATTGTTTTAGGAAAGCCGATAACCGGAATGCCGTATGTCTCGTACATCCGTTTGGCAGCGCCATTGGTATCGTCACCACCAATCGTTACCAACACGTCAATTTTATAGCGTTCAATATTGCGCAAAATTTGCTCGGAACGGTCTTCTTTATTGCGTTTACCAGGAAAAGGATTCGTGCGGCTTGACAATAAACCTGTTCCACCATAAATCCCATTGTAAGGGATATTGGTTAAATCCACGATATCGCCCTCTCCCAGCAAGCCTTTCCAGCCACGCAGCACGCCATATACTTTAAAACCTAACATAGACGCACGATTTCTAACCGCTTCAATACTTGAATTGATCGCAGGTGTATCTCCGCCACCCGACAAAATTGCTAAAGTTTTTCCTGCAAAAAGTTTCTCTTTTTTCATAAAATTTTATTATGCATTTAATATTAATGGTTGGCAAAGATATAAATTTCTTTAAAGTGTACCCAAATAGTCAATAAATCCTATATTTTTGCGACAAATTTTACTCAAAGATCATATCAAAGTTATTGTCTATGACAGAAAAAAAAATGATTAACGAACCCGTAGAAGATTTTACTAATGAATCTTCTTTTTCTCAAGAAATGACACCAACCTCTGATTTGCACAAGGTGAGTTATGTGCAATCTATGTTTGAAAACTATTTTTTAGATTATGCCTCTTATGTAATATTAGACAGAGCAGTGCCGGATATTTACGATGGATTGAAGCCGGTGCAGCGGCGTATTCTCCATTCTATGAACGAATTGGAAGATGGGCGGTATAACAAAGCGGCTAACATTATTGGAAATACAATGAAATACCACCCGCACGGCGATGCCTCTATCGGCGATGCGATGGTGCAACTGGGACAAAAAAATATTACGATTGATACGCAGGGAAACTGGGGAAATATTTATACCGGAGACTCCGCAGCCGCCCCCAGATATATTGAAGCCAGATTGACCAAATTTGCATTGGAAGTGGTTTTTAATCACAAAACTACGGAATGGAAACTGTCGTACGACGGGCGAAATAAAGAACCTATCGCTTTGCCTGTAAAATTCCCGTTACTGCTGGCGCAAGGCGTGGAGGGTATTGCCGTGGGATTGGCTACCAAAATTTTGCCCCACAATTTTATTGAATTGATTGATGCCTCTATCGCCATTCTTGAAAATAGAGATTTTGAAATTTTTCCCGATTTTCCTACCGGCGGCTCGGTGGACGTGTCTAAATATAACGAAGGCGCAAGAGGCGGAAAAATTAGAAACCGCGCAAAAATCTCTATCGTGGATAAAAAAATATTGGTCATTCACGAAATCCCTTACGGAACCACCACTACTTCTTTAATCACCAATTCTATTGCCCCCGCCATTGATAAAGGAAAACTGAAAATCAAAAAGATAGATGACAACACCGCAGAAAAAGTGGAAATTTTGCTGCACCTGCAACCCGGCGTTTCTCCCGACCAAACCATAGATGCTCTGTATGCTTTTACCGATTGCGAAATGTCGTACTCGCCCAATGCCTGCGTGATTTTTAACCGCAAACCGCGATTTATGTCGGTAAAAGAAATTTTACGCATTAACACAGAAAATACGGTGGCGCTCTTAAAACGCGAATTGGAAATTGAACTTGCTGAGTTGGAAGAAGATTGGCACAAATGGTCGTTGGAAAAAATATTCTTTGAAAAAAGAATCTATAAAGAATTGGAAAAAGATACCGCCACTTGGGAGAAACAGATTGATAATATTGAAAAAGCATTTGACCCGTATCGCGATATGTTCAGGAGAGAGATTACCCGCGAAGATGTACTGAAACTCTGTGAAAAACCGGTGCGCAAAATCTCTAAATTCGACATAAAACAAGCCGATGAAAAGATTGCGCAAATTGAAGAAAAAATGGATGAAGCGCTGCATCATCTCAATCATTTAACAGAATTTGCCATTCAATATTTTGAAAATTTGAAGAAAAAATATAGCGAAGGCAGAGAACGAAAAACCGAAATTAAGAATTTTGACAATATTGTGGCGGCGGCAGTAGCAGTGGCGAATCAAAAACTGTATGTAAATAAAAAAGAAGGATTTGTGGGCACCGCGCTCAAAAAAGATGACGAAGTGGAATATGTTTGCGATTGTTCTGATATTGACGAAATTGCCGTTTTTCGTGATGACGGTACTTTTATGGTAAGCAAAGTTTCTGAAAAACAGTTCTTTGGAAAAGATATTTTGCACGTTGATGTTTTTAGAAGAAACGATGACCGCACCGTTTACAATATGATATATACAGACGGTTATAATGGCGCTGCAATGGTGAAAAGATTTTCCGTTGGCGGCGTTACCAGAGACCGAGAATACAACCTGACCAAAGGCGCCGCCGGCACAAAAGTGATTTACTTTACTTCAAACCCCAACGGGGAAGCCGAAAAAGTAAGAGTAATTTTGAAAGCCAAAGCCAAACTTAAAAAAACGCAATTTGATTTCGACTTTAGCACATTATCTATTAAAGGACGGAGTTCGCAGGGCAATATTTTGTCGCGAAACCCTGTAAGAAAAGTTGAAATTATTGCCAAAGGCGTTTCTACATTAAGCGCAATTAACATTTATTATGACCCAATTGTAATGCGTTTAAACAGCGATGAGCGCGGCGACTTGCTCGGATCATTCAAAGAAAATGATAAAATTATCTCTATCTCTCAAACCGGAAACTACCGAATTACCGGTTTTGATCTTTCCACCCATTTTGAAAACAATCTCTGTATCATCCAAAAATATGATACTCAAAAGCCTATTACTGCTGTTTACGAAAACAAAGAGGAAGGAAAATTTTATATGAAGCGGTTTATTCCTGAGCCAACAGATAAAAAGATTGAATTTTTGGGAGATGATAAAACCATTCGTCCTGTTTTTATCAGTTATGATTATTTGCCTCAAATTGAGGTGGAATATTATGAGAAAAAACCGGAAGAAACGGAAAAAGCAATCCTCTCGTGCGCTGATTTTGTAGAGATTATGAGCCTTAAAGCAAGAGGAAAACGGATTGGTTTTAAAAATATCGTAGCCATTACGCCGTTGGAACCGAAAGAGAAGGGAGAAGGGAGAAGGGAGAAGGGAGAAGGGAGAAGGGAGAATGGAGAAGGGAGAAGGGAGAAGGGAGAAGGGAGAAGGGAGAAGGGAGAAGGGAGAAGGGAGAAGGGAGAAGGGAGAAGGGAGAATGAAGATGAGAAAGGAGAAGAGGAAAAACCCTTATCTATAGAGGCACCCTTAGTAGCAGAAACGACAAATAATAATAAAGATGATGATGAGTGGGAGCAACTGACGTTATTTTAAATTATTACAAGCGTTTTTCTTCATTAAGCCAAATCTTTGCCACATTTCATAATTTTTTATTTTTGCACCCATATCAAAAAGTAAAAAAATATGTCAAAAACTAATGAATCGTGGGGCAGCAGCCTCGGTTTAGTGCTCGCTATGGCAGGCAATGCCGTGGGGTTCGGAAATTTTCTGCGCTTTCCTGTGCAGGCTATCAGCAACGGCGGCGGCGCGTTTATTATCCCCTATTTGGTTTGTTTCGTCATTCTGGGACTGCCGCTTATGTTTATCGAATGGACGATGGGGCGCTGGGGCGGGCAATTCGGCGACCACTCCACGCCGTTTATCATGGAAAAAATGGGAAAACGAAAAGTGTGGCGCTTTGTGGGCATCTTCGGCATCTTCTCCAGTATCGCCGTTGCCTCCTACTACTGCTACATGGAAAGTTGGACGTTGTCGTACATGTATCACTCTATTGCAGGCACATTTAAGGGCATGTCCCAGGGCGAAGTTGCCGCTTTCTTTACCGATTATCATAACATGCTTTCCACGCATTCCGGCATTCCTTACGAAAATGTGGCGGCGTTTCTATTATGTTTAGCATTAAACGTTTGGATATTAAGCAGAGGTTTACAACAAGGCATTGAAAAAGTAGCCAAAATCGGTGTTCCGTTATTAGTGGCGCTTGGAATATTCTTAGCCATTAAAGGATTAACTATCAAAGCGGGCGTTGATGGCGCAGTGGCATCAGGAATATCGGGATTGAACTTCTTGTGGAAACCGCAATTCACCTCACTGTTAGACCCTAAGGTGTGGTTAGCAGCGGCGGGGCAAATGTTCTTTACGCTGTCGCTCGGCATGGGTTGCGTGCAATGTTACGCCTCATATTTAAAAAGAAAAGACGACATCGCGTTATGTTCGCTATCCACCGGATTTGTGAATGAGTTTGTGGAAATCGTGCTGGGTGGAACTATCTTAATCTCCATCACCGTAGGTTTTTTCGGCATCTCTACCGTGCAAAATATCATCGCGCAGGAAGGTGGTTTGGGAATGGCGTTTCAATCTATGCCGTTTCTGTTCCAAAAATGGGGACCGTTGTTGGGCGTTTTAGCCGGTGTTTCTTTCTTCGGTTTGCTGTTTATTGCGGGTATAACCTCCTCACTTGCTATGGGCTCGCCGTTGGTAAGTTTTCTGCAAGATGAATTTAACTTTAAGAAAAAACATGCGGCGCTCACTTTCGGATTGGTGATTTTATGCTGCGGATTACCTTGCGTACTCTTCTATAAACAAGGCGTTTTCGACGAGTTTGACTACTGGGCAGGAACAGTATCTCTTTTCTTTTTTGCGATGTGTGAAGCCGTGCTCTTTTCGTGGATTTTCGGCGTGAAGAAAGGCTGGAAAGAGTTTACTCACGCCGCTCGAATAAAAGTGCCCGTTGTTTTTAAATACCTTCTCCTCTACATCACCCCTACCCTACTGATAGCCATTTTCTTATCCGCTTTAATTAAACCGGCAAACGATGACTGGTCTTCGCTGAGTTTCAAAGGCTGGAAGTTGGACGACGAAAGTATTATCGGCAGAATGAAGGGCAAAAGCGGACCCAACGACCAATGGTTTGCCGACACGTTATACAGCGAAATCAATGGTTATATTCAAGCAATAGAAATCTATCAGGGAGAAAGTTATGTGGTAGCGTGCACCAAATCAAATGTAGAAGGTGAATATGGTTATGTAAAGAAATATCATGTAAAAACCGGTGCAGAAATTTTAGTACAGGCAGGCGATGCTGTGGTTTCCGGAACCCCGATTATTAAAGGAAAATATATTAACAACGCTTTCTATGTTGCCTGCGCGAGAATATTTTTAGTTGCCATTTTCTTAACCGGATGCGTTATGGTAATCATCGCCGCCAAAAAACGAAAAAAACACAAACATAATGTTTAACATTAAACCTTAAAATCCGTAGGCCGAAGCCTACGGCTAATAAAAAAACCTTGAAATACCTTGAACTTTGAACCTTAAACATTAAACCTTATGACAACACCGGCGCTCATACTCATGCTAACGGCAACGCTTACCGTAACAATTTTAATGATTTATTTTTTGGTAAAATTGATGCGAAAAAAATAGAAAGCAAAAAATAATACTACTTTACCGATTTCACAATCGCTTCTACTTCGCGCAGGTAGTCGCGTTTTTCCTCTTCAGGGGCGTAAACAAAGCCGCCAATAGAGAGCACATTTTCGCCGGTTTTATCTAAGAAAGAGTAATTGTAAAAAGGACCGCCCATTTTATCTCCCACGCACTCCCAAAGTCCGCGCAATTCAGCGCCTTGATTACTGCCAACTGTTACAGAGGCATTGTATAACGGAAATGGTTGTACATCAGCAACAATGGAATACGCTCCTTTTACAGCGCCGGGAATATAGGCTTGCGTTTTTTCATTACGCGCCGCAATTAATCCTTCTTTGGATAAATCATTACCTGATGTTTTATAAATAATGATAAACCTGTCATTACGAATAGTTTTGAAGCGCAACCACATAAAATCTTCCTCTTCGCGAGCCACGTTGTAAGTACCCGGAATGGTCATGTTAATATCAAATTTCTCTTTTATTTTTTTCTCAATTAACGGATCATTATTGGAAGAAGCATAATATTGAACACGTTTTAAATCATTATCGTAAAGCGCATTCAAAATTTCATCTTCATGTTGCATAAAGAGTAGTGTTAAACTATCCATGTTGTTACCCCGCAAATAGATGTGCACTTGCGGTCTTGCCCACACATTATTTTCAATGGTAAATGTATTAGACGCAAAATTGGGGTTCATATCAAATTGAATGATACTTCTATGGCGCTGAAATTGTGGGGTAAAATCTTTATTTTCAAAACACAATACATTAAACATCGGTTCTTCTTGATTGAGCGCCGGTTGCGGCTGTGTAAGAAACTCTATGATGTAATTTTGCGTAATTTCCGGAGTATATTTTTTATCTAAAATCAAAATTACCTCTCCGGCTTTTCCGTTTGAAAAATTATCTACTTTTATTTTCATACTGCTTTTTTTGCAAGAAAAAAGTAATGAGGCTGCCACAAACAGGCAAAAAATGTAAAATGTGATTTTTTTCATAAAAAATAATTTAAAGATTAAAAAATAAACGTAATTAATAAATGAAAATTATAAAAAAATCAATTATTCGTTTTGAAAAATTATTATTTTTGCCTGTCAAAATAATTAGTTATATCTAATAAAATTTATTTTTATGTTTCAACATACTGTATTACAAAATATTAAAAGCAGAATTGTATTGCCAAGAAACTTCATTCAAGTATTGGTGGGTCCTCGTCAAGTAGGTAAAACTACGCTCATTAAACAACTTTTGCAACAGATTTCAATGGCTCATTATTTTATAACGGCAGATGATTTATATACTGCTGATAACACTTGGATTCGCAGAGAATGGAATAATGCGCGTTTCCAGTTGCAGCAAACAGAGCAGAAAGAACTATTGTTTATTATTGATGAAATACAAAAAGTTCCGAATTGGAGCGAAACTGTTAAAAAGGAGTGGGATGCCGATTCGTTTTCAGATATAAATATAAAGGTAATATTGCTTGGTTCATCACGATTGTTAATCCAAAAAGGACTTACCGAATCATTGGCAGGGCGTTTTGAATTGATAAATATTACACATTGGTCGTTTGATGAAATGCACAATGCTTTTGGGTGGAACTTAGAGCAATATATTTTTTTCGGTGGCTACCCCGGCTCTGCTTCTTTAATTGAAGATGAAGAACGATGGAAAAGCTATATCCGTGAATCTTTGGTAGAATCCTCTATTGCAAAAGATATTTTAATGATGACCCGTGTGGATAAACCCATACTTCTTAAACGATTGTTTGAAATAGGTTGTAAGTATTCATCGCAAATTTTATCGCTTACTAAAATTCAGGGAGAATTGCAGGAAACGGGAAATCTTACTACCTTATCAGGTTATCTTCATTTGCTTCAGGAAGCAGGAATGTTATCAGGATTAGAGAAATATGCAAAAAACATCCTTCGAAAACGCTCTTCAAAACCAAAATTTCAAGTTCATAACAATGCTTTGCTTGCAGCAGGGCAATGGGTCTCTTTTGAAACCTTGCAAAATAATCCTAAAGAATGGGGCAGATTTGCCGAATCAGCTGTTGGAGCACATTTAATTAACAGCAGTATTAAATATAATTTTAATGTTTACTATTGGAATAATGGTAGTTATGAAGTAGATTATGTGATTGAAAAAGACGATAAAGTGATTGCACTTGAAGTAAAAAGCGGTCATCAAAGCAAAAGTAAAGGATTGACCTTATTTGAACAAGAGTTTCAGCCAACCGGTTTGTTTCTCATTGGAACCGATGGCATTCCTTTTGAGAAATTCTTGAGCATGAACCCAAATGAATTATTTAATTTGTAAGTAAATCAATTACACCACACTCCCAAACAAATCATAACTCTCCGCCTCTTTTATAAAAACGGAGTAGAACTCACCTATATTGAGTTTTTTATCGGCATTGATAAACACGAGATTATCCACTTCCGGCGAATCAAATTCGGTGCGCCCGATGTAAAAATCTTCTTCTTTTCTGTCTATTAAAACGCGCATTACTTTACCTACTTTTGCCTGATTATGTTGCCATGAAATAGATTCTTGCAACTCCATAATCTCTTTCATGCGGTGGTTTTTCTCTTTGGTTTTC
>Ga0082212_10011206_pt1 | contig 11385 bp, 9 predicted proteins | sample TergutNt197P3_FD_71548 | JGI IMG/M metagenome (GOLD analysis project Ga0082212, IMG submission 71548) | Neocapritermes taracua P3 segment gut microbial communities from Petit-Saut dam, French Guiana - Nt197 P3 | ecosystem: Host-associated > Arthropoda: Insects > Digestive system > Gut ... | reverse complement strand
CTTTTTTCAGCTTTTTTGCGATGAAAATCGTTCACAACCGCAATTTTTTGCCATAATTCATGAGTTTTACTGTCATAGTCATCCTCTTCTGCATCTTGCCGTACTTTTTCAGTGGTTTCGAACGGTTCTTTTTGTGTTCCGGGTCGGAGGAACACAACGGGGACGTCAGGCTGCGTGAAAACAGCCCTGTCGGCAGCCGCGCAAAACCTGACTTCTTTTTTCATGGCGCAAACAAAAACAGAACCGCTGAGTGAAGAAAGGTTACCGGCAGAAAAAGTGTCATTGGAAGAAGGGGAGGCCGCCTCGAGCCGTGTCATGATGAGAGCTACGTGACCGGCGGCCTCGAACGTCACCGGGGTGACGTCTGATTATTTGTCATTGTTTGATGGTGAATTTCGGTTCGCAAGGCTCGTTGCCGTTTACTTCGTTCACTTCCAGCCATGCGAGCAGCGCGTGATGAAGGTTTATAGGAAAAGAGCCCTGCCACGATTTCGCAACATTTTGTCCCAAAATCGAACTTACGTGTAGTTTTTTTGAGGTTTTCGCCGATATTTAGGCTTTTTATAGGAAAAAACGGGGTATAGCGGGACAAAAACCACCCGTAAGTTCGTTTTTGAGCCATTTTTTCGCGATTTCTCGCCAATCAACAAATTTGGCAAATGCCGCCAATCGGTACCGCCCATAGGGGACGCCGCCCTCGGCGTCCTGCAAAAATTTCCGACAATGAACAACTTCTCGCCTCGCTTAAAAAATCAAAGCGAGACGTACTTTTTCAACGGAGTACGACTGCCAAAAAACGTCTAAAAAGTCGCGCTCACTATGACCTCATCAAAAAACGGTTAAAAGGTCGCGCTCGCTATGACCTCATCAAAAAACGTCTAAAAAGTCGCGCTCGCTATGACCTCATCATACAGTGGCTTCGCAGCGTCAAATCTTGATGGCAGCGACCAGGCGATAACTTGATAGAATATGCCGTTCACCTCGGCGCAGACCAAAAAGTACTCGACCTTGATGCTGTCTACCGCCCCCGACATCCTGGCCTGCCTCGCATCGAGTCCATCCTTGCCAAACTTTGCAGGCTGAATAACCGGCTCGACCTCTAAGTCAATACCTTCCACCATGCCTTCCAGAAAGATTTCCAAATAGTCGTCAACGTTAAAACCTTCCACAAAATCTTCGGCGGACTCCTCAAGCACGATCATATATTGTTCCTTGGCAGGATTTGCTATCTCGATAGACGCATCGTCGTGAAGCTCCCCATGGTATACTTTCCAGGCCTTCGGGAATGACAGGGTGAGGCTCGACTCAGCGGATGTGATGGTTTGAAGAGCTGCCCCGGCTTCACCCCCATCTTCCCCCTCTCCGTTTTCTTCGGAAGCTTGCTTGTCCGATACCGCTTTTTCCACAGCCTTGACCATCGTCCCACAGGCCGCAAGCGAAAAACCCACGAGTATCGCAAGTATCAATAAAGTAATTTTTTTCATTCCATGCCTCCTGTGGTTAACATAATTAATCCATAAGCAATTCTATCTCCTGGAAAGACACTCGTCAATCACGGAAACCTTCAGAAGCTTCAACGCTTCCAACGCTTTTAACGCTTCCAACGCTATTGGCGCTTCCAACGCTATCGGGGCTTTTCAGCCTTTTCGCCGTTTTCAAAGAACAATCGCTATAAGGCAATAGATGGGCAGGCCGGCGGCCCTGAACTTCTGCTCGTACTCGGTTTCCATGCCTGCGCCGCGACGCGCAACCGGGCACTGCAAAGAGCCGTTCCTTTTCAACCCGTTAGTGCTGACTTCGATAACGTAGTCGGTGGAAGAAGCGCTTTTCTTGCCTTTACACATTGTTTGCAAAGAAGGATCAGGTCCTTTTCCGCTCTTCACAACGCATTCTGCCGCAGCATCCGCAACGACATCAATATCGTAGTCAACGCAAAAAGAGCCTGCATCGCCGCCTACGCCGACAGGGTCAAGGCAAGCCAATCCGTCCCGGCCCTGAAGGTCGCGGGTTTGGTACGCGATATGAAACCCGACGCCCTCTAGAACAGCGAGCGAATAGTCGAAGAAGCCTTCCCCGTCGGTTTTAAGCACAATAAAGCCGCCCGGCCTGAGCGCTTTGGAATATGCCTCCGCTTTTGCCGGCGCAGTCAGCCTTCGCCCGGCGTGGCGAACCTTCGGCCAGGGGTCGGAGAAATTGAGAAATATGCCATCCAGCGAACTTTCCGCAAACGCTGACGCCGCGTCGTTGATAAAGCCATCGATATAGCGGACGTTTTGGAGCCCGGCCTCCCGCGTCCCGGCAAGCGCCCGCACAAGGATGGTCTTGCACCCTTCGGCGCCGACATACAACGCGCCGGGATCCTCCGCCGCCATCCCGTTGATGAACCGGCCGCGCCCGCAGCCAAGCTCTGCGTACACGCGCCCATATCCCTCCGGAAAAGCATAGCGCGGCGACGGCCGCTCATGCCACCGAAGCGGATAAGCGGCGATGTCGGCGGGCAGTGGGCCGACACGGCTTGACTGAAACGAGCGGTTGGTCGACGGCACCGCTTCAATGCCGCGAAGAATTAAATCCGCGTAAGGAGCGAGCCTCTCTTCAATCCCCGTTACCCTTCTTTGCCGCATACGCTGCTACCCGCCTGCCTTGTTTTCCGAACCGTTCTCCAAAACTTATACAAACCTATACATCGGTCGGTTTGCTGTTTGGTTCCTGCTTCACAGAGGCTGCTTGACCCGGGCCTGCCTTAGCAGGCATGGCAGAGGCATTGAACTCTCCACAGGCTGACGCCGGCGAACTCTCGGCGTATCTCTTTAAATTAGTCGCGGCATTGAGGTCACGGTCGTGCCTCGCGCCGCATCCTTCGCATTCCCATTCCCGCATGCCCAGCGTGAGGAGCTTGGCTTTCGCGCCACATGCCGAACACAGCTTCGAGGATGGGTAGTGCCTGTCAGCGATAACGAGTGTCTTTCCAGCCGCCTCCGCCTTGTAGGCAAGCTGTATCCTGAATTCGCCGAACGAGGCGTCGGCGATGCTTTTCGAAAGACGCCTGTTCCCAAGCATGCCTTTCACGTTCAAGTCTTCGATAACGATTACGTCAGCGCCGGCCACGGCATCAGTCGTCATCTTGTGCGTGAAATCGTTCCTGGAATAATAGACGCGGGCGTGCTGCCTTGCTACCTTCCTGCCCTGCTTTTTCCGGTTCTTGCTGCCCTTCTTCTTGCGGGATTCGGACTTCTGGGCGCGCGCGAGCTTCCTCTCCGCTTTCCTGTACGCGCGCGGCGTTTTGTATGCCGTCCCGTCAGACGCCACATAGGCGCTGACGCCGGCGTCAATGCCGACAGTCTTCCTTTCCCCGGGCGGGGGCCCTAAAGAAGCCTCCGCTGCCGTATCCGGCAATTCGCACAGGATCGAAGCATGCCATCTGTCCGCCCTGCGCGAGATGGTCACGCTGACCTGCCTTGCGCCTTGATAGCGCAGTTCTTCACGCATCCTGAGGCTGCCGATGTGCGGTATGGCAAGCGTTTTCCCTTCTATAGTGAAAAACCCGCTTGATATCCGGAAGCTGTCATTTATGCCTTTCTTCTTGAATGTCGGGTGATTCGCAAGGCCCTCGAAGAAATTCGAAAACGCCCTCCCAAGGTCGATTATCGCTTCCTGGGGCGCGCATTTCGTCACCTCCAGCATCCATGGGAACCGCTCTCGTTTTGTGGCATTCAGTTTCCTGCGGAGCAGCCCCTGGCCCGGCCTTTTAAGCGACGGGTCTTCTTTGCGCGCTTCGTGCATGGCATTCCATTCCGCCAGCGCCCAGTTGTACGCGAAGCGCGAGGCTCCCGCGCACTTCGAAAGGTGCGTCTTCTGCTTGTTGTTCGGGTCGAGCGCTATCTTGTGTGCCCTTAGCATATTCTTCTGCTGCTTCCTCTGCCTTAAGCTTGCTCTGCCTTCTGCTGCCATGCAGGCAGGCGGCTGCCTCTTATAAAGATATTGTCTCATAAGCCAGGGCAATTGTCAAACTCGAGTTTGCGAACTGTAGTTTTGTTTCTGGGCTTGTGGACTGCAGTTTTGCCAAAGCCGGGAGCCGCCTGCGCCGCCTGGCTGGCAGCGCCCCCTGCGAGCCCTGCCGTAAAGCGTTTTACTGTCGCGCGGCCCAGACGTGCTCCTGCCCAGGGCTTTTTTCCACATATCATTATATTTGTATACTTTTTAGCTAGCAGTTGTGAACCCTGTGAAAGCCGAAGTATCATCCGAAAAGCACGGAGACGAGCAGCCCCTGCAGATTGAAAAACCGCTCCAGCAGGATGAGCGCGACGAAGGCCGCGAACAGGATGACCGCCATCGTGTCGCGCCGCTTCCACGCAAAAACGTGCAGCTTCGTGCGCCCCTCGCCGCCGCGGTAGCAGCGGGCCTCCATAGCCATCGCGAGGTCGGACGCCATCCGGAAGGCACCGACGATGAGCGGGATGAAAATCGGTATCAGCGCCTTGGCGCGCCGGAAGATGCTGCCCGTCTCGAAATCCGCGCCGCGCGCCTGCTGTGCCTTCATTATCTTGTCCGTCTCCTCGAGCAGCGTCGGGATGAAACGCAGCGCGATCGTCATCATCATCGCGAGCTCATGCGCGGGCACGCCGAAGCGCACGCCCGGCCTCAGAAGGCTTTCGATCCCGTCCGTCAGCTTGACGGGCTTCGTCGTGAAGGTCAGCATCGACGCGCCGAGGATGAGGAAGATGATGCGCAGCGCCATATAGCAGGCCGTGTACACCCCCTGCTCCGAGATCGTGAGCGCGCCGAGGACAAGGATTGGCTCGCCCGGCGTCACGAACAGATTGAGCACGAAAGTGAGCGCGATAATTATAAAAATGGGCTTGAGCCCGCGCAGGATAAAGCGCGGAGGCACCTTCGAGACAGCCGTCACGGAAACGAGCCCGGCAAGCACGACGGCGTAGCCCACAAAATCGCTGACCAGGAAAACCGACACCATGAAGGCGAGCGCCAGTATCAGCTTGAGCCGCGTATCGAGTTTGTGCACGGCGCTGTAACCGGGATAATACTGGCCTATCGTAATATCGCGTATCATCGGCAGAGCGCCTCCACAAGGCCTTCCGGCGTAAGTATCAACGTGGGCGTCGCGATGCCCGCGCGTTCCAGCATGCCAGCGAAGGCGGCTGCGCGCGGGACGCCAAGGCCGATATTCTTCAGGAAGCCCTCGTCAGCGTACACCTCTTCCGGCGTTCCCTCCATTACGATCTCCCCCGCCGCCATTACAAAGACGCGGTCCGCGAGCCGCGCGACATCGTCCATATTGTGCGACACGAGCACGATGGTGCACCCCGTCTTTGCGCGTATCCCATCTATCAGCCTGTAGACGGCTTCGTGCGATTTTGGGTCGAGCCCCGCCGTCGGCTCGTCGAGCACCAGCACCTCGGGGCGCATAGCCAAAACCCCGGCTATCGCGACCATTCGCTTCTGCCCGCCCGAAAGCTCAAAGGGCGACCTGCTCGCGAATTCGTCAAAATCGATGCCCACGAGGGCCATCGCCTCCCTGACGCGCTCGTCCGTCCCCTCCTCTGAAACCCCGAGGTTTTTCGGCCCAAACGCGATGTCCTTGTAGACAGTTTCCTCGAAGAGCTGGTACTCCGGGTACTGGAAGACCATGCCTGTCTTCTTGCGCATTTCGACGACCGAGGCGTTCTTCGCGGAGACGTCGACGCCGCCAACCGTGATGCTGCCGGACGTCGGCTTCAGCAGCCCGTTGATATGTTGTATAAGTGTCGACTTGCCCGAACCCGTATGCCCGATGATCGCGGCATATTCCCCGGCCGCGATTTCAAAGCTGACATCCTGGACCGCATGCGTCTCGTACGCCAGCCCCTTGTTGTATATGTGCGTCAACCCCGCCGCGACGATGATCGGTTCGCGGGCAGCGCCGTGCTTGCCTTCCCCCGCGCCAAATGAACCGTCCCCCTGGCCCTCGCCGCTGCCTTCCCCCGCGCCAAATGAACCGTCCCCCTGGCTCCGGCGGCGATCCGTCCCTTGCGGCGAGCAGGCCGGCGTGATTGCGGAGGTTTGCGTGTCCCTGCCCTCCCGCAAATCGGAGCAAATACCCGGATGCGAGCCGCGCCAAAATCGAGAGCGCCGCCGCGAGTCAAATGAACCGTCCCCCTGGCTCTCCGATGCCGGCGACAAGACGCAGGAACCGTCCCCTTTTGTCTTACAAGACACAGGAACCGTCCCCTTTTGTCTTACAAGACAGCAGGAACCGTCCCCTTTTGTCTTCACGATCTCCGCTACGAGCTCCTCCTCCGTGAGGATGGCCTCCCCGGGCGGGAGCGCGCCGCGGGCCCGCAGCGCCTCCGAGAGCTCCACAGCGAACGGCAGCTTCAGCCCGAGCGCCCTTATCTCCTCCGCCCGCGCGAAGGCTTCGCGCGGCGGCCCGTCCAGGCATACGCGCCCGCGATCCATGATGATGACGCGGTCGCTGCCGACAGTCTCCTCCATGAAATGCGTGATGAGCAGGACGGTGATGCCTTCGGAGTGCAGGCGCGACGCTATCGCGAGCACCTCGCCCCGGCCCTCCGGGTCGAGCATGGCGGTCGGCTCGTCGAAAATGATGATGTCGGGGTTCATAGCTACGACGCCCGCGATCGCGACGCGCTGCTTCTGCCCGCCGGACAGGAGGTGCGGCGCCATCTTGCGGTGCTCATACATATCGACGGACTCAAGCGAGATGCGGATGCGCTCAATGATTTCCTCGCGCGGAAGGCCGAGGTTCTCCGGGCCGAACGCGATATCGTCCTCTACGACCGCGCTCACAAGCTGGCTGTCCGGGTTCTGGAAGACCATGCCGGCCATGCGCCTTATCTCCCAGATGTACTCCTCTTCCCGCGTGTCGTAGCCGCCCACGAGCACGCAGCCCCCGGTCGGCACCAGCAGGGCGTTGATATTCTTCGCCAGCGTCGACTTGCCGCTGCCGTTTCGGCCTATGACGGAAGTAAAGGATCCGCGCTCGATGCAAAGGCTGACGTCGTCGAGCGCGCGGACATCGCCCTCGTCCGCCGCGTAGTCGAACGTCAACCCCTTTATTTCTATTATGCCGGCTTCACCCATTACGATGGTTTTGTCTATCATGCCTGTTTTTTCCATTACAAAAACCTGTTTTCACCGGCACGCACCCAATGCCGGTATAGAGGGTTTTAGCGCAAAATCGCGATACAGGGTGGAACTCTTGATTAATATGGCTTTTTCCCCTCGTTTTTCGACTATAATTGCGAAAAAACAATCCTTTTTCGTAATTTTAGCCTGCTTTCCGACACAAATCGCGGCCAAAGTACGATTTTTGAGGAGAAATCCCCGTATTTCTCTCGAAATACTACGAAAAACCTTTGAAAATCGTACTTTCGGCGCGATTTGTGCAAAAAACAGGCCACTTTTAACAAAATGAGGCATGTTGCCGCAAAATGCCTGTTTTTTCAGCGGCTTCGTTCCGTCCCCTTCTGTCTGCTCGCATTCGCGCACAGGAACCGTCCCCTTTTGCCTTACAAGACACAGGAACCGTCCCCTTCTGTCTTACAAGACACAGGAACCGTCCCCTTCTGTCTTCCTGACCACTGATCACTGGCCACTGGCCACTGACCACTGACCACTGCCCCCTGGCCCCTTACTTCACCAGCTCCAGGTACACTTCTTCCGCGTTGTCCCCGCGGCGCGGGCCGAGCTTCAGTATCCTCGTATAGCCGCCCTGCCGGTCCTCGTAGCCCGGCGCTATTTCTTCGAACAGCTTCGTCACGACGTCCTCGTCAAAGATGTAAGCGAGTGCCTGGCGCCTGGCGTGCAAGTCCCCGCGCTTCCCGAGCGTGATCATCTTTTCAGCAATGCGCCGGGCCTCTTTCGCCCGCATTTCCGTTGTTGTTATCCGGCCCTCGCGGAGAAGATCCGTTACGAGGTTTCTCAGCATCGCTTTTCTGTGCGCCGTCTCCCTGCCGAGTTTCCTGTATCCTGGCATGTCAGTCCCTCCGTTCCTATTCCTCGCCGGCCTTGAGGCCGAGTCCGAGTTCATCCAATTTTTGCTTGATCTCGTCAAGCGATTTCCGTCCGAGATTGCGGACGTTCATCATGTCGTCGTCCGTCTTGTTGATAAGGTTTTCTACAGTGTTGATGTTTGCGCGCTTCAGGCAGTTGAACGACCGGACCGAGAGCTCAAGCTCCTCGATCGGCATCTTTTCAAGTGTGCGGACCTTTTGGTCTTCACCCTTCTCCACCATGATATCGCCGATGTCGTCGGCGTTGTCGGAGAGGTTGATGAAGAGGTTGAGGTGCTCGCGCATGATGCGCGCGCCGATGGCGACGCTCTCCACGGGCGATATGCTGCCGTCGGTCCAGATTTCAAGCGTCAGCTTGTCATAGTCCGTGACCTGCCCGACGCGCGTGTTCTCGACCGAGTAATTGACCTTCGTGACCGGCGTGTATATCGAGTCGACCGGGATGACGCCGATCGGCGTCGTCTCGGTCTTGTTCTGGTCGGCCGTCACATAGCCCCTGCCCTTCGACAGGTTGATTTCCATGTAGAGCGAAGAGCCTTCTTCAAGCGTCGCGATATGCAGCTCCCTGTTGTAGATGTCGACGTCGGCGCTGAGCTTGATGTCGCCGGCCGTCACTTCCATCGGGCCCTTCGCGTCGATAATAACGGTTTTTTCTTCGTCGGAATTAACCCGGACCGAAAGCCTTTTCAGGTTCAGGACGATTTCCGTAACGTCTTCCTTCACGCCTGGGATCGTCGAGAACTCGTGCATGATGCCGTCGATCTTGACACTCGTCACCGCGCTCCCCGGCAGCGAACTGAGCAGTATCCGCCTGAGGCTGTTGCCCAGCGTTGTCCCATAGCCGCGCTCCAGCGGCTCTATGACAAACTTCCTGAATGTCTCTACCCCGTCGTCGGATACAATGTCTATAGTTGGCCTGTCGATTTGTTGATTCACTATCCTTCCTCCTTGTGCATGGTTTTACCGGTTTGCATGCCTTGCCTGCTTGCCCCGCCGGGCCTAGCCGGACAGGAACAGGCGACGCCGTTCTCTACCCGCCCTTACTTCGAATAGAGCTCGACGATAAGGTGTTCGGAAATCGGGGTGTCGATCTCTTCCCGCTTTGGAAGGCTCAGCACGGTCCCCTCCAGCTTGGGGACATCGACGCTGATCCACGCGGGAACGCTTATCTGCATTTCCTTGATCTCCTCGAACTTTGGCGATTTGTGGCTGCGCTTCTTGACCGCGACCACGCTGCCCGGCGCGACCATCATGGAGGGGATGTCCGCCTTCCTGCCGTTAATCGTAAAGTGCCCGTGGTTGACGAGCTGCCGCGCTTCCTTCCGCGAGGACGCGAACCCCATGCGGAACACGACATTGTCGAGCCGCGTTTCGAGCATAATGAGCAGGTTGTCGCCCGTGATGCCCTTTTTCTTCGCGGCCTTGTCAAACGTGTTTCGGAACTGCTTTTCAAGCATTCCGTAAAACCGTTTTGCCTTTTGTTTTTCCCTGAGCTGCAAGCCGTAGTCCGAGGTCTTCTTCCTGCCCAGGCCGTGCTGCCCCGGCGGATAAGACCTTCTCTCAAGCGCGCACTTCTGCGAATAGCAGCGGTCGCCTTTGAGGAAAAGCTTTTGCGCTTCCCTCCTGCAGAGCTTGCAGGACGCGTCTGTATATCTTGCCACTGTGTCCCTCCTTTATACGCGCCTTCTCTTCGGCGGCCTGCACCCGTTGTGCGGGATAGGCGTAATGTCCTTGATCATCGTGATCTCAAGGCCCGCCGTCTGAAGCGCCCGGATCGCGGCCTCGCGGCCCGAACCCGGTCCCTTGACATATACTTCTACATTTTTGAGCCCATGCTCGATCGCGGCCTTCGCCGCGGCTTCCGATAGTGCCTGTGCCACAGCGCGGCGCCCGCCGAAAGCAGCTGGATCAGGGAGTTGACCGCGCCGGTGTACCCGTGTACAAGCAGGTTATAAATGCCGATGGGCACGCTGGTGACGATGATCGAAATGCGCAGAATCTTCAGGTCGGTCTGCCATTGGCCGTAGGTCTGCCCCACATCGAACAGCATCAGCAGGCAGAACCAGTCGTTCCAGGTGACGAACACCGCGCCCGCCTGCGCGGCCATGAACAGGACCAAGAGCCAGACGGGGGCCCTCTTTTCCCGCTTGCTGTAAAAGAAAGAGGCGAGGGAACGGACCAAGGCGATGGAGATCACGGCGGCCTCCGTCGCCGCGCCGAGCAAGGCGAATTCCACGACGGTGAGGATGTTCCCGATGACGATGCACAGCATCATCTCGGGCTTCTTTTTCAGGTGCGGCGCAACCGCGAAGATGGCGATGACCACAATCCCGAGGATTTGTGCAAGGTCAAAATCCAAATTCACAGGCAATGTCCTCCCTCGTGTTTCAATTGAGCAGCTTCCCTATCACTGTGTTGGAGAGCAAAAACCCCTCCCGCGTCAATTTTATGCAATCGTTATTCACTTTCACATAGCCCGGAAGCTTGCGCGCCCGCTCGACCATCTCCGCTGTCGGCTCCACAAAGCCCTCGCACAGCCGCAGGGCGAGCATTGCGCGCTCCCCGAAATCCCCGCCGGGGCCGTCGTCGATCGGTGCATCGCCCCGCAAAAAAGTGGCCAGGTCCCGCGGGTAGTGCCACCTGCGCCCCTGGGTGAACCCGTGGGCGGCGGGTCCGACGGCGAAGTACTCCCCGCAACGCCAGTAGTTCAAGTTATGCCGGCTCTCGTATCCGGGCTGCGCGAAATTCGAGATTTCGTACTGCGCAAACCCATGCTGCTCCAGCCACTGGCAGGCGCAGATGTACAAATCGGCCTGGGTGTCCTCGTTGGGCAGGTTTTGTGGCGAGTGGACGGCAAAGGGCGTGCCGGGTTCAATCTTGAGTAAATACGCGCTGATGTCCCTGGCGTATTTTGCGCAGAAGGCCAGAGTTTCGGTCAGACTGGCGATGGTCTGCCCGGGCAGGCCCAGCATGACGTCCAGGCTGAGATTGTCGGCATTCAGCATTGCAATGGCGCGCTCGATTGTCTCGAGGTCACCGGATCGGCCCAGGGCTTGGCGTTCAGCCGGGATGACGGATTGCACACCCAATGACACCCGATTGACCCCGCCCTGCTCAATCGCGTCGCAAAATTCGCGCGTCACGCTCGTCGGGTTGCACTCGATGGTGAACTCGCCCGCACATTCGATTGCAGAGAGCAGCCGGGCGAGTAAATCCGGCGCGAGGACCGAAGGGGTGCCGCCGCCGATGTAGGCCGTGCGCCAGGTGGCTGGGTTTTCGCGCAGGATTTCGATGCAGCGGTTGATGTAGGCTTCCTGTTGCGAAAAATCGCACAGCGAATAGAAATCGCAGT
>Ga0082212_10011205_pt1 | contig 11385 bp, 9 predicted proteins | sample TergutNt197P3_FD_71548 | JGI IMG/M metagenome (GOLD analysis project Ga0082212, IMG submission 71548) | Neocapritermes taracua P3 segment gut microbial communities from Petit-Saut dam, French Guiana - Nt197 P3 | ecosystem: Host-associated > Arthropoda: Insects > Digestive system > Gut ... | reverse complement strand
CAATCCGCATTGGTTCGCTCGGAATACTCAACAATTCGACTGCTCCTTCATACAAGATGCGTTCAACATGCGTCGTATTGTTGCTAATGTCAACTAGTACGACGCCCTGTTTGTTGTTCTTTTCGGCAAATGACATTGGGATGGGAGCGCCTGCATACCTGATGTTATCACTGCCCGAAATCTTCTGTCCACGATGCAGGTGTCCTAGCGCTGTATAAGCGATACCTGCCGAAAAAGCGTCAGGTGAAACATGTTCTAATCCTCCGATTACAGTTCGCTCAGATCGGTCGTTTTCAGAAGTTTCAGCGCCTGTAGCATGGAGATGCCCCATCGCGATAACGGGGATTAACGGCTTTTGAAGCTCAGTTTGTAGTGTTCTGCTTTCAGTCGTCTCAGCGCAAGACAATAAATACAATTTATCATATAACGCCTTCACGCTTAAAGAATAATTACCGGCATCGGGATAGTCGCCTTGCCTCAAATAAGGAACGGCAAGGCAATATCCTCCTATATGCAATGGGATGATAAGATGTTCAAAGTCTATTTGACCGTCATCGTTTCTCTTGACAATACCTCTTACCCATACATTCATGCCTTCCAGAAGTGGGTTCGGCGCTTCAAGTCGTCCGGCGGAATCGTGATTGCCTGCGATGATAATAACCTGTAAATTTGGATTCTCAGCAGTAACTTCACGTAAAAAAGAGTAATATAATTTTTGTGATTCGGCAGAAGGATTCGTGGTGTCGAAAACGTCGCCTGCAATTAACAAAACGTCGGCGTCATACTTCTGCAAGACGTCTTTAAGCCATAAAAGAAAACGAATATGCTCCATCTTCCGGTCATACTCAAAAAAACTTTGCCCCAGGTGCCAGTCGGCTGTATGAATGATCTTCATAATCTTATGTAAAAAAAATCGTTCAAAAGTAGAAAAAATTTCTGAAAATTCCAAAAAATGAGTACGCAGATTCAACTTCGCAGATTCAACTCACAAATGCAACTTTAATGATTAGTATCTTATGCTGCAAAAATATTAACAAAAAAACTGTTTGAAATTCACTCCAAAAGGTAATTGTTTTAACGTGTTGATTATGAGGAACTCTAATATTTTTTTTTTTCATAAAAGTTGCGTATCTTTGTAGCATCAACACCAAGAGTTTTGTCGAGATGAAGTTTGTTATCACATTAATTGTTACACATTTAGCATCTTTTATCTGTGCCGATTCATTGTTATGGATAGCTCCATATGATGAATCAAAAGTTGATTTATTGTGCCAACGGGTTAATGATCCGGAGGTTTCTTATGCAAATAAACTTGAAATTATCAACGCTCATAGCAGCCTTCCAATTTATACCGAGTATTATGATAAACTATCCACGTTGTATAACAGGTTGTTGGATGAATCCTACAAGCAAGCTGACAGTGAAGGCGTTTTTTTGTGCATTTGCTCGCTTGCAAATTTGTATTTTGGTTTATTAGACAGGATCAATACGGAAAAATACATCAATAAAGCCGAAGAAATGGCGGATTTGGTGAAGAATGTTTCAAGCCTTGCTTATTATTATAATATCAAAGCCCAATATATTCAGCATTATATCCCTGACCGTATGCCCGAAGCTGTTAATAATTATCAGATATCCTTATCTAATTATGAAAAGGCGGGCATTAAGGGAAAAGAAACTGAAATTGCCATCATGTTACGCAATCTTTCTACTGACGCTTTTTTACGAAATGATTCGGTGTATATAAACAAGAATGTTAAGCGATTAAGCTCTTTCCAAAATAGCCGGAAATCGCCGGTGATAGAATTTTTATATTTAGATGTAGCTGCCATGTTGCATACTGTACATTACCATTATTTTTCGGATGAACGATTTCTTGACAGTACTGCATATTATCTTCAGCAGTGCTTGGATATACACAAACAAAGGTTGCTTCCGAAATCTTTTGATTATATTTGTATTGATATCGTAACGATTTATGCAGAGACTGTCAGCATGAAAAAAGAGCCTAACATCTCTGTGATAGACAGCTTTTTAACTGTTGCCATTAATAATAATGTAGATTCTATGGGCATGGCTCGCATATATCAGACCAAAGCGCGCTCATTTTTTAACAGTAACATGCTTGATTCGGCAGAAACGATGGCTTTGAAATCCCAATCTTATTTGGTACACGGATATAGAAATAATGACTATTCGTTGGAAAAGCGAAATATTGATTTCCTGTGTGTAATATATGAAATGAAAGGCGACTACTTAAAGGCGATTGAATATAATAACCAGTGGACTAAAAAAGCTGACGAAATACGCGCCAATGAAGTGATAGAGTTAGAATTACAGTATGAGGCAGATATGAAAGATTCTGAGTTAAAACAATTATACGCAGAGGAATTGCTGCATAAAAACCGTTATAGATTGATTTTTGCAACCTGTGCTTTGCTTTGTCTGATAATTTTTTTCATGGTTTTTATACTCTGGTATAAAAGACGAAACCTAAACATACAAATAGCGCTTATTGCCGCCGAGAAAGAAGAAATGAAATTAAAGGTGAAATTAAAAGAAGAACAAACCGTTAAAACACTACTGGAGAGATATATGGCACTTTCCGATTTTCGACTGAAAGAGTTGGAAATTATTGGAAAGACTAAAGATTTGGAACAGTTATATAAAAATAAAGAAGAATTAGATCAGCAGGTAGACCTTTTCCGTCAGAAAGTAGAGGCATTAGAAGCCTCCATCAAAAAAGATAATCTTGAAAGTAATGATTTACAGCATATAATCATAGAAGACTTGCGCCGACTTTTTGCTAAACAAACAACCGGAGATAAATTTATCGAACAAATAAAATCATTGAACCTTGCTTATGTGGACACAATCATTGCTATGTCCAATGAAACACTTTCCGTTTCATATCTTAAATATTGCGTGTGCTTTGCTATTGGTATGGGAAATAGCGAATTAGCTGATTATTTTAATATAGAACAGAACTCCGTTCACATGATCCGCTACCGGTTAAAGAAAAAATTCAGATTAAGTAATGACGACGATTTGAGCATCTTCCTTCAGGAGCTGAATGGCGTTAGCTAAGTAGCAATTTCCAAAGATTGTTTTCCGGCGGATTAGCGATAATGGTAATTATCTCCTTTGATACTGGGTGCATAAATGCAATACTTCGTGCATGAAGACTTATCCCACCATCGGTATTGGAGCGTTCAGCCCCATATTTAAGGTCGCCTTTCACCGGACAACCGATATGGGCAAGTTGGCAACGTATCTGATGATGACGACCGGATTCAAGGTCTATTTCGAGTAAATAGTAATTGTCCGACTTTGCAATCACGCGGTAATGCAATATTACTTTTTTTGCTTCCAGCTTTTTGTGGGCATTTGCATTGCTAATAATTTGCTTTTCAGAGTCATAAACATAGCTCTTGTTTTGCTTTTCATTGCGAACCAACCAATGCGTCAGCGTCTGATTCGTTTCAGGCGGCTTGTTTTTTACGACCGCCCAATATGTTTTTTTTATATCCCCATTACGAAAAATTTCGTTCATCCGCGTAAGCGCCTTGCTTGTTTTGGTAAATAGTACAACCCCGGTAACTGGCCTGTCCAACCGGTGCGTAACGCCCACAAAGACATTACCGGGTTTGGCATATTTTTCTTTTAGATAAACCTTTAACAGATCCGATAATGGCATATCGCCGGTATTGTCACCCTGTACAATATCGTGACAGGTTTTGTTGACAGCTATTAAATGATTGTCCTCGTAAATAACCTCCATGCATTTTCTCGAAAAAAAAAACAACTACATGTTCATCCCGCCACAAACCTTGATCACTTGGCCTGTGATATACGACGAAAGATCAGACGCAAGGAATAGCGCAGCATTGGCAACATCTTCAGGAGCGCCACCACGACGTAAAGGGATCATTTTTTCCCATTCTTCGCGTACTTTTTCAGGAAGGGATGCTGTCATTTCTGTGACGATAAATCCCGGCGCTATCGCATTGGTGCGTATGCCGCGTGATCCTAATTCTTTAGCAATAGATTTTACAAGCCCTATCATTCCTGCTTTCGAAGCAGCATAATTTGCCTGTCCTGCGTTCCCCGAAATGCCAACTACCGACGACATATTGATAATACTTCCCACTTTTTGTTTCATCATTACTGGGGTTACGGCATGAATAAAGTTGAACGCCGATTTCAGGTTGGTATTGATTACCGCATCCCACTGTTGCTCGCTCATCCGCATCATCAGCCCATCGTGCGTGATACCTGCATTGTTGACTAAAATATCAATACGTCCAAACTCATTCAAAATTTCATTAACCGTTTCATGCGTTTCGTCGAAATGGGCGGCATTTGATGCGTAACCTTTCGCTTTAATACCAAAAGATTCAAGCGCGTTAATCAAGGCTGTTCCGTTTTCATCGATGGCCAGATCAGTGAAAGCTACATTTGCCCCTTCTGATGCAAATTTTAATGCGATAGCTTTTCCTATGCCACGCACGCCGCCTGTGATGAGCGCAGTTTTTCCTTCTAATAACTTCATGACTATATAATTTTTATTCCATTGAAAATTAAATTCCTAACACAATCTTTTCGAAGCAGAAGCCGGGTAGGAGCATCTCCGAGCAGTCCTCTTATGTATGGCACTTCTAAGCCCTTCAGCGAGTAATGAATCAAAAGTGCCGTCACTTCAACATCCGGTATATTAAATATACCTTCTTTTATTCCGTTGGATAAGATTCTCTTAATAAGTGCTATTTCTCTTTGGTTATATCCTTTTCGTACCTTTTCAACGTGCCAGTTGTCGTGAAAAATATTTGCACGCAGGTTACCGTTCCTTGATACCGTTTCCTTGAAAGCATCCAAACGCATATAAATAAATGTAAGCAGTTTTTCATCAGCTGGTAAAGTTTTTTTCTCGACAGCTTCCAGCATATCATAGAGGCGTTCCATTTCATTTTCAATAACAAGGTTTGATATTTCTTCTTTGCTTTTAAAATACATATACAATGTACGACGTCCTTTTTTTGATGCAGTAGCTATATCGTTCATTGTTGTACGCGCCATACCTTTACGCGCAAAAACCTGCCGTGCAGTGTCAATCAAAAGCGCTCGCGTTTTAGTTGTTGTTTCAGACATAAGAAATGCACATTTATGTGATTTTTGCGCGCAAAAATAATTAAAATATATGAATCTACCAAAAATTTCAAAAAAAGTTTCCAAAAAATTTGTTTTTCTCAAAAAAATATTTACCTTTGCAGTCCCAAATCAACATCGCGGAGTGGAGCAGTGGTAGCTCGTTGGGCTCATAACCCAAAGGTCGCAGGTTCGAGTCTTGCCTCCGCAACTAATGGACGTCCGATTACCGGACGTTTTTTGTAAAAGGTCTTGTAGTTCAATGGATAGAATGGAAGTTTCCTAAACTTTAGATTCGGGTTCGATTCCCGGCAAGACTACAAAAATGAAGTTATTAATTACTAAATTTTTATTATTATGAAACATCTACTGTTAACTATTGTATGTTTAATCACCTTACTTACTGTAAGTTGTGATCCGAAACCACAAGCATCAACTGATGCTGATTGTTGTGTAGCCAATAAGGATTCATTTGAAATTATAATGAATATCCCTATTAAGCTCAAGCCTGAACATGTAGCCGGATATAAGGCTGCTTTTGACAAGTGTCAAGCAGAAACGCTCAAAGAAGAGGCCTGTCTGGCGTATGAATTATTCCAGTCGTATAAAGACAGTACCGAATTTCACCTGTTTGAAAGATGGACCAATAAGCCGGGACATCAGCAACACATGCAAACCGAACATATAAAAGTTTACTTCCAAGAAATCAGAGGAATGCAGGAAACGGCTAAAACCAAGATGATAACTACAACGGTCTGCCCTAAAATCAATTAAAACACGATAAGTCATGATAAACAGAAGACAATTTCTAAGGACTTCGCTGGCCGGAGGAGCAACAGCGTTGTTAAGTAAAGATTTGCAGGCGGCCAATATTACTGCAAATCAAGCTACTCAGTTAACCAATGAGGAGCCGCCAATCCGAAAAGGGAAGTCGGTGTTAGGACTTCAATGTAAACCGCTTTCGACTGTTCGTATCGGCGTTGTTGGGTTAGGTCGCGGAGGCGGCGCTGTCTCGCGGCTATCACAGATTGAAGGAACTGAGATCGTGGCTATCTGTGATTTGATACCCGGAAGAATCGCCGGAAGTCAGGCCAGCCTGAAAAGAAATGGACGTAAAGAAGCGGTAGCTTATTCCGGCGAGGAAGACTGGAAAAAAATGTGTGAACGCAGCGATATTGATTTGATATACAACGCTACGCCTTGGGAAATGCATGTACCGATAGCTTTGTATGCTTTGGACCATGGTAAACACGCCGTAGTGGAAGTGCCCGGCGCTTTGACTGTCAAAGATTGTTGGGCATTGGTGGACAAAGCCGAAGAAAAACAGTTGCACTGTCAGATGCTGGAAAATTGCTGCTACGACTTTTTCGAGTTAGCTACCCTTAACATGGCTCGCCAGGGTGTATTAGGCGAAATCATCCATACCGAAGGCGCTTATATCCATGATCTTCGCCAAAGTAAATTTGACGGTTATTACAAACACTGGCGATTAGAATACAGTAAATTTCACACAGGTAATCCATATCCGACGCATGGATTAGGCCCTATCGCACAGATTATGGGAATTAACCAGGGCGACCGGATGGACTATCTTTCATCGGTCTCAACCAACCAATTCGGACTGTCGCTGTATGCAAAAGAAAAATTAAAAGATGATGAGCGGATTACACAATCCGAACGCTATAAGATGGGTGATATGAATACGACCATAATACATACAGCCAAAGGTAAATCCATTATGATACAGCATGATACTACTTCGCCGCGTCCCTATTCGCGTATTCATCTTGTGCAAGGTACCAATGGTATGGCTGTAAAATATCCTGACGAAAAAATGGCGCTTCAGCCCGGTTCACATGAGTTTGTAAAGGAAGGCAAGCAAAAAGAACTGCTTTCACAATACGAACATCCGTTGAGTAAATATATCGGCGAAAAAGCCAAACAGGTTGGCGGACACGGTGGTATGGATTTTATCATGGACTGGCGATTGATCTATTGCCTTCGTAATGGTTATCCGTTAGACCAAACCGTCTATGATGCAGCTGCCTGGTCTTCGATTGTCGAACTTAGCGAACGATCAGTTTTGAATAGGAGCGCTGTTGCCATCCCTGACTTTACACGCGGCGACTGGCAAAATTATAAGCCATGGCCGGTCATTGACATGAAAAGCGTTTTGCACGGTTGATAATCTTAGATTGCATGATGTTGGCGGGGGGGCGTTGGTTGTGTAATTCGTTGGCCATATATTCCATGTAGGGAAGTACATGATCGTAATAGATTTTTAAGCCGGAACAAAGGTAATTTAGGCCGTATTCGCCATCAGAGGTGGTGGCGATGCGATTTTTGGGACATTCGCCGTTGCAAAGGGCGAGATATTTGCAGTTTCGACATTGTTGTGGGAGGCTGTTGTTCTTGTCATTGCCGAAACGTATTTGTTCTCCGGAAAGGGTGACGCTTATCAATGAATTAGTTAAGATGTTTCCACGCAGGTATTCGGGATAGACAAAATGGTCGCAGGCATACACATCGCCATTATGTTCCATCGCAAGCGCATGCCCGCATGTTTTAGCATAGATACACACGCCAGGTTGTTCGCCGACTAAGCAGGCCAAGGTGGCATCGAACATTTGTACGTAATATTGCCCGACATCGCTGCGAACCCATTCATCGAACATGTGGATGTAAAAATTCCCATACGCTAACGGCTTTACCGACCAGGATGCTATTTCCGTATCTTCTGGATTGTCGGTTGCCGTTAATAACTCAAGCCCGTCATCACGTGTACCGAGACGCTCGACGATAGGGGTGAATTGCATGTAATGGCTTCCAATCTCCTTAAAAAAATGGTATATCTCAACCGGATAGTTTACATTATAATCATTAATGACCGATAAGGTATTAAATTCGACGCCATGTTTTTGCATCAATTCAATACCCCGCATGACACGCCCAAAGGTTCCCCTTCCACCGTAGTCTTTGCGGTAATGGTCATGTATGTGTTCGGGGCCGTCAATTGAGATGCCAACCAAAAAATTGTTGTCTTTGAAAAACCGACACCATTCGTCGTTCAGCAGCAGTCCGTTTGTTTGGATACAATTAGAAATCTCGCGTCCTCGTCCGTATTGTTGTTGCAGACGAATCGCTTTGTGGTAAAAATCGATACCCCGAAGGAGTGATTCGCCGCCATGCCAGGTGAATAGTACCTGAGGGGATGTTTGGCAATTGATATAATCGTTTGTGAAACGTTCAAGGAGTTCGTTTGTCATCTTAAAACCTTTTTTTCCGGCATACAATTCACTTTTTTCAAGATAGTAACAGTATTCGCAGTCCATGTTACACAAAGGGCCAACGGGTTTCACCATTATATAAAGCGGAAACGATAACGGACTGAAATAAAGCGTTTTATCCATGAATGAATAATGATTAGCGATTAATTTTCAATTAAAACTGGTTATAGGTTGTGCCGGTCACTTTAAATTCGGTGCGGCGGTTGTATTGGTCGGCAATATCTTGTTGTTCGGGTGTGAGTGTCAGGATATATTCTTCAGTTAGAACCTTTTCTTCTTCCAGAAAATCGTTTTCTTCCTTCATTTTGGGAGTGACAATTTTGGGTTCTGATTTTCCGTATCCTCTAGCTGTTAGGCGGTCGGAAGGTATGCCGGCTTCAATCAGGTAGTCGACAACCGACTGAGCGCGTCGTTGTGCCAGTCCCTCGTTGTATCTGTCGGAGCCTTTGCGGTCGGTATGTGCTCCCATTTCGATGGTGATATTCGGATTATCGGTTAGGATTTTAATGATTTCGTCGAGCGCTTCTTTTGATTCAGAGCGGAGGGTTGCTTTGTCGTAATCATAAAAGATATTTTCTACTACTGTCGGCTTTAAAACGGGTGAGAGAAAGAAATCAACATAATAGGTTTCGCTCTTTTCGTCGGGATCGGTAGTGAGTTCGAAATGCTGATTCAGGTAGTCAGGGGCGCTTGCCATCATCACATAGCTGATGTCGCGATCGAGTTCCACTTTGTAAGAGCCGTTGGGCTTGGTAAAGGTTTTCACGTTCAGTCCGTCTTTACCGACGATGCGCACAACGGAGCCTTCAAGCGGGTTTTCCTCAGCATCGGATACGTACCCTTCGATAAAGATAGTGACGGAAGGGAGTTCAAAGGAATAGATATGGTCGTAACCACGCGTTTCATTACGATTGGTAATGCGATTGGAAGTGAAGAAACCGCGTTCATTGTTACCTTCGAAAGTGATACCGAAATCGTCGCCAGGCGAGTTGACAGGCGCGCCCATATTTTCAACATGCCAGACGCCCAGACTGTCCATTGTAGCTTTAAATAGATCAAGTCCGCCCAAGCCAGGATGCCCGTTTGATGAAAAATAGAGCGTAACGGAATCGCGTGCATAAGGAAACATCTCATCGCCCGGCGTATTTATCTGAGGCCCAAGATTTTCGATACTTGAAAAGTCACCTGCACCGACTAACCGTGTACGAAAAATGTCTTTACCACCGTAACTGTTTGATTCCGAAACGAAATAGAGATATTTACCGTCGGGCGATATGGACGGATGACCGATGCTGGTGATGGAATCTTTGATAAGGTTGATACGAGCGCCTTGTCCCCAAGAGGCGCCGCTACGCGTTGAAATATATATTTCCGCTATACGTGAATCGATAGGATCGCTTTCGCAATAGGTGTAGTACATCGTATTGCCGTCGGCAGTAAAAGACGGCGTACCTTCATCATATATAGTGTTTACGGCGTCTTCGAGTTCAACGGGTTTTTTCCATGCTCCTTTTTCGTCTTTTTCGGCTAAGTAAAACTTATTTGTCAGCAGCCCTGTGATGGCGCTGATAGAATCTTTGCTCACTTTTTTTGCACGCGACGAAGCAAAATATAGTTTATCGTAAGCTTCACCGGTAAGCATTGGGCCAAATTCACTGTAACGAGAGTTGAAAATATCCATCTTACGAACCTGATAAAGCGTCGGTTTTTCTTTCATTTTCACAGCCAGTTCACATCCAAGAATGCCATTTTGTGCGATGATATGGTTTGGATTCTGTTCCAGAAATTGCATATAATAATTGATGGCTTCATTATATTTGCCGCTTTGGTGATAGGTCTGGGCAATCCGCAAAAAGAGCAGGCTGTCGGGATAATTGTAGCGTATGGCGTTCATATAGGCGCTGGTAGCACGTGTGATGTCGTTAATCTTCTGATAACAGATGCCCATCCGGTAGGAAAGGTAGGCGCGCATGTCGCGTTGTTCGGGTTTTGATTTGGTGAAAAGCTTGCGATACATACCCGCAGCATCATAATACTCGCCAATCAGCTGCTTTTCTTCGGCATCTTTCAACTTAACACTCTTACATGAGAACGCGACAATCCCCATGAAAACGATACAAACTATGTATTTAACCATGCGCATACCGTTAAAACGGAAAAAAAGCGAAATTATTATTTACTCATTTAGTTCCATTTGATGCGTTATGAAACGAGCATGTACCTTAATACACCCAAGTAAATGAACATGTGAGTTCCATACGACCGAAATATAAAAAATAAAAAATGTACGTATGAAAATACATGATAGTGTCCGCTTGCTGTTGCTTTTTCCGGTTGAATCGCCCTTTCCAGGTTTGAAATAAAATATTGTGTTACCATAATTAATAATATAAAAGTACTTTGCGGTACATAGTCAATAAATGAAAAAAATATTATTAGTTAGTATTCAACTGATTATTTAGCAATTCCTCCAGTGCATTGATGTGGCTGATGAAAGCTGATCTCCCTATTTCGGTGATAGAATAGGTGGTGTTGGGCTTGCGTCCGATAAATTGTTTATGGCTTCGTATATAAGCAAGCTCTTCGAGGCTTCGGGTGTGACTGGCTAAATTGCCGTCTGTCAAATTGAGAAGCGATTTCAGACTGACAAAGTCGATCGATTCATTGGCCATCAGGATAGACATGATACCCAGCCTTATCCTGTTTTCAAAAGCTTTGTTTATATTTTCGAGATAATATTTCATCTTCGACAACTTTTAAATGTTTTTTTTTGTCGTATTTCAGATAAAAAAACAATCCGTAAACGATATGAAAAATGCCAAATCCAAGCGTCCAGAACAATAGAGCATACCCTTCAACAAAACTGTCTGCCAGACCCAGTAGTAATATGGCATATCCCAGATAACGTGTATTGGAATAGGTATAATTTGATGCATTGAGTAACGCTAATCCA
>Ga0082212_10011204_pt1 | contig 11386 bp, 17 predicted proteins | sample TergutNt197P3_FD_71548 | JGI IMG/M metagenome (GOLD analysis project Ga0082212, IMG submission 71548) | Neocapritermes taracua P3 segment gut microbial communities from Petit-Saut dam, French Guiana - Nt197 P3 | ecosystem: Host-associated > Arthropoda: Insects > Digestive system > Gut ... | reverse complement strand
GAACAATAGGCTTTCTTGCTAGAAACAGGGATGATATATACCGAATGTGCATAGCTTACTTGATGTCCCTAAAGAAAAGAGTTTTTTGGAATAGTTTCGATCTTGCGGCGTTACTTACAACTTCCTTAAAAAATGAAAATGTAATAGCAGAAGTTAATGAATATGAATTCGCTATTTTGATGTATCACGGCAGTGGAAACAAGTATCTTCCAGTAATAGCGGATAACATCATTTCATCAAGAGAGCTGATAGGGTTTAATACGTTTGTAGTTTCAACAGTGGATACAGATTTGGGTGTTTCATTAACTGATCCTTTTCGGGAGTTGGATGGTCATTTTGTTTTCCCAAAAGTAGAATGGGATATGGAGAAAGAGAAAGTATCTTCAAAAAAAAACAGCAATTCTCTTCTTAATTGTAAATAGGGCTTGATATTTGCTAAGAAAAACAGAGATAATTTTTCATAAATGTTAAATATCTCTAAAACGCTTTATTGCGAATGTAAAGATTGCCCAAAAATATTCTGGCTACATAATCACAAACCTGAATTAGCTGCGGAAGATAATGATGATAAAAGCCGTTTATCAACAGGAATATTGGTAGGAGAAATAGCACGAAATTATTTTGGGGATTACAGCTTAATTTCTCAAAATTTGGATATAGCAAATGCGGTTAAAGAAACAAAAAAACTCATTAAAAAGAAAGCTCCTGTAATAGCTGAGGCGACTTTTCAATATGAGTGTTGCCTTTGTAAAGCTGATATTCTTCTTTGCCATGAAGATTCTGTCAGTCTGGTGGAAGTAAAAAGCTCTACCGGGTTAAAACCTGAATATATTGATGACTGTGCTTTTCAATATAATGTTTTATCATCATCTGGTATCAAAGTTGAGAAAGTATCCTTGATGTTTATAAATAATCAGTATGAGAGAAACGGTGAGCTTGATTTACAACAACTGTTTTCAATTGTTGATATAACAAAGGAAGTTAAGAATAAACAAGATGAAGTTAGAAAGAACATTGAAGCCCTCTCGAAAATCGCCAGCTTTGATCTTGAGCCTGAATCTATTGTAGGACCTCATTGCGGTTGTGTTTTTATGGATTATTGCTTTAGGGATATTCCACAGCCAAATATCTTTTCAATAGCTGGAATGTACAGTAGTAAAAAATGGGAATTGTTCAATAAAGGAATCGTAACATTCAAGCAATTACTTGAGAGCGGTTATCCCTTGAAAGACAAGGAACAGCTGCAAGTTGCCACAGAAGTAAATAAATCACCGCCATACATTAAAAAACAGGAGATAAAGGAGTTTCTTTCAACGCTCACTTATCCTGTTTACTTTTTAGATTTTGAGACATACCAGCAGGCTATCCCTCTTTTTGATAATGTGCGACCATACCAGCAAATTCCATTTCAATATTCCCTGCATATACTCACACAAGAAGGTAAATTGTCTCATTTGGAATTTCTTGCAAAGGAAGGAACTGATCCACGCCGCCAATTTGCAGAGTGTCTATGTAATGATATACCAAGGACAGCTTGTGTTATTGCATATAATTCGAGTTTTGAAAAAAGTATACTTAGCAATATTTCTGATTTATTCCCGGATATATCAAATCATCTGCTCACTATAAGAGATAACATTATTGATATTATGTTAATTTTTAAGTCGGGTGCGTATTATGATCGTTCAATGGAAGGTTCGTACTCAATAAAAAGAGTTCTTCCTGCTTTGTTTCCAGATGATCCAGAACTTAATTATAATAACCTCACCGGTATTCATAATGGCAATGAAGCAATGACGACATTTGCTGATTTGCATAATCGTATAACAGAAGAAATTGCTGTCATAAGAAAACAATTACTTGATTATTGCTGTCTTGATACTTATGCAATGGTTAAAATATTCAAAAAACTTAAAGAGGTTATTCTTTAGGGTTTTTATTCATTTCCAGCAAAACTTTAAGCTGTTTTATGACAAGTTTTTGCAGTTTAGGATGAAGTTGTTTATAAAGGGTAATAACCTCATCTAAACTCACATCTTTTTGTTCAGTGAACATTTTACCCTTTCCTGTTTGAAGCCAATTTTCATTAGCTCCGAAGGTATCAGCAATTAATTTGATAAGACGGGAGTTTAGTTCACGGTGGGAGCGTTCCAGAGAGGTAATATAACCTTTGGAAACTCTTATTTTCCTGGCAAATGCCTCTTGAGTGAGATTCAAGGCAGTTCTTAACTCTATTAACCGTCCCCCTAAATCTTTACCCATTGCATAGAGAATAACAGAGCAGGGCTTGTGTTTCAAGGTAAGGCATGTATCAATATTTTGATTTTAGTCATTTTTTTACTAGAATTATCTTGACATACCACTACATAGTACCCTAAACTAAGTCTACAATGTTGAACAATATGAAACAGAATACGAAAGAAGATAATAATGATTCCGTTATTTTGGAACACAGCTTTTCTCAATTACCACCAGAAGGAAGAACCCAATTAAGGGATTATCTCCAAAATCTAGTTTCAATACAAAAAACATTGGCAGGGGCTGTAACTGTTGATGATGGCAAATCATCAACAAAAAATAAATAGGTACTTTAGCAATGAGGTGTTACCTCAAAAATATGAACAGTAAAAGGTTTTAAGTGTAGTAGAGGTGTGGTAATTATGAAAAAAACAATAGGGCTGTTGATTTTTGGGATGGTCTTAGGAATATCAAGTGCTTTTTCCGCTGGTTCAATGGAACTAGATTCAGTACAAAATGCTTTTAATGCTGAGATAGAGTTACTTGCTAAAGATGTCAATTTCGAGAATCAATCAGAAATTATAGCTTTTGAAAATGCAATTAGAAGAAGTGGAAGCTTTACTAATTACATGATAGCTATTAGATCATTTTATGGTGATTATTTTTCTGAGGATTATTTGATTGAACAAACAATTCAAGAACAACGCGAAAAACAGATAGAGTTGAGAAAATTGAATGAGGCTGAAATATGGTCGGCAAGAAATATTACGGCAGGGGCGATACTTTTTGATCTTGAGATGCAACAGCGTATAAATGAAGAATTTGAACGGAACACCGAGCAAGCCAGACTGAATGCAGAACAAGAATACAAAGGTAACATACTGCAGTATACAGGCACAGTTGGTTCGGTGGAAAAAAAGTATGGATGGAATGAACCGGACTATTTTCAAGTCTATTTGAGAAGAACCGACGGTGCGAGTGTGTTCGCTTATTTTACTATGGACAGGGCGGACAGCGTACAGCGAATTAAAGTGGGTGATGTAATTACAATAACCGGCAGATGCAACTGGTTTATAGGAAGATCAAGCGCTCCTTGGGGTCTTTCATCGGTAAATCTTGGGGATAGTGTGATTAGGTTTGTGGCGAATTGAGGCAAAAAAGACAGGCAAAGTTTTGTAATTAACTGGAGGAAAATATGATAATAGACAAGTCAGGCAAAGTATATCGTAAAATGGAATTCTCAAATGAAGCCGAAATCGAAGAAGTCGTTTTTAGGAATTTTAATTTTCTTTTTAATGAATGTTCAGTCTTATTAGAAAAAAAACGAATAAAAACAAATGATGGAAAAGAGACAATTCCCGATGGGTTTATAATTGATTTTGAAAATAAGATTTGGTACATTTTAGAAGCGGAACTTGGAGATCATGGAGCTTGGGAACACATAATACCACAAATAACTAAACAAATTACAGCAAGTAAAAATATTGGAACAAAGACCAAAATTGCTGAGGAATGTATAGAAAAAATAAACAAAGACTCATCGTTCAAAGATTTATTGGATGAGATTGGTATTGAAGAAATAAATATTTATAGAACAATCAATAAAATATTAGAACAACCTCCAAAAATTTCATTACCAATAGATTTTATTCCCAAGGACTTAGAAGATTGGGCAAAGGATCAAAAAATTGAGGTGAATATATGGATTATTGAAAAATATAAAGACGACAATGAAGGGGACATTCTTTTTAATATACCTAGTATAGAATCAGAAATTGATCTTGAAAATACTGGTGGCTATAATGAAATAAAAACAAAAGGTGATTTATTAACTCAAGTTATTGAGAAAGGTTTGCTTTTAGTGGGACAAGAATTATTTTTTGAGTACGGGCCAAAAGGAAAATCTAAAACACGGTTCATTGGAACCGTAAGGCGTAATGGTATTGAAGTTGATGGAGAAATATCTTCTGTAACCGTTTCCTCTTTAAAATGTATGCAAAAAATAAGTCCGGAAAGAACTACAGCAGGTGGTTGGAGACATTGGAAAACAAAGGAAGGAAAACCTATTAAAGATTTATTAAAACAATTATGACATTGCTTTAATAAAATGATATATGTCGTTCATAAAGCGTTTTAGTTATAAAATCATATTTTATTGATTTAATGTTTTTGAATGAGTGTTAAAATACATATATGCTTGAGATATTTCTTAACCCTCTTAATTATAACATGACATCTTGTGATTGTCAAGTTCTGGCTGGAGCTGTGATGAAGAATTTTATCAATTAAACATAAAAATTTTCGCCTGAGCCTCAGCCAGAACTTGACAAAAAAGAGCAGATATGATAGATTAATCAAGTCTTTAGAAAAGGTATACCAAATATTAGCCGTTCAATTAAAGACTAGAATGGTTAATGACAATCTCAATTCGGATTAATTAAATCTCAATGTTCTCAGATAGCGGACGTTATCTGCCATAGAGATAAGTATGTCTGAATAATTTTGCGTTATCAACTGTTTTGCTTTTAAATCAGAGCAGTTATAACAGGTTGACGGTTTGCCCTTGGGTCATGCCCTAATCCCGTCATTTGTTTTTATAAGGGAGCGGTATAGTGAAGAAAAAGAAAATAAATGATAAAAAAACAAATGCAATAGATGTGGATTATAATATGTTATACAGAACAGCAATTAAAGCTTTTAAAGAATGTAAAAATAAAGATTCATTAACAGAAAAGTATACAGATTTAGCCGCAAAATATGAAATTGAATATGGGTTTGATTTTCAAGCGGTTATCAGCTTGCTTGACAATGCGGCCTACCATGTCGAGATGACAACGAAAATGAAAGCTGAGCAAGTAAAAAAAGCAAAATCTCTTAGTATTGATAAATTAGGAGTAAATTCATGAGCAAATACCAATGGAATACGCCATATAAAGATTTATCAGAAACTCTAAAAAAGATTCTGGACGCAGAAGATAAAATGCTATCAGCAAAAAAGAACAGAGATAAATGGGATAAAGGAGAGGCTGCGGATCGTCATAAAATGATAGAGGCTGCTTTTAAGTCGCTTGGATTAAAAGGAAAATTAACTGGAGAAGAACTTGATTATTTAACGGAAATAAATGCTCATACATTGCGAGCGTATTTTGAGAGAGTTGATTGATAAAATAAATCAAGGAGGCTGCTGAGTGTATTTAACTATGCAAAAAATGAGTTTAATTGAGCATACAAAGCAAATAATACAAATTTCAAAAAATGAAGGACTCACTGATGCCTTTTTCAAAAATGCTAAGCAAAATCTCAATTATGTATCAAGGAAAATAAAACTCAATCGTATTGAAGCTGTTTTCTTCTCTCATTTTCTTGATAATTCCAATCACGCAACAACAGTATTTGATATTGGAAAAGTACTAAAACTGGATAATTTAGAAATTATGAAATATCTTGAAGTTATTGAATCTCTTGAAAAGAAAAAATATATACAACAAACAAAACCTCCTGTGGGAGATAAACAAATCTATTATTTAATACCTATAAAGATACAAAAAATGATTAGTAAAGGAAAATTTTCTTATGTAAAAACAAGTGGATTAAATACAGAAGAACTTTTTAATTATTTGAAACCAATTTTTGATAAATGTTGTGATAATAATATGGAATATTATGAATACGAGAATGAAATAAATGACTTATTGTTTAATAATAAGAATCTTCCTTTAGTAAAGAAATTAGATGATTTTGAGCTGGTAAACGACGAAAAAGCGCTCTTTATTAGTCTTTGCTATGTGTATTTAGAAAACGAAGAAAATGAATTTTCTATCAGGGATATTGAGAGTTTATATCGCCGAGGTCCATATCAAAATTGGAGAAAATTACGCTCTTCTTTGGAAAGTTTAAGGCACAGATTTTTCAAATTGAATATTCTTGATTCTGTAAACAAATCAGGTTTTGGAGATAGAAATTATTTTTGTTTTTCAGAGGATATTCAAGAAATACTAAATCAAGAACTTAAGATACAAGTTGAAAAGATAGACAACAGAAAGGGGCTTTTGCTATTTGATGAAATAAAGGAAAAGTCCATGTTTTTTAATGACAATGAAAATAGAAAACTTAATGAACTTTCCTCCTTACTAAACGAAGAAAATTTTAGAAATATTCAAAATCGTTTATCCAGTAATAATTTGAGGTCAGGATTTGCCTGTTTATTCTCTGGTTTTGCAGGAACGGGAAAAACTGAATCTGTGTATCAAATTGCCCGTAAAACAGAGCGAGATATTATGATGGTAGATATTTCAGAAACAAAATCAAAATGGTTTTCAGAATCGGAAAAAATGACAAAAGCCATATTTACCAAATACAAAAACTATGTAAATGAAAATTCAAAAGCTCCTATACTATTATTTAATGAAGCTGATGCGATATTTAGTAAAAGAAGGCAGCTTGATGATACAAGAAGCGGTCCGGGGCAAACTGAAAATGCCATACAGAATATTATCTTACAGGAAATGGAAAATCTTAACGGAATTTTAATCTGTACTACAAATATGATATCAAATTTTGATAAAGCGTTCGAGAGAAGATTTTTATATAAAATTGAATTTGAAAAACCTGCTCCTAACGTTCGTAAAGAAATATGGAGAAGCATGATACCTGATCTCTCTGAAAAAGATTTAGAAAAGTTATCTTCTTTATTTGAATTTTCTGGAGGGCAAATTGAAAATGTTACACGGAAAAGGTCTATTGATATTGTTTTGAAAGGAGAAACACCATTGTTGGAAAGGATAATAGAACTCTGTGAAGATGAGTTGCTAGAGAAAGAAAATTCTAAACGTATTGGGTTTGGTAATTGATTGAGAGAGAAAGTAATGTGGGATAAATTATACTTTAAAAGGAGAAATATATGTCTTTCACACCAGAAGAAAGAATAAAAAATTTTGATGAGACTATAATCCAATATCTAAATGTTATTTTTGACTTAATAGAGAAAATCATGGATATGATGGAAAAACGAAATGAATTTATCTTAGATGAACAATAATGTGTAGTGGAGGTTTACTATGAAAACTTATCAAGATGAATTACAGCAGAACTCAGAAATGCAAAGTTCTTTTGTAGGTTTATTTTGGTTTTCACCTGATTACAAAAAAATAGTTGAAGTTTGTGGGAAGCGGGAAATACATCCTTCAGACTTAACAAAGAAAGACAGGATCGATCCTGTTGGACTTCATGCAGAACATGATATGCCCAGAGATTTGCCACGAGGCAGGGTTTGTTATGATGGCGATATGTTTAAGATTTGGATTGGAGAGGATTGTGATATAGACCCTGTTAAAATGGTCAAAGAAGCATTTGGACTGATCGGTTTTTCTGATTCTATGTTCAAAGTAAAAAGACATTATCACTGGAATACAAAAGAGTAGGAGGTTTATATGAGTAGGGAAAATACTTTAGTTATTACAGCTTACGGACATGGCGACACAATAGACAAAATCGCTATTAGCACATTTGAAAAATATTCGCAATATTACAGCGAATCCGAGAACGCACGTACCTATTGTGATATGACAAATTCACTGGAACTCAAAGGGGACAATTGGGTTTTTGCAAAGATTGTGCCAGAAAACACGCCTTTTTCTTTGAAGGAATTATTACTTGTCAAGTTTGAGGAAATATTTCTAAGTTTGGATGACAAGGCTCTTCAAAAAGTTTTAAGAGAGCTTGATAAGTGGGAACTTGCTAAAGCAATAAAATACTGTAGTGAGGCTGTAATTGAAAAAACAAATAAAAACATGACTAGCAGAGCTCAGCAAGATTTGAATGAGGAAATGGAACGTATAGTTCATGTTCGGAAACTAGATATAGCTGATAGTCAGGAAAAGGTCTTGGCTATTATCAGACATTTACAAGACACTGGGGAAATAGTTATTCATAAAGAATAATGAGGGGAAAAGGACTTTTGAGGAAAAATTTAGCAGACAGTCATAGAGAAGATTTTGAGTATTATAAGGTATTTACAAGGTACTAGGGAGATAATTACCAATTGAAGTGGTGAGGATACCTAACATAAATATGTGAAAGCATAGAGGCAAAATTTGATAAAAATGATAGTTACAGATTTAGACGGAACATTGTTAACCGATGATGGAAATATACTATCTCATACCCTATCAATATTGGAAAAATGTAAAAAAGCAGGAATAAAAATCGTAATCGCAAGCACACGATCAAGATTAGCGGCGCAAGATATTATTGAATTGATAAAACCTGATTACTCAATATTAAATGACGGGGCTATAATTTTAGATAAAAATAATGAAATTATTTACAACGAATTATTATCATTGGAAAAACTTGATGAAATAAACAATGAGTATAAGAAAAATATAAATATTGAAAAAATGACAGCCGTTAAACAAATTTGTGAATCTCAAAATATTTCTTTATCTGAGGTTGTTGCATTTGGAGACAACCTTAATGATATAGAAATGATTAAAAAATGTGGAATTGGAATAGCAATGGAAAATGCTATACATACAATTAAAATGTTTGCGAAAGGTGTATGTGGAAATAATAATGAGGATGGAGTGGCAAAATGGACAGAAGGGAATATTTTTTAGTCTTGCTCTATTTACTATGGAGAAGCAATCGGCTGGGACAGGACGAACAGGTACGTTGATAAATTAAAAGAGCCTGTATTATCGGCGGTGTGTGAGAAATTAAATTTACACGGTTATCGTGTAGAAGGTAAGCGCAAGGCAATTAAGGAGTACCTACATAAGAACTGGGAAAAAGAAATGAGATTAAGAGGAGTGAAGGTATGAAAAGAGATTTTGCAGATATTGGTTTAGGATCAGAGTTTGTCCCCAGTGAGCAAGAGTCTCTGTGGAGCATGGCTACTATTCGCAAAAGTGATAGTGGTTTACCTGTAAATATTTGGGTAGATGATGGGATGACTTATAAAAGGAGCGGTCATGGCAAAAGAATCAAGTTTCAACCTGATAGGGGGGATCATCCTGTTACAGGTAATTTTGCTTCGATCACTATATCAGATAACCCAGAAGTAATAGGAGAGCATAACCTTTCAGAAAGGGAAATAAGACAGCTTAGGGAGTTTGTAATAAAGAACAGAGATATTCTTGAGCAGTTATCAGATATGGAGATAGGTATTAGGGAGTTTTTTGAGAGGTTTAATTAAGGAGTGAAGGTATGAAAAGAGGAGAAGTTGACGTGGGTGAGAGTTATTATTTTACGGTAGTAGAAAAGCAATCAGGCGCTTCTATTATGAATTTTCAATATTCATTTCGGTTTGAGTATGGAGACATATTTGACAAGGTGGAAGATCAGATGGATTTGATCGATGATGACGGAGAGTACGAGCTGTTCTACAGGAGAGGAGAAAAGTCAGAGTTTCAGTTAATAGGAGTGGTTGGGGTTAAGGGTGGGGCTAAGGCATGAAAAGTTACAATTTGAGCTATTTCAGTATTTTTGAAGTTCTTGATGTATCAGACAATCTTATTACAGCATTTGTATTTCACAAGGACATCTACAGCCATGTGGACTGTGTACGCAAGGTAAAAGAATATGTCAAGGATGATAAAGACGCTTGTACTTTGGTTTGTGTATACGAAAATGCTAACAGGTATTTTCCGTTGAATGAGAGGAGCAGGTACAATAAAGCTGATTTTGTAGGCTCTGTTGAAAATAAGCCGGAAGGGCAGGGTTGATGTTACGATGGGCGTTATATTTACAATAAGAGGTGAATATGTTTGAAAGGTTGTTCGATTCATTTATAAAGAGCAGGGCTGGACAGTCTATTTTAAGCATGGGAGATACTGGCTCACATAGTTTTGGAAGAGAGTTAATTGGTAAAGTTTTGAACTATACAGCTGCTATAGGAAAGTCTTTATATGAGGTTGGACTGATTAGCAATTTGGAATCTAGTTGGGACGATGACTTTATGGATACTTCAGCAGGTATGAAGTGGAGTTGTAATTTCATAGTTGGTGCAGGTAATAAGAGCGGTCAGGGAGTAGTAAATTTTATTTTTGAGATAAAAGATGGTAATACTGATAACGCTTACTTTACTTGTAAGATCGGTGAGGATATAATAAGGCAGATTCCGGCTAATGTGAAATCACTGGATTTAAGGGCTGCAAATTCTTTAATCTTGGATATAAGGAGCTTTTATGGCTAAGGGTATTTTTTGGGAACAGGATTTGGAAGCTCTTTCGGATCATTTGACACAGGACTTAAACAATAAACTTAAAGAGAGAAAGCATAGGTTAGAGAGTAATACCAGTCAGGGACACCAGTTAACCGCAGAAGAGGTCAGAAACGATATGATAGCTTCGATGGTAGGCACACGACAACCTAAGAAAGAAAATCCTTTTGCTAACAAGCGGAAGGGTCCTTTTGATTTACAGTAATTAAGGTGTAAATTACATTCCAACAGCTCTATCAAGTTTTTCTCTCATGGCATTAAAATCAATCACTTTGTCAGCATGGGTATAGCGTTCCATCATTCTTCCCTTTCGTCAGCAGATATGCCTATTGTGTCAAGTTCTCTTTTTAAGGAACAGGAAGATTTTCAGAGTTTATATGGATAGGGAGGATGTGTCAAAGAATTTGAAGCGGTTACACACAAATTATTACCGAAAGACAGGAGAGCCTGTTCTTCTCACTTATTTTTCTCATTTATAACATAATTATTCTGTAATTCATTATAAGGCAAAGACATACATCTCATGGCACAGGTGATGCTACATGAAGTTTAACACAGTAGAAAAACAATGAGTAATCTTTATATATCCTTACTGTTCAGAACTTGAATTTTAAGAAAATATGTAATATACAGATAAGTAGAGATTAACAGAGTAAGACGAGTAGTTATCTCTCATAACCCGGAGGTCGCAGGTTCGAGTCCTGCCCTTGCTAATATTGAGAAGCCCCCGCGGGAAGGGGCTTTTTGGCAATTCTGAACGCTTAAAGAGGTACGTCGTACTATTTCAGGCGGGATTTTAGTGCATATCCCTTCTGTATTTTATAGATTTTGAATAAATATTATCTTAATAGTTAAAAGTCTGAATGTATTCTTCATACCGAATGCAACATTGCTTCCCGAAGAATAGAGTTCATGCGGGTCTGGTAG
>Ga0082212_10011203_pt1 | contig 11386 bp, 6 predicted proteins | sample TergutNt197P3_FD_71548 | JGI IMG/M metagenome (GOLD analysis project Ga0082212, IMG submission 71548) | Neocapritermes taracua P3 segment gut microbial communities from Petit-Saut dam, French Guiana - Nt197 P3 | ecosystem: Host-associated > Arthropoda: Insects > Digestive system > Gut ... | reverse complement strand
GTACCCTGGTATGGGCGGCACCTAAATTGCTTTTCGCAACGCATCCTCCAATTCGTGAATCATCTGTGGCGTGTGTGTGGCAAAGAGGGCAATCCGTAATGCTCCCTGCGAACCGAGACCTGCGTTGCGGGGAATATACGAAATCAAAATACCCGATGCGGAAAGTTCCTTTTGAATGCGCCGCATGTTGCCCGACGAACCCAAAGTCAATAGCACCATCGGTAACGGCAACTCGCTGACTTCCAAACCGATGTTCCGTAAGCCTAACTGGAGCATTTTGACGTTTTCCTGTAATTTTTGCCGGAGCGTTGAATCGGTCAGCATCGACAGTGATTTTGCCGTTGCCGCCGCTATCGGACTTGCCGGTGCGCTGGCTCCGAAATAGACCGCCGACCAATCTTTGAGCCGCTGAATAAATGATTCGCTGCCGGGGATGATTCCACCGCTCCCGCCGACCGCCTTACTCAACGAAAACGTTAAATATGTCCGAACCGATTCACCAGTTGTCGTTTCAAAACCGAGGTCGTCCATCGAATCCGCCGTCGTTTGATTCACCACCGACGTATCCAGTCCGAAATGTTCCAACGTGCCTCGACCGGTATTGCCGAGAACGCCGAAACCGTGAGCATCGTCCACTAATAATGAGGAACCTTCATAGTTCGCCAACAATTCGGTGTATTCATCCAGAGGGGCAATCGTACCGAGCAACGCAAACACACCGTCGGTCAGCACGATGGGGCGTTCGTGCAGTTGCAGATTGGAATCGAGTTGTTCCCGAAGGTCATCGGTGTTCCGATGCTTAAACGTGATTGGTTTTCGCCTTGCTCCGCGAAGCCGCCGGATGGCATCGAACAGGGAATAGTGTGCTGCCTCGTCAATGAAAATCCGGTCGAACGTTTTTTCAAGCGATTCGAGTAATATCTGATTAGCGACGTAGCCGGAGGCGGTGTAGAGGGCGTGGGGCGTGCCGATCATTTCGGCAACACGTCGTTCGACTTCAAAAACTGGCGGCGAAGTGAACGCCGTCCGGGTCGTTGCCGTTCCGACACCGTATCGCAGTACGGCTTCGCAGGTTGCCGCCAGCACTTCGGGATCGGCTTGGAGACCGAAGTATCCGTTGCCGCCGAAGTAGAGATACACTTTCCCGGCAACGGAGATCATGGCATCGGGCGGACCGTCGAAACTGAAAGTTTCTTCGATGGCGGCTTGCGTTGCCGATTTCGGAGTGGAGGGGATACGTTCCGGCGGATCAGGAATAAAAATGTTTCGTTGCATATCATAAGAATACGGATAATTTCCGATTTCGGCAAGAGCGGTTTGGAACCACTGAGCGAGGCATCTTTTCCAAACTTTTCTCTCAGTGTCTTACCGAAAAAGATGTCGGTTGTTGTCCCGATGTTCTTACCGGCTGCTCCGCCTCGTGAGATGAGAAAATGACGGGATTATAAGACGGTGAAGACTGCGGAGAGCGATTGACCAATGCATCCATAAACTGCTCGGATGCTCCTTTCATCACAAGCACATCGCTGGGAGTCGTGGGATTCGCAGACCGGATAATTACAATCACTTCGTCCCCTTCTTGTTTTCGTCGTTCGATTTCTTCGAGTGTTGCCCGCTCTTCCCGACTTAATCCGCCGGTGTTTGCGGCAATGACCGGCGCAGGAACCGCCGCCATCGGCGGGATGTTTTGAAGCGGCTCCATCGGTGCCAGCGGAGTTAATGTTGCCAATGCCGTCGGAGGCGGTGTCGCTCGCACGCTTGCTTGTTGAGGAGTGCCGAGCGACGGATTCATATACACGTCGGCAAGGTTCCGCTGATCCAAAAGATGCCGAATCATGTGCGGCGGGACGAAGTGTCCATCATTTCGGGCAGGGTCGCCGGTATTACACACGCCGAGCAAATATCCTTCGGCACTGAAAAGTCCGCCGCCGCTGCGACCGCCGACCGGTGCACCGGAAACCTGAATGTAATGGAACGGCATCCGATGTTCTCTCGGAGTGCTGAATTTATCCGTGGACATAATTTGATGTGTCCGAACAGTCGGATTTCCCCCCTGATCGCAACCCACACTCCATGCTTGCTGGGCAGGTTGAATGCGATAATTTTCCGGGGCAATCGGGACAGCCCGCACCGGACAAGGCGGAGCAATCGAAATGAGAGCCAAGTCGATTTCCGAATCATGGCACAGATAATTTGCCAGTACCGGTACAACCGAATCGCCGCAGAAGAGATGAACCTCGATGCTGCCCGAATCTTTCGAGTAGCCTTGGAATATGTGTCCGCAGGTCAAAATGAGGGCTTCCTGCCCGTCGGGACCTGGTCGGGTGTCAATGATCGTGCCGGTTCCCCAGGAGTGTCCGTTGTCGGCATTGACGCGGAGTTTGACGGATGAGGGAATGAGTGGTGCGGCGGCAAATAGGTTATGGAGCGGGGCGACGGCGATGACCGTCAAAAAAAGCGGCGAGAGAATAGACTGCAATCTCGTCATAAAAAATGGAGCCTCCGTGCTTGCGGGAAATTCATCCTGAATTTCCATGTAACTTCGAGCGGGGTAGTCTAACGAAAGACGGATTTTTCGGCAAGAGCAAATTTTGAGTGGAGAATCTTTGTGTCCTTCGTGCCTTGACGAGTCGACGTGATTCGTTTGACTTTTCCCGTCGTTTCGGTATCATACCTCTTTTCGGAACTGATTAACTCCGTCTCCAGCACAACCTGGTGGGAACACATGACACAAACACTTGCCGATTCTCTTGAACAACATCATATTTCGTTGCCGAAGGTGCAGGTGCGCAAACTCGACGAGTATTGCCAACTGCTCTGGGATTGGAACGAACGAATCAATCTGACCCGGCACACCGATTACAGCAAATTCGTTGCTCGCGATGTCGTCGATTCATTGGCACTCGCCGAATTTTTACGAACCGGCGAACGGATTCTCGATGTGGGTACCGGCGGCGGTGTGCCGGGTATTCCGCTGGCAATTCTCCGTCCCGACCTGCGGGTCGAACTCTGCGATTCCACCGGAAAGAAGGCACTGGCGGTCAGCGAAATGCTGCAAGAGTTGCGGCTGAACATACCGGTTCATCATGCCAAAGCGGAAACGCTACTGTCGGAAAAAGGAAAACGTTTTACAACGCTCACGATTCGAGCCGTCTCCCGAATGGTGTCGCTCCTTCGGCAGTTTGCCCCCTGCTGGTCGAGTTTCGACCGGATGTTGCTCGTCAAAGGTCCCAAATGGACGGAAGAGCGGGGAGAAGCCCGGCACTATAATTTGACGACGAAAATTGCGCTGCGGTGCTTGAAAACGTATTCGACAACAATTTCCGAATCGGAAACAGCAGAGAGCGTTATTCTGCAACTTTGCTTAAAGGAAAATTTCGACAAACTGGATAAAGTCATTGACGGGCACCTACCGGAGAGGGAACCGAAAAAAAAGTTGAAATTATAAGATTTTCTACCATCCTTCTATTCTGACAGGCACATCATGGAAAAACTCAAAGGACTTGTATTTGAAGCCAATCTCGACCTGGTGCGACACAATCTTGTGCTGTTCACCTGGGGCAATGTCAGTGCGATTGATCGGGAACGTGGCTGGATCGTCATCAAGCCGTCGGGAGTTTCTTACGATGGAATGACCGCCGGGCAAATGGTCGTGGTCGATCTTGATGGGAATATCGTGGACGGAAAATACAAACCGTCATCGGATACGGCAACGCATTTGGTACTGTACCGGCATTTCCCTGAAATCGGCGGGGTGGTGCATACACATTCGACGTTTGCGACATCTTGGGCGCAAGCGAGGCGGGGAATTCCAAATGTCGGCACGACTCACGCCGACTATTTTTCGCAGGAAATCCCCTGTACTCGTCCGATGACCGATACAGAAATCAACGGGGATTATGAAACCGAAACGGGCAACGTCATCGTCGAGTGTTTTCGTGAACGGAAGATCAATCCGGTACATATTCCGGGGGTGTTGGTGAGCAATCATGGTCCCTTCGCTTGGGGCAAAAACGCTGCCGATGCGGTACATAATGCGGTGGTGCTTGAAGAAGTGGCGAAGATGGCATTTCTCACACACTCATTGAATCCGCAATTACCGATGACACAGGCATTGATGGAAAAACATTTTTCGAGAAAACATGGTCCCGATGCGTACTATGGGCAGTAAGAGCGAGTAAAACTCCTGACACGATCCTGACGATAACAAGAAGTTCTTTACAGTATCCTGCGAATCGTGGTACAATGACATCCGAAAGGAGTCCTCTTTTCAACTTTTTCGATCATGTTGAAAGCAGCGAAACGGTTTTTGCAGTATCTTCGGGTCGAAAAAAATGTTTCCGACCTGACGCTCAAAAGTTACAAAGAAGACCTCGAAGCCCTGTCCGAATATCTGTTCCATCTCTACGACGGTCGTATTCCGTCCCCTTCCGAAGTTACTACGGTCGAGTTGGGCGGTTACGTGGCGGCAATGAGCGAGGCAGGTTATGCTCACGCCACCATTGCCCGACGATTGGCATCGCTCCGTAGTTTTTACCGATTCGGAAAACGCGAACGCTGGGCAGAAGAAAATCCGGCAAAGCCGCTCCGCAATCCGAAAGGAGGGCGAAAACTTCCCTTTTTTCTTTCGACCGAAGATGTCGGCAAACTGCTCGAAGCCCCGCCATCCGACGATCCCTTTGGAATGCGTGATCGGGCAATGTTGGAAACGATGTACTCCGCCGGCGTTCGGATCAGCGAACTCGTCGACATGAATCTCGGCGATCTCAGTATGAAAGAAGGACTCGTCCGAATTCGTCATGGAAAAGGACGCAAAGAACGTTTTGCTCCGCTCGGCTCTTATGCGGTCGCTGCAATTCAAACTTGGTTTGTCCCTCGAAAAAAACTGTTGGCTGGCGAAATGGACATACTCGGACGTGTCCGTGCCGTTGCGAAACGTTCCAAGGCGGCAAAGATTCCGACGAACACATTACCGGCGGAAACACCCTTGTTTTTGAACAAGTTCGGCGGACGTATCACGGCTCGGAGCACTGCCCGGATGTTGATCAAATATCTGAAGCAGACACAACTCGATTCCCGAACGACTCCGCATACTCTACGGCACAGTTTTGCGACGCATCTCTTGAACAGCGGCGCAGACATTCGGAGCGTCCAGGAACTTCTGGGACATAAAAGTCTCCTCACGACGCAAATTTACACGCATCTGACTACGGAGAACCTGATAAAGATTTACAACAAGGCGCATCCGAGAGCGAAGTGAGCAAACCGGCATCCGAGCACTGCGCTTCGCTTTATTTCCGTCTCGTTGTTTCGCTACTTGTTATCGGCATTTTACGATGATGTCTCTGAAGTTGTCGATGACTCGTTTCCATAGACTTCGGCACAGTATCGCAACAACGCCAGTGTTCCCCAAAGGACGTTTATTGCAATGAACACTCTGAGAAAAAACGTTGCATGGCTTTCCGTTCCGCCGCCGTAAGAATGCGCACTTTCCTTGAAGACAAAGTTAATTCCGTACCAAGTGATAATCACTGCGATGGAAGTCAACAGTGCTCCCACGGTGGTTCCAATTGTTCCGTAGTATCGGGCAATTTTTCCGTGTAGTACCATTGTGAGAAATAGAATTGTAATCAGAGCCCAAACTTCTTTCGGGTCCCAACCCCAAAAGCGTCCCCACGAATAGTCCGCCCAACGTGCTCCGAGGACCGTTCCGACGATCAACAGCAACAACGCCATTTTGATAGAACGCTCGATGATCGGCGAGTACAGTTGACACTGTATCGGCAACTGAACGTGCAGTTTTTGTCCTTCCAACGTCCGTTGGTAGCGACCGAATATCACGAATCCTAACGAGACCGCTGCTAGTCCCCAAGCAAACAATGCCGCCGAGTAACTCATCACGATGGCAAAGACATGGGTCGTCAGCCAGAAATTACTCCTCAACACGGGGGCAATAGGACGAAAGTCAGGATTGAATTCTGCCCGATTCAAACTTGCGGAAAGACCAACAAGAAAAACGAGACACGCCGTGATGCCCACGAGCAATTTTCGATCCAACACGGCATTTCGGGCTTGTTTGAGCCATGCGATTCCACTGGTATCTTTTGATCCGCTCTGGGTGTGCCGTACTTCTCCGTGAAAGATGCCACTCATTTCGGATCGGGGACGACCGGTTACTGCTGATTGTTGCGATGGCTGTGCTGTTCCTTCTACGATCACTTTTGCTTCAAAGGAGCGGATTCCCAGTGCGGCGGCGATCCATGAAGGACGAACCAGTAAAACAGGCATCAACAGCAATGCCAACATAAAATGCGGAATGAACCAGACCATCAGGAGCACGCTTATGACAACCGTCAACAAATCGACAATATCGCTTGTAGCGAACATATTGACTGCCACTGCAAAGAAAGTATGTTCGGCGGCATAAGCACCATTTGCGAACATGACGATCAGGTAAAACGTAACAAATGTCAATATCAAACGCGGCAGTGCCAGCAGGCATTGTCCCATCATTTTTCTCTGAGCGACATGAACGAGTTGCTGTTCTTCAGTGTATTCTTCCGATTCCGGTGTTTGCTCCAGAGCGAATCCGCCGAGTGCGACTCCGCCGGGTACACCAAAATCCATTGCCGCCTCGCGCATTGCCGCCGCTCCATCCGTTTCTGTCGGGCGAGGTTGCGCAGAACTTTGTTTCTTCGTTGCAGCAAGCCACTCCTGTAAGGTGTCGATTCTCGGAAATCGGGAATAAGACCAAGCCAGACGCAGTGTAGGATGCAACAACGGATGGAGCGCATACCACGCACCGAAAATCGAAATGGCGAATGCGGTCATCACGACCGTTTCGTACATGTTCGTAAATGGAGCCCAGCCGGTGATAAACGACCGCATCATTCCGCCGATAAAGGCGATCAAGATCGAAAGTATCAGCATGTCCACACTGCCGAAGAATAGCCACTCTTCAATCGTGTGCGTGTGATCTTGGCGTTCCGACTCTTCATTTTTTCCTCCCTTTGTTACCGAGCGAGTGGCAATTGTTCGGGCGACCGCTGATCTGCGTCGGGCAATGCCGGCAAGGTATGCACCGCCATTCAGCAGGACGGCGAGAAATGCAAAGAACCACATCCAAAAGAAAGGATGCAGACGATCATATCGGTATTCCCATAATAGTTTGGATACTTCGGGGTACGCCGTTTTTTCAAAATGCCTGACCGCATGCAGATCATCTTTATCAAAAAGCGATTGTCGAAACGTTTCAATTCGTACCGCCGTTTGACGAACTTCTCCTTCAAATCGTTCTACGCGAAAGCGGAAGTCGCTGCCGCTATAACTTCCTCCCTGCGAAGAGTAGGACACGAGCAACCCTTTCAAGTCACCGCGAATTGAACTAATACCGCCGCTCTGTCCCCGTGAACTCAATGTAAGAATTCCGTCATCCATATTGAGTGGCAGGAAAAACATCTCCATACTCATTACACTCGGTTGTTCTGCCGTATCCGCCGGGACATTCGGTTGTGATTCTTCGGGAACAACCGGTGTTGCATTTTCATTTTCTTCGACCATTTCCAAAGGGGAATCGCTTTCGGTGCCATCCATTTCTTCGGGAACAATTTGGATGTCATAATCTCTGATGTCGATGGTCTCGTTTGTTCTTTCCGAAGGTAGGAATCTCGTGGTCGGCACTTCCATCAGTGGATCAAAAAAACGTTTGACAAATGCTTCCCCGCTTCCAAGGATCATTTGGGCAGATGCCCAAGGTTGAACATCGGAACTGGATTGTGAACTGCCCATCTCAAAAACCAATGACGACCGGAGTGGTAAAAAACGGAGCGAAGTGCCATTGTCGTAAAGAGCGAGGTAAGCCGCTTCGACATCGTTTCGTAATTTTTTCACGGAAAAGTAATAACTGCTTACATCTCGCCGGATTTCCTCGAGTCGCAGTAAAGCCTCTTGATTCTGTTTCGGATCGTTAATCAGCGATTGCCGATCCGTGCGAGACAACAATTTCGGCAAGAGTTGTCGATCATTCTGCGACAATAATCTCGGCAAAAGTAGTTCAACATCCACCGGGGCATCTTCTGTTGAGCGGTAAGAGATACCGGGATACACCGCTTCCATCAGAGTCGCCGCCTCGACAAGATTCGTGTCAAGAATACCGATAAGAATCTCATATTGCTGTTCAATGGTATAGATATTAGGAAAAAGAGGGTTGCCTGCCGTATCTGTCCGATGATAAATCTGTATCAACAGACGCAGTGCGTCAGCAATTTCATGCCAACGTTGCGTTGTCGGATGGAGAATGACCAGTTCATCAGATTGGGTAAGCCGTTCAATCGTCTGCCGTCCCGGATCGCCCGCTCTCAAGAGATGCCACCACGATTCGAAAGCGGAAGAATAAGCGGAATGTCCGCCGGACATACCGATAGTTTGCCCCAACAATGCGAGCATCCGATCCGGTCGTTGCCGCCGCGGATGATATGTTAACTCACGAAACAGTTGCGATTGCCGCTCCAAACGTTCCGTTATTTGATCGAACCGTACAGGATTTGTTGTTGTTTGTCCGAGTTCCTGTCGTCGGCGAATATCGGCACATCGCTGCTTGTATCGCTGTGATTTTTCCAATTGATAGAGCGAGATGCGGTACTGCGAAGTTCGGGCATCATCCTTGTAGGAGACATCGAAGATATCTTCGAGATAGTCCGATTCCGGGACCAGGAAAATTGGGAGATATCGCCAGACCTCCGGTTCGCAAATCCATGTGAAAATGAGTTCGTCGGCAGTGAAATAGCGTCCCTGCATAGGGACCAAATGCCGAATACGACCTAAAAGCCGCTCGACGCGTAAGCGGTCAAATTCCTGGATCGGCAACGTAGCGATTACTTGCTGGGCTTCTCCTTCCACATCAAAAACGCTGTACTTGCGACCGATACCGCCGTCTTCCAAATCTCTGCCGCGAATCAGAAACCGGTATTTGCCGGAAATGCTGTCCTGTTCGGCATCGCTTTGCCTGCGCAAAATTTCAATGACCTGACTGAATTCGCTAATGGCAACGTCATCCCAAACGATAAACGGGTGCGTCGTTCCGCAAATTTCACGAACGGTTTGCTGCGCAAAAGTATGGAGCGGCATCACTCTGCCGTTGTGAAAGACGGGCAACGTCTTCCACGCATTTTGCGCAAAAAGACTGCTTCCGGGTAAAACCCAGAACAATCCGACGAGGGCGATCAATAAAGTACGTATGAGGGACATAATGCTAATGCTTTCTCCAAACGAACAGGGCTATTCCGATAACAATCAGGAAACTTCCGAAGTATTTCCATCCGCGTCCTGGATCGGCATTCAACGACAGTTGACTCATCGCAATCGACTCACGCGGTCGAGTCTCCCAGGGGAAAATGGTGCCATCGTAAAGTGTACGAAATTCGTCCGGTTGGTCGGGGTAATACGGACCTTTGTACGATGCTTGATAAATCCGATAACCGCGTCCTGTTCCGGCAAAATAACCGGGACGATTCATCGAAATCAGAACATTCTCGCCGCCCGGCAATGTTCGGTAGTCTTCCAGTGCCCGAGAATATGATACGCCGACGTTTGCCCGGTCAATCGGCTCGACATAATCAACCAGACTCGAATAGTACGAGGGCATCCGCGTGCCCGGTTCAGTACGTTTCTCGAACTTTTTCAGAAGAATACCGAAACCGAGAACAATGTTCTCAAAATTTAACTTCACACTAAGCGTGCGATCCTTGCCGTAGATATAACGAATTTGATCCTGGTCCGGCGGCAAAGGAACGACTGTCGGTGCAACGGCACGAAGCCAAAACGTGTCTTCTTTGCCGTCGAACTTGATGCAAAGTTTAACCCGCTGTTCGCTTTGCCGTCTCATACCGGCGGGAACCGGCACCACCCGGCAACCGGGAACATCCTGCGGCATAAACCGGTCGATGACAATCTCGACTCCGTTTGTTTCCGCAACATCCGCTTCGGCTTGGTCCGAGGAAGGCAGAGCAAGCGTGAATTGCGATTTTTTCTGCCCTTCCCGATCCGGCACTATCCCATCGGCGATGATTTTCTGTCCCGACCAAAACCGGTAATACAATTTTCTATCGGGACCTTGCATAAAGTCCAGTCGAGGCAAGATGAGTCGTTGCAGTATCGGATGTTCGGCGTGAGCGACACTCTGTTGAAGAACACGTTGTGGATCAATCCAGTATGAACCGAAGATTCCTAATTCTCTGGCGTGCATATTCAATTCAGGATTGTCAGGAAACAAAGTCATGGCATCCTTTTTACCGTTCTGTGTAAAAACAGAAAAACTGATAATGGGACCTCGATCCCGAAATATCACGTTGCCGATTTCTAAACCGGAACCTTTCACTGTAAGGCGGTTATTCCCCGTAAGTTCAAGCAGTTGTCCGACATTGACCGAATAGTGAGTACCGCCATAGTATAAAACGAGTTCTCCCCAAAGTCCTGCATGTTCTCCCCCTTTGGGGCGACTCATTCGGAAAGCGGTCAACTCCTCTTGGGACGTTGCCAGCGTGTAAGAGACCCGCTCCCCCTGGGACATCATCGCACTGGAACCGCGAACGTCGTGAAACCCTGCAACGGCTTGCCGCAATTCCAATCGGAGCGACTCCCAGTTGCGGGGAACTTCCCGGACTTCACCGAGTTCAGAAACAATTTGAACTGTTTTTTGCCACAGAATGCTTACGTCAAACGGCGGTACTGGTTCCAGTGCCGAATGGGCGAGGTAATCCAGCACTTCAATTTTGATGCTGGAATCACCGGACGGTAACTCGCCGATGTCTCTCTTGCCGAAACGCATGGCATGCCAAAGGATCGTTTTGAACCCTTTGCTGTTCTTGACCCAATTCTCCCACTGATAGTCCTGCCAACTGAACGGACCTGGTCGGAAAGGAAGATGGAGTGGTTTTGCGTCTCCTGTAAGGGAATGGGGAACATATTGTAATTCAAACTGTTGCTGCTCCGGTTTGATAGCGACGCATCCAATTGTTCCTTCAGGCAGTGTCATTTGGGCTTCTTCGCCAAATTGGAATGTCAGGTAACAACCGAACAGAAGAACCAAGATACCTGCGTGGGCGGTTACAAATGGGATCTTCCGCCGACTTCCGGGAAAGTGGCAAAGAAGACTGAAGGCAATGTTGAGTGCAAGGAGGGCGACGAGTCCGGCAAACCAGAGATTGCCGTAGAGAACAAACCGGGCGACGGCGGAACCGTATTCGGATTCGATAAACGTTCCCCAAGCCATGAGGACAAGCAGGGCTGCCAACAGACAAACGCCGAGCGTCAGTGAGCCGACGAACTGAAACGGTGCCGCCAAAAAAGTCAGTGGAGCAATGAGGTCTTTTTTCACCTCGCTACTTTG
>Ga0082212_10011202_pt1 | contig 11388 bp, 10 predicted proteins | sample TergutNt197P3_FD_71548 | JGI IMG/M metagenome (GOLD analysis project Ga0082212, IMG submission 71548) | Neocapritermes taracua P3 segment gut microbial communities from Petit-Saut dam, French Guiana - Nt197 P3 | ecosystem: Host-associated > Arthropoda: Insects > Digestive system > Gut ... | reverse complement strand
TGGAGAAAAATCAGCACAAACCCGCCTACATGAAAGCCGAAACCGAATATATCCTCACCACCAAAATTTTCTGCGGGAAATGCGGCACGATGATGGTGGGAGTCGGCGGTACAAGCAAGACGGGAAAGGTTCATCACTACTACAAATGTGGCAACACCATTTACAAAAAATCATGCGACAAGAAAACGGTTCAAAAAGACTGGATAGAGCGTCATATCGTCGCTTTGACGCGCGATTACGTCCTCCGCGATGAAATTATCACCCGGCTCGCGGACGCGGTTGTAGAGCTTCAGAAGCGCGAGAACACAACGATTCCGTTTTTGCAAAAACAGCTTGATGATATTGATAAACGAATCGGAAATATCATAAATTCCATTGAGGAAGGTATCGCAAACGCTTCGGTAAAACAGCGGCTTGATGAATTGGAAACGAAAAAGGCTGACCTTGAAATATCTCTCGCTCGTGAGAAAATCGAAAAGACCCCGCTCACAAAAGAGCAAATCGTGTTTTGGATAAGCAGATTCAAGGGCGGGGACATCGAAAACCCCGAATACCGCCGCAGTCTTGTAGATATTTTTGTGAACTCGGTATTTCTGTATGATGATAAGCTGGTCATCACGTTCAACTGGAAAGACGGCAGTAAAACCGTGACACTGGCGGAGCTTGAAGCCGCTGACAAAGCGGCAGAAACGAGTACCAGCGCGGAAAACATAGTAAGTATCAGCGATTTTAGGTGTTCGCATTTAGACTGTAATCGCCCGCCACAGGAAACCAACATTTTTGTTGGTACAAAAGAGAATACCTCAATCACTTTTGCTTGGGTAGGTTGGGGTGTTTCCTTTTCCAAAGGGTAAGCCGAGTACGTTACTACCCGGCTACTCATGTTAAGATTGAATTGAATTTCTATATGCTCCCCGCTGACGATTACCTTGTGAACATATCGTTCTATGAGAGCCTTAACTGTAGGCAATCGTCCCGATTTTAACATTTCTCGTGCTTGACTGAATGTAGTTGATAACTGTTCAGATGATGGTTCCTCTATTTTACAATCATCTTGAGCCTTTCGCAACTTTTGAATTAGATCCTGTTTTTGAGCATCAAGATCGTTCAATTTGCTAACGAGAGCATCGGATGAGGTTTTTATAATGACCTCCATTATGCTGTCCATATCCTTTTGGATGGCTGTGATTTGCTTACTTAATACGTCCTGTATTGCTAAGACGGTCTTGTTCTGCTCCTTTAAGTGTCGGCGGTATCCATCGGATAGTTTGGGAATCATGTTATCGTTAAAAACAAGATGGGAAAGCTCTCCCAACACAATACTCTCGATAGTTCGGGCGCGTATTTCCCAACCATCACAACGCGGACGTTTGGTGCGATTGTTACAGCGGTAAGATATGTATTCCGGGTGGTCGGAACGCATAATCCGACAGTTACCGACATAGACAGCTCCACACTCCCCGCAGAATACTTTGCCGGATAACAGGTAAGATCGCTTGGCATGGTATCGGGCTGCCTGCCGTTTACGGTGAGTCATGCACTCTTGCACTCTGCCAAAGTCCTCTTTGCTGACGAGTGCCGGTAATGCTCCTTCGACCTTGATAATTTCGCTGTCGTCTCTGTAAGCATGACCGTTACGTTTACCGTCAATATTCTTGGGTGCGGAGCGTGAGTAGGTATAAGTTCCGGTGTACTTGGGATTTTTGAGTATACTGTGTAAGGAATTTTTCCCGAACTGTTCGCCCCATTTTGTGGTAAATCCCCGGTCATTAAGAACATCAATAATTTGTCCGTAAGTGCAACCGTCAATATACATACTGTAAATGAGTTTAACAGCTTCGGCTTCAATGGGATTGACAACAAGCATCATGGTTTCCCTGTCCACATCGTACCCTAACGGTGGTTTTCCTCCAACGTGTTTACCCTTATAAGCGTTCTCCCGTTTACCTTTTTCGATTTCTCGAGCGAGGTTCAAGCTGTAATACTCAGCCATTCCCTCCAAAACGCTTTCCATAATAACACTTTCGGGACTTCCATCGATATTCTCAACGACTGAGCGCAGGGTTACACCGCAACGCTTTAACTGGTGTTTGTAGTGAGCACTGTCGTAGCGATTACGGGAAAACCGATCCAACTTATGAACAATGATAGTCGAGAAACCGCCGTTGGCGGCTTCTCGTATCATACGTTGGAACTCCGGTCGTTGGTCGGAAGTAGCTGATTTTGCCCGGTCGATGTATTCTTCGATTATCTCTAATCTGTTACGAGCGGCGTACTCCCGGCAAGCGCGAATTTGAGCTTCTATTGATTCCTCGCGTTGCATATCGGAAGAAAAGCGGGCGTAAATAACTGCTGTTGTATTATTATTCGATTTCATGCTATGCTCTCTCCTTTAGTTAATTTTTCGGGTTCAGGTATGGAGCTTACATCTTCCCCATCCCTGACCTCAGTGTAGACTACAGCATCAATGCACTCAAAAATACTTTTAAGCAACTGTGTCTCATCATAAGCGATTCCGGCGGGTGAAGAAGTGACCGTAAAAAAATTAGGGGTCAACTTGTCCACCGCCTTCCGTTTCGGAGACGATTAGCATAGCAGATAAGCATCTGATGAACTTGTCAATGTTCGCTGTGGCTTGACCACAATTAAAGTATAACACAACTATCGCCTCCTTTGCAATAAATTAACTGATTATCTGCTCCTACCCCGGCTGCGTTGACGTTGGCGTTCGCGCTGATGCTTCTGTTCTTCGCGTTCACTATTCCGGGCTTCGATAGCGCGGTTCTGATTGCCACGATCAGTCTCAACACCGCTCCGTTCAAACTCTTTCGCACGAAAACCGATATGTATCGTGGGTTCACGATCAATATTCCGGGCAACATTACTCTCATGGCTAACCCTTATATCAAGCCCCTTTCGCTCGAACTCACGGTTTTGTGCGTTCTTCCACTCCCGCCGCCAGAGGGTGACATTCGCTCTCTTGTCCCATTTCCGATTTTTTGCACCGAAACCCTCCGGCTCAACTGTTCGGGTCGTCAGTAGCACATGGGCGTGGGGATTCCCGTTCCCCATTTCGTGAATGTTCACATCAGCGCACATTCCCCAACTAACGAAATTAGCGGTAACGTATCGCTCAACTAGCCGGAGTTGTTCACTCAGCGATAACTCAACCGGCAATGAAAACTCTACTTCCCGTGCTAATCGAGAGTCTTTGCGTTTCTCCGCGTGTTCGACTGCATTCCACAAGGTTTCCCTATCTGCGTATTCTTTCGGGGTAGTCGGAGGCAGTAAAATGTTATTATAGACGATACCACCCTTTTTGGTGTAGTCATATGTCAGTCCGTAGTAGCAATCACGAAGCTTTTCGCCGCTCCTATACGCTGCCGCTTGTACAGCAGCTTGACCCTTCCTGCGGCTGACATATTTGATTGACAAATGATATATTGCCACGACTAAAGCCCCCTTTCACATCCCGATGTGTAAGTGCGCCCTTCCTTGGAGCGGTCGTTTGTTCTGTCGCTGTCATCGTTGGAATCTTCCGATAGTTTTCGATCTGCTATCTCCTGAAACAGCGCGGAAAACTTGGGATCAGCGGCAACAGCGGCAAGGAATCCGTCCAACTCCGCGAACTCCGCAGAGGTATCGGCTTTGTTTAGCTTCGGTTTGAAACGGGACACCCCGGGGAAATGTTTGACAACAACACCGCCAACGATAATCTTTAACCGGGTATCCATCTTCCGCTGTTGCTCCGTCTCGCGGTTCTCCTGTAAACGCCGTTGACGTTTCAACTGTTCAACGCGCTCTTTGGCTTCCGCGATATGATTATTACAGTTTAGCAAAATGCTCTCCTCCTTCCCCAAAATCGTCTGATTCTGTTGAAAAATCCTGTTACAACAGCCGTGACCTTTTGAACTACGGTTGGTTCATAGTAAGGAACTTTCTTAACACGAATGAAACCATCTGGAGTAAATAGAATGACATCCTTTAGCTTTCCAAACTCTTCCGATCGTATCGCGGGTTCGTAGGAGTAGGTGGTTTGGATACTGTAACCAGTTTCTTTTCCATCCGGGTCGTAACTGGAGCTTCTGCAGTAATTTGAAACACGTTTCATCCCGGCTAAATCACTAAAATATTTTTGACTTTCAACATCGTTGATTTTGAGAACAGCTATGTAGGAGCAATTATCAAGTATGATTCGCCGTACATACCTCCCATATATAGCATCCAACTGCGCCAAACTTTGGAAGACTAAGCACATTGTTGCGTTCCTACTTCTGAGGGTGGATACTGCCGATGTAATCACTTCCATCTGTCCAAGCCTTGGGAACTCATCAAACAATAGGAGAACCGGACGGCAGTTAGCACCTTCGGGGCTGTGTTTCTCAGGTCGTCGTTCAAGGGTACGAATTAGTTGAGTAATCATCATTGTCAGGACGGGACTGTACTGTTCGAGCCTATCCTCCGGTACGGATAGAAAAATACTGGTGTGTTCCAAGTCTGTCCATCTAATCTGGTTTTCGCTAGGAACGAGGGCATCTCGCACTCTTGGGTCAGTGGCGATAATACTGAGCCTGTTCGTTATTTCTTGACTGATACCTATTAGAAATTTTGAATCTGAGATTACATCATCACCCAAGAAATTGTTAATGGAAACTTTCGCTTCGGAATTATTGCCCCTGCCGATTTCATCGATCAACTTACAAGGTGGGGTGGTCATGATGGCAATAATAGCATCTGTGAATACTGTACCTAAATCGTAATAATGCAGAATACCGGCTGTCAATAGCTCCCGTGCGCTGTCAATCCAAACGGGGTCATTAGGATTAAGCGGCTTTGGGAGCAGAGCGTTAACTAACTCTCTGACATTCGACACCAAGTTCTCCGGCTCGTCATGGCGCAGATGTTCAAACGGGTCGATGGTATAGGGGGTCTCACCGCGCAGGCTGAAGACCTTTACCTTCTTGTCGGGGTTCAGCGTGTCGCAGATTGCTTTCAATTCACCTTTAATATCAATGGCAACAAAGGGGTCGTGCCATGTGCGACAAAGGGTCTGTGCAATAACCGTTGATGTTTTACCACTTCCCGATCCTCCGATTATTGCAATCTGACCGTCCTCTTTGCTCTCCTTTACCACTGAACGATCCGCGCCCAACAGCCCTAGAAAACCGTTGATAAAGCCTGTTTTTTCGCCAAAGTAAAATCCAGATGGCACCTTGCTGTACGAAATATTTTTTTTCGCGTTGTCGTTGTTAAAATCTATTGAATACATCATAATTAAAAATCCTTTCCATATTAAAATAAATTGGTGTTGATGATGTGTGAGGGAGAGAATCCCCTCTCGCGATATTCTGTGAGTTAAGAAGCAAGTCCAGTGGGTTTAGTAATAGGTGATATGATCTTTCTCTCTCGATAGTGCTCAACCGCCTTGATAATCTCCTCGATAACCTCTTCCTTTTGCTGTTCGGGAAACAAACGTTTGTAATCATCTGCTTCCATCTTTATAGATACAAACGCCGGCTGGATTACCGGAGATTCGGTGCTGATGGTCAAAATACTTTTGACTTTTTCCATTATCCCAGTTTCTTCATCTGGATTATTGCCCTGATAGCTATCTAACAAATCGCGTACTAAAATTGCATTGGTTACAGTAATCCTGCAGACATCGCTGTTTCCAGTCAAAACGGTTTCAATAAGGTTCTGACCTACTACGGAAACGTGTGATAGCTGTTGCGCCGCTGTAGTTCCAAACTCCTTTCTGTCGAGTCTTACCATCAGACCATCAATCAGCTTATAAAGTGCCAAATATAACTTGATGGTATGGGCAGATTTTCCATAAGCATCAGCGGTTTTCGCCCGAGCGTAGTCATTCGACTTTTGGCTAATGTCACCAGAGGTGTCCGCTACTAAATCTGATCTGTTGCCCTGACGTTTAATAGCTTCATGGTATTGATGAATGGATTTCGCGCGTTCAACATGGAGCCAACTGGCAAAACTTCGTTGCTCTATGTTGGCTTCGTTTGCTAACAGGATCGCTTCGTCATCCGATAATTCCCGAACGATGACGGGGATGATAGGCAATCCCGCCAACTTCGCAGCTTCTACTCTGTTGTGCCCGCTGATAATCTCAAATGTATCAAGGGGGTTTAACCGGACGATTGGCGGCTGCATCATCCCATGCTCTTTGATACTGGTCGCCAACCTATCCAGCTTGTCACCCTGATAGGGACTGAAAGCGTGGAAGCGGAACGGCTGTAGTATGTGGAGAGGGATGTCTTTGTAGATACCAACTTCGATGTTCATAATATTCCTCCTTTCAAAAGTTTTGAGATGTGATATAATAGCAGGGGCGTATTTTTTTGCAGATAAAATATCTGCGAAAAACCCTGCGAGAACATCTCGCAAGGACAGCATAGCATATGTATTTTTCTTTTGGAAGTTCGCCATCAGTTCATTATAAGGTCATTAACGGTTTAATATAAATTCAAGAAAAGGAGGTATATCTATAAATGGGTAACAGTAGATTTTCACATACGTTTGAATCAGATTTCACTGCGTTTTTTCGTATAATTCATGGTGAAATTACTAATTGCACTTTATATGAATTAACTGCCAAGCTATTTGAAGTTGTCAATGATGAATTGCTCATAACAGATGATATGGTCAGTAATTGGTTAAAGGGGAACAATCACAGCTATAGAAAACAATTAAAAGACGGACGAGGGTTCAAACCCTTCAATGATGATAAGTTTATTGAGTTTATAAAGGATCGAACAAACCAAACGTGGAAAGATATTCAACTTGGTTTTAGTAAATATTCTTTTGAGCATAGTGTAATTGATTATGAAACTACTGATGTGAATGTATTTCTAAAAAGCATGGTGAACCAGTTCAAGGAGATTATTGGATACCCCTACAAGATAGATAGCACAAATCAACTTGATATAAAAAGAGTGATAACGCTAGGACAAATGAAGGATGTGTTTATAGAAATTATTGACCATTATAATAGCATGAACATAATCAATAGGAATCCTCCCGTTTTATACCGAAATGATTCGATTGCGCTAAACATCTCCCAACAGAATATTGAAAAGCATATTATAAGACCATGCAAGCAAAATCATGGTGATACAATATTGTATAGAGATATTGAAACATTTTTCGATTCATTACTCTTTAGAACATTATCTATAGAAGCGACTTTTAACAGATACTTCGAGTATGAAGATGAAACAGCTTCAATAAATATGGATACTCATCAGAGGCATACCAAATTTAAGGAAAAAGAAAAACAAAAAGAAATTTCTCAACTTTCAATTAAGGATGTCATTGCCGCTTCGACCAATAAATACGATGAATACGATGAATGCGACGAAAACGATGATGACGAGGCTGATATTGAAATTGATATAAAAGATGTAATTTATGGGCTGAGTGTGATAGAATCGTTGCAAGAGGAGTGGGGTAATTTCCGTAAAAAAATGAATATTCTATATGATAAAATCTGTAAATGTGTTATAGAAAAAACTAACGGAGTTTCTCATTGATTTTTGTATAGATGGGTGCAATACGATACCATCAAACGCCTTTGGCGGTTATAACCAAATGTCTGTTTATCCTAATAATAAAGCTAAAAATATAAGCAGAGAGCCGCGCCCAAAAGCGCGGCTTCTGCCAGTTATGCTAAATAAATAGCTATATAAACTGTCTAGCTCCCGTACCTCGTGACGTTTACTAACAGTAACAGGTGAAAGGTTAGTTATGATGGTACAATAATAAAAACCTCTTTTGTTTTAGTTAACAGAACTCAAAACATACTCATCTGTTCCTTATCCCCGATTTCCGCCTGCTTCCCCGCTTCCTCACACGGTACTCCGGTACATTCATACTCCAAGTGTTCAAGTGTCTCAATCGGCATCTCACCGCTCAACCACGCTTCTAGTTGGTCTGTCCGTAACATAACAGGCATCCTGTCATGTATATCTCTTATCTGCCCGGTAGGCTCTTTCGTAATAACAACGAACTCCCTGCCACCCTTACCGTCACGGTATAATCCCGCCATAAAAAGTAAGTTACCATGCTTATCTTTGATTAGGTGCTTAATCTTCTTACCTTCATCTTTCCACTCATAATAACCGGATGCCGGAACAACACAACGTCCTCTCCTTGCAAGATGCTTGAACATTGTCTTCTCTCTTATCGTCTCAGAACGGGCATTGATAATCACACCTTTTCCATCCCATTTCTCAAAACCGAACTGCCCAAGCTCAAACGCCAGTTCGTCACCGTTGCTGGTAACAATAGGCGCGTGATTGGTCGGGAATACTTCATGTTGCTGTTGTGTAACCTCGTAATTATCGAGTTCATCTCTCGCTAATCTGAGAGATACGTTTCTTATTATCTCCCTAACAGCAATTACCTCTTCCTCTGTTAACACCGAATATCTTCCGCACATATGCTCCACCTCCCCAACGCACCCGCGCTTTCCACTTCCAGTTTACCGAATCTCTCTGTCAACGCTTTTAACCTGCTGTTTGCATCTATCATAATAACATACTCATCGGTATTAAATAAAGAGGTTTGTGTACTGTCGATGAGATTGGTAGCTCGAACGCCAACGGAACGCAATGGATTCTGCCATGAGTAATTTCCGGTGAAAAGCAGATACGCATGATTGAAGACGTTGTTTATGTTATCCGTTGCTGTGTTAAGAGTACATTGACGTGTCATGGTATTAAACTTATTATCCCGAATATTTATGGCTACACACCGTGTTCTTAATCCGTGCTTCTTCAATCTGGCGCATACGGCAGACGTAAGCATATAGAGAACGGCACTCACTTCATCGTTATTCTTCAAATCTTTCGGCGGTGTTATGGTGTTACCGATACTGCCGATTTTATCGTTCTCAGGGTGGAAGTTCCTGTCGTCACCGTTGGCAAACTGTTTCAAGTCATAGCCGACCTTGCTTCTTAGCAATTTAGTTAGATACTGAGGGTCGGCATTTGCTATGTCGCCGATGGTTCGGATACCGTGGCTTGTCAATACTCTCTGCCTTACATCACCTACAAGCAGCAGTTCTTTAACAGGCAGCGGCCATATTATTTCACGGTAATTGTATTTCGTAATAACTGTTATTCCATTTGGTTTCTGATATTCACTGCCTATCTTACTGAATATCAGATTATAACTGACACCTACAGAAGCACTTAAACCTAAAGAGTACATTATTTCCAGTTTAATCAGTTCGGCTATTTGAGCAGCCTCATGCCATGTAACGCCGTCTTCAAGAATAAGCCAAGATTCGTCCAGACCATATGGAATAACGGTATCACTGTATTTATAGTAGACCTCTCTTGCGGCTTTGGCTTCGGTTAGGTTTTTATTGTCATCTACTGTGACATACCTCAAAGACGGACATAACAATCGGGCATCCGTAAAAGACAGTCCTGCTCTTACACCGTAGTTACGCGCTATACTGTTAGCGGACATAACTATACGATGGCGCATTTCAGGGTTTCCGCAGACTGCAAACGGTATGTTACGCAAAGAAGGATTATGTTTTTCTTCCACAGCACAGTAGAATCTATCCATATCAACGTGCAGAACTAATTTATCCATACCTCCCAAATCACACAACCTTACTCACCCACCATTTATTGACCTCAAAATAAACGGCAGCTATACGATGTTTACCGTTATTATCATCCTCGTTATCATCCTCATCATCGGTATCGGTATCTACAAGTCGTGCCTCAACCTTATGCCATACACCGATACCCCCCGCGTTGAAGCTGCCACGAGGTTCAATAGCGATAGTCTTCTCTACCATATACCTCTTCCCCTGTACCGTAAAACACACAAGCTCATAATCACAATCGGGAAAGACATCGAGTGTTACAGCGATATACTCCTTACCCGCGTGTCCGTATCTGCTGTCTATGAAGTTCTTACCGCAAAATCGATTATCGGTAAGGTATAGATAAGTCTCATGCCGTGAGTTCAGCAGTTCGTCATCGGAATCCGCTGTTTCCGTCAATTCTGCTTTTACTTTGAAACGTATACCCACACCGCGCTCTTTAAGGAACGCGAGCTGTTTCATCTCGTATGTGTGCTTCACTTCATAACACGCTCCGTCAGGTGTCCGGTACATCAGCGGTTTTATTGTTCCGTCCGGTAACCATTCAATACGTACAGTAATGGGAACAGGCGGTTCACCGTATTTCTTATTGTATATTACAGGTTTATCCGGCATGATGATCATGTCCTTATTGAAAATATTTGGTGGACGACTTAACGATACACATAGAAAGTCTGGGCGTCTCCGATGTCGTTGTTAGCGTTAACCGATTTCAAGCGTTCTTTCATTAAGACAACACGTTGTAAGCTGTTATGTCCGTATCGTCCGCGTATCCTGTCTATACAGCGTTCCAATCGGATGGTCTTATCCCTCTGCTCCTCATTATCATATAAACTCACTTGATAAACAGAGCTTTCGGGTATGAGGTCAGTACCCCTTATCCCGAGACTGCGTATAGGCTTCTGCCAACGGTAATGTTTCCTAAACAGTTCCATAGCCGCGGGTACGAGTTCCGCTGTTAGGTTGGTAGGACGTTTCAAGCTCATTTGACGTTCAAATGAGAGCAATTCATTATCTCTCACGGAGATTTTAACAGTCATAGCGTCAAAGCCCTGTTCACGCATACGCTCTGATACACTCTCACCCAACATATAGAATGCCGCCCTTACATCATCTTCATTTACTAAATCACGCGGCATTGTATTTGAGTTACCTATACTCTTTATATCCTCTGAGCTCTCTATAGAAGCTACAGTAGTCCTGTCCTGACCTGCTGCCATAGTCCACAGGTATTCTCCTGTTCTATTACGCAGTATACGACAGACACGTTCCGGGTCGGTATTTGCTAAATCGCCTATAGTATAGATAAAGTATTTATTGAGCCTTGCCGTTGTTGACGGTCCGCAATAGAGCAAGTCACCGACAGGCAGCGGGTACACAAGTTTTTCCTTATCTTCGTTCCATAACTCAAACACGCCGTTTTCAGGTGCTAAGTCTGAACCGAGCTTTGCGTAAGGCAGGTTATCTCCTACACCTATACTTACAGTAAGACAGAGTTGCTTCCATATAGCTTGGCGTATTTCCTGTACTGTTTTCATAACCGTTTCACGGTCACCGTATAGCTGCGCCCAGAGTTCATCGCTTCCAAACGGTTTTATTGTGTCTGTATATTCTAACACTATCTCACGCATACGCTGACTGAAATACAAGTACAGAGGATAGTTTGCCGGTATGACGATAAGACTAGGACAGATATTCAACGCTTCTCTAATACTGCTTCCTGTTTTGACACCGAGTTTCTTTGCGGA